>TARA_R100000687_G_scaffold65436_1_pt1 | contig 163154 bp, 143 predicted proteins | sample TARA_R100000687 | Tara Oceans TARA_R100000687 (sample SAMEA2622685) | marine metagenome | biome: marine biome (ENVO:00000447); feature: mesopelagic zone (ENVO:00000213); material: "saline water (ENVO:00002010), including plankton (ENVO:xxxxxxxx)" | depth 600 m
ACCGTTTTAAGCGGTAAGTGGGTCAAAATTGGATTGCCGTTGACAACTATCCAGTTTGGGGCCTGGGAAATACACCTTACTCATGGCAGTGCTAAAGTTACTGAACTCACATATCAACCGAACAGGTTTAAACTAAGTAAGGAAGCACAACACGTATATGCCAGTTTGGACGAATCTATTCTGAAGGTTGTTCGTGAAGTCGTCGAAAAAAGGCCGAAAATTATTCGGTACTTACCCACTTATAAAACGCTAGCTATTTAAAACCTCGAATCATTTTCACAAGGTATACCGTCCCTATCACCATCCATCTTGGTATCCGGGCAGTTTCGCAAGAAAAACTCAGCTTCGGCGCGGGAAGTCATCTGGCTACAATGCTGGCGGCCATCACAGCGGATACTCTGTTTAGCGGCAACTTCACGGGCTTTTTGGATGGGCACAGTGTAGTCAGGTAGCACCCGTGTTGCGGGCTCAGCAATTGGCTTAAGCGTGCTTTGTTTTTGATAGTAATTCCAGGCACCGAAGGCAATCAGCGCTATTAGTAGCAGTTTTTTCAAAGGCGGGCTTCCCTGTGATTCAATCCTTTGTCGCTCTCAGGCGACTTGCAGGTTCTAACTTAGTTTATAAAACAGGGAACGGCAATGACTTTATGATGGAATAGGCAAACTCTTGCTCTGCCGAATTTGTTGTAGAGAATAACGCGCGACTTCTTTTGACATTGCTTAGCGAGCCTTACTTTTTAATTATAATTATCACTCTTTTGGGCTATCAAACGGCGGTTTTAGCAACTCAGCAAGGGGTATATTTACATTATCAGTGACTTCTTCCTGCCGATAAAGTTTCACCAGCTTGGCTAGTTCCAGCTCAAACATATATGAGCTTTCTTCATAATCGTCGGCATCGACAGTGGCCGATTGCGACAAAAAGTCATTATGTTTTATTGCCGTTTGCAGCGCCTGAATGCAGACCGAGAGAGTCCTGACATCAACCTGTGGCATAAGATTTCCCTTTTACTTTAATGCCTGCATTTTGCGCCAGTTTATCTAAAGCAGCAACAAAGTCGTCTTTTGGCATGTCGAAATTAGGCGATATCGAATAATGCCAGCATTTCTTTCTAACTGATAAATGAACGTTGTTAGTGGAATAGATTTTAAGAGCTAAGTTATTTGTAGCAAATTGCTAAATACAGTGGCGGCGCTGACTCCTTTTGCTATGGTTATGTTTACCTTACATCTGATTTGGACACCGCACTATTATGTCGTCGCAGTATTCCGCCCAAATTGATCAACTTCACAAAACTATTTATAACCCTGATATCAGTGAAGACGAAGCTCGTCAGCATGTACTAAGGTGCTGCCTTGACGGTCTTAATATTCAGCAGGTTGGTTTGTGGCAATATACCGATGATGATTTACTGCGCTGTGAATTATTGCTGGATAAAAATGGTGGTTTCAGTCAGGAGGCCCTGCTGCTTGATCGCTGGAGTTTCCCGGGCTACTTTGCTGCGCTGGATAAAAGGCGGGTCATCAAGGCCAGCGATGCCATGCATGATCCGGCAACTAAAGATTTAACCGAATTATTTCTAAAACCGCTTAATGTTAAATCATTACTCGACGTTCCCATTTATCAGGGGGATAAACTTACTGGCATTATTTGCTGCGAGCAAACAGTCACAATAAAACGCTGGACAGAGGAGGACGTCGCCTTCGTTTTAGCGGTAGCTGATATTTACCGTTCACGCTTTAGTTAAGGCATTTTGCCGCGTTGCACTGGCGCGGCGGCTAAAGCCTTGGCACACTGAGTTTTATCAGCTATCCCTTATAATCTGAAAGGACTTGCCATGCGTCTGCTTGTTAGCACCCTACTGCTGGTTATCAGCACCACTTGTTTGCCTGTATCTGCCAATGACACCGAACGTACGCCCTCTGCCCCTGAGCGCAAGCAAGCGGAAGGTGACGGCCCCTATAAACGATTAATTTTACGTGGTGGCAACCTGATTAGCGGTGAAGGCGCACCGGCGATTGGCCCGGTGGATATTGTGATTGAAAACGATCGGATAACTCAGGTTAGTGTTGTTGGCTATCCCGATGTACCGGTGCTGGACGGTGGCAGGCCTAAAGCCGGCCCAAGCGACACTGAAATGGATGTCAGCGGCATGTATATTCTGCCTGGCTTTGTTGATATGCATGGCCATATTGGTGGCTCGGCCAACGGTATTCCGGCTGAGTATGTATTTAAACTCTGGCTGGCGCATGGCATTACCACCGTGCGGGAACCCGGCAGTTTTAATGGCCTGGCCTGGACCTTAAAGCACGTTAAAGCCTCGGCTGAGAACCGGATAGTAGCACCGCGAATAGTGCCTTACGTTGGTTTTGGCCAGGGCTTAGCCCAGGCGGTATTTAACCCTGAGCAAGCCCGTAAATGGGTGCGCGATATTAAAAAAGCTGGTGCAGCCGGTATTAAGTTTTTTGGTGCCACCCCCGGCATAATTGCCGCTGCACTGGATGAAGCAAACAAACAGCAGCTGGGCACAATGATGCACCATGCCCAACTGAATGTGGCCCGCACCAATGTGCTGGATAGCGCCCGGATGGGCTTAGGCTCTATGGAGCATTGGTATGGCTTACCGGAAGCGCTGTTTAGCGGCCAGACTATTCAGAATTATCCGGCTGATTATAATTACCAGAACGAACAAGACCGTTTTAGTGCTGCCGGTGAGTTGTGGCGTCAGGCCGCAAAACCTGGCTCTGACAAGTGGAATGCGGTACGTGATGAGCTGATAGCGCTCGATTTTACTATTAACCCTACGCTTACTATTTATGAAGCAAGCCGGGACGCTGCTGCCCAGCGCAATGCTGAGTGGCACCAGGATTATACCCTGCCAACCCTGACCAAATTTTTTACCCCCAGCCGCTATGCCCATGGCTCTTACTGGTTTGACTGGACAACAGACAATGAAATTGCCTGGCGGGACAATTACCGGATCTGGATGCAGTTTTTAAATGACTATAAAAACCAGGGTGGCCGGATCACCGTGGGCTCGGATGCCGGTTATATCTATAAAATTTATGGCTTTGCCTTCGTTCAGGAGCTGGAGCTGCTGCGCGAAGCCGGCTTTAATGCGCTGGAAGTCATTCAGGCTGCCACCCTTAATGGCGCCATTGCCCTGGGGCTGGAGCAGGATATTGGTAGCGTGGTACCGGGTAAAAAGGCTGATCTGGTTATCGTTGCTGAAAACCCCCTGGCGAATTTTAAGGTACTGTATGGCACCGGCCACTACCGGCTGAATGCCGACAATCAGGCCATCCGTACCCAGGGCGTGCGCTACACCATTAAAGACGGCATAGTGTACGATGCCCAGCAGCTACTGGCTGATGTCAGAGCCTTAGTTGAGCAGGCAAAACAACAGTAGCGCACCCTGTAACATAGTATTGCTGCTGCATGGCGTTTGTATGCTAGGATAAACAGAAAACAGGAGTGATGCTGTTGCAAGTAGCTCTGAACAAGGCCAGTGCCCGGCAGGCTGAAAAAATTGACGCCAGGCGCCGGCGTTATATTTTATCTTTTGTCAGTTATATTACTTCGTTGGTGATGTTTATTTATGGGTTTAAAAACCTGGGCAATGAACAATTGCTGCTACCCGTTATTCTGTTTGGCACCGGCGCAACCTTTCTTATTAATATCAGTTATTTCCGCTGGTCAGGCAATTTAAACCTGGCCTGTAACATTGAAGCCGTTCTGGTTGGATTTTTTGTCCTAAGCCTGGTTTACCAGGGTGGCTTTAATAATACGGCGCTGTACTGGGTGTTCCCTTTCCCTGCTATTTTATTTGGTTTACTTGGGGTAAAAAAAGCCCTGTTCAGCAACGCCTTACTGCTTATTATATTAGGGGTTATGCTGTTTGTTCCGCAGATGGTTATCGCCGATTATAAAGAAGCCGAAGCAAGCCGCTTTATCGCGTCGTTACTTATCGTAATTATCGTCTGCTGGATTAATGACCATTACCGCGAACGCAGCCATGAAGCCATGGACTTACTGCAGCAAAGTAAAGAAGTACAGGCCAATACCGATCCACTTACCTTACTGCTAAACCGCCGATTTATTGATTCGTCGCTGAACATTAGTTTACAGCAGCAAGCTGATGCGTTTCTGCCAATGGCGGTAATTATTTTTGATATTGACCATTTCAAACAATTAAATGATCAGCATGGTCATGCCGCCGGCGATGCGGTGCTGCGTCATCTTGCCGATTTATTTCGTGCTAATTTACGCCAACAGGATATTGCCTGTCGGATAGGTGGCGAGGAATTTTTATTTTTCCTGCCCAAAACCAACACTGATGACGCCATGCGGGTGGCAGAAAAAATTCGCCAGGCATTACTGGACAATCCGTTGCAACTTGGCGAGCTGGCATTACCGGTCAGCGCTAGCTTCGGGGTCGCGGGGTGTACCGATAGTGCCAGTCTTGCGGCTGCCATTGAGCATGCCGATAAGCAGCTATATCTGGCCAAACACAGTGGCCGTAATCTGGTTTGCTAGCCTGCCGTGATTTTTGCTACGGCCAGCTCCAGCCTTTTCAGCTCACGCAACGTCGAGCTGCGGTTGGTTTCCATCCAGATCCACAGTTTAGTCGCGACCTGGGCCTGAAATACTAACAACAATGACACGCCCCAGAATAACTGTTGCTCCGGTGCCACAGTAAAGAAATGATAGCCACAATAAAAAATTGCTACTGCCAGCACCGTTGCCAGTATGTAGGCAATTATCATAATACCGCCAAGTCCCCCCTTAAAACCAGAAGCTAATACCTTCTCCAGCCCCTGCTCTTCGCGCATTAACTTATCCAGTTCTGCGGCCTGTCTGGCCAGTTGTTGCTTGATGTCGTGATCGGTTGTCATTGCCTGTTCCTTGTTGGTTTTTAAAACAAAATTCAAAGTGTTATTGCAGCTGCTGATACAACTGTTGCCGTGCCCGATGTAAGCGTGACTTAACGGTACCTAGCGGTATGTCGACGATTAACGCTATCTGGCTAAGCTCTAACTCATGCAGATAATGCAGCTGCAATACCAGCCGTTCCTCGGCTGCCAGTAATGCTAGCGCTTTGCTTAAATCACCGATGTCGTCAGTATGATGCAGGCTGTTAGCTGGGCTTACCTGGGCTGCTAAAGCCTCACTATCGATTGTCTGCTGTTTACAATTTACTGCTTGCTTCTGATAATCCAGCACTTCCCAGCGCACCGCCCGGTATAACCAACTGGTAAATACCGCTGGGTCATTCAGGCGGGCTATCCGCCGGCTGACTTTTAACCAGACGTTCTGCACCAGATCTTCAGCTACCGTCGGGTTTGCCAGTAAATAGGCGGCGAAGCGGCGCAAGTCACGGTGATAATGCTGGTACAACAAGCCAAAAGCGCGTTTATCGCCGTCTTGCATTGCCAGCACCAGTAAATCAAGTTGCGCCTGCTGCATTTTCACCCTTAATGTTGGTTTACCGTTAAAAGACGACGCTAAGTAATACCTGGTTCACGCTAACACGTTTTTTATTTTTTAATTCCGCTTAGCTAACTTCCTTCAGGGTCTGTGTTTAAATTTCAGCTTACTAGCGCGTAAAAAATTTAGGTTAAAACTTGCCAAATTAAATTACAGGTGTAATCTTATTTAAATTACGATTGTAATCGAAGGTGATTTTATGACAATTGATATTAGTAATACAGAACTGGAAGTAATGCAGGTGATCTGGGGAAAAGATCCTTGCACTGCCTCAGATGTTATACAACGCTTGCAGCAACATAAAGATTGGCATGAAAAAACGGTTAAGACCTTGTTAAACCGATTGGTAGCCAAAGGTGCACTTTCGTTCCAGAAGCAAGGCAGGTCTTATTTATATAGCACGTCCATCGATCAACAACTTTATCAGCAACAAGCCAGCGGCAATTTTGTGCAGCGGTTATTTTCAGGCCGGGTTGCTCCGTTAGTCGCAAGCTTTGCCCGCAAAAATGAGCTTAGTGCAGCAGATTTAGCTGAGTTAAAACAGCTGGTAGCGGAGCTTGAGCAGCAGCAGGAGGATAAATCATGATGTTATGGCTTTGGCAAAGCTGCCTGTCGCTGACAGTGGTCTGTAGTTTACTATTGCTGTGTCATCCATTTTTATTAAGATATTTTGGCGCCCGGAGTTGTTACCTGCTATGGCTGGCAATGCCTGGCACCCTATTCCTGCCTTTACTCCCTGAAGTTAATATTAGCAGCGGCCTTAACTTTGCTGTTGTTGATACCATGCTGGTCACTGCTGGCAAGGTACAACAACTGGATAGTAGTTCTGCTCTGTCTGGTTTAACCTGGCTCTGGCTGACAGGCGTAGTAATGATGGCTAGCTGGTACTTACTATGTTCAGTGCAGCTAAAGCGGCAACTCAGTAGTTGTCGCAAGCTGACTCACGGCAAACTTAACTATTGCTTCAGTGATAAGCAACATGGCCCTGCCATTACCGGGCTGCTCAAGCCGATATTAATTTTGCCCGCAGACTTTCGGCAGCGATTTAGCCGGCAGCAACGACGTTTAATCCTGCAGCATGAGTTACGGCATTGGCAGCGGGGCGATTTACACGCCAACTTGCTGTCCTTCGGTCTACTCAGCCTGTTCTGGTTTCATCCATTGGTCTGGCTGGCTTACCGCCGCTACCGTGCCGACCAGGAACTCGCCTGCGATGCAGATGTATTAGAAAAACAACCCGTGTCAATGCATTTTTGCTATGCCAATGCGCTGTTGGCCGCAATGCAGTCTGTTCCTTTACCACCAGCGAGTTTCCAACCTCTTTGTCATCACTACGGAGCAAAAAAAACTATGAAAGAACGTTTGTTACAACTCAATCAACAGCATGGTGCCAGTAAAGCGCCCTTGCTGTTCTTACTTGCAAGCTTGGGTATTGCTGCTATGTTTTGGCAGCAGCCAGTGCAGGCCGACAACATTGATAAAGTTGTTAAAACAGCCCCGAAACCTGTGGTACGTATTGAGCCCAGGTATCCAGTTAAAGCCGCTGAAAACCGTATCGAGGGTTTAGTGCAATTAAAGTTTAATGTTGAAGCCGACGGCTCTACCAGTAACATAGTTGTCGTTCATGCACAGCCTGAAGGAGTGTTTGAGCAAGAGGCAATCAAAGCACTGCAACGTTGGCGTTATGCGCCTGTGGCTGACTCCACAGCCAATAAGGGCATACATGTACAGCTAAACTTTGCGCTGAATTATGATTCTGAAGCTGATATGGAGCAACTTCAAGTTAAACCGAAACACTCAAAGTAGTCCTTACCCTTCGAAAGAGATTATCACGGTTAGCAGGTTGTTCGTTTTCTATTTTTCCTATCAAAAAGCCAGCGGTTAAGCTGGCTTTATTTATGTCAGACACTGAAAACAGTGTTACTGCAATACAGAAATATCGGCTACCTGTAGAAACAATTCCCGCAGTTGTTTTAACAACGCCAGGCGGTTAAAGCGCACGGCGTTATCATCGGCATTCACCATTACCTGGTCAAAAAAGCTGTCGATCACACCACGCATACCGGCTAGATGGGCCAGGCTGTCACTATAGTTATGGCCCTCGCCCTGATAAGCTTGTTCAGCATTAATTGCCTGATGAAGCGCTATCTCCGCTGGCTCTTGCAGTAAGTTAGTACTCACTTGCTCTGGTATGTCATCCGATACTTTTGCCAGGATATTGGCTACCCGCTTATTGGCGGCCGCTAAAGCTGCTGCGGCATCCAGTTTACTGAATTCAGCAACCGCACTTACCCGCTTGTCAAAGTCACTCGGGCTGGTGGGTCGGCGCGCCAATACCGCCTGAATAACATCAACGGAGTAACCTTCGTCCTGATACCAGGCACGAAAGCGCCCCAGCATAAAGTCCAGTACCTCATCAGCAACCTTGATATTCGTTAACTTATTGCCAAAGGTTTGCTGGCTAAAGGCAATAATCTCAACCAGATCCAGAGGCAGTTGTTTCTCAACCATAATCCGCAGCGCACCAATGGCTGCCCGGCGCAGCGCAAAGGGGTCTTTATCGCCTTTTGGTATCTGGCCAATGCCGAAAATGCCCACTAAGGTATCCAGCTTATCGGCAATCGCGACCGCAGCACCTTCTAAGCGGCTTGGTAACTGATCACCGGCAAAGCGTGGCATATATTGCTCGTTCAAAGCCAGAGCAACAGCTTCGTCTTCACCATCCAGCCTGGCATAGTGCATACCCATAATGCCCTGCACTTCCGGAAATTCACCGACCATGTTACTCATTAAGTCAGTCTTAGATAATAAACCTGCCCGCTTGGCGGCAGCCTGGTCGGCGCCAATCTTTACAGCAATAGAACCAGCAACAGAACTTATTCGCTCTGACTTTTCCGCCAGTGTGCCCAGCTGCTGCTGAAACAATACGGTCTTCAGACTGTCCAGCCGCTCAATAAGCTTGGTTTTACGGTCGGTTTTAAAGAAAAACTCAGCATCGGCCAACCGCGGTCGTACTACTTTTTCGTTGCCACTGATAATTTGCTGCGGATCTTTGCTTTCGATATTAGTGACGAAGATAAACTTATTAATTAACTTGCCTTGCTTATCCAGCAACGGAAAGTATTTCTGGTTATCTTTCATTGTCGAAATTAACGGCTCAGCTGGCACCTGCAAAAAGCTTTGTTCAAAACTGCCAACTAATATCACCGGCCATTCCACCAACGAGGCTACTTCTTCGAGCAAAGCATCATCCATTTGGGCCGTGGCATTTAAGCTATCTGCTGTTGCTTTGACCTGTTGGGCGATAGTGGCTTTGCGCTGATGATAATCGGCTACCACATAAGCTTGTTGTAAAATTGGCAAATAGGCATCGGCATTGGCAATTTCAACCAGTGCCGGCGCATGGAAGCGATGACCATAGCTTTTATTACTGCTGCTGCGGCCTAAAATAGTGGCTGGCACTACCTCGCTGCCATAGAGCATCACAATAGTATGCACCGGCCGGATAAACTCTGCATCTGAATTACCCCAGCGCATTGGCCGGGCAATCGGTAGCTTGGCCAGCGCCACTTTGATAACATCGGCTAATAGCGCAACCGTTTGCTGGCCCTTTTGCAATTGTTTATGCAGCAGCCAGGCACCTTTATCGGTTTCCAGGCGCTCCGCTTGCTCAACACTAATGCCACAACCTGCCGCCCAGCCAGCGGCGGCTTTGGTTGGCTTGCCATCAGCGTCAAAAGCGGCAGCAATGGACGGGCCGCGCTTCTCAACAACTTTGTCGCTCTGACTTGCTGCCAGGCCATTAACCCGCACGGCTAAGCGCCGCGGTGCGGCATACCAGACGATGTCGCCGTGGTTTAGCTCTTGTTTGGCCAGCTCTGCGCCAATATTATCGGCAAAGGCGGTAGCAAGTATTTTTAAGGCCTTTGGTGGCAGCTCTTCGGTACCAATTTCTACCAGAAAATCCTGTGCGCTCATTTTGCCTCCTGCTGTGATGGCTGGTCTTTTTTACATAGCGGAAAGCCTAGTTTTTCACGGCTGGCAAAATAGGCTTCGGCACAGGCTTTAGCCAAAGTACGAACTCGCAGAATATAACGCTGACGTTCAGTTACTGAGATGGCATGCCGCGCGTCGAGCATATTAAACGCGTGTGAAGCTTTCATTACTTTCTCATAGGCTGGTAACGCTAAGCCTTGTTCAATCAGGTAATGACTTTCTTTTTCACACTGGTCAAACTGGGCGAATAATGCTGGCACGTCGGCATGTTCAAAGTTATAGGTAGATTGTTCTACTTCGTTCTGATGGAACACATCACCATAGGTTACCCGGCCTAACGGCCCGTCGGTCCACACCAGGTCATAAATAGAATCAACGCCCTGGATATACATCGCCAGACGTTCTAAACCATAGGTAATTTCACCAGTTACCGGTCGGCACTCCAAACCACCTACCTGCTGGAAATAAGTGAACTGAGTGACTTCCATGCCGTTTAACCATACTTCCCAGCCCAAACCCCAGGCACCCAACGTTGGAGATTCCCAATTGTCTTCTACAAAGCGGATATCGTGCACCAGAGTGTCGATGCCCAGTTCACGCAACGAACCTAAGTACAGTTCCTGAATATTGTCTGGCGACGGCTTTAAAATCACCTGAAACTGATAATAATGCTGCAAGCGGTTCGGATTCTCACCATAACGGCCATCGGTAGGCCGACGACACGGCTGCACATAGGCCACATTAGTTGGTTCTGGCCCTAATGAGCGTAAAAAGGTCATTGGGTGAAAAGTACCGGCCCCCACTTCTAAATCCAGTGGCTGCACCAGAACGCAGCCCTGGCGCGCCCAGTAATCCTGCAGGGCTAAAATCAGGCCCTGAAAGGTTTTAATATCGTATTTATGCATGCGCTGCTAACTCGCTAAAATGACTGAGGGGCCGTAGCCCCTGTCTTGTTATCTGGTAAAAAAACTATACGTCTAAGTTGGCAACGTACAGCGCGTTCTCTTCAATAAAGGCACGTCGCGGTTCAACATGGTCACCCATTAAGGTAGCAAACAGCTGGTCGGCACCTACCGCATCCTCGATAGTAACCTGCAGCATCCGCCGGTTTTGCGGGTCCATGGTGGTTTCCCACAGTTGATCCGGGTTCATCTCGCCCAATCCTTTATAACGCTGAATGTACAGGCCGCGCTTTGATTCCGCCATTAACCAATCTAACGCTTCAACAAAGGTTTCAACCGGTTTAACTTTCTCACCGCGACGAATATAACCACCTTCTTCTATCAACTCACGAATTTCATCACCCAGAGCAACAATATTCTGATAGTCACGCGAGGTAATAAAATCGTAGTGCAGTGCATATTCGTTATCGATACCGTGCTGCCGAATAATGATTTTAGGCTGGAACAAATGGCGTTCCCGATCTTCAATCACGTCATACTTATAGCTGGAGCCGTCACCTTCTTTCTCGTCCAGACGTTTGGCCAGAGTTTTTACCCAGGCTTCAACCACGGTCTTATCTTTAACATTATCCGGGCTCAGTCCTGTTACATAAATAAGCTCATTTAACAGGTTGTAAGGTATTTTCCGGCTTAAGCGGTTAATAATGGCGGTAACTTTGTGATACAAGCGCACCAGTTTTTCCAGGTGCTCGCCACCGATACCTGGTGCGTCAGCGTTTACATGTAAGGTTGCTTCATCCAGCGCCAGAGTAGTTAAGTGCTCAACTAACGAGGGTTCATCTTTAATGTATTGCTCTTGCTTGCCTTTTTTCACTTTAAACAATGGTGGCTGGGCAATATAAATATAACCACGCTCAATTAACTCAGGCATTTGGCGGTAGAAAAAAGTCAGTAATAAGGTGCGGATGTGCGAGCCGTCGACGTCGGCATCGGTCATTAGTACGATACTGTGGTAACGGGTTTTATCCGGATTATATTCTTCCCGGCCAATGCCACAACCAAGGGCAGTGATCAGCGTGCCGACTTCTTGCGACGACAGCATTTTGTCAAAGCGGGCTTTTTCTACGTTCAGAATTTTACCCTTCAGTGGCAATATCGCCTGATTTTTGCGATTACGCCCCTGCTTGGCAGAGCCGCCCGCAGAGTCACCCTCTACGATGTAAAGTTCAGAAAAAGCCGGGTCTTTTTCCTGACAATCTGCCAGTTTACCGGGTAAGCCTGCGATATCTAAGGCACCTTTGCGGCGGGTCATTTCCCGCGCTTTACGCGCTGCATCACGGGCGCGGGCTGCATCGACAATTTTGCCAACAATAATCTTGGCATCGCCCGGGTTTTCTAACAGGTATTCGTTTAGCTTCTCGCCCATTACACCTTCAACGGCAGAGCGTACTTCACTTGATACCAGCTTATCTTTAGTTTGCGAGCTGAATTTTGGATCTGGCACTTTAACGCTGACTACTGCAGTTAAGCCTTCGCGAGCGTCATCACCCGAGGCTTGTACCTTCATTTTCTTGGCATAACCTTCATGCTCAATATAGTTATTCAGTACACGCGTCAGTGCACCACGAAAACCAGCTAAGTGAGCGCCGCCATCCCGCTGGGGAATATTATTAGTAAAACAAAATACGTTTTCCTGATAACTGTCGTTCCACTGCATGGCTACTTCTACAGAAATGCCATCTTCACGTTGATCAGAAAAATAAAACGCTTTAGGGTGGACACTGGTTTTGCTACGGTTTAAGTACTGCACAAATGCTTCAATACCACCTTCATATTTAAAGTGGTCTTTTTTATCATTCCGCTCATCAGTCAGAATAATGCTGACCCCAGAGTTCAGGAATGACAGTTCACGCAACCGTTTTGCCAGAATATCGTAGTGATAGTCGATATCACTGAATACTGTTGGGCTTGGCCAGAATCGGATTGCGGTGCCGGTATCTTCGGTTTCGCCAATTACTGCCAGCGGTGCCTGCGGCACACCTAAATGATAAATCTGGTTATGGACCTGGCCTTTACGACGGATAGTCAGCTCTAATTTGTCGGACAACGCATTAACCACGGAAATACCCACACCGTGTAATCCGCCTGACACTTTATAAGAGTTTTCATCAAATTTACCGCCAGCATGCAACACCGTCATAATAACTTCGGCAGCCGACACACCCTCTTCGTGCATTTCGGTTGGCACACCACGACCATTATCGCGAACTGACACAGAACCATCGCTATGAATCGTTACCCAGATATCAGTGCAGTAGCCGGCAAGCGTTTCATCGATTGAGTTGTCGACTACCTCGAATACCATATGATGCAAACCAGTTCCGTCGTCGGTGTCACCGATATACATGCCTGGTCTTTTACGAACGGCATCCAGCCCTTTTAATACTTTAATACTTGAGGAATCGTAATTATGTTGTTCGGCCATCTTCGTCTGTCCGTGCTGTTATCTGACCGTGTTCCACGTGAAACATCTTGCTACGCTCGGTAGCAATATAAGGTGAAACCTGATCAGCATTAATTGCAGTAATAAATACCTGTGAATTAATCTGGGTTAAATACTCAAAAACAAGTTGGGTAGAACTGGCATCCAGTTCAGACGCCAAATCATCAATAAGTAACAATGGCTGCTTATGGCCACTATTACTGATTACATTGTTCTGGGCGATTTTAAGTGCAAATAATAACACTTTTAGTTGGCCACGGGATAATACTTCTTCCACTGGCAACTGGGCTTTTTTTAACTTTAAATCCGCTTTTTGTGGCCCATACTGGCTGAACCCTTGCCTGCTATCTTGTTCAAAATTATGCTGCAGCAAATTCAGTAAAGCCTGCTCACTATCAATCCGTTCTGGCCAGCCGCATTGTAGCTGCATACTAACATTAGCTAGCAGCGGATTAGCTGCAATTAACTGACTATAGGCCTCGCTCAACTGATCTATATACTGTTGGCGCTGACTGTTTAGCTGCCAGGCAAGGCTAGCAAACTGCTGATCCCAATATGCAAATTCGTCATCGTAGCGCCGACGCTGTTTTAATAACGCATTCCGTTGCTTTAGTACTCTACTGAACTGCAGCCATACCGGGAAAAAACCAGGTTCCACGTGGAACACACCCATATCGAAAAATTGCCGCCGCTCTTTCGGTCCGCCAAAAAACAATTTGAAACTATCAGGGGTTAGCAATTGAACCGGCAACAAACTGGCAAATTCGGCCAGACGCTGCACGTTAGCACCATTAAGACGCAGCAGCAATTCAGCAGATCGGTTACGCTGCAACCCCAAGCTGTATCCCTGCTGATTATTGCTGACTTTAGCATGTAAGGTAAAATGCTCTGCATCATCTTTAATTAACCGCTGATGGGCGCGGCTACGAAATGAACGGCCATGAGCCAGATAATAAATAGCTTCCAGCAAACTGGTTTTGCCGCTGCCATTTTCACCATAAATAAGATTAAATTCCGGGTGGGCGGTAAAAGCCAGTGTCGCGATATTGCGAAACTGGCTAAGTTGTAACGACAGCAACGCCATTACTTATAATCGCATTGGCATAACAACGTAGCTGGCGCCTTCATTGCCAACGCCCTCAATAAGGGTGCTGGAGTTAGCATCGTTCAAATGCAAGATGACCAAATCGGTATTCAGGGTATTTAATACATCCAGCATATAGCCAACGTTAAACCCAATTTCCAACGGGTCGCCTTGGTACTCTACCTCGATAACTTCTTCTGCCTGCTCATGCTCAGGGTTATTTGCCATGATTTGCAGCTCATCATTACTTAGCGTAAAGCGCACGCCACGATACTTCTCATTTGACAAAATAGAGGCACGGGTACAGGCATCTTTAATCACCGGCCGATGGGCAGTAACTAATTTCGTGCTGTTGCGTGGTAATACACGGCGATAGTCCGGGAAACGACCATCAATCAATTTACTACTGAAGGTAAACCCCTGATCGGATAACCTTATATGATTCTGTCCAAGACTTAACTGGATTATCTGATCATCGTTCGCCAATAAACGCATAATTTCAAGTACGCCTTTGCGTGGAATGATAATCTGTTTTTGCTGTAAATTTACCCCCGGCAACGCCAGCTTACTTAATGCCAACCGGTGCCCATCAGTTCCAACCGCGGTCAGGCTGCCATTATCGACCTCAAACAACAAACCATTTAAATAATACCGCACATCCTGGTTAGCCATTGAAAAAGCCGTATCGTCCAGTAATTTCCGTAATTGCTGGCGGCTGATACTAATATCCACCTCTCCCTGCCAGCTCTCAAGGTTAGGGTATTCAGAAGCGCTAAGGGTAGATAACGTAAACTTTGTCTTTCCACAGGTTAAGATGCAGCTCTCAGCCTGCATTACCACCTTAATATCACTGTTCTCGGGCAAACTACGACAAATATCCAGCAGCTTCTTAGCAGGCACCGTGACCCGGCCAACTTGTTGCACCTGCACGGCATCGGTAGTGGCGACTAATTCAACCTCTAAATCGGTGCCGGTAAGTGCCAGTTGTTGCTCAGTTACTTCCAGCAACACATTGGATAAAATAGGTAAGGTGTGACGCCGCTCGATAGCACCCGATACCATTTGCAGTGGTTTGAGTAAGGCGTCTCTGTTAATAACAAATTGCATAGCTTAACCCTAATTAGGATGACCCTGGTGTTATAACCGGCTATGAAGACAACGTGCGAATGAGGTTTTGAAAATCCTCTTTAATTTCGTGAGTTTCTTCTTTTAAAGATTCAATTTTGCGACAGGCATGTAATACCGTTGTATGATCGCGGCCACCAAACGCATCGCCAATTTCCGGCAAGCTGTGGTTGGTTAATTCTTTTGATAACGCCATCGCCATTTGTCGCGGCCGCGCTACCGAGCGCGAACGCCGTTTAGATAATAAATCGGCGACCCGGATTTTATAATACTCTGCTACCGTTTTCTGGATGTTTTCAATGGTAACCAGTTTATCCTGCAACGCGAGTAAATCACGCAGCGCTTCCCGCACAAAATCTATGGTGATGGGTCTGCCGGTGAAATTAGCGTTAGCAATAACCCGGTTTAATGCCCCTTCAAGTTCCCGTACATTTGAGCGAAGGCGCTTAGCGACGAAAAAGGCGACTTCTTCTGGCAAACGAATTTGGTTTTCCTGGGCCTTGCGCATCAGAATTGCCACCCGGGTTTCCAACTCTGGCGGTTCAATAGCAATCGTCAGGCCCCAGCCAAACCGGGATTTTAAGCGGTCTTCGACACCGTCAATCTCTTTAGGGTAACGGTCGCTGGTTAAAATAATTTGCTGGTTGCCTTCAAGCAGTGCATTAAAAGTATGAAAAAACTCTTCCTGTGAGCGTTCTTTGTTAGCAAAAAACTGAATATCATCGATTAACAGGGCGTCCACCGACCGATAATAGCGCTTAAACTCTTCTATAGCATTGTTTTGTAAAGCTTTAACCATGTCCTGCACAAAGCGCTCTGAGTGCATATAAATTACTTTGGCATCAGGTTTTTTTGCCAGGATACCGTTACCAACCGCGTGTAATAAGTGCGTTTTACCCAGGCCGGTACCGCCATAAATAAATAACGGGTTATAAGCCGTTCCGGGGTTATCCGCAACCTGACTGGCAGCGGCGCGTGCTAGTTGGTTAGATTTACCTTCAACGAAGTTAGTAAAAGTATAATTTGCTCTGACATTGCTACGCACTATGCTTTTGGGTGCAGGCTCAGCGGCTTCACGTGGGGCTGGTGCAACATTGGTGGTGCCGGGTTCCGGTTGCGGTAAATGACTATTGCCCGGTGGACGTTTTGTTTGTTGTTGACTGTTACCAACATCAAACTTAAGTCGCGGTGCATCATCACCACAATAGTCCTGGATCAATTCAAGGATCCGGTTTAAATATTTCTCACGTACCCAATCCAATACAAAGCGGTTTGGCGCATACAAGATCAGAGAATCAGAAGAGCTGTCGGCTTGTAATGGCCGGATCCACATACTGAAATGTTGGGCTGGCAGTTCGGATTGCAAAGCCTGTAAACAATTTTGCCAAACAGATTGATACACCGTCTCTCCTGAAGCCCTGATTAAAAAAATAAGTTAGGCTGGTGTCCCTACGCAAGTCGGCCATTATCCTATGATCTTATCCACAACTTCAACGTTGACTTTTCAAAAAAAACTCAACCAAGGCAACAAATAACACAACTAACTGTTTTTATTGAATTTAAAAGCCTTATTCTATTTAATAATACCGATCAGAATCGGCTGCTGTTTATGGCTTAAAAAATAAGTAACTCACATTTTATTCAGCAAGATCAGTGTAGCTGTGGAAAACTTATTAAGTTGGCGATATAAACAACGATCAGATCAGAATAAAAGCGAGGATCGCATTGACTTTAGGCCCTGAAGTACTTAAAATTCGCGCTCATTTTTGTCAGCTGCGTTTTGGTGTATTTGCTAAAACACAGGTAATCTTAGTAAATATTTCGACCGGACGGATGAAATTATGAGTAAAAGAACGTTTCAACCAAGCGTATTAAAACGCAAGCGCAACCACGGTTTCCGTGCTCGTATGGCCACTAAAAATGGCCGTCAGGTTTTAGCGCGTCGTCGTGCTAAGGGCCGTCAGCGTTTATCAGCGTAATCGGCTGTTAAGCGCTGCGTGGTCAGCCTGAACTTCGGCCGGGAGTTACGCCTGTTAACTCCCAGTCAATTCGACAATGTATTCCAACACCCATTTCGGGTTGCTTCTCCCCTGTTTACCATTCTTGCAAAACCAAATCAGCTTACACATCCGCGATTAGGCCTTACTATCGCTAAAAAACGTGTTAAATTGGCCGTGCAACGCAATCGTATTAAACGTTGTGTGCGTGACAGCTTTCGTTTGCATCAACACCAGTTGCCCGGCGTCGATCTGGTATTAATGGTAAAGGGTGATATCAGTAACACCCCGAATAGTGAACTGTTGAAACAACTGGAACGGCTATGGAGCAAAATCGCTCGCCAGTACATCGCTTTACAATCAAGCTGATGTTAATACTGGTAAGAGGTTATCAGCTGGTGTTAAGCCCGCTGCTAGGGCCGAGTTGCCGCTTCAACCCAACCTGTTCACACTATGCCATTACTGCTATTGAACGCTTTGGTGCGGTAAAAGGTGCTTGGTTAGCAGGCAAACGCATATTAAAATGTCACCCCTTACATAAGGGCGGTGATGATCCCGTTCCTGATAAGCATAATGAGAAAAGCTAACCCATGGATTCACAACGCAGTTTTTTAGTAATTGCCCTGGCAATCGTCAGTTTTTTCCTCTGGCAGGAATGGCAAAAAGATTATGGCCCAAAACCAATAGCCGCGCCAACATCAGTTGAGCAGTCGCAGAATATAACGCCTGGCAGCAGTACCGACAGTAATGGTGATATCCGGCTAACCGGTGATGATGCACCAAGTCAGGTAACCGCAGTTGCGACACCTACAGCTCAGCAAGTTACGGTGGCGACAGACGTATTAAATGTTGCCATTGATACCAGTCGCGGTGACATCATTGGTGTTACTTTACCTGAGTACGATTTAACCAAAAACAGCGATGAACCCTATGTATTAATGCGCAAATTGCCTGGCTTTGAGTATACCGCCCAATCAGGCTTGATCGGTGCAGACGGCCCGGATGACCAAACCAATACCCGTCAGCCTTATCAGTTTGCTAAACAGCAGTATCAACTCTCTGAAGGCAGTGATGAGCTGGTGGTACCGTTGGTGACTAACTTTAATGGCCTGCAAATTGAAAAGCGTTTTATTTTCAGTCGTGGCCAATATGATGTCCGGGTAGAATATTCTATTCAAAACCAAAGCGACGTCAGCAAAAGCATTCAACCTTATCAGCACCTGGTGCAAAATATTGATAACGGTGAAAGCAGCAGCATGATGATGCCAATTTACCGCGGTGCAGCGTACGGCACCAGCGAAGATCGGTACGAGAAGTATAAGTTTGACGATATGGCCAAAAAGAACCTGGCCATTAATACCACTGGTGGCTGGGTAGCGATGCTGGAACACTACTTTGTGGCAGCCTGGGTACCTGATCAACAACAGCAAAACCGGCTGTACAGTATGATATCCGGTAGTAAAGGCGTTATTGGTAGCCGCAGCGATGTGATAGAGCTACAGCCAGGTGAGAGTACTGTGGTTGGCAGCACCTTTTATGCCGGTCCGAAACAACAGGATAAATTGGCAGAACTGGCAGACGGCCTGGACTTAACGGTCGATTACGGTTTCCTGTTTTTTATTTCCCAACCACTGTTCTGGTTACTGACCACCATCCAAAGCTTCGTAATCAATTGGGGCCTGGCCATCATTCTGATCACCATCATGGTGAAAGGCGTAATGTACCCGCTGACCAAAATTCAGTATGAATCGATGGCTAAGATGCGCAACTTAAAGCCAAAAATTGAAGAGCTACAGGCCCGCTATAAAGACGACCGCCAGAAAATGGGCCCGGCAATGATGGAGCTGTATCGCAAAGAAAAAGTAAACCCTATGGGTGGCTGCTTACCGATGCTGGTACAAATGCCAATATTCTTAGCCTTATACTGGGTATTCGTCGAAAGCGTTGAGCTGCGCCACGCACCCTTTATGCTGTGGATAACGGATTTATCAACTAAAGATCCTTATTACATTTTGCCGGTGTTGTTCGGTTTAAGTATGTTTGCCATGCAAAAACTGACGCCGATGCAGGTTACCGACCCGCTGCAGCAGAAAATTATGATGTGGATGCCGGTCGCGTTCTCAGTGTTCTTTATCTGGTTCCCAAGCGGTCTGGTGCTGTACTGGCTGGTCAGTAACCTGATTTCACTGGCGCAGATGCTGTATATCTACAAAGGTATGGAAAAGAAAGGCTTACATACTAAGAAGGCATGACACCAATACCGCAAGGTGTGAGCTGAGTGTTCCTGCGCAGCAGCAGCAGAGAAGCCGCGCAGGCTGAGACAGCATCGTTGTTTCAAACAAGAAGCGACGTGCTGTCGAAGGCGGCGAAGCAGGAATTTCCCAGCTCATACCCTGAGCAATATCAATAGCCTGTCAGCATAATGCGACAGGCTTTTTCCATTAAGAGAGCAACTATGTTTACTACTGACACTATCGCCGCTTTAGCCACTGCCCCCGGCCGGGCCGGTGTTGGTATTATTCGTATTTCCGGCCCGGATAGTAAAGCGGTCGCGCAGGCCATCCTGCATAAGCTGCCTAAGCCACGCCATGCCGACTATCTGCCCTTTTTTGATAGCGAAGCCAAGGTACTGGATCAGGGCATCGCCCTGTACTTCCCCGGCCCTAATTCCTTTACCGGCGAAGACGTATTAGAACTGCAGGGCCATGGCGGCCCAGTGTTGCTTGATATGTTATTAAAACAGGTATTGGCCCAGCCAAACGTGCGCATCGCCCGCCCCGGCGAATTCTCCGAGCGCGCTTTTTTAAACGACAAGCTCGACTTAGCCCAGGCTGAAGCCATAGCCGATTTAATTGACGCCAGTAGCGTGCAGGCCGCGCGCTGTGCCATCCAATCACTGCAGGGCGAATTCTCACGTCGCATTCATGAACTGGTCGAAAAAGTTATCTATTTGCGAATGTACGTCGAAGCCGCAATAGACTTCCCGGATGAAGAAATCGACTTTCTATCCGATGGCAAAGTCGCTACTGACTTAGCGGCGATAATTGACTATCTTGCTACTGTAACCAAGCAGGCCGCGCAAGGCAGCATATTGCGTGAAGGCATGAAAGTGGTAATCGCCGGCCGGCCCAATGCCGGTAAATCCAGTTTGTTAAATGCCCTGGCCGGTCGCGAAGCCGCCATTGTTACCGAGATCGCCGGCACCACCCGCGATGTGCTGCGCGAGCATATTCATATTGACGGCATGCCGCTGCATATTATCGACACCGCCGGCCTGCGCGAAGCGACCGATCAGGTAGAACAAATCGGCATCGAGCGCGCCTGGCAGGAAATTGAACAGGCCGATAGAATACTGTTTATGGTCGATGGCACTACCACAGACGCCACCGATCCGCGCGCTATCTGGCCAGACTTTATTGACCGCCTACCCGCGAGCTTAGGCGTTACCGTTATTCGCAATAAAGCCGATATAACCGGCGAGATGCTCAGCGCAGAGTCGACACCGGATACCAGCAGCACCACGCCTGTATACCGGCTATCAGCGAAAACCGGCGCCGGTATCGATGCCCTGCGCGAGCATTTAAAGCAGTGCATAGGCTTTGACGCCAGTACCGAAGGCAGCTTTCTGGCCCGCCGCCGCCACCTCGACGCACTGGAGCGTGCCGCCGAGCATTTGGCTATAGGCCAAGAGCAACTGCACAGTTATATCGCCGGCGAAATTCTGGCTGAAGAGCTACGACTGACTCAGCAGCACTTAAATGAAATTACCGGCGAGTTTAGTAGTGATGATTTATTAGGGCGGATCTTTAGCTCGTTCTGCATAGGTAAATAGTTATTGACGGGTATCAAGTTGCTGCGCGGTGCGATCGGTTACGATTAGTACCGTAAGCAGCAGCGCGCCAAGGCCGACAAAACCAGCCGCTAAATAGAGACCTAAGGTGTAGTGGCCACTTACTTCGGCCAAACCCCCTGTAATAGCAGGCGAGACAACCTGAGCACTGCCGTAAGCTAACGTCATTTTACCCATCAGTTTCGCTGGTTTACTGGGATATAAGCGCCCGGCCATCGTTAGCACCAAACTGACCACGCCAACAAAAGTCGCACCAAACAAAGCAGCACTGAATAACACCGCACTAAGCGAGCTAAGCCAAAGCGGCAATAAGATAGCCAAAAATTGCACCAGTAGTGCCAGGGTTATCGCTTTCAGGTAGCCGGTTTTACGGGCGATAAAATCCCATAGCAGCACCGCCGGCGCAGCTGCCAAGCCCAGCACAATAAAACTGACGTTACCACTGCCTGCTAACCCCGGCATGCGCTCAACAATAGTCACGATAAAAGTAGCACTTATTACATAGCCGTAGCCGGCACAAAAATAGCTTGCCAGCATCAGCTGCATAAAGCGTTTTGATGGTGGCGAATCGCTAGGTACTGATTTTAGCGGGCTACTGGCCAATTCAGGGCGGGGCAACCAACGCCAGGCTGGAATGGCTAGTAACACAGCCAGCAAGGCAAAGTATTGCCACTGAGCGCGCCAGTTAAACCCGAACTGCAGCATCAGTTCCACCAATAGCGCAGACAGGGCAATACCCAAACCCAGACCAGCGAAGTGAATACCCAACTCAGCCCGTTGTTTATAACTAAGTAACCAATGCATAATCAGGCCGGAAGCAATCAGCATTGATCCCGCGCTGCTCAGCCCTGCCACAAAGCGCCAGCATGCCCACAGGTAAATGTTTTGAGTTAAAGCCATACCCAAAGTACTCATAATCGCTAACAGCAAGCCAAGCCGGTACAGAGTATCTTTTAACTGAAGGTTATTCAGATTGGCTGCCAGCAGTGCACCGGCCATATAACCTAAATAGTTTGTGGCCGCCAGATAGCCGCCGGTGGCATCGTCCAGCTGGGTTTGTTGCTGCATAATGGGCAATAACGGCGTGTAGGCAAAGCGCGCTACCCCGAGGCAAAGCAACTGACTGAACAAGCCGGCCAAAAGCACGTAAAAGCGTTGTGATGTCGGTAACAGAATAACCTATCCGTTGCTTGTAACCTGAACCAGATGCTTAGCTTAGCCCGGAAAAAAAGACCGCGATATGCGGCCTTAGTCTTAACATGTTAAAAACCCTAGCGGGCATAGGTTGCTGTTAATGTTGCCTTAGCCAGAGCATTGACATTTAGCATAAAACTGACCACAGCGGCACTGGCATCATCCGGTACCGCCAGAGTTTCTTCCGGTAAGGCCCATACCGTAAACTGATAACGGTGCATACCATGCCCCTCTGGCGGGCAGGCGCCGCCAAATTCTTTGCTGCCATAATCATTTTTAAACGTGCGACAGCCGGGCGGTAAACGGCCATTGCCAACGCCCTGAGCAAAACCAGTGGCATCGGCCGGAATATCCGTTACCAACCAGTGCCAGAAACCTGAACTGGTCGGTGCATCCGGGTCAAACACAGTAATAGCAAAACTTTTAGTGTTCTGGGGCGGGTTTTGCCATTCAAGCGCCGGTGAAACGTTATTACCATCACAGCCAAAGCCATCAAATTCATGATCTTTGGCCATAAAATGACCTTCCTGCAGATCAGGGCTGCTGAGGGTGAAGCGTGCTTCCGTCATATTGCCTCCATTATCAATAAATTATGTTAGTAAATACTCACTTATGCTGAGATAGCCACTGATTAAAGGCCTGACCGGGCATAGCGCCCGCTTGCTGGGCCAGCACTTTGCCTTGCTTAAATAACATTATGGTAGGAATAGAGCGAATATTAAACTGCGCAGCCAATTGTTGCTGCTGCTCGGTATTAATTTTGCCGAATCGAAATTGTGGCTCCAACTGCCGGGCGGCCTGAGTGAATACCGGTGCAAAATTTTTACACGGGCCACACCAGCTCGCCCAGAAATCAACCACTAACGGCAACTCTGCCTTACTGGCATGGGCCGCAAAATTAGTACTGGTCAGCTCCAGCGGCAGGCCATTAAACAATGCCTGCTTACACTTACCACAGTTGGCATGAAGGGCCGGTTTCTCGGCCGGTAAACGGTTAAGGCCATTACAATTCGGACAGGCAACAATCATTCCAGGCTCCGGTTTTCAGCTATAAACTGTTATATAGCGGCAAACCCGCAGTTTTTAAAGCTATGGCTGAAAACTTAACTGCAAGCTGGTGGTTTTATTGTCGAAACTTAGCGTTCTGATCTCGCCCCTGCCCTCAATATTAACGGTATTCACCTGCGCCGGCCACAGCTGCTGCAGCGAGCTGTGTTGGATTGTCAGCCCCTGCAACTCCGGCACTATCGGCGCTTCCTGATAGACCCAGTAAAAGCGGCCGTCCAGCTGACCGCCAAGCAGCGTTAACGGAATAGCGTCACCACTCAGCGAACTGATGCGAAAGTGTTCAGCCACATATTGGTTAAATAATTGCTGAGTCTGCTGCTTGTTCAGTAAATCGGCGTTTTTGTCGAACAGTTGCTTTACGCCATGCTCAGCATCATGCACATAAAAACGATGCATTACTTCAATATTGCCAGTGCGCGAATTAAACAGCACTTTACTCAGCGCTGTTTTCATCTCATGGGCTGCCAGCTGGCCACAGCAGCAGACCAGCAACAGCAGACTCAGCAGGCCGCGCATTAGTTGCCGCCCTGCTCTGCTGAGTTATCAGTTTCTGATTTTTTTGCCGGATCTTTTAACTCAGTTTTACTGTCCTGCATAATATCGCGGCTGACTTTCGCTTTGCTTTTCTCTGCCTTATAAGCTTCTATTCGTGATGGCACTATCCGACGTGGGTAAAAGTTGTTTTCAATATCCACATCTGCTGTTTCCCATTTCGGATCAACGATCACTTCCTGCAGCACTTTGTCTTTAGCAGTAACGATTAACTTGTTGACGGCTTTCGGGCTACGACGCCAGATCTCTGCCGGGATATACTGCTGCTCGCTGCTGCCATCGGCATAATTTAATTGCAGTAGAATCGGCATTACCAAGCCGCCCTTGTTGCTAAACTGGAGCACATAGTAGTTTTTATCTTCGGCAACAGCTCGCTCAAAGGCTTTACGCTCCCAGGGCTCGAGCTCATGCAAAAACTTGTTGTAGGCATTACGCTCTTTGTTGGTAACGGTGAAACGGTCGTTGTCATCGTAAAAATCGCGCACGTCCGGATTCTGATCGACCCACAACACTTTATTCTCTGCTTTATTGCGCTCCACAAATAGCGAAACCGGCTTATCCAGCTCCTGTTGACGCTGACGCTGAAAATCAATATCCGGGTTTTTAGTATCTAAACGCAGCTGAAACACCTTATCCAGCGCAATATCGACATGATCGGTGCTGTAAAACCAGCCACGCCAGAACCAATCCAGATCAACGCCACTGGCCTCTTCCATAGTCCGGAAAAAATCAGCCGGGGTCGGCCGCTTAAACTTCCAGCGAGCGGCATACTCTTTAAAGGCAAAATCAAACAGTTCCCGGCCCAGGATCACTTCCCGTAAAATATTCAGCGCTGCAGCTGGCTTGGTATAGGCATTAGGGCCTAACCGCAACACGCTGTCAGACTGGGTCATAATAGGTACCTGGATATCGGATTTCATATAATCAACGATATCGCGCGGCTCCACACCCCATGGAATCGTCGGGTCCCACTCCCTGCCAGCTACGCCATCCAGAAAGCTGTTTAAGCCTTCATCCATCCAGGTCCATTGCCGCTCGTCAGAATTTACAATCATCGGAAAATAAATATGGCCAACTTCATGGATAACGACACCTATCAAAAAGCGTTTTTCGGCTTGTGAGTAAGTGCGGCTGCCATCGTCCTGTAACTTAGTGCGCGGGCCGTTAAAGGTAATCATCGGGTATTCCATGCCACCAACCGGGCCATTAACCGATTGCGCCACCGGATAGGGATAATCAAACGAAAAGCGGGAATACACTTCCATGGTATGCACCACAGCTTCGGTGGAATATTTCTGCCATAGCTCGCCACCTTCCTTCGGGTAAAATGACATTGCCATCACAAACGGCTGCTCACTGCCACCTTGCTGATAGCCTTTGGCATCCCAGATAAACTTACGTGATGACGCCCAGGCAAAATCCCGTACATTACCGGCTTTAAAATGCCATGTTTTTGTCTGGTCTGTACCGGCTTTTTCGTTTTCCAGTGCTTCCTGTTCGGTAACAATAAAAACCGGCCGCTTAGCCGTTTTAGCTTGTTCCAGCCGGTTTAATTGTTCGCGACTGAGCACTTTACTGCTGTTTTGCAGTTCGCCGGTTGAAGAGACAATATGATCAGCCGGTACCGTTAATTTAACGTCGTAATCACCAAATTCCAGGGTAAACTCGCCCCGGCCTAAAAACTCTTTATTGGTCCAGGCTTCATAATCGGTATACGCCACTAAGCGCGGAAACCATTGCGCCAGTAAGAATATATCGTTACCGCCTTCACGAGCATCGTCCGGAAAGTGTTCGTAGCCGGCCCGGGCGGACACAGCATCTTCTTCAACGATATTAAAAGCAAAATCCAGGCTGAAATCGACTTTTTGTCCCGGTTTTAATGGCGTGTGCAGGTCAATTCGCATCAAGGTGCCTACCATGGTTATCGGCAGTGCTTTTCCGTTGCTGCTTTTTACGTTGGCGATCTGAAAGCCCAGCTCGTTGTCGGCCATAAACTGCTGCCGGCGTAACTCTTCCAGACTTAGCCGGGCGGTGATCTCACCATCACCGACAGAAGTGGCCGGTCCACGACGGCCAACACCACCAAAATCAGTGGTCATTTCAGCCATCGAATCATTTTTAAAAATATTCTGATCAAGGTGCAGCCACAAATACTTCAGGGTATAAGGCGAGTTATTCTGATAGCTGATTTGCTGCTTAGTGCTTAACTGACGTTTAGCTTCATCCAGCACCACGTCCATTTTATAATTTACCTGCTGTTGCCAGTATTGCTGACCAGGCTCTCCGGCTGCATTACGATAAATGTTCGGCGTTGGCAGAACTTCATCCAGTTGCCGGAATTTATCTTCAAAGTCACCTTTAGTCTGACGAATAGCACTATCGGCAGCGACACTGTTGCAAAACAATGCAGCTAACAGACTGCAGATTACTAACAAAGGGGGGGAACAGCGGGAAATACGGGACGGCACAGCAGACATAATCAGCAAACTCTCTTTTAAAAATTAGGCGCTTACAACAAGCCGATTACAATAGGAAAGTTCGGGTCGGCAAACAAGCAGCTTCAGCACGTAAATTGGTTAATCTGTCGCCAAAAAAAACCCCGCAATATGCGGGGCCTGATTTTTTAGCTGACTAAGGATGTTTAGTCGCGGGGTTTACGGGGTGCACGTGGTGCGGCCCCCGGCCGTGGGCCAGGACCACTGCGTCTCTCGCCACCACTGTTTGAACCAGGGTTAGCAGCAGCACTACCGGTATCAATGCTGATATTCAGTTTTTGCTTACGTACGTAAACTTTTTTCAGGTGCTGGAAAATTTCAGCCGGAATATTGGCTGGCAATTCAACAGTACTGAAGTGATCGAACAGTTTAATATTACCGATAAACTGGCTGTCAATATTGGCTTCATTGGCAATAGCGCCAACAATATCACCAGCGCGTACGCCGTGCTCTTTGCCAACTTCAATCCGGTAATTGTTGTAATCACCTTTCATTTCGCGGCGAACCCGCGGGCCGCGCTCAGGCCGCTCGCCGCCACGTTCAGCTGAACGTTCCGGCCGGTCGCTACGCTCACGCCGTGGCCGCTCTTCCCGTTCACCACGGGCATGCGGCTGACGTAATTCCGGAAATTGCTTGGCGACATTTAATGGCTGATCTTTCTGAGCCAAAAACAGTAAAGCGGCTGCCAGATCAACATCGGTAGTTTCCAGCTTTTCACGCCAGTCAGTTACCAGCTCCTGAAAGAAACTCAGGTTCTGAGTTTCAATAGTTTGCGCCAACTGTTCCCGGAAAGATTCTATCCGGCGTTGCTCAATCACCTGGCCGGTAGGCAGCGACATTTGCTCAATCGGTTGCTTGGTAGCGTGCTCGATAGTCCGCAATAAGCGACGCTCACGTGGCGATACAAATAATATTGCTTTACCTTCACGACCCGCACGGCCGGTACGACCAATCCGGTGCACATATGCTTCGCTGTCGTACGGAATATCATAGTTAACCACCAGGCTAATCCGCTCAACATCCAGACCACGGGCAGCAACATCTGTTGCCACTATGATATCCAGCTGACTGGCTTTCATCCGGCGGATAGTTTGCTCACGATGGGCCTGGTTCATATCACCATTTAAACAGGCAACGGCGTAACCACGGGCGCCCAGTTTTTCTGCAATTTCTTCAGTGGCACTTTTAGTCCGAACGAAAACAATGCTGGCGTCGTACTCTTCGCCTTCCAGTAAGCGGGTTAGTGCATCCAGCTTCTGATTTGAATCAAGCAATACATAACGCTGACTGATCCGCTCGACAGTACTGGTCTTCGAGGCAATTTTAATTTCTTCAGCATTTTTTAAATGTTTCTGGGCAATAGCACGGATTTGCGCCGGCATAGTTGCAGAGAACATTGCCACCTGACGACCTTTCGGTGTGGCATCCATAATGGTTTGTACGTCATCGATAAAGCCCATGCGTAACATTTCATCGGCTTCATCCAATACAATTGCCCGCAGCTTATCCAGCTTAAGGGTACCGCGGTCTAAGTGATCAAGTATCCGGCCGGGGGTACCGACAATAACCTGAGAACCTCGCTTCAGTGATTTAAGCTGATTGGTATAACTCTGACCGCCGTATAAAGGCAACACATGAAACGCCGGCATATAGCGCGCATAAGCCTGAAAGGCCTCAGCTACCTGAATAGCCAGCTCGCGGGTAGGTGCCAGCACCAGAATTTGTGGATCATTTTGCGCAGGGTCTAGCCGCGCAAGTAAAGGCAGGGCAAAAGCGCCGGTTTTACCGGTACCTGTTTGCGCCTGGCCTAACACGTCTTCACCAGCTAATAGTTTTGGAATAGCCGCCGCCTGAATAGGCGATGGAGTTTCGTAACCAAGTTCAGTGACCGCGCGAACCAGCGGTTCCGGCAGCATTAGCTGGGAAAAAGACAAAGTTTCAGACATACGTTGTTATAACCTCAATCACACGCAGGCTTGTTGGTAAGTGCTATTGTTGTTTTTACCTGGCCTGCAATGCAGTAAAAACACGAAAACGGGCAAAAGACATAGCTTTCCCCGATTTTATTCCAGTAGTATAGCCAAACATTTACCACCTGGAGGAATCCATGATAGAAATCCTCGTTGGCAGCCAAATGGGCGCAGCGGAATATGTGGCAGAACAAGTTGCTGAAACACTGGTACAAGCGGGATATGAAACAAAACTTCATCTTCAACCCGATTTGGATCAGCTAAGCCCGACTAAAGTCTGGTTAGTGATCACATCCACCTATGGCGCAGGAGATCTGCCTGATAATATTCAACCCTTTGCGGATCAATTAGCACAAGATCGGTGTGATCTTACCACACTTTCTTTCGCCGTGATCACTTTAGGTGACTCCAGTTACGATACTTTTTGTTATGCCGGTAAAACACTCCGTCAGCTTTTACAGCAACACGGTGCAAAACCTTTAATCGAAAACCTGGAAATTGATGTATTAGCTGCTGATTTACCTGAAGAACAGGCACTGGCATGGTTACCACAATTGGTTAACAGCATAAAAAAAGGCGAGTGATCACCACTCGCCAAAACACAAGTATCTCAGGAAGAACAGATAAACAAATCACTGCTCCCGGTTGACCTCAGCAATAAAACCAACCAGGGGCCACTCTACCTTGCTATGCCATAACCGGCTTAACATTCTTATGATAAAGCGTTGATAAAATGCAGCTATAACGCAGATCAATACGTTTTAAGATAAGATCTTTATCCTCATGTTATCAACAATGTTTAAAATTAAAAAATTGAAATGTGTATAACTATGGTTTAATCCGGTTATTAACCTGTATTTATACCCTGAATAAAAAAAATATTGCCGAGACCTGTGCATAAGTAGCACAATTGTCCACCTGTTCAACCAGGGTTGATCCAACCTTGATCACAGGATCTGATCTTATTTAAGCCATTGATCCCATATTGTAATAATTGCTTATCCACCGAAAACAGCGTGCTTAATAGTAGTAGTAATAAAAAGATCTTTAAAAAGATCTTATATATATTAGCGCGATCCAGATCCGTTTTAGACGTTTCACAAATGGCTGGATCGCGCTACAATACGTGCCCTATTTTTAAGCGGCTTTTTAGCCAGAGTTGAGGCAGATATGTTGTATCAAGAATCCTTTGATGTGATCGTTGTCGGTGGTGGCCATGCTGGCACCGAAGCTGCTTTGGCTGCTGCCCGTATGGGCTTACAGACATTATTGTTAACTCATAACCTGGAAACTTTGGGTCAGATGTCGTGTAATCCGGCTATTGGCGGAATTGGCAAAGGCCATCTGGTTAAAGAAATTGATGCACTCGGCGGTGCTATGGCAATAGCGGCTGATAAAGGCGGCATTCAATTTCGCACGCTGAATAGTTCAAAAGGACCGGCCGTGCGGGCAACAAGGGCACAAGCTGACCGCCAGCTATACCGGGCTGCAATTAGGCAAACCCTGGAAAATCAGCCTAATTTGCGGATCTTTCAACAAGCGTGTGACGATCTGATAGTTGAAAACGATCAAGTAAAAGGCGTAATTACCCAAATGGGTTTAAAATTTCGCGCCAAAGCGGTAGTACTTACTGTAGGTACCTTTTTAGGCGGCCAAATTCATATTGGTTTAGAACAGTTCTCCGGAGGCAGAGCCGGCGATCCACCATCAATTGCGTTAGCAAAACGGTTACGGGAATTACCATTCAGGGTCGATCGCTTAAAAACCGGTACTCCACCGCGAATAGATGCCAGAACAGTCGATTTTTCAGCAATGCAGGCGCAACCCGGTGATAACCCTACCCCGGTATTTTCGTTTTTAGGCCGGCACAGCGATCATCCGCCACAAATTCCCTGCTACATCACATACACCAATGAGCACACTCATCAGGTTATCCGGGATAATCTGGATCGCTCGCCAATGTATACCGGGGTAATTGAAGGTATAGGTCCACGTTATTGCCCGTCTATTGAAGATAAAGTGATGCGTTTCGCCGACAAAGATAAACACCAAATCTTTATTGAACCAGAAGGCCTGACGACTCATGAATTGTATCCTAACGGTATTTCTACCAGTCTGCCTTTTGATGTTCAGCTTTCAATAGTACGGTCTATTAAAGGCATGGAAAATGCCCATATAACCCGGCCAGGCTACGCCATCGAATACGACTTTTTTGATCCGCGCGATCTCACCAGTTCTTTGCAAACTAAATTTATTAAAGGCCTGTTTTTTGCCGGTCAAATCAATGGTACTACCGGTTACGAAGAAGCCGGGGCCCAGGGATTACTGGCAGGACTAAATGCTGGCCTGTTTGCCACTGAGCGTGACGCCTGGGCACCAAGCCGCGACCAGGCCTATTTAGGGGTACTGGTTGATGATTTAACTACTCAGGGCACTAAAGAGCCTTACCGGATGTTTACCAGCCGTGCTGAGTACCGTTTAATGCTGCGTGAAGATAACGCCGATGCCCGCTTAACAGCAAAAGGACATGAGCTGGGACTGGTTGATGAACAACGCTGGCAGGCATTTAACGAAAAAATGGAAAAAATCGAGCTGGAGCGGCAGCGCTTGCGGCAAAGTTGGATCAATCTCCAGCATCCGGCATTAGCTGCGGTAAATCAGCTGCTGAAAAAACCGCTAAGCCGTGAGGCCAGCTTAGAAGAATTAGTACGCCGCCCGGAAATGACTTATCAACAATTGGTCAATATTGCAGATTTGGGCCCGGCACTAGCAGATCCTATTGCTGCCGAACAGGTAGAAATTCAAATTAAGTATGAAGGTTATATTAACCGTCAGCAGGATGAAATTGCTAAGCAACAGCGTAATGAAGCGACTAAATTACCTGGTTCTTTTGATTACAGTTCGGTCAAAGGATTATCGAACGAAGTAATTATGAAATTAAATCAACACCAGCCGGCTACCGTGGGTCAGGCATCACGTATATCGGGTATTACCCCTGCCGCGATTTCATTGCTTCTGGTTTACCTGAAAAAACAGGGTTTACTTCGAAAATCTGCTTAACCAGACATAAATGAGCCTGAAAGGATCGATATGCTTGATAAACTGCGCCAGCTGGTAGCACAGACCAGCTTGCAATTAAGCGACACACAGCTGCAACAGTGCATTGATTATGTGCAGCTACTCCATAAATGGAACAGTGCATACAATTTAACCTCGGTTCGCGATCCAGCCGACATGCTGGTTAAGCACGTACTGGATAGTCTGGTTGTGGCTCCCCATCTGCAAGGGGAACATTTTATTGATGTTGGCACCGGGCCCGGACTACCAGGTGTGTTGCTGGCTATTTACTACCCACAAAAACATTTTACCCTGCTTGATAGCCTGGGCAAACGGATCCGTTTTTTAAATCAGGTAAAATTGCAGCTTGGTCTAACCAATATTCATCCTCTGCAAAGCCGGGTTGAGCAGCATCAGCCGATACAACAATATGATGGCGTGATAAGCCGGGCGTTTGCATCTACTGCTGATATGCTGCAATGGTGCCGGCATTTACCGGCCGCTACGGGTAGCTTTTACGCAATGAAAGGCGCCGCAGTGCAAGAAGAAATTGCAGCTTTGCCGGATTTTGTTAAAGTAAGCGCAGTTATACCATTGCAGGTACCAGAACTTGATGCCAGCCGGCATCTGGTTATCATGACCAGCACTTAACCATAATGAGGGAGCCTTGTGGGTAAAATCATCGCCATTGCTAATCAGAAAGGTGGAGTAGGAAAAACCACCACCGCTGTTAACTTAGCGGCGTCAATGGCGGCTACTAAGCGCAAAGTGCTGTTGATAGACCTGGATCCGCAGGGTAACGCGACTATGGGGAGCGGCGTTGATAAATATGAAGTACACGCCACTGCGTATGAATTGCTGATCGAGCAGAAACCCTTGCTGGAGGTTGTGGTAAAAGAAACTACCGGGGGTTATCATCTGGTTGCTGCCAATTCTGATGTCACTGCTGCCGAAGTGCGATTAATGGATGTGTTTGCCAGAGAGCTTCGCTTACGAACTGCCTTAAAAGACTATCGTAGTAGCTATGATTTTATCTTTATCGACTGCCCACCCTCACTAAATATGTTAACCGTTAATGCCATGGCAGCTGCTGATACGGTACTGGTTCCCATGCAGTGTGAGTATTTTGCATTGGAAGGCCTTACGGCGCTGGTTGATACCATCAATAAGCTGGCGGCGGTGATAAATGCTGACTTAAAAATTGAAGGTATTTTGCGGACCATGTACGACCCCCGTAACCGCCTGGCAAACGATGTGTCGGAGCAGTTAAAACAACATTTTGGTGACAAAGTGTACCGCGCTGTGATCCCACGCAATGTCCGCCTTGCCGAAGCGCCAAGTTTTGGCACACCGGTCATGTACTACGATAAAAATTCAACCGGCGCCAAAGCATATCTGGCATTAGCCGGTGAAATTCTGCGCCGCTCAGAAAAAAAAACCAGTGGCAAGGCCACCTCAGCATAACCACGATAAGTTAAAGGATATTTTTGCGCATGTCGGTGAAAAAACGCGGTTTAGGCCGGGGCTTAGATGCTTTACTTACGTCGAATAAAACGACGGAGCAAAACAGTGCCAATCAGCAGTCGGCTGAACTGCAAAAATTACCTGTCGAATTTTTACGGCCTGGCAAATATCAACCACGCAAAGATATGTCGCAGGATGCACTGGAAGATTTAGCCAGTTCAATCCGGGCCCAGGGCGTTATTCAACCAATCGTGGTGCGTGCTGTTAGCGATAATAGTTATGAGATTATCGCCGGTGAACGGCGCTGGCGCGCAGCTCAGTTGGCAAGGCTATCAGAAGTACCCTGCCTGATTAAAAACGTGCCCGACGAAGCAGCGGTGGCGATAGCGTTAATTGAAAACATTCAGCGCGAAGATCTGAATGCGATGGAAGAAGCTGTGGCGTTGGATAGGTTATTGACCGAATTTGAACTCACCCATCAGCAAGTGGCCGATGCCGTAGGCAAATCCCGGGCGACGGTAACCAATTTACTGCGTTTAAATGCCCTTAACGACGATGTTAAGGTATTGCTGGAACACGGCGATATTGAAATGGGCCACGCCCGGGCGTTACTGGCATTAACCGATGACAGCCAGTCTGAAACCGCGCGGTTGGTGGCGCATAAGCAATTAACGGTGCGCGAAACTGAAAGCCTGGTCCGGCGCATACTGGAACCAAAAGCCCCGGCAGCATCTAAGGCTAAAGACCCTGATGTCGATGCCTTAGAGCAACGTTTGAGTGAGCGTTTTGCGGCGCCGGTGCAAATTATGTATAACAAAAAAGGTAAGGGTAACCTGGTAATTAATTACAGTAGCCTGGCTGAGCTGGACGGTATTTTAGCCAAAATGCAATTAAGCGAGCAGGATTAAGCATTTTATTTAGCCAAGATAAGGACAACCTGCGACTAAAACCGCTTTTTGTTGCAAATCGGGGGCAAATAAGTATACTTTCGCAAGTTTTTTCTACCCCTGTATGGGCTATTACAACGAGGGGTACAGTGGCAGAAAATATTGTAGCTCAGGCCAGGAAATCAGCGTATTTCGCCGTGCTGGCTCAGGTGGTAGTCGCCGGTTGTATCGCACTGGCGTTTTTTTTGCTGGCTGACAGTATCGCAGCGAAATCAGCCTTTAAAGGTGGCTTAGCGGCAGCAGTACCAAATTTTGTTTTCGCTTTCTTTGCGTTTCGATACAGTGGCGCAGAGCAGGCTCAACGAGTAGCGGCAGCGTTGATGCGCGGCCACAGCTTAAAAGTTTTGTTAACTGTTATATTGTGCGCAGTGGTGTTACAACAGGAGCATTTAGTGCCAGAGGCGTTTATTACTGGTTTCCTGATCACCCTGCTGACACAATGGACAGCACCGTTTTTCTTTAAACTTTAAACTATTGGGATGAAACATGGCTGCAGGTGAAGAGTTAACACTGTCTGGCCATATTCAGCACCACCTTACTAACGCAAAAATGTGTACTGTCGATGGCAGTGTCGCATTTAACAAAGCGTGTAGCGAGGCTGGGTTCTGGACATGGCATATTGATACCCTGGCGTGGTCGATCGGCCTGGGGATATTATTCTTGTGGATATTCCGCAGTGTGGCGAATAAAGCTACGGTTGGTGTACCAGGGAAACTTCAATGCTTTGTCGAAATGGTGGTTGAGCTTGTTGCGACCAACGTCAGAGACACTTTTCATGGTAAAAGTAAATTAATCGCACCACTGGCATTAACTATTTTTGTCTGGGTGTTTTTAATGAACCTGATGGACTTAGTGCCGGTTGATTTCCTGCCCGCTTTTGCTGGTTGGGTTGGTGCTACCTTTTTTGGTATGGACTCGCACGATGTCTATATGAAGATTGTTCCTACCACTGATATCAATATGACCGCCGCGCTGGCCATTGGCGTGTTTATTTTGATGATCGGTTACTCTATCCGGATAAAAGGTGTAATGGGTTTTGTAAAAGAACTGACCCTGCACCCGTTTAGCAGCAAAAATGTAGTGTTACAAATTATCTTGATCCCAGCCAATTTACTGTTGGAAACCATAGCCTTGGTCGCTAAGCCATTTTCTTTGGCATTGCGGTTATTTGGTAACCTGTATGCCGGTGAAATGATCTTTATTCTTATTGGCGCTGTGGGCCTGATGCAACTGCCGTTGCACTTTGTCTGGGCTGTGTTCCATATTCTGGTCATTGTATTACAGGCGTTCGTGTTTATGATGCTGACCATTGTGTACTTAAGTATGGCCAGTTCGGATAACCATTAATTTTTTACTTTAACTTTAACTTTAACTATAGAAATATCGGAGATAAAAATGGAAATTGCAGTAGCTATCAAATTAATCGCTGTAGCGTTATTAATCGGTTTTGGTGCTATCGGTACAGCACTGGGTTTCGGTAACATGGGTGGTAAGTTCTTAGAAGCGTGTGCCCGTCAGCCAGAACTGGCTCCTTCACTGCAAGTAAAAATGTTCATCCTTGCTGGTCTTATCGATGCCGTTGCTATGATCGGTGTTGGTATCGCCATGTACATGTTGTTCGCAATGTAATTGAAGGTTTTTATTCGTCGAACAACTAAATAAGGAGGAGCGGACGTGAACTTAAACGCCACTCTGTTAGGTGAATTAATCGCTTTTGCCGTCTTCGTACTTTTTTGTATGAAGTTTGTATGGCCGCCATTGATGAATGCCATCGAAGCGCGCCAGCAAAAAATTGCTGACGGTTTAGCGGCTTCTGATCGGGCTGAAAAAGACCTGGCACTAGCCCAGGACAAAGCTAAAGATCAGTTAAAAGATGCTAAAGCACAAGCTGCTGAAATTATTGAGCAAGCGAGAAAACGCGAAGCGAAAATGATTGAAGAAGCGGCACACAAAGCGAATGCTGAGCGGGATACGATCCTGGCGCAGACCAAAGCCGAAGTTGAAGCGGAACGAAACCGTTTACGCGAAGATTTACGCAAGCAGGTAGCTGCCTTAGCGGTAGCCGGTGCAGAACGTATTCTGCAACGTTCTATCGACGAAGCTGCTCACAGCGACATTCTGGAAAAACTGGTACAAGAACTGTAATGGGGATGAGCTATGTCTGATTTGACGAATATCGCTCGTCCGTACGCTAAGGCGGCTTTCGATTTTGCTGTAGAGCAAAATGCGTTAGATGCCTGGCTGCAAATGCTGGCTTTTGCTGCTCAAGTAGCAGAAAACGACCAGGTTGCAGCATTACTGCGTACTTCTGGTGTTGCTGAAAAGCAAGCCGACCTGTTTCTTCAGGTATGTGGTGAGCAACTCAATGAGCAGGGCCAGAACTTTATAAAAGTACTGGCAGAAAATCACCGCTTGTTGGCGTTGCCTGAAGTATTGGTTGCTTTTGTTGAACATAAAGCGGCGTATGAAAAAGAAATTACCGTAGACGTAGTTTCTGCTACCGCCCTGGATAAAGCTCAACAAGAAAAGCTGATAGCTGCATTATCGCAACGTTTGGCACGCAAAGTTAAATTGAACTGTAGCGTCAATCCTGACATGGTCGGCGGCATGCTGATCAAAGCAGGTGACATGGTAATTGATGGCTCGGTCCGCGGTAAGCTGGATCGTTTAGCAACTGCGCTGCAGTCGTAATTGGGGAATAGAGTATGCAACTGAATTCCACTGAAATCTCAGAACTGATCAAAAGTCGTATTGCTCAGTTTGAAGTGGTCAGTGAAGCTCGTAACGAAGGTACTATTGTTCAGGTAACTGACGGTATTATCCGGATTAATGGCCTTGCTGATTGTATGCAAGGTGAGATGATCGAGCTTCCTGGCAATCGTTATGCTATCGCGTTGAACTTAGAGCGCAATTCTGTTGGTGCCGTAGTAATGGGTCCGTATGCGGACTTAACCGAAGGCACTAAAGTTAAAAGTACCGGCCGTATTTTAGAAGTACCGGTAGGCCCACAGCTGTTAGGCCGTGTGGTAAATACCTTAGGTGCGCCTATTGATGGTAAAGGCCCGATTGAAGCTGCAGGCTACGCGCCAGTAGAGAAAATTGCGCCTGGCGTAATTGACCGTCAGTCAGTCGACCAGCCGATGCAAACCGGTTACAAGTCGGTTGATGCCATGATCCCTATCGGTCGTGGTCAGCGTGAATTGTTAATCGGTGACCGTCAGACCGGTAAAACCGCCTTAGCAATCGATGCCATTATCAACCAGAAAAACACCGGTATTAAATGTGTTTATGTTGCCATTGGTCAGAAAGCTTCTACCATTGCCAACGTAGTACGCAAGTTGGAAGAACACGGTGCACTGGCCAATACCATTGTAGTGGTTGCTTCTGCTTCTGAAGCGGCTGCCCTGCAATTCCTGGCGCCATACTCTGGCTGTACCATGGGTGAATACTTCCGTGACCGCGGTGAAGATGCGCTGATTGTATACGATGATTTGTCTAAGCAAGCTGTTGCTTACCGTCAAATTTCATTGCTGTTACGCCGTCCGCCAGGCCGTGAAGCTTACCCGGGTGACGTATTTTATCTTCACTCACGTCTGCTTGAGCGGGCATCACGGGTTAATGCCGACTATGTTGAGCGCTTAACCAATGGTGAAGTAAAAGGCAAAACCGGTTCTTTAACCGCATTGCCAATTATTGAAACTCAGGCCGGTGACGTATCTGCGTTCGTACCTACCAACGTAATTTCGATTACTGATGGTCAGATCTTCTTAGAATCTGATTTATTTAATGCTGGTATCCGCCCTGCGGTTAACGCCGGTATTTCGGTATCGCGGGTTGGTGGTGCAGCGCAAACCAAGATCATCAAGAAATTAGGTGGTGGTATTCGTCTGGCATTAGCCCAGTACTCTGAACTGGCAGCGTTTGCGCAGTTTGCGTCTGACTTAGATGAAGCAACCCGCGCCCAGTTAGAGCACGGTCAGAAGGTTACTGAGCTGATGAAACAGCTGCAGTACAGCCCAATGAGCGTTGGCGAAATGGGTGTGTCAATTTTCGCTATTGAAAAAGGTTTTCTGAAAGATATTGAAGTAGCCAAAATCTTAGATTTTGAAACTGCTTTAATCAGCTATATGAAAGCCGAACATGCCGAGCTGATGGCTGATATCGCGAAAACCGGTAACTACAACGATCAAATCGAGTCGTCGCTAAAAGCGGCCATTGAGAAGTTTAAAGCAACTCAGACTTGGTAAATTACGCGGGTGGTTACGGCCACCCCGTTCGTTGAATGAAACGGAGATACAGTCATGGCCGGTGGTAAAGAGATAAAAAGTAAGATCGGGAGTATTAATAATACTCGCAAGATCACCAGTGCTATGGAAAAAGTTGCGGTCAGCAAAATGCGCAAAGCGCAGGAGCGCGTAGCTGCAACCCGCCCATACGCTGAAGGTATGCGCAAAGTTATCGGTAATATTGCTCAGGGCAACATCGAGTATCGTCATCCGTATCTATCGGAGCGTGACGTGAAACGGGTTGGCTATATCATTATTTCAACCGATCGCGGTCTTTGCGGTGGCCTGAATACCAACGAGTTTAAGAAAGTTGTGCTGGAAATGAAAAGCTGGAAAAACCAGAACGTTGAAGCGGAGTTTGCCGTTATCGGTAACAAAGCCACGGCGTTTTTTAAGCGTTTCGGCGGCAAAGTTGTAGCACAACAAACGGGTTCAGGTGACGTACCACGTTTGGCTGATGTGATTGGTACGGTTAAGGTAATGCTGCAAGCTTACCTGGAAGGCCGTATTGACCGCTTATTCCTGGTATATAACACTTTTGTTAATACCATGAAGCAAGAGCCAGTGATCGATCAACTCTTACCTTTGCCGCAAACAGAAGTTTCGCCAAAAGAGCATAACTGGGATTACCTGTACGAGCCGGACCCGCAACCTATTTTAGATATGTTGCTGGACCGCTACATCGAGTCACAGGTTTACCAGGGTGTTGTTGAAAACGTTGCCAGCGAACACGCTGCACGTATGGTGGCAATGAAAGCCGCTACCGACAACGCCGGTAATTTAATGGATGACCTGAAGCTGGTGTATAACAAAGCACGTCAGGCCGCTATTACCCAAGAGCTCAGCGAAATTGTCGCAGGTGCGGCAGCTGTAGGCTAAGGTGAACAGTTTTGAGAAATTTGAGGAAACATCATGAGTCAAGGTAAGGTCGTCCAAATCATTGGCGCCGTTGTGGATATCGATTTTCCACAAGAAGCGGTACCTAGCATCTATGACGCGTTAAACGTGACTGACGGTGATCTGGCTGGGTTAGTGCTGGAAGTGCAGCAACAGCTGGGTGGCGGTACAGTTCGTACTATCGCAATGGGTACCACTGACGGGTTACGTCGTGGCGCTCAGGTTGGAAATTCAGGCAAAGCCATTCAGGTTCCTGTCGGTAAAGCGACCTTAGGTCGTATTATGGACGTATTAGGTAACCCGATTGACGAAGCGGGCCCTATCGGTGAAGAAGAGCGCTGGTCAATCCACCGCGCTGCGCCTTCATACGAAGAGCAGGCCGCATCAAACGCCTTGTTGGAAACGGGTATTAAAGTTATCGACTTAGTATGCCCGTTTGCCAAAGGTGGTAAAGTTGGTTTGTTCGGTGGTGCCGGTGTAGGTAAAACCGTAAACATGATGGAATTGATCCGCAACATCGCGATCGAGCACAGCGGTTACTCCGTATTCGCCGGTGTGGGTGAGCGTACCCGTGAGGGTAACGATTTCTATCATGAAATGAAAGACTCTAACGTTCTGGATAAAGTATCGTTAGTATATGGTCAGATGAACGAGCCACCAGGTAACCGTTTACGCGTAGCGCTAACCGGCTTAACCATGGCAGAGAAGTTCCGGGAAGAAGGCCGTGACGTACTGTTTTTCGTGGATAACATCTATCGTTATACCCTGGCCGGTACTGAAGTATCAGCCTTGTTAGGCCGGATGCCATCAGCAGTAGGTTATCAGCCAACATTGGCTGAAGAGATGGGTGCGTTGCAAGAGCGTATCACCTCTACTAAAACAGGCTCTATCACGTCAATTCAGGCGGTATACGTTCCTGCGGATGACTTAACTGACCCATCACCAGCCACTACCTTCTCGCACTTAGATGCGACAGTAGTACTGAGCCGGAACATCGCTTCACTGGGTATTTACCCGGCAATCGACCCACTGGATTCTACCTCACGGCAGTTAGATCCGCTGGTTATCGGTAAAGAGCATTATGACGTAGCCCGTGGTGTACAAACGGTACTGCAACGTTACAAAGAACTGAAAGACATTATCGCCATCTTAGGGATGGACGAGCTGTCTGATGAAGACCGGACCTTAGTTTACCGTGCGCGGAAAATTCAGCGGTTCCTGTCTCAGCCGTTCTTCGTTGCTGAAGTATTCACTGGTTCGCCAGGTAAGTACGTACCGCTGAAAGAAACTATCCGTGGTTTTAAAGGCATTCTGGAAGGTGAATATGATCACATGCCAGAGCAGGCTTTTTACATGGTAGGCTCTATCGACGAAGCGATCGAAAAAGCGAAAAAGCTTTAAGCAACCAGGCTTTAGGAGAGCGAAATGGCGATGACAGTGCAACTGGATGTAGTAAGTGCTGAAGAGAAAATATTCTCTGGCCTTGTCGAGTCCGTGCAGGTCACAGGCAGTGAGGGCGAGTTAGGTATTTTACCTTTTCACGCCCCGTTACTGACTCCTCTGAAACCTGGCATGGTCCGTATCGTGAAGCAGTTCGGTGAAGAGCACGTAATTTATGTGGCCGGTGGCGTACTTGAAGTACAACCCGACAGCATTACCGTGCTGGCTGATATTGCGGTACGTGGCGAAGACTTGGATGAGCAGGCTGCGTTAGATGCCCAGAAACGGGCAACCGAAGCGATGCAACACGCCGGTGCAGATTTCAATTACGCTGAAGCAGCAGCGCAACTGGCCGAAGCCATTGCTCAGCTGCGGGTAATTCAGAAACTGCGCAAAAAGTAAGTTTAAGCTTGTTAAAAAGCCACCTGAGGGTGGCTTTTTTATTGGCAGGATATAAGCCATTTACAACCGTTATACAAACAAGCTGGTTTCTTCTTAGTTACAAATGAGTATAATCGATAGCTAATTTATTGGCACAATGGACTGACTATTGGTTACTTCACATCCGGCAAAGTATGCGCTGGCTGAATATACACTTGATACCGGTAATTATAGTCTGCTGTTCAATGGCAAAACCATACCGCTGGAACCCAAGGTTTTCGCTGTTTTAGTGCTTCTCATTCAGGAGTATCCCCGTTTTGTTACCCTCGAGCAGTTGCATCAGCAAGTGTGGCAGGGTCGCGTGGTTAGTGATACCGCAGTAAGACGCACCATAAGCAAGTTGCGACAGGCACTGAGTGATACCGATAGCGCCAACCCACGCTTTGTTAAATCGCAAATGAAGCGGGGTTATGCCTTAGTTATCAACCCGGTGGTGATAGATAAACCGGCTGAGAAAACCTTAAGTTCTGCAGCGGCTAGCGCAGGCATTCCTGCTGCAAAGCTGTTAGTAAAGCGGCGTTTTCCTGGCCCTGTAATGTTTTTTTTGATGGTTTTGCTACTTATTTCACTTGGGATTAGCTGGTATCAATTTAGTATCAGGCCGCTAAGCCCACAGCAAAGTGCACTTGCATCTGTAGCGCTTGCTGCTGGCGAAAGCCTGATTGATATACCAGGCGAGAAGGTTGATTTGGCCCTGTCGGCTGATGGCCGTTTTCTGGCATTTAGTGCCAGTATAAAAGGACATGGCAGTTGGCAGTTATTTCTGCATGACCGCCTTAGCGGCCAGATTAAACCTCTGCCAACCATTGGCAGTCATGCCGTAACGACCCTGAGTTTTATTCGCAGTGACAGCGCTGTGGTCTACATTGACATAGCTGGCGAGCGCTGTCGCTTGTATTTGCTGGATTTGAAAGAAAATGCGCAACCACAGCTACTGGTAGATCAACAGTTTTCAATGGGAAATGTCATTTATCAAAGTGCGCTGGACCGGCTTATTTTTAATGCTACTGCACATCAGGGTGATAATGGCTACTACTACAGTTATGATTTAGCCAGTGGCAAGGTGCAGCAACTCACCTTTAGCGCTGCATCGATGATAGTGGACATTGGAGGCAGTCTGTCTCCCGATCAACAACAACTGGCGATGGTACGATATCGCGGTCAGCACGATGAGTTCCGGTTGCAGATATATCAGCTGGCAAGCAAGCAGCTGTTGCAGGAAACTGCACTGCCTGTCCGGGCGACGCAAATACAGTGGATTAGCGCTGATCAGCTGGTGTTATTAGATCAGGCAGGCGCTGCCTGGCGTTATCAGTTAAGCAACCAGCAGCTTAGCGAAATAACCTTGGATGGTAAGAACCGCATCCGTCGCTTGTTTATATCTTCTGAGCAGCAATTGCTGGCTATTGTTCGACCTGTTGTTGAACGGAGTTATATTGAAGCAAGCTGGCCCGACAGACAAACACAGCAATTCTATCGCTTTAGTAACCCGCCACATGACCTGGCTTATAGCCCGGATCCGCAGAAGCTTTGGTTAACTCTGCGCCAAGGTGACGAATATCAGCTGCTTTTGTACGACATCAATAGTCAGCAACAGCAGCAAGTGCTAATTCTGGACAGTGATTTTCAGCTACTTGGGCAAAGCCCGGATCAGCAGTATTTGCTGCTTAAAATGAAAAAACGGCTCTGGTTGCTGCAGTTAAGTAATAACCAGCTGAAGCCTATTACGGCCCAAACACAGGTGGTCGAGTCAGGTTTTTTTAGTGCAGATAGCCAGCACATTCTTTTTACAGAAAATGAGGCTGGTCGCTGGTTGGTTAATCGATACCTGATAGCTGCCCAGACAACAGAACGATTTACTCAGAACTACCGGCTATTTATCCCATTTGCTAATGAATACCTGGCAGTTGAACCTCAGGGCCAGTTTTACAGGGTGGACAGCACTTTACAGCAAGTCGTGAAGCAAGATGCCAAAATGATGTTTGATGTACCTTATCAGGTAAATATTCATGGCAACACGCTGCTGTTTAGTAATATGCAAATGGCTGATACTTTTCTGTGGCAGTTCAGTGCACAACAACCAGGTTTATCGCAGCAAATTTTGCCGCGCAATGAGATTGATCCGCGGTTGTCAATTAGCCCTGATGGTAATAAAGTTTTGTATTTTAATATTCAACGTAATAACGATCGCATCGTTAACCTTGGAAAAGTAATTTAATTTCATAAGCTTAAATGGTTATAACTCTGGTTATAACTAAAGTGCTTATTTCATCACAGTAAAGTCGCAAAGCCGTTATCGCTGTTTCTCTGGCGGCTGACTAAAGTTTGCCCTGTCGCATAACAACGCCGCAGGAGGCAACCATGCAAGCTAAGAAAAACACCTTTATTACTATGTTGGTAGCGGGGTCTTTATTGTTGTCGTCTGGCATTGCTAAGGCTGAGATCACCGTCCATACCAATGTTGATCCTAACCAACAGCTGATGATGGCATTAGATATTGTTGACGTTAAGCAGGAGCTTAACCAGACACTGGTTCAATTACAGCTTCAGCTCAAACAGGACAGCTATAACAATGCGCACAAAGCGCTGACAGAGAAATCACTTCAGAACAATGAACTGCCGCTTTTACAACACTGAACAGTTGTGAATAAGTAAGGAAAGCGGTAATGTTTAAGTTGTTAAATAAGCCTGAACCAGCCCGTGTGTTGGGCTGGGGCTTGTTTTGGTTCGGTAGCTGGCTGTTGTTGCACTTTTTACTATTGCAGCATCCATTGGCTGGTTAGCACCACTGATACTTGTATAACAATAATAAATAATAATTGAACAGCCAGACGTGCTAAATGCAGTCGGTTAAAGAGGTAACAACCTATGAGAGTAATATTGTTTAGTTGGCTTTTTCTGGCCTTTTTTGGTGCACAGGCAGCAGAGCTGACCCTGGAGGACTATGCCAGGCCATCCCAGTTTCTGGACATTGAAATTTCGCCAACTGGCAAATATCTGGCTGCGACCAGCCGTAGTGAAGAGGGTAATGTTTACCTCAATGTTATTGATATAAAATCAAATAAAATAATCAGTGTCAGAAACTTTACTGGTCGAGACTCGATTGGCTCTATTAATTGGGCTAATAGTGAACGACTGCTTATTACATTGGTACGCGATATTGGTGCCTTGGAGCAGCCTGTCGGTACCGGTGAGATTTTTGCTGTAGATGCCGATGGTTCAAACGCCAGAATGCTTACCGGATATCGCTCCGAGAATGAAAAGGATGCGGCTCAGGTAATAAATTATTTACCAGAAGAAGATAAGTTTGTACTTATTGTCACCAGCACGCCGAGCCGGCGGGGTTCTTTTAGCCTGGTTAAACGGTTAAACATTGAGAATGGCCGCACCCGGCAAATTGCCCGGGCGCCAATGCGCTCCTCTGGCATGATTACCGACAATGATGGCGTCGCTCGGATGTCTATTGGGGTAGACCAGGAAAATGACAATGAAATGATCATGATGTATCGCAAAGATGAAAAGTCAGACTGGCAAACCCTGCGTCGCTACGGCCAGCGTGATGGTAGTTTCACACCTATCGCATTTTTGCCTGACAATAAGCGGGTCGTGGGTTTAAGTGACACCAAAACTGATACCAAAGCAATCAGTATCATGGATCCTGAAACCGGTAATGAACAGGTGCTGGCACATCACCCTAAAGTGGATGTGGCGCCAATGTTTAGTATTGAAGCTGGCTTCTTAAAAGAAGTAATTGGTGCTTCTTATGAATATGATAAACATGAAGAAGTTTTTTTTGCTGATGTTAAAGATAAAACATTTAGCAATTACATTCAGAGCTTACAAGCCGCCTTTCCTGATAAAAAAGTTACCATTAGTTCTGCAACTCGGGATAACAGCATATTAGTTCTGACTGCACGCTCAGCCAATCATCCACCAGAGTTTTATCTGTTCGATACCAAAAATAATCAACTGAGCTTTTTGCTTAACGGACGGCCTTGGTTAAAGCCTGAGTTACTAGCGGAAACTAAAGCGATTATTTACAAAAGTCGTGATGGTTTAGATATCCATGCCATTATTACTTTACCCAAAGGCCAGGAAGCAAAAAATCTGCCTCTGATAATGCTGCCCCATGGCGGACCACACGGTCCACGAGATTTACTTGAAATCAATCCGGATGCCAAAGTGCTGGCTCAGCACGGCTATGCAGTGTTGCAACCTAATTTCCGCGGTTCTGGTGGCTTTGGGCGAGAGTTCTTGCAAATGGGCTACCTTAACTGGGGCACGAGCATGATTGACGATATGACCGATGGCGTTTTGCATTTAGTTGAACAGGGTATTGTCGATAAAAGCCGGGTTTGTATTTATGGTGCCTCATACGGTGGCTATGCAGCGTTAATGAGTGCTGTGCGCGAGCCTGATTTATACAAATGTGCTGTTAGTTTTGTCGGCATGTCAGACCTTAACCTGATGTATGAATATGGAGATACTACAGAGTCACAGGGTGGCTTAAACACACTGGAGATGTATATTGGCCGCGATAAAGCACGGTTAGATGCCCAGTCTGCGATTAAAAATCTGGACAAGTTAAAGGCGCCCATCTTTATCATTCACGGCACCGAAGACCAACGGGTACCCTTGATTCAGGCTGAAGTATTAAGAGACGAGCTGGAAAAACGTAATCATCCTTATGAGTGGCTGGTAAAAGAAAAAGAAGGCCATGGTTTTTATAAACCGGAAAACAACGTAGAACGTTGGCAGAAAATGCTGGCTTTCTTTGACAAATATATTGGTGAAACCGAAAAAAACTAAAGTTAAAGATTCTGTAATACTTCACGCCACCTCCGGGTGGCGTTTTTCATTCAGCAAAACTTCACCCCAGCCCTGTAATCTGCTTCAAGATCTATTAGAATAAGTACCTATTCGAATAAGCGCACTATCGACGAGACACGATTACAGGGATTTATTTTATGGCATTAAATGTAGTGATTCTGGCGGCCGGTAAAGGCACACGGATGAAATCAGACTTACCCAAGGTGTTGCACAAAGTAGCTGAACGACCCATGGTGCAGCATGTTATTGATACCGCTCGTGCGCTTGGCGCTGCTAAACCGCAATTGGTGTATGGCTATGGTGCGGATGCGTTAAAAGCTGCACTGGCTGACCAACCACTGCATTGGGTATTACAGGCCGAGCAGTTAGGCACCGGCCACGCAGTAGCGCAGGCCAACCCGAATATTGCTGATGACGATACGGTGCTGGTGCTGTATGGCGATGTACCCTTAACCCGACTAACAACCCTGCAGCAATTATTAGCGGTTAAACCGGCCAATGGCCTGGCGATTTTAACGGTTAACTTAGCTAATCCGACCGGCTATGGCCGGATTATGCGCGCTGGTGAAAATAATAGCGGTAAGGTTGTCGGTATTGTCGAACAAAAAGATGCTAATCCAGAACAGTTGCTGATTAGTGAAGTAAACAGCGGCATTATGGCGCTGCCGGGTAAGCAGTTAAAAAGCTGGCTTGGCCGGCTATCTAATAGCAATGCTCAGGGCGAGTACTACTTAACCGATATTATTGCCATGGCACACCGTGAAGGTGTTGAGATTGCTACCGCCCAGCCACAAGATGCAATGGAAGTGGAAGGCGCCAATAATCGCGTACAACTGGCTGCGCTGGAACGAGCCTATCAGCAGCGAAAGGCCGCTGAGCTAATGCTCTCAGGTGCTAATTTGCGTGATCCGGCCCGCCTGGATATTCGTGGTACGGTTGAGGTCGGTAACGATGTGATGATCGATATTAACGTTATTTTTGAAGGCAAGGTGGTGCTGGGTAAAGGCGTAACCATTGGCGCTAATTGCATTTTAAAAGACTGTACTGTTGGTGATAACACCGAAATAAAGCCGAACTCAATGATTGAAAAAGCCACGGTGGGCAGCGACTGCTCAGTCGGGCCTTATGCCCGCTTGCGGCCAGACAGCGTTATGCTGGACGACAGCCATGTCGGCAACTTTGTCGAAATGAAAAAAACCACCCTGGGTAAAGGCTCCAAAGCTAACCATTTAACGTATCTGGGCGATGCGGTAATTGGCAGCAAGGTGAATGTTGGTGCCGGTACCATTACCTGTAACTACGACGGTGCCAATAAGTTCGTTACTACCATTCACGATGGTGCCTTTATTGGTTCTAACAGCTCGTTAGTGGCGCCGGTAACGGTAGGTGTTAATGCTACGGTTGGAGCGGGTAGTGTGCTGACCCGGGATGCCGCCGATGGCGAGTTAGTGGTAGCCCGTGCTAAACAGCGGCATATCGAAGGCTGGCAACGGCCGGTTAAGATTAAAAAGTAACGCCTGAACTTAGTAATAAAACAGCCCGCAAATGCGGGCTGTTTTATTAACGGACTGTATAGAAAACATAGGCTATGTCAGGCTGCGGGTTGGAATCCCGGATCGGGCGCTACAGAGTGTCTGAGCCCTGCCGCAGGCAAAGGGCGAGTTGCTGTGGCGAGCCGGAACGGGAGTTGCAACCTGTCAGCCTTTCTCAAGACTATTCTGCTTTATCCACCAACACCGCAATAGCACCATCGCCGGTTACATTACACGCGGTGCCAAAGCTGTCCTGCGCCATATACAAGGCTATCATCATCGCCACTGCCGCTTCGCCAAAGCCAAGCATGGAGCCCAGCAGGCCGACGGCCGACATCACCGCGCCGCCGGGAACGCCAGGGGCGGCCAGCATCACGACACCTAAGGTTAAAATGAACGGCAGCATGGTAAGCAGTGACGGAATTTCCAGGCCATTCTGCATAACCATTACCGCTACGGCGCAGCTGACAATAGTGATAGTAGAGCCGGCCAAATGGGTTGTTGCACACAGCGGCACAGTAAAATCGGCAATATTAGGTTTTACACCATTGGCTTTAGTCGCCTGCAGTGATACCGGAATGGTGGCGGCGCTCGACATGGTACCCAACGCGGTAAAGTAGGCCGGTAGCATATTTTTAATCAGCAAAAACGGTGATTTGCCGGCTTTAACCCCAGCCATGCTGTACAGTGCAATAATCCACAGCCAGTGCAGCAGAATCGCCAGAATAAGCACTACGCCAAAGGTTTGCAGTGTCTGAAACACGGTACCGGCTGCGGCTAACTGGGCAAATACCCCGGCAATGTAGAATGGCAACAGTGGGATAATAACTTTTAACAATAGCAGCTGAATGATATCGCGGCCCTGATCGGATAACTGCTTAAGCTGCTGCGCCTGAGTTGCGGCAATACCTAAACCAAAAATAAAGGCCAGCGCCAGCGCGGTCATAATGCCAAATACCGGCGGAATATTCATTTCAATATAGGGTGTTAAATTGGCTACCACGCCGGTTGATGTTGCTTCACCAGCCGGGGCCAGCATGGGCACTACAATTGCCGCGACCAAAAATGCCAGGGTGCCGGCTAAAATTGTTGATAAATAAGCAATGCCTAAGGTTCGGCCCAGTAATTTGCCAGATTTTTGTGGCAAGGCAGCAATACCACTGGTAATAAAGAATAAAATCAGTAGTGGAATGGTAAAAAATAATAACTGGCCGAATAGGGCTTTAAAGGTGATTAAAACCTGGGTCAGCCAATGCGGCGCATATAAGCCTAGCAGCATGCCCAGCACAATACCGGCAATCAGTTTCAGGATCAGTTGCATAGTGGGTTCTCGTTTTTTATTAGCTGTTATACAGATCTTGATTTAGCGGGCTGAGCATACCATAACTTTTGCTGATTGGGCTGTGCCTGCTGGTATAGCCAGTGTGAATTGGCCCGCCTGGCTATTGGATAATTTGGGACAATGGCAGATGCTGATTCAGCCATTGTTGCTGACTTTTATGAGAAGTAAGGCACTGAACTATCACACCGAGCATGATCAATGCCGACATATAATTCTGCTGCGTGACAAACCAGACGCCGACGGCTAAAGCTAACAATGCTCCATAGCAGCGGCCAGGATATTGAAAATAAAACGATTTAAGCCTTAGCCAGTGGTCAGGGTTTAGTTGAAACATCAGACATCCTGTCAAATACGTCGGAAAGCGCTAATAATACCGATTGTTTCGGCAGCTGCAACTGCTTAGCTGCTAACGTTAGCTGCTCTAATTGGGATGACAGTTGCTGTAATCGGATCGTCTCGCTTTGATCTGATGCAGCCTGGCTGGCAATTGTCATTGGTTTGCCGCGTTGACGTTCCAGTACACCTTCCGTTTCCAATAAACTGTAAGCCTTGGAAATGGTCATCGGGTTTACCGCATACTGCGATGCCAAATCTCTTACTGATGGCAGTTCATCACCGGTTTTTAGCTGACCGCCTGCCACCATTCGTTTAATTTGCTCGGTAAGCTGGCGGTAAATAGGTTCGCCACTACTCGGGTTTATACTAAACATGACGCTGCCCTATGTTTGTCCTTTTCTGGCTGTAATCAAACATTTTCCAGCGATTTATGGCGAAGTATCGCAGTGCCAGGGCAGCAAGCAACAGACAGATTGCACTGTAAATTTGCACCTGCTGTGAGGCTGCAAACAGCTGATGTGCGGATAAACTGTAATATAAAAAGGTCAGGATAAAACCACTTTTGGTATTGTTCGGGAAGCACAGCATCAGGTAGGTGACACATAAAAGCTTACTCAACAGGAGAGCGCTACTTATAAAAAAAACAGGATTTTGCGGTTGCCAACAGTAAAGCAGCACCAGCACAGGCAGAGTGAAAATAACGAACTGGCCTGAAAAATGGCGCTCATACAAATAGAACAGTTTATTTCTGGATTCAGGCAGATACAGCCAGGCTGCTTTAGTTCTGCCAGTTGCAGAATCAATAGTATAAAGCCAGTAAATCAAAGGTACCAGAAACAGAAATTGGTTCAGCACTTTCCAGTCGTCAAGTTCAGGAAACCACTGCCAACTGCCGTTATACCAGTAATGTACCGCACTTTGCAGCAATGGCACGGCGGCGCAAACAGCTGAAAACATCAGCAGGCGGGCGTAAGGCCGGGCATTAAACCGAAACAGATAGCTGGCCGCCAATGTAGGCTGAAATTTAGGGATAGCGCGCCAGCGGAAATACCAGAAATAATCAGGTTGTTGTCCAGCGAAGCGCCGCAGCTCGGAAAGTTTTGGCAAATAAACTGCCGCGAACAAGCTAAGCGTGTAAAACAGGATCATTGGTAATGGCTGAACTATGGGGATTAACCAATTGGTTTGTAAAAACCATTGCGGATTAAACAGAACCAGCCATACCGGAAAGATAACCAGCCCGGAAGCGGAGCTGCGGCCTTTATCAGCAAATACAACAGTATGTAGCAACAGATGGCTGCAAAATAAGGTTAGTAATGCCTGTGGATACAACAGCGCCGTATATTGAACTACGCCCGGCGAGGTAAGCAAGGTAATAACACTTATCAGTAGAAAAGGGATAAGTGCTGATTGTGACTTACTTAGCAACAGCCGGCCATAGCTGCCTGTCATAAAAGCGGCTATGGCCGGCAATAAGCGCGCATAGTAATACATGAACAGAACAATATTTGCGATATACAAGCTGGCATTGCTGGCAAACCCGAAGAACCAGAAAAAGGCGATAAAAAACCACCAGCCAACACTCATTTCAAGGATGGTTAACATCCGGCCAAGTTGAATAAATAAAATCGGCACTTTAAACAGCGTCATTGCAAGCCATCCTTAACATTCATGCATTTCCAGAAAAATATCTTCCAGATTTAAGCGTTCAACCCTAATTTTTGCCTGTAATTGCTGCTCTAGGATGGCCAACTGAGCTTCCTGCCAGTTTTGCACTGTTATTGTTGCGTTCCTTGCCTGTACCCGTTGGCGTAATATATTTGCAAAAGTCAACGGGTTAGGTAGTAACTGCGAGGCACTGATATGCAGTCGTACCACTGACCCTTTCAGGGCGTCAAGCTCGCTTTGCCAGGCAAGTTGATGGTCTTTTAACAGCCATACTTTACTGGCAACCCGCTCCATATCGAACACGATATGAGAAGAGAAGATAATAACGCTCTGCTGATCGGCAGCAATATTAACCAACTCAGTTAAAAACAGGCGCCGGGCTATTGGATCGAGACTGGCGACCGGTTCGTCGAGAATAAGTAATTGCGGTTTGTGACAAAGCGCCAGAATAATTGCCAGTTTCTGGCGTTGCCCCACTGATAACTTGCTGATCCTGGTTGTCAGCGGAATTTGCCAGCTTTGGCAAAGCCGGTCACACAATGTCTGATCCCAGTTTGGTTGAAAGCGTCCAAATAATTCCAGATGCTCAGACGCAGAGAGCTGTTCCAGTAGCTCGTCCTGTTGCGGCACAAAGCCAATCCTTTGCTTTTCTTTGGCGTCAATTTCTGTACTTGGTGTCCCAAATAGTGTTACTTCACCCTGTTCAGGTACGGCAAAACCAAGCAGTGTTTCCAGTAAGGTGGTTTTACCCGCCCCATTTTTCCCCAATAACGCGATTACATCTCCCTGTTTTGCATCGGCAGTTATATTTTGCAGTATCGTTTTATTTTTGTAACTGCGATACAAGTTAGTTATTTCAACAATATCGGGCATATCCCTGTCTCCAGATAAACTGTATTAATACACCAATACAGTTTATTCTGGGAACAAGCTAGTTTGCAACAAAAATAACACTGGCATCACATCCCATTTTGCCGCAGAGGGCTTAACATGCTGTTATTCAGGTTATACTAAGCTTCAACCGGTACTGTGTTAGCCGGATATTTGTTTAACAGGGATAACTTATGCATCGTTTAATTGGTTTAATATTGGTTCTGTTGCTGGCAGGCTGTGCCCAGCTGGGGTCGCTATCAACTTACAACGTCAGCGAGGCGGATTTGGAGCAGATGCTGACATCGCAATTACCGAAACTGACGCGCCAGGCGAATGTGGCTGGTATTCCGCTGAAAATGGCGGTAGAAAAAATGCAGGTTGATATTGGCCCGGATAGCAGTGATCTGGTGCGGATTAATACCGATGCGTCAGCGGTGCTGTCGTTGTTTGGCTTAAGTTACCCGGCGAGTTTACAGTTACAGATAGAAGGTGCGCCTTATTATGACGCGACGGAGAAAGCCATTTTTATCCGCTCGGTAAAGCTGCTTGACTCTAGTATTGAAGCGGCAGGTTATCGCGGTAACTTAGCGCCGGTAAGCAATGAACTGTTGCAACTGGTTAATGGTTATCTGGCCTCGAATCCGGTATACCGGCTGGACCAGACTAACCCAACAATAAGATTACTGACTGCAGTGCCGGTAAATATGGCAGTGCAGGATGGCAAACTGACGTTTAGCCCGAGCGGCAATTAAAATAAACACTGCAGGATTAAAAAACGGGGTAGCGTGAGCCACCCCAAAGTGCAAGACAACTAAAACAACGACCAGAGACGGCCCTTCCGGGGCCCAGTCTGTGTCAGTCCATGACGAGGCAGACTATAAACCACTCCTTCCTTAAATGCAAATAATTATCATTAAGAAGCGCGGTTCTGTTGTAGCTTTTTTTGCTTGAATTTGCAGCAGTTGCTTGCAATCTGCTACCAGATCTCTAAAATACCTTTCGATTCGAAACTTAGCCGAAAGAATAATCACTTTAAAAAGATAATTAGCGAAGCCAATGAATAAACGCAATACTCAGCAGCGACGCCATCTTATCGTCAGCCAATTACAACAACAAGGCGAATTGTCTGTAGAGCAACTAGCAGAGCGCTTCCAGACGTCAGAAGTCACCATTCGTAAAGATTTAACGGTGTTGGAGCAAGCGGGTTTGCTGTTGCGTCGCTATGGTGGTGCTGTGCCGGTGCCGCAGGATTTTATTGCTGATTCCAGTTTTGAAAAAGTTTCAAAGCGAAAGCTGGCAATTGCTAAAGCTGCTGCCGATCTGATTAAAGACCACTACCGGATTATTATCGACAGCGGCCGCACTACCGCAGCCTTGCTACCAGAGCTGGCGGGTAAACAAGGGCTGGTGGTTATGACTAACTCACTGGGCATTGCCAATGCCCTGCGTGAGCTGGAGAACGAGCCAACCTTATTGATGACCGGTGGCAGCTGGGACCCGCAATCCGAGGCGTTTCAGGGCCAGCTGGCCGAGCAGGTATTACGGGCTTATGATTTCGATCAGTTATTTATTGGTGCTGATGGTATCGATCTGACCCGCGGCACCACCACTTACAATGAATTATACAGTTTGAGCCGGGTGATGGCTGAATGTGCCCGCGAAGTGATTGTTATGCTGGAGTCTGACAAACTGGGACGGAAAATTCATAATCTGGAATTGCCCTGGAGCATGATTAAAGTGCTGATTAGCGACGACGGTTTAAGCGACGACGCGGCGGCCAGAATAACCGAACAAGGCGTGAAAGTTATCAGGGTTAATGCCTGATTAACCCGCTGATATAAAGCTGAATTTTAACAGAATAATGGAGACAAATTATGTGTGGAATCGTCGGCGCCGTGGCGCAACGTGATGTGGTGGATATTCTGGTTGAAGGCCTGCGCCGCCTGGAGTACCGCGGTTATGACTCGGCCGGTGTTGCAGTAGTTAATGCAGCAGGCGAGCTGACCCGGCTACGTCGTCTGGGTAAAGTAAAAGAGCTGGCGGATGCGGTTGCGTTAACGCCCACTCCGGGCGGTACCGGCATTGCTCATACCCGCTGGGCCACCCATGGCGAGCCAAGCGAGCGTAACGCCCACCCCCACGTTTCCAGCAATATTATCGTGGTGCATAACGGTATTATTGAAAACCATAACCCGCTGCGTGACGCGTTAAAAGCCAAAGGCTATATTTTTACCTCCGATACCGACACTGAAGTTATCGCCCACCTGGTAGAAGAAGAGCTGAAAAGTGCCGGCTCATTATTGGCCGCGGTACAAAAATCAGTAAAACAGCTGCATGGCGCTTATGGCACGGTGCTGCTGGATAAAACCGATAGCAGCCGGGTTGTAGTTGCCCGTTCAGGCAGCCCGCTGGTAATTGGCTTAGGTATCGGTGAAAACTTTATTGCTTCTGATCAACTGGCATTGTTGCCGGTTACCCGCCGCTTTATCTTTTTAGAAGAAGGCGATGTCGCAGAAATTACCCGCCACAGCGTCAGCATTTTTGATAAAGATGGCAATGCAATAGAGCGCGAAGTACATGAGTCTACCGTTAGCTATGACGCTGGCGACAAAGGCCAGTATCGCCACTTTATGCTGAAAGAAATTTACGAGCAGCCGCATGCGATTAATAACACTCTGGAAGGTCGCTTAAACGATGATAGCGTACTGGACGAAACCTTTGGCAATGGCGCAGCTGAGCTGTTTAAACAGGTTAAGCATGTGCAAATTGTGGCCTGTGGTACCAGCTATCACTCTGGTATGGTGGCGCGCTATTGGTTAGAGTCGTTAGGTGGCATTTCCTGTAATGTCGAAATTGCCTCAGAATTTCGCTATCGCAAATCGTTCGTGCAGCCAAACAGCCTGCTGGTTAGCATTTCCCAGTCGGGTGAAACGGCCGATACCTTAGCTGCACTGCGCTTAGCAAAAGAAGCGGGCTACGTTGGTAGCTTAACCATTTGTAACGTCGCCGGTTCATCCCTGGTGCGTGAATCCGACTTAGCCTTTATGACCCGGGCCGGCGCCGAGATTGGCGTGGCCTCTACTAAAGCCTTTACCACCCAGCTGGTGGGTCTGGCGATGCTGACTCTGGCTATTGGTAAATATAATGGCTTAAGCGCGGCAGCCCAGAAAGACATGGTGGCAGCACTTAAATCGCTGCCAGCCAAGCTGGAAGAAACCCTGCAACTGGCCGGTGACATTGAAAACCTGGCAGAAGAGTTTGCCGATAAGCAACATTCGTTGTTTTTAGGCCGGGGCGATCAATACCCGATTGCGATGGAAGGGGCATTAAAGCTGAAGGAAATCTCTTACATTCACGCTGAAGCCTATGCAGCTGGCGAGTTAAAACACGGCCCGCTGGCGCTGATTGATGCTGAGATGCCAATTATTGTGGTAGCGCCTAACAATGAATTGCTGGAAAAGCTGCAGTCTAACGTGGAAGAAGTGCGGGCCCGCGGTGGTATTTTATATGTGTTCGCCGACATCGACGCCCACTTCAAATCCGACGCTACCCAGCGTGTGGTTAATGTACCGCACGTACACCCGCTGATTGCACCTATTATCTACACTATACCGCTGCAATTGCTAAGCTACTACGTTGCCATTATCAAAGGCACCGACGTAGACCAGCCTCGTAATTTGGCGAAGAGTGTAACGGTGGAGTAAACCCCCAACTTTACCTCAAAATAAAAAGCCTCGCACAGCGAGGCTTTTTATTTTGAGCTCACTCCTGTACCAGAAAATGCTTTGCTTTACGTTCTGCTTGGCTTATTTTACACATGTAGTTGAAATAAACTTTTAACAAGCAAGTGAAAACAAATTTTAACTTGAGCTTGAAGGATGCCGAATGAAGATGATTTTTACAATAATAATAGTTTTTTTGCTGACTATTATTATTTGGGGTTTTGGTTGGTATTGGATAGATACTAACGTTTTAGTGGAAAGTGAATCTCAGGTAAATCTGGAAGCATTACGAGGTTCTTTTGGCGATAAGTTTGGTGCGGTTAACGCATTATTTTCTGGTATGGCTTTTTGCGGAATAATTATCACATTACTTATTCAAAGAGCTGATCTGAAAGAAACTCAAAGCGCCATGAAACATGAAAGATTTAATAATACATTTTTTCAGTTGTTAAAATTACATATGGAAACAACTGAAAAACTCAAGTTTAAAGGGCAGGACGGAAGAGATGCTCTAAACTCGTTTGTTGAATTTTTTAAACGATCAGATCAAGATTTTTCAGCATTTTTTGCGTTTAATAAATTAGGTAGAGAAGATTTAAGGGATCTAAAATCCGGTGAAAAATCGACACAAGATTTTCATCTTCTACTGAGCTCTAGTGATGCAGCAAATATAGAAGAATGCATCAAAAATGGAAATAAAAGCTTTGATAACTACCTTGATGACAGCATTGACCTTCATGAACGTAAAGTTAGAAAAGCTTATATACATGCATCAAAAGAAGGTTTTTTTGCATTTTCTCATTACTTAAGAAGTTTTTACAATATTGTTCTTTTTGTTGATGAAAGTACTGTTATCAGCGAGAAAAACAAAAAAGAGTACATCTCTTTCATGGCTTCTCAAATATCTGATATTGAACTTGTCTTTGTTTTCTATAACTGTTTACTGGAATATGAATCCTCTAATGGAGCTCAGGCTGGATTTGATTCATCCAAAATGAGATATCTTTTACATAAATATGACATTATAAGAAATATGAATTCTAAAAGTGTATTCCACCAAAGCCATATGAATATATTCAAAAAAGGGTGCCAAAATGTCGCTTAAGGATCCAAAGCCTGAAATTATGAGACTTGAGGAACTTGCTCAGCAAGTGAAATTAGGTGACATAAAGCTACCTAAATTTCAGAGACCTTTTGTCTGGCGACAAAGTGACATGCTCAACTTGCTTGACAGTATTTACAAAGGATATCCGATAGGAAGCTTATTACTTTGGAACAGTTCTCAGAAGCTCATCAGTGAGAGAAGTATCCTAGATCTTGAAATTGACACATCGCTTTCAGATTTTTATCCAACAAACTACTTACTAGATGGGCAACAGAGGCTAACAACTCTGTGTGGCGCTCTATTTTGGAATGGTAAAGAAAAATCTAGTAGCTGGAATATTGTATTTGACTTGCTAGATGAAAAGTTCATAAACGGAAAAGATTTAGTTGTTGACGAGAGATTTTTTCCTCTAAATAAGCTGATCAATACGAGCGATTTCATAAAGCAATGCATGAAATTTGAGAGTAGTAAAAGTAAGGATCGTTTATATCGAAATGCAGAGAGGCTTCTAAAATCAATAAAGGACTATAAAATTGCAGTTGTAAAAATTGGAGACATGACAATAGAAGAGGTGGCACCAATTTTTGAAAGAATTAACAGTACTGGACGTAAACTAACAATCGTAGATCTTATGATGGCTGCAACATGGAGTAACGGCTTTGATCTTTCAAATGAAATTGAGAAAATAACTGAAGTAGCTAATTATCTTGGGTTTGATGATGTTGATAGCAGTATTATTTTAAGATCTATTTCTGCATCTGCTGGTTTGGGAGTCAATAAAGACGATATCAGAAAATTACGTGATAAATCACCAGAAGCACTAAAGGTTGCTTGCGATGACACTAGGAAAGCTATTGATAAAGCGGTTAATTTTCTAAAATCTGAAATTGGTGTTTACGATTTTAGTTTTGTTCCATACGGTTTGCAGTTCACTTTTCTTTGCGAAATGTTTAGGTTGCTCGATAACGTCAATTTAAATAATATTGAACATATAAAACAATGGTTCTGGTTTACATCAGTTACTAGATATTATGGTACTTCTAACACTGGTCAAATAACCCAAGATTTATCAACAGTTAGGGCTTTTTCTAGTGGGAAAATTGAAAGACTTTTTGAATCAAAAAGAATTGATATATCACAGTTGCTCTTTGATAAATTTAACTTAAGAAACGCCACTAGTACTACCTTTGCTTTATTGTTAAACAAAGAAAACCCCAGTAAAACTATTTTTGGCGAGGAGTTGGACTTTTCTCATAATAAAATTAAGAACGCCAAGTTCTATTCATCAATTTTTGAGAGTCAATATGAATATTCAAAACTAAATATTTCTAGAGTTATCAATCCATACAGTAATGAATTAAGTATTTTTGAAAAAATTGATTCTATAAATTGGTCAAGCCATCTTTTACCTGATGACTCCCATGAAAATCTGTTTTCGAGTAGCGGCGAGTCCAGCGAGCTGCTCTTTTCTAAACGGTGTGAGTATGTAGCATCAAAAATAAGTGTTCTGACAAGCTGTGAAGTGACTTTTAATCCGGGAACTTACGGAGTTGCTTTTGACGGTTCGGAGGAAGAAATTTGAAATGTGTCACGCGGAAAACTTGACAAAACTTGACGTTGTCTTACAATTCGCGGATGCAAAAAATACTTAATACTGATAACGCCGTTAAGGCGATGCAAACTGCTGGTCTGTCACAAACTTCTGTGGCGGAGCAGCTCGGCGTGTCTAAAGAGGCGGTATCGCAGTGGCTAAATGCGAAATCTTTCCCGCGCCCTGACAAGTTGTTGCAGTTTGGCAAGTTGTTAAACTTGTCTTTTAGCGAGTTAGTCACCAAGCAAGACCCTTTTGCGCCCAAAGTGGCGTTCAGAAAGATGAAGGGCACTAAAACCAAAGAACAACATATTGAGAAAGCTCAGGATATCGGCCGCTTTTTGCGTCATCTGGTGCCTTATGTGCCGTTTGATACGTTGGAAATGCCACCAGTACTGAAGGCGCCGCAAAACAACTATGATTATTTGCGCACAGTAACGGCCAAGGTAAGAGAAGATATCAACTTAGGCTTGGCAGAGTGTGTGGACTTTACTCATCTGATACGCCGGTTTTCCGAGCTGCAAACTGTGGTTGTACCGGTAATGTGGGGTAATAAACAGCGACATGAAAATGCCGTACATATCTACCTGCCAGACTCGCAGACTACCTGGGTTTATCTAAACCTTGATACCAACATTCATGATTTTAAATTTTGGATGGCGCATGAGCTGGGTCACTGCCTGTCACCAAGCCTTGAAGGTGACGACGCCGAAGATTTTGCTGATGCGTTTGCTGCCGCTCTGTTGTATCCGCATGAAATGGCAGAACAGGCGTATATGTCTATCACGGCACAGCCTTCCGCTGCAGCAAAAATAAATCATGTTCTTGCCTTAGCGGATGATTTAACCATTTCGCCTTACACTGTCTTGGGGCAGGTAAACAAGTATGCTGTTGCAGTCAACAAACCGGTAGTTAAGCTGAGTGAAAAGGCTTTTCCCGGAGCGGTCACTAATTTTAATAAGAAATATAAAAATTTGAGTGAAGCATTTTTTGGTGATGCTGATCTGGATGCGCAAGGTAAGCCCAGTGCCCGTGAATATATCGCTAAAAGCGAGGCTGCTTTTGAGACTCCCTTTTTTACTATGCTCAGGAAGTATCTTAAAGAGCACAACAAAGGCCCGGGGTTTGTCCATACTGTATTGGATATGCCGTTACTTGACGCACGGAGTATCCACGCAGAGCTAACCTGATGCCACAATCTAAAATTCTGGTTGATACCAACGCTTACCTGAGGTTAGCGAAAACGATACGCCCCTTATTGTTTGTGCCCTTTGGGGACAACGAATTTTGTTTGTACATCCTGCCAGAGTTAAATCAGGAGCTTGAAAACCGCAAGCTGCAAAGCAAGTTTCCTTGGGTAGAGGAAGATGAATTTTCAGAAAACCGAAAACACTTCCCCAAGATTGGCCGAAAGCAAAAGGTTTCCATACAGCAAAACTTTGATTACATTTGGGATTATGTGCAAACAGAACTGCAAGGCCCATCCAGAGTAGATGTCTGGTATATCGCCTATGCGTTGGAGCTAGGCGTGCCAGTGATTACTGATGATCAGGATATGACGGCGCTGGCCAATGTTTTTGCTGCCGATGTTATGTCTACACTTGAGCTGCTTAAGATCATGTTGGATTGCGGCCATTCCGATATGAAAACCATTAATGGCCTGTGCGATTACTGGCGATATATTGCTGACCTGCCAGCCAACTTTAAAGCCGACTACGAGCGTTTGTTTGGTAACCAGCAAGCCTAATGAGGTCTTTCACGTTGTAAATTGATATAGCAACCTTTGTGCGTCATCTGCCTTGCTCTTTTGATAACACTATCTCACAAGCCGTTTTACCTTCCAGTTCCCCAGCCAGAATTAGATAATTTAGGCTATCGTGATTGCCGCTAATGCCATAGAAAAGCTTGGGGTATGTTTAAAAAACTCTTAAAGTTATACATGTCGAGGCGAATATGTATAACTTTTTTTATTTTCTATATCTGAAAAGCTGAAACGTACGGAAAAGCCATTTTAGTTAACAAGTAAGGATATTGTACATAAGACTTGCCTGCTTACTCTTGTCATCATCTTAACGCAAGTCCAGCCACGCAATTTGGCGAAGTCGGTAACTGTCGAATAAGCTGCACCAAAATTTAGCAAAGGGCCTTAGGGCCCTTTTTTATTGGTGCATGCTTAATCTTTGAAATTTAATGAAAAAGTCATGTTGCTGCAATAATTTGCCCCGCTTTGGATCGGCTTTTTATCGCAGTGCTATTGACGGCTTAAATTTAATCATCTACCTTTTGTAAGCGCTTACATTTTATATTGCAGATACCTTTATTGGTGTTGGCGTATTCAGTCAGCAGGTAGCAAAGACCCAGGGGATGATTATTAAAATGAAACAGATTTCAACGTTAACCGCCTTATTAATGGCGGCAGGCCTGGCCGGTTGTGGTGGTGATACTGCTACCACTACCGATTTTACGGCGGTTAACCCGACCGAGCCGGTTAGTGACTGGCAACTGGTATGGAGTGACGAATTTGACGGCACCCGCATTGATGACGATAAATGGACGCATGAAATAAATTGCGCCGGCGGCGGTAATAACGAAAAACAATGCTATACCGACAGCCCGGACAATTCGTTTGTGTCAGACGGCACCCTGAAAATCGTTGCCCTGCCGGCAGAAGACGGGGCGCCGTTGCCTTATACGTCGGCCCGGTTAAATACCAAGTACCAGGGTGACTGGAAATACGGCCGTTTTGAAATGCGTGCTAAGTTACCGTCAGGCCAGGGCAGCTGGCCGGCGTTCTGGATGCTGCCTACTGATAACGTTTACGGCGAATGGCCGAAATCTGGCGAAATCGACATTGTTGAAGCGGTTAACCTGAAGGTGGCCGGTGAAGATGGCGTGGCGGAAGCTAACGTTCATGGCACTCTGCATTACGGCCGTGCCTGGCCGAATAATGCCAGCTCGGGTAAAGCGTATCAACTGGCAGAGGGAATGAACCCGGCTGATGATTTCCATACCTATGCCATTGAATGGAACGAAGGTGAAATTCGCTGGTACGTTGACGGTTATCTGTATCAGACGCAAATGGCGTCAAAAGTACGCTTTAACAGCCGTGGCGAGGCCGTTGGCCTGAGTCATCGCGGCTGGTTTTCAGAAAATTTTGACATCGTTACCGGCGAGCTGACAACCCAATGGAGCAGCGCACCCTTTGATCAGCGTTTTCACTTATTGCTGAACCTGGCCGTGGGTGGCAACTGGCCAGAAAACGTCAATAACCTGGGTATTGATGCCGAAGCCTTTGCTGATGGCCAGACCTATGAAATAGATTACGTGCGGGTATACCAGTGTGGCCAGGATTTAGACAGCGGCAAAGGCTGTGAAACGGTACGTGCCGGCTACAAAGATGAAGCCACGCTGGTAATGGGCGAAGCGCCAATTCCTACACCTCCTTCTACCGGTGTCGCGCAAAACCTGACGATTTTTGCTGATACACCGAATCCGAACTGGCCTGCCTGGGATTGCTGTGGTGGTTCTACCCCGGCGCTGATTGAAGTAGCAGACCGTGGCAATGTGTATGAGTTTGTGGTCAATGCCCAGCCAACCGTAAATGGCTTTATTACCCGATCGGCCTTTATCGATGATGAGGGGGAAGGGGTGCCCAGCCCGTTTGACGCCTCGCCATTAATTGAAAACGGCAGCATCAGCTTCGATATGCAGGTGGTATCTGCGCCGTCTAACCCAGCCTCAACCTGGATATTTAAAGTTGAAAGTAATGGTGGTGTTAGTGGAGGTGGTACTGCAGTTGAAATCCCTATTACAACAAGTGCAGAAGGTGTGGCACCTGTAACGGGCCAATGGCAAACCTATACTTTCCCATTGCAAATGCTGGCTGATGCTGGCCTGGATTTATCTGCCATTGATGTGGTGATGATTTTCCCGGCCTGGGATACCGGTAATGGTGCTGTGTACCGGGTAGATAATGTCAAAATCGCCCAGCCTGATGCTGCCTCACCAGAGTTAACTATCTTTACAGATGAGCAAAACCCGGCCTGGCCAATGTGGGATTGTTGTGGCGGTACTACCCCGGTTGAAGCAATGGATGATCAAGCGCATGGTCTTACTGCCGAGTTTGCTATTGGCGCCACACCAACAGTAATGGGCTTTAATACGCGTTTGCTTGAGGCCGCTGCTGAACCGTTTGATGCTTCAGCGTTATTAAGCGAAGGCGTCGTGCAATTTGAAGTAAAAGTGGTTGATGCACCTACAAATCCTGATTCAAGCTGGCTGTTTAAAATAGAAGCAGACGGTGGTGAATCATTCGTTGAATTGCCATTAAGTGCTGGCAATGGTGGCGTTGAGCCGGTTACTGGTGAGTGGGCCACTTATACGTTTAGCCTTCAAAGCTTGTCTGACGCCGGATTGGATATCAGTGCTATTGACGTGCTGCTGGTGTTCCCAGCCTGGGATACCGGTAATGGTGCGGTTTACCGGCTGGACAACGTCCGGATCTTTAATCCTAATGCCAGCGCAAATGGTCCGATAACCCTGTTCCGCGATGCAGTTCATCCAGACTGGAGCCTGTGGGATTGCTGTGCTGGTTCCACCCCGCAGGTAGTCGATGCCGGTGCCCCTTATGGCAATGTAGCGCAGTTTTCAGTGCTGGGTTCGCCAGAAACGGTGCAGGGTATCATAGCCAACGAAAATGTGTCGTACGACGCCACGCCATTATTGGCCAGCGGCAGCGTCAGTTTTGATATGCGGGTGGTGGATGCTCCGGCTAATCCGGACTCAAGCTGGATATTTAAAATTGAATCAACTGATGCTGCCAGTGAGGTTGAGCTGCCATTAGCCGCTGGCAACAATGACCAGGCCCCGGTTACCGGTGAGTGGCAGCGCTATAGCTTTTCGCTGCAAAGCCTGTTTGACGCTGGCTTAGATATCAGCGACATCAACGTGATTATGGTGTTCCCGGCCTGGGGTACTGGTTCGGGTGCAGTATATCAGATTGATAACGTTGAAATTTCTAATAACTAATCAGTGCGACGAGAGTAAAACCATTATGAAACCAATATTATTTAATAAAAGCCAGGTTGCCATTGCGGTATCAGTCGTACTGACAGCCGGCCTGCTAATGCCGGTGCAGGCGCAGGACGCAGCACAAGGGCAGGCACAGGATGTAGATGTCGAAATTATTCAGGTTAAGGGTATTCGCGGCAGTTTAGCGCGCTCGATGGACGTGAAACGCGACGCCTCGGGCGTGGTAGATGCCATTTCTGCAGAGGAAATGGGTAAGTTCCCGGACACTAACCTGGCTGAATCGTTGCAGCGTATTACCGGGGTATCGGTGAGTCGGGCCAACGGTGAAGGCAGTCAGATTACCGTAAGGGGCTTTGGTCCTGAATTCAACCTGGTTACCCTTAATGGCCGTCAGATGGCGGGAACAGGTTTTTCACGGTCATTTAACTTCGAAAACTTATCTTCTGAGGGGGTTAGTGCGTTAGAAGTATACAAAACCGCGCGGGCAGATGTACCCACAGGCGGCCTGGGTGCAACGGTCAATATTGTTACCGCTAAACCCTTCCAAAATCCGGGTGAGCGCTACTCTATTATGGCGAAGGGGCTGCATGACTCCTCGAATAAGGTCGGTGACGATCTGACTCCTGAACTGGCGGGTATTTACAGCAATACCTTTATGGATGACCGTTTCGGCGTCACTGCTAACTTCTCTTATCATCGCAGAGACTTCCAGCGCCAGTCGGCCAATGTTCGTTCCTGGCAGTTAAACCCTGCCTTGTCGGTGGATGAGTCGGATATTGTGGATGGCCGGCCGGTGGATGGCAACGGCGAAGTGATTCCCCGTTTCTGGGCACCCGATGACGATGGTGTTTTACAACCTATTGCGGCCGCTTTCTTTCCTCAGGAAATCAGTTTCGCCCGCGATGATATTGAGCGTGAGCGAACCAATGGCCAGGTAACCTTTCAGTTTGCGGCAACGGATGATCTGATCTTTACCCTTGATCACACCGTCTCCAATGCGGTGACTGGTAATAACTCGCTATCCTGGGGGGTGTGGAACGGTTCTTTCGGCGGCAACGCCAATGCCTATGAGTTGGATGAAAATGGTACGGCCATTTATTATAACTCATCCGGCGATGATGGCTCTTTTACCGGGTTCAGGGAAACCAGCGAAGTCGACTCAAAAGCCACTGGCCTTAATATGGCGTGGGCGTTTTCTGATTCATTAAGCTTCAGCTTTGACGCACATACGTCCAAAACCACCACAGACAATGGTAAGGATAAAGGGTTGGGGGCGCAGGCTCGGGTTATTCTGGGGTCGGCTGCCTTGTCATCCAAGGAATATTTTTTCCGCGAGGGTGATATTCCTGGCTACAATATCAGGTGGCAAAATGGCTCCAATGAACTAAGCCCCAATGATATAGGATCAAACTTCAGCATCTTCACCCGCACCCCGGGTGAATCAGAAGTCACTCAGTATCAGTTTGACGGCAATTGGCTGCCCGATGTTGGTTATGGTCTGAGGGGGGTATCATTCGGTGCGGCTTACACTGAACAATCTCTTAGTGGGTCTGGCGGCTCTAACAACGCCAACGCGCCGGGTTTCAATAATGGCACCTTTGCCGAAATCTTCCCGGATAGCATGTTTACCCGTGTGGATCTGAGTAACTTCCTGGATGAATTTTCCTTCGGACCACAGGGTGTATCGCCTGGCTATGCATATACCTATGATATCGATGAAGCCATCATCCGCCAACTGGCCTTCCTGACAGAGGATGTGCTGGGCGCTGATGCATACGAGATCGGCACCTTCGGTCCGGAGATGTTTCCGGTGAATAGCATCGAAGAAGAAACGGTCAGCCTTTATGTTTCAACAGAGTGGGAATTTGAAGTTGAAGGTTACTATATCGATGTTAACCTTGGTTTGCGCTACGAAGAAACCGACATCCTCAGCCCCGCGAAGAGCCGTGTGGCTGAGTTTGTCTATTGGGCCGGTGGGTCAGAGTGGCTGACTCAGTTCGCCGGCGGTGGCGACCTGGTAGAGGTCGATTTCACCGGCAACTATGACTTACTGTTGCCGATGTTTGACCTGAAAGTGGATATTACCGATGACTGGGTTGGACGCTTCTCTGCCGGTAAGACCATTACCCGGCCCTACTTAGGGCAAATGCTGGGCAACCTTAGTCTGACGCCTTCACCGAAGATTGGTTCCAGAAGTGGTAGCCGCGGCAACCCTAATCTGAAGCCGTTTCAGTCAACCAACCTCGATCTGTCGCTAGAATATTATTATGGCGATGCCAGCTATGCGGCCATAGGGCTGTTCTGGAAAGACGTTGACGATTGGATCGATAACTCACAAGTCACCACAACCTTCGAAGGCCTACATGACGTTTATCTGGGCCAGCGTTGGAATAATGCGGTTGCGGCCATTGAGGCGCGTGGCGAGCAGGTCACCGACGGCGCTATTTACAATGAGATTGTTGCCAACGGTGTAGGCATAGGTGAAAACAACCGTGTCTTACCAGACCCAGCTACCGATCCTTTGATTGCGTGGACAATTAACTCCCCTGAAAACGTCGGTGCCAGAAAGGTAAACGGTTTGGAGTTTGCGGTACAGCACGTGTTTGGGGACAGTGGGTTCGGCACGGGAATAAACGCCACTCTGGTGGACGGTGATGTAGAGTACGATAATTTCGTGCTGGCGAACCAGGCGATTTTGCCCGGCCTGAGTAACTCGGCCAACTGGCAGGTTTTCTACGAAAAAGAAGGCTTGTCGGTCCGGTTAACGGCCGCATGGCGTGACGAGTATCTGGCAGGTCAGGGCCAGCCGGACACCACCGATGCGCCGCCTAATTATGTTGAAGAATACTTACAGTGGGATTTAAGCGTTAACTACGACATTAATGATAACCTGACCGTATTCTTCGAAGGCATTAACCTGACCAATGAAACTGAGCGCAGTTTTGGCCGGTTCGAAAGGCAGTTCTTAAGTGCTGCGCAATATGGCCCAAGGTATGCTATTGGTGTCAGATACACCATGGGCAATTGATCATACTGTAATACCCTCCTGTTGTAACTCCGGATTAGTGCCCGCTTGCGGGCACTTTTTTTATGCTGAATTTCTCAACTGACTTGATATTTAGATCGATCTTGCACCGCTGTGGGGCTGGTGTGCTTACGTAACAGCGGCATGGATGCCGCGCAGCCTGAAAGGGCACAGGGATGTGATCCTTGAAGGCGGTGAAGTAAGTATCTCCAGCCACCCAGCCTCTGCTGAAAAGTTAGTGGCTACACCCGCTGTTGCTTTGACAGCACACCAGCCACTCTGCCTCTCAGAGTTGGTGTTAGTCTCGGTTTTCTGAAGGCCGACAGTTGTGAAGGTATAAAAAAGGGCGCCTGCTGGCGCCCTTTGGCTAAGTGCTGGCCTGGTTAACTAATTTACTGACATGCCACCACAGTATGCTGCTTATCAGCTAGCGGGCTGATTCTGGCATCAGCCAGGCTCAGGGTTAACTTACCGCTGCTTTGCACTGATAACACCTGAAACACCTGGCCCAGCTTCAGCCCCTGCTGCTGTAAGCAGCTTAAATTTACTGCCAATGGTTGCCATTGGTCGTCCGGCATGGCAGCCAGTGCTTCGCTGATATTAACCCTACCGCCGCAATCCTCGCCACAGGCCATGCCCAGCATAACCGTTGCAGGTACTTCACCCTGGCGCTTTACCAGTAACGTTAACTGGCTGTCAGCTTCGGCGTAGGCTCTTAAATCGCGCGGAAACGGACTGATAAAGCTGAACGCGGCGCTGGCACTGCCATCAAACTCAAAACGGCGGGCATCTTCCTGCACCTCTTTATCAAAGGTGCGGCTGTTGATCGCCCCCAACTGCTGAATACTGCTGCTGACCATGGTGCTTTCGCTGGCATTAGCGTTACCACTTTGCAGTTGTAACTGCCAGGGCGAGCGGGGGGAGCGTTCAAAAATAGCCAGTTCAGTTAACTGGTTACTTTGCTCTACCTGCTCAGACAGTTCGCCGGTCAGTACGTCTTTATCGCCATAACGCAGGCCAAAGCCATAAGGCAGCAACGGCTGGTAATCGGCATCGCCATAGTTAACAGCCGTTTGCTGCGGACTGGCAGGCCAGGAAAAAGACAACTTACCATGAAAATCATACTGCACAGTGCCATCGGCATTGGCCAGAATCACGTCTGCCACCCCTTCGCCTTCACTGCCCGGCAGCCAGACGGCGACAAAGGCATCAGAGGCATTAAGCTCAGGGTTTACCCACAGCGGCCGGCCACTGATAAACAGCGATACTACCGATATACCCTCTGCCTTTAACTTGTTAAGCAGGGCTAAGTCTGTTTTATTACCGCGTTGATATTCCAGGTTATCGATATCGCCATTGCCCTCAGCGTAAGGCTCCTCACCAAACACCACAATAGCCACATCAGGTTTTTGCTGATAACTGCCATCGGCTGAAAGCTCAACGCTGCCGCCAGCTGCGGTAACCTGGCGGGCAATACCGGCATAAATGGAACTGCCACCCGGAAAATCAGCATTGGTGTTACCGGTACCCTGCCAGCTGATGGTCCAGCCACCGGCTTGCTGGCCAATATTGTCTGCACCACCCCCGGTCACCAGCAGCCGCTGTGTGGGATTTACCGGTAATAACTGGTTGTGGTTTTTCAGCAATACCAACGATTGGCGCACCGCTTCACGCGCCACTGCCCGATGCTCAGCTGAACCAATTAATTCGGTTTTCCCGGCCAGTGGCCGCTTAGCCGGGCTGGCTTTATCGAACAAGCCGGCACGCATTTTAACCCGCAAAATCCGCCGTACTGCGTCATCTACCCGTTGCATACTGATGTCACCGGCTTCAACCTGAGCAATCAGGTTATGGTACAACGGCTTCCAGGCGGCAGTGGGCACCATATAAATATCCAGCCCGGCATTCGCGGCTTGCGGACAATTTTCATTTGTGCAACCCGGGATCTGGCCATGGCCATTCCAGTCGCCTACTATAAAGCCATCAAAGCCCATCTGGTTTTTCAGTACGTCAGTCAGTAAATACTTATCGCCATGAATTTTGCTGCCATTCCAGCTGTTAAATGACGCCATTACTGACTGGGCGCCGGCCTGCAGGCCGCCGACATAGCCCTGGGCATGAATATCAAACAGCTGTTGTTCAGTGACTTCAGTATTGCCCTGGTCAATGCCGCCGGTAGTGCCGCCATCGCCCACAAAGTGCTTAACGGTACTGATAACCTTATCAGCACCAAGAAAGTCGCCAGCGGCAGCACCCTGTAAACCGGTAACAATGGCCGCGGCATAATCGTGCACAATTTGCGGATGTTCTGAATAGCCTTCATAGGTGCGGCCCCAGCGATCGTCCCGCACTACCGCGACAGTTGGCGCAAATACCCAGTCAATGCCGGTTACCATCACTTCGCGGGCGGTGACTTTAGCTATCTGCTCAATCAAATCGGGGTTATTGGCCGCGCCAAGACCTATATTATGCGGAAAAATCGTGGCGCCAATCACATTGTTATGGCCATGCACCGCATCGGTGCCCCACATAGTCGGAATACTGCTGCCATCCTGAATGGCATCCACCGAGGCCTGATACATCGCGTCAGCCAAGGCGATCCAGTCGGCCGGGGTGGCATACTTGTCGTCATTTGGAAAAGCGCCGCCACCATTTAAATAGGAGCCAAAACCATACCGGCGCATATCGTCAACGGTAATGTCGCGAATTTCCGGCTGGATCATCTGAGCGATTTTTTGCGACAGGCTCATATCGGCCATTAAATCAGTAATGGCTTGCTCAATGGCCGGATCTTGCGACACGGGCAATTCAAGCTTGGGCCAGATCGTAATTTGTGTGGTCGTAGCCGCAGTATCTTCAGTAATTGTCGATACCGGCGCAGGTTTGCTGCATGCCGCAAGGATTAGACTGCCACTCATGACCAGCAGCAATGGTTTTAACAATAATGATGATCTGTGGAGCATTATAACGCCTCCTTCGTCGCAGCAATGGTTTCAGTCATCGAGCCGCGGGGGTTGCAACCATTGAGGCCGTAAAAAGCAATATAGATATAACACAGCAACGGCAGAACAAAGGCTAGCTGCACACCGACCCTGTCCGCTAGCAAGCCTTGCAGCACGGGTAAAATGGCACCACCAACAATGGCCAGGCATAAAATACCTGAACCCTGACTGGTATATTGCTTTAAGCCGGCAATAGCTAAACTGAAAATAGTCGGGAACATAATAGAGTTACATAGGCCGACCAGTAGCAGTGACCACATCGCCAGCTTGCCGGACGATAAAATAGTAATTGCTACCAGTATTACCGCACAAATAGCATTAAAAGCCAGTGCCTTACCGGCGTTGACCTTTTGCATTACCACCGCCCCAATAAAGCGGCCCACCATAGCACCAAAAAAGTACCAGGAAATATAATGTGAAGCGGCGGCGGTAGTCATATCACCAATTTCCGGCATCGACAGATAAATGGCTAAAAAGCTACCGATACCCACTTCAGCACCAACATAAACAAAAATACCCAGGGCACCCAGCATTAAATGCCGCTGCCGCCAGGCTTCGCCGCCCAGAGGCAAGGCTTCGGCGGGGTCTTTCTTGCCCATTGCCGGCAGTTTTAACCAGGCAAAAATCAGCGCCAGCACAATCAGGCTGGCGGCCAGAATTAAATAAGGTAACTGGACAGTCGATTCGGTAACGGCGCCGGGTACCGGCTCGGGCGCATCCATACCACCAAAAATAAGCCAGGCACCAAAAATCGGCGCTAATGCTGTACCAGCAGAGTTAAAGGCCTGGGTCATGGTTAAGCGGCTGGATGCCGTTTCCGGTTTGCCCAGCACACTGACATAGGGGTTAGCCGCCACCTGCAAAATAGTGATGCCTGAGGCTAATACGAACAGTGCTAACAGGAACATGGCATAGACATGCATGGCGGCGGCAGGTACAAACAATAAACAACCAGCACCGGCGATCAGTAGACCAGTAACAATACCTGCTTTATAACCAATTTTACTGACCAGCATGCCAGCCGGTACTGAGACAATAAAATAGGCACCAAAAAAGCAAAACTGAACTAGCATGGCCTTAAAGTTATTCAGGTCGAACAAAATTTTTAAATAGGGGATCAAAATATCGTTAAGACAGGTAATAAAGCCCCACATAAAAAACAGTGAGGTCAGGGCAGTCAGTGCGAAGCGGTAATTTTCATTGCCGCCGCTGGCACTGAGGCCTGCCGTGCTTGGTAATGGTGAAGTTGCCATCTTGTCCCCCTCGGGTGAATAGTGTTTTTTATTGACGTGCTGCTGAGAGCCGTCTAGTATTATGTAAGCGCTTTCATTTATAGCATATATCACGCTGTTGGCAAATTTTTTGTCGTCCAGCTGCCAGTAACTTTACGTTCGGAAGATAGCCAAATTGATGAAAATCTCCTTAGCTGCCAATTCAGCCTTACTTAAACCCGATTTTACTTTTGGTGTGGCGACAGCCTCGTTTCAGATTGAAGGGGCTGCGGACAGCCGGTTACCCTGTATCTGGGATACCTTTTGTGCCGAACCAGGCCGGATTAAAGACGGCTCCGATGGTCTGGTAGCTTGTGATCATATTAGTCACTGGCGCGAAGATGTTGAGCTTATTGCCTCACTTGGCGTTGATGCCTATCGTTTTTCAATTGCCTGGGGCCGGGTGATTAATATCGACGGTAGTGTTAACACGGCAGGGCTGGATTTTTACCGGCAATTACTGGACGCACTGCGGGCACGCAATATTAAGGCTTTTGTTACCCTGTATCACTGGGATTTACCGCAGTATTTGCAGGATAACGGTGGCTGGTTAAACCGGGAAACGGCGTATAAATTTGCAGACTATGCAGACAAGGTAAGCCAGGCTTTTGGTGATCGGGTATATTCTTATGCCACATTAAACGAGCCCTTTTGCAGTGCTTACTTAAGCTATGAAGCCGGTATCCATGCGCCGGGTGTGCAAAACCGGAAGCAGGGCCGCCAGGTCGCCCATCATTTATTGCTGGCGCATGGTCTGGCTATGAAGGTTTTACAACAGAATGCTCCTCAGGCGCTGAACGGCATTGTGCTCAATTTCAGCCCCTGTCATCCGGCCAGCAACAGCGATGCTGATAGGCGGGCGGCCCGGATGGCCGATCAGTATCATAATCAATGGTATATTCAGCCGTTAATGGAAGGTCGTTATCCAGAGCTATTGCAGCAGTTAGCGCTTAGCGAGCAACCGGACATTGCCGCCGGCGATATGACTATTATTGCCCAGCCGCTGGATTTTCTCGGGGTTAATTACTATACCCGCACAGTATACCGGGACAACGGCAAAGGCTGGTTTAGCGACGTACCGCCAACTCGCCCACCATTAACCGATATGGGCTGGGAAATTTACCCGGCCGGGCTGACTGAGATTTTGCTGGATATAAACCAGCGCTATCAGTTACCGCCTGTTTATATTACCGAAAATGGCGCGGCGATGCCGGACAGCCTGCAGCATGGCCAGATCCAGGACACAACACGGATTACCTATTTTCAGCAACATCTGCAAGCGGTGGATGATGCAATATCGACAGGCATGCGTATCGACGGCTATTTCGCCTGGAGCCTAATGGATAATTTCGAATGGGCAGAAGGCTACGCTAAAAGGTTTGGTATAGTCTATGTTGATTATAAGACCCAGCAACGCACCTTAAAAGCCAGTGCTGTTGCCTTACGCGACTGTTTTGCCAATCGGGTAGCTACAGAAAGACAAATTGCTAACAAATAACAATAAGTAGAATTAATACGCCATCATGGGGTTAGCATGCTGACAAAAAAGGAAAAAGTGGCCTACGGCCTGGGCGATACGGCCAGTAATATCGTGTTTCAGACGGTCATGCTGTTCTTAACCTTTTTCTACACCGACATTTTTGGCATTTCGCCGGCAGTGGTCGGCAGTATGTTTTTGTTGGTACGTATTATTGATGCCGTAACCGATCCGCTAATGGGCGCGCTGGCCGATAAAACAAACAGCCGGCATGGCAAATACCGCCCCTACTTATTGTGGCTGGCACTGCCGTTTGCGCTGTGCAGTGTGCTGGCCTTTACCACGCCCGACATATCCGCCAATGGCAAAGTGATTTATGCCTTTGCGACGTATACCTTGCTGATGCTGGCGTATACCGCCATTAATATTCCTTACTCGGCACTGGGAGGCGTATTAACTGCTGATCCTACAGAACGGGTATCGGTACAATCATACCGCTTTGTGTTCGGCATGCTGGGCGGCCTGCTGGTAACGGCCTGCACCCTGCCGTTGGTGAATTACTTTGGTAATGGCGATAATGCCAGGGGTTATCAGCTAACCATCGCCGCCATGAGTGTGTTGGGTTTAATCCTATTTTTGCTGTGTTTTTACGGTACCCGCGAGCGGGTGCATGCCCCGGTTAATCAGCAACTTACCCTTAGCAACAGCTTTAGTTCGTTGTGGCAGAATGATCAGTGGCGGATTTTATCTGTGGCAGCGTTTTTTCTGCTAACCGGCATGGTGCTGCGTACTACCCTGGCCATTTACTATGTTAAGTACTTTCTCGGGCGGGAAGATTTAATCACTGCTTTTATTACCCTGGGTATGCTTGGCAATATTGCCGGCTGCGCCGTGGCGCAGTGGCTAAGTCGGTTTATTGATAAGGTGAAAGCGTATATTGGTTTACAGCTTATCTCGGCAGCTATCTGTGTTGTCAGCTTTTTTATTGGCCCGCAACAATTATTGCTGGCCTTTATTTTGTATTTTTTATGGGGCTTCTTTTTACAGATGGCCACACCACTGTTATGGGCCAAAATGGCCGATACCGTAGACTATGGCCATTATAAAACCGGTATCCGGATCACCGGCCTGGTGTATTCATCAATCGTCTTTTTTATCAAGCTGGGGCTGGCATTAGGTGGTGCTTTAGCGGGTTGGCTGCTGGCCGGTTTTGGTTATCAACCTGACACAGTTCAAAACACGGAGACGCAGCAAGGTATTCTGCTTAGTTTTACCCTGTTACCTGCTATCGGTTCGATAGTGGTGGCACTTGTTATGACCCGGTATCGGCTCAGTAGCGAGCGGGTGCTGGATATTCACCGGCAACTGGCGCGGCAATCTGGTGATACTGCGCCAGAGCATGCTAGAGTAGACGCCTAATCTAATGAGTACAGGCAAAAAATGGCGACTATTTACCAGGTCTCTGAATTAGCAGGGGTCTCACTGGCAACTGTATCCCGGGTGATGAACAACAATGTCCGGGTCAGTGAAGCCACCCGCAATAAGGTGTTGCAGGCCATGGAACAGCTGGGTTACCGGCCAAATTCTATTGCCCAGTCGCTGGCTTCCAGCCGGTCTAACAGCATCGGTATTCTGGTTTCTGAATTACACGGTCCTTTTTATGGCGAAATGCTGACAGGTATTGAAGCGGAGTTCCGGGCCGCCGGCAAACACGTCATTATTGCTGCCGGTCACAGTGAGCGGGCCACAGAAGAAGATGGTATCGATTTTTTACGCAGCCGCAATTGTGATGCGCTTATTTTGCATGTTGAGGCAGTCAGCGATCAGTTTTTAGTCGATTTAAGTAAAAAAGAAACCCCTTTCGTGCTGTTAAACCGGCAGGTACCGGCGCTGGCTGATCGCTGCATTAGTCTGGATAATGAGCTGGGGGGCTATCTGGCAACGCGTCATTTACTTGAACAGGGACACCGGAATATTGCCTATATTGCTGGCCCGATGTGGAAAGCAGACGCCCGCGATCGTTTTCACGGCCATCAGCGTGCGCTGACTGAATATCAGCTATCGGCTGACGATGCCCTGTTTTTTGAAGGCGATTTCCGGGAAACCGGGGGCAGCAAGGGTTTAGATGCGTTGCTGGCCAGCAGCCGACCGTTCAGTGCAATAGTGTGTGCTAATGACGAAATGGCATCCGGCGCCCTTACCGCAGCGCGCGAGCTGGGTTATGAAGTGCCGGCGGACTTCTCGGTAATGGGTTTTGATAACGTTAATTTTGCCTATTATACCTATCCGAAATTATCCACCATCAATTACCCGGTCAGCGCCATGGGCCAGATGGCGGCACGCTGGGTACTGAAACAGGTTTACCAGCAAAGCAGTATTGACGTACAACAGATTTTTAACCCTCATCTTATCCCGCGCGATTCTGTGGCAGCAGCAACCGTGACCTGATACTTGATACAGCCTGAAGCTGATAAGAATTAATCTATTTTTTCGATGTTTTTTTCGGGTTAATTTCATTAGTTTTGATTAAAGCAACAGCGTATAGTACATGCTTTAATGAGCATGTTGCCCGTTTGCAGTAGAGGAATAGTTATGCAGAATACACAGTCGATGACCGTCGCAATGAGGCTGGCTCTGGGGTTTGGCGTGGTTCTGCTGCTAATGGTGGCGCTGACTTTTTTTGGTGTGCAACGGGTAAGCCAGATAAATAAGACCCTGACTGAAATTACTGAGGTAAATTCTGTAAAGCAACGCTACGCCATAAATTTTCGAGGCAGCGTGCATGACAGAGCTATTGCTCTGCGCGATGTTACTTTAGTGCCAAACATCGCAGATCTTGCGCCTGTTTTAACCAATATCGAGCAGCTTGAAGCGTTTTATCTCACATCCCGCCAGCCCATGGACCAACTCTTCCAGACAACTGCTGATATCAGTGCAAATGAGCGACGCTTACTGGAGACAATACATCAGGTAGAGCAACGGGCCCAGCCGTTAGCTGCAGACGTGATCCGGTTACGCCAGCAAGGCCAGCAGGCAGCAGCCCAGCAGCTGCTGTTGCAGCAGATGAGCCCGGCCTTTGTTGACTGGTTGGCCAGTATCAACGCCTTTATTGATTATCAGGAGCAGAAAAACCAGCAGGCTACCACTTATGCCCGCGATGTGGCAGCAACCTTTACCTTGTCGATGATATTGCTGACCTTGCTGGCTATTGTTATTGGTAGTATCACAGCTTGGTATATCAGCCGCTATTTACGTAACTCACTGGGTGGTGAGCCCGGGCTGGCAGCAGAAATAGTCAGCCAGATTGCCGGTGGTGATTTGACGACCTCGATTAAAGACAGTCAGCCAGACAGTATGCTGGCAGCGGTGGCGGGTATGCAAAAGCAACTGCGGCAAACGTTAAAAGAGGTGATTAGTGCCGCCAATACAGTCTCAGCACAGGCAACAGAACTGGATCTTGCTTCAAAAGAAGCGCTGCAAGCCTCTGAGTTGCAAGCGACATCATCGACTGCCTCTGCAGCCAGTATTGAAGAGATGACCGTTAGCCTGCAACAAGTGGCCAACACTGTGCAGTTGACCGAGCAGAATTCAGAGAAAACCGCAGAACTGTCGGCGCAGGGAGCGAAGCTGGTGAAAGAAGCCGCTACCGAGATAGGAGTCGTCGCTGACACGGTGCAGCAATCGGCCAGCCAGATTGGTAGTCTGCAGCAGCGCTCTAAAGATATTGCGGGTATTGCCGGTGTGATCCGCAGCATAGCTGAACAAACAAATCTGTTGGCATTAAATGCCGCCATAGAAGCAGCTCGCGCTGGTGAGTCAGGCCGCGGGTTTGCCGTGGTCGCAGATGAGGTGCGGCAGTTAGCAGAGCGCACCAGCAAGGCGACGACTGAAATTGCCGGAATGATTAAGTTGGTGCAGGATGAAACCCAGCAGGCGGTACAAGGGATGGAAACGTCAGCACCGCGTGTGGCGCAGGGTCTGGCGCTGGCTAATCAGGCGGCTACCATGCTGGAGCAAATTCGCTTACAGGCGGAAGACTCACTGCACAATGTTCGGGATGTATCGCGCTCGACCAATGAACAATCTGCAGCGGTATCTGAACTGGCCCGGCATATTGAACAGATTGCCACGATGTCGCGCGAAACTACAATTGCGATGAAGCAGAATCGTGGTGCTGTCGCGGCATTGCAGCAGGTAGCCACTGGTTTAAGCGGCCAGGTAAGCCGCTTTAAAACGGATTAAATTAGGGCAGCGCCTCGCCGCGGGCACTGAGGTACAGTGCATACCAGTGTTCGCGGCTTAACTGCACCGTCGGAGCCTCTGCACAGGCTTTAATCCGCTCAATACTGGTGCTGCCGATTACCGGTTGAATATTTGCCGGGTGGCGCATCAGCCAGCCCAGCACTATTGCTTCGTTGGTTACCTGATATTCAGCAGCTAACTGCTGTACCAGCTTTGCCGTTGCCTGCACATGGGCGGGTTGTTGGCTGACATCTTTACCACTGAACAAACCCTGGCTTAAACTGCCCCAGGCTTGCAGCTGAATGTTATTGCGCCGGCAGTATTCAATCGTGCCGGCACTGAAGTTAACCGGTGGCTGACCGCTGCAACCCGCTGTTGTACCCTCATCTAACCAGGCAAGATGGCTGAGGCTTAATTCCAGTTGATTAACAACGAATGGCTCCAGTATCGTATCCTGCAGCAGCGCTATCTGATGTTGCTGCATGTTAGAGACGCCAAAATGTTTTACTTTACCGCTGGCCGTTAGCTTTGCAAAAGCTGCTGCAACCTCTGCTGGCTCCATCAGCGGATCCGGACGATGCAACAATAAGATATCCAGTTGCTCGGTTTGCAGCCGGCGTAAAATATTATTAACTGACTCGGTTATCCACTGCTCAGAAAAGTCATACCGCTGCGGGCTCGAGTCATCAGCAAAACGGATGCCGCACTTAGATTGCAGCGCCATTTGCTGACGCAATTCCGGCCGTTCTGCTAATACTTTTCCAAAAGCCTGCTCTGCCTTGCCAAAGGTATAAATATCAGCATGATCAAATATCCGGATACCCGCATCCAGAGCAGCGTCTATTACTTTATGAGTTTGGGCAATATCGGCAGCTGTCAGCGGGTTGCTGTTCCAACCGCCGCCTAAATTCATACAACCAAATACTAACGGGCTGTGCTGGCGCAGCTGGTTTGCCAGCGGATAACTTTTCTGGATCGTAACAGTTTCGGGCATAGCGGGTCCTAAAATATTAAAGAAATCAGCCGCAATCGGCTTGGAGCCACTTGCCACTTTGCTGCATGGTCATTTGTTCGGTTTTGCCATTTACTTTAGTGGTAAAACTGGCATTGCCACTATAGGCTTTGCGGCTGCTAAAGGTCATTTCACCTTCACCACTGGTTGGTGGCTTGGTATCGCAGCTGAAAGAAAACTGATAGCTGTTGTTGCCGGTCTGATTGATTTTTTGCTGACAGCCATCTTGTTGCGGCAACTGGCCACGATCAATCTGCTGCTGGGTAAGACATACCTGCACCGAGCTGCCTTTTAAGTCGAACGACATACCCTGGCTGGCCATCATTTTTTCCATCATCTGCCGTTGGGCCGCCGGCATACTGGCCAGTTGCTGCTCCAGTTGCTGCATGGCGCGTTCCAGCTCACCGCTGGCCGTTTTAATACTGAAGCTATGTTGCCATAAGCCGGGTTCGACATCCAGCGTTAGGGTTTCGGCATTGCCGGGCAAACTAACCCCTGTAACAGCAGCCCAGAAAATGGTGGTTAAAAAGCGTTGGCGTAGTTTTTTACAATCTTGCATGATAATCCTCCATGACAGTTAAACAAGACGACTAAAACAAACTGCAAGCATAGAAGCTATCCACAAAAATCGCAAAGTAAAGGGCTGAAGACCTTAGTGCCGTAAAAGCGCAATGCTCTTAGTTACTGCCGGCACAACAGCCGGCTAGTTAGCGCATTGCACCAGGGTTTGGTATTCATCAAAGGCAAAATGATCGGTCATGCCGCTGATAAAATCCTGCAATAGCCGGCAGCGGTAATACAGTTCGAGAGCATTGTCGTCCGGGCTAATATTCGCAGTGGCCAGCTGATAAGCGGCAACATGTTTATTCGGCAAGCGATGGGCCAGCCGTTGTTGCTGCACGAAATGATAGCCGCGGTTTTGCAGCACCGCAGTAAAGTCCTGACGCGTTAATAACAGCAGCGGCTGATAACTATCCAGCAACCCGGCAATAATTCGAAAGCCCTGCAGCTCGAGGGTTTCTACCTCGGGCTGTTTAAATACAAACTGCCTCGCCACCTGTTTGAAGGTACTGGTAATGGCATGGTACTGGCTGTTATCTTCCAACAGCGCCCGGTTCAAACTACCGTCATATACTGCGCCGATATTGCTGACGAACTGACGTGCAGCATGACGTACCAAAGGGTGGATCATCATCACCCGCAGCCTGATAAAAAATGCAGAAGTGCAGTTGACAGGTTCAGCATCGGCACTATCTAACGCCGCTTTGATCAGTGCGGAAAAACTGGCGCTGCCGCCACGCTGAGTGGTAATTAAGCGTGCTTGCGGTTCCAGTGCTGCAAACGCAGTATTCAGTTGATGCGCCAGTTCTTTCAGGCTGAATAAGCCTTTCTCTACTGCATCTTCAATATCGGCCAGACAGTAAGAGATATCATCAGCGGCTTCCATAATGTAGGTCAGTGGGTGGCGACAACCAGGGGGCGTTTCCAGCTCACGCCACAGTTGCTCAACAAACGGCTGCTCGCTGAAAAAATAGCCCGGTTTTTTCTGTAAATAGCTCAGCGGTTGCTGTTTATCTGGTTTGGGGTTGGTGGCGCAACGGGTATATTTCAGAATACAGGCGGTTTGCGCATAGGTCAGGTTCATCCGCTGCAGGCTTTGCACCAGCCGGATGGCCTGGGCATTGCCTTCAAACTGGGCCAGCTCGGTGCATAGTGTCTGCCATAGCGTGTTATCTGCCAGCTGATGGCAGCGGCTTAACTCAGGCAATGCCTGGCTGAACCAGCTGTTTATTGCGCTTTCGCCGCTGTGGCCAAAGGGTGGGTTGCCAACATCGTGCAGCAGACAGGCCATTTCAACCAGTGATTCTATTGGCCGCTCCAGTGCGGTCAGGCCATATTCAGCCTGCTGTTGCTCAGAGAGCAGGCGAAATACCGTTTGCACAATAAAACGACCGGTTTGCTGCACTTCCAGCGAATGGGTTAACCGGCTGCGGACGGCGGCATTGCGCTCCAGCGGGAACACCTGGGTTTTTTGCTGCAACCGGCGCACAGCGGCAGAATTAATAATCCGGCCGCGGTCACTTTCTAAAGCGCTTTGTAAATCACTACTACTGCTTTGCAGTGCGCGGTCGGCTTTGATTTTATTGTGAAAATCCATCATGGTTTCCAGCGGTGCTTAAGTGGGCTCAGTGTGACCCAAACCTAAGCCCGCTGTAAAGCAGTGGCTTACAACCAGCCTTTCTGCCGGGCAATCCTCGCAGCGTCAATCCGGTTTGCTGCGTGCAATTTGCTAATGGCTTCTGATAAGTAATTACGGGCAGTGCCCTCCGCAATATAGAGGGCGGCAGCAATCTCACTGGTGCTTTTGCCATCAGCGGCGAGGCGCAGCGCCTGACGTTCTTTGTCGCTCAGCGGGTCCTGTTCGCCCAACGAATTCAATAACAGCTCGCTATCGACCACCCGCTTACCTGCCATCACCTGGTTTATCGCCTGCACCAGCTCTTCTACCGGGGCGTCTTTTAGTAAAAAACCGCCCACTCCGGCGTCCATGGCCCGTTTCACATAGCCGGCGCGGCCAAAGGTGGTAATGATAACCACTTTTGTAGCCAGCTGTTGTTTTTGTACATATTGCGCCAGTTCAATACCCGTTTGACCTGGCATTTCAATGTCACTGAGTAGTAAATCAAACCGTTGTTGCTTCAGCAGCGCTAATGCCGCGCTGCCGTCAGTGGCTTCTGTAACCTCAAAACCCGCTTCCAATCGCAGCAAACTGGCCAGGGCCGTGCGCACCATAGTCTGATCTTCAGCTAACAATATATTCATTAAGCTGCCTCCTGCAGCGGTAGTTCGATAGTGGCCGCTACGCCATGATTAAGTTGCAGCTTCAGGGTGGCGCCAATAGCGGCCAGCCGTTCACGTAAACCGGCAATACCGTTCCCCTCGTTCAGCTCGGTCGTATGACCGTTGTCATCCAGGCTGATAATAAGCCGGTTCCCCAGACGGGCGAAACGAAGCTGACATTGATCGCCTTTGCAATGGCGCATCACATTGGTTACCAATTCGGTCAGTGCCAGAATCACTGCCGTTTCCCGCCGGTTATCCAGCTGCGGGATCTCGCCGCTCAGCACCGCAGTATAGCCAGCTTCGCGCAACCGGTTTAACAGTTTGGCCACTTCTGCCGGCAGCCCCTGATGCTTATAGCCCGAGACGCTTTGCCGTACTTGTGCCAGGGCATCGCGGGCTATCTGGCTTAATTCAATTAATTGTTGTTGGGCGGCTTCATTCTGCTGGCGCGCCAGTAATTTCTCTGCCAGGTCAGCTTTTAAAACAATGCTGGATAAGGTGTGGCCAAGAATATCGTGTAAATCACGGGCGATTCGCTCACGCTCTACTACGGTAGCCAGTTGTTTAATTTCATCGTTACTTTGCCGTTCTGCCAGGCGATGACGTAGTTTGGCCTGCTCGGCCCGGCCCAGAAAGCTCACCGCCAGCACAATCGGAATGCCCATTATTAAAAACAGATCCCAGTGAATAGTCAGGGTTAAATCCAGCAACACCAGTAACCCCAGCAGCATTGTTATCAGCAGTAGATAGCGCTTAAGCGCATAGGCGAAACCGATAAAAAAGCCGGCGTAGGCAAACATGGCGATAGAGCCCGGGTTAACCGGGGTTATCAGAGCGGCTACCAGCACGATACCGGCTATGGGCCAGTGCATCGTCTGGCGGCTGCAACGATAAGCCCAGAAATAACAGCCCAGAAACAACAACAGCGCCGTTAGCATGCTCAGGTACTGCCACGGGGCAAAGTCTACTGTCAGTAGTGGAATAATATAGAAAATAAGGTTTATCAGATAAATCCAACTTAGTTTACTTTCCAGTTTGTCGAATGACGCCATCTACTTCTCCCAGGCTGTTTGGACTACCAGTGTAATCAGCAACCGGGGGGGTACGCCAGTGACAACTGTCATTCGACGCTGTGACAGTTGTCAGCCGCAATTGCTGACAAACATTACCTGCGTCTGACCGCCCGCGCCCTTAAGCTGACAACCTCAATATCAAACACGCATCAACAAAACAGGATACATAATAATGAAAGCAGCAAACTTTAAGATTTTAACGCTGGCGTTAGGGTTAACCGGCAGTCTGTTTAGCCAGCAGGCTGAAGCACAACACGCTGGGTCTGCAGTGCAGCAGCAAGCTTGTGCCTGTTTCGAGGTAAACGTAGTGGGTCAGGGCCCTGCTGTTATTTTAATCCCGGGGGTCGCCTCATCTGGTGAGGTTTGGCAAAGCACCGTTGACACCCTAAAGGCAGATTATCAGCTGCATGTGCTGACGCTGGCCGGTTTTGCCGGGGTAAAACCGATACCGATGCAAAGCTGGGGTGACGGTTATCTGGCAATCCAGCAGCACGCTATTTTGCGCTATATCAGCGAGCAACAGCTGGAAAAGCCAGTTATTGTCGGCCATTCCCTGGGTGGGTATCTGGCATTGGCGCTGGCGGCGAATGCGCCAGAGCAGATTGGCGGTGCGGTTAATGTTGATGGCTTACCGGCATTAGGCGCCATGTTCAGCCAGGCTGCCGCCAGCAATAACACCGGACAGCAACAGCCACGACGTTTTGACCCGATGGCGATGGCGAAAAGTATGGCAACGGCTGAAGACTGGCAGCAGCGGATCGTCAGCAATATGATGAGCTCAGACGGCCAAACCTCCGGCAGGGTAATGGGCGAGTTAATGCAGGCAGACCTGCGGGGGCAGCTCACCAATATCCGGGTACCGGTGCTAACCCTCGGCGCCTTACAACATGGTGCGCCTTACAGCACACCTGAACAGGTACAGCAAAACTATGAAAATCAGTTGGCCAATGCGCCAGCGCAATATCACAGCTTTGCCTTCGCCCGTGACTCTAAGCATTTTATTATGGCCGATGCGCCAGAGTGGCTGAATCAGCAAATTGGCCGGTTTTTATCACAACGTGGTAAGGAGTAACCGATGAGCAAGCTGCAATCACCGTTAACCGTTACCGCGCTGAGTAAACGTTTTGCTGACGTTACTGTGCTGGCCGGCGTTGACCTGACGCTGGCCGCCGGTGAGGTGTTATGTATTCTCGGCCCCAACGGGGCGGGCAAAACCACCCTTATTTCGGCCATTCTGGGACTGGTTGCGGCCGATAGCGGCGAAGTAAAGCTACTGGGCCAGACGCAGCATGGAACAAGCCGCAGCAAGGTGTTGCGCCAACAATGCGGGGTGATGATGCAAATTGGCAGCCTGAGCGCTAATTTAACCGTCGCCGAACAGTGTGATTTATTCAGCAGTTACTATCAGAATGGATACCGCGCCAGTGAGCTGGTAAGTCTGGCAGGGCTGGACGCACACGCCAAAGTGCGCTTTGGCAACCTATCCGGCGGTCAGAAGCAACGCTTGTTGTTTGCGCTGGCACTGACCGGCAAACCGAAACTGGTATTTCTGGATGAGCCGACCCTGGGCATGGATGTCGAAGCACGGCGCAATTTATGGCAGCAGATCCGTCAGCTTAAACAGCAAGGGGTTGCTGTGGTGCTGACCACCCATTATCTGGAAGAGGCGGAGCAGCTGGCTGATCGGATTATGGTGCTGCATCAGGGCCAGTTTATTGCCAATGGCAGCCCGCAGCAGCTGAAAGCCTTAACCCAATATAAAGTAGTGCAGTGTTGCTGCAGTTTAACTGATGCCGAGTTACAGGCATTGCCGGGCGTACTGCAACTTAGCCGGCAGCAGGGGCTGGTAACGCTGCATAGCAGCCAGGCCGAACACACTGTCAAAGCTTTATTTAATCAGGACCCTGCAATCAGCCAGCTGGAAGTAAAACCGGTGGCGTTAGAGCAGGCGTTTTTACAACTTACCGCACCGACCGCTGAACAGACCAGCACAAATAAGGAGCAGGCCGCATGAGTAGCTTAACGATATATCAGAAAGAAGCCTGGTACGACTTAATCAGCGTCTGGCGTACGCCGGGTTTTGTGTTGCCGGCACTGGCATTTCCTGTGGTGTTTTATCTGTTTTTCGGGGTGCTGTTCAGCCCGGCGGGCAGTAACAGCCATGCAGCTTATATGCTGGTGACCTACAGCTGTTTTGGCATTATGGGGCCGGCGATGTTTAATTTTGCCATGAATATCGCCAGTGATCGGGCGCAGGGCTGGTTAACCTTAAAGCGGCTGTCACCGATGCCGGTCAGTGCTTATTTACTGGCAAAAATGGTTACCAGCCTGGCGTTTGCTATGCTGATTATTCTGATGCTATTCAGCGTAGCCGCTATCTTTGGCGACGTTCGGCTGGAGCAAGGCCAGTGGCTTGGTTTAGCGCTGCTGTTGCTGGCGGGTACTGTACCTTTTGCCCTTATCGGCTTGCTGTTAGGCTTAACCCTCAGTGACAAAGCCGCGCCAGGTGTGGTAAACCTGTTGTACCTGCCGATGGCCTTTTTATCCGGCTTGTGGCTGCCTATTCACCTGCTGCCGCAATTTTTACAGCAGCTGGCCTGGATGTGGCCAAGTTATCATCTGTCGCAGCTGGGATTAAAATTACTGGCTATGGATCAGGGCCAGCCGGTGCTGCTGCATCTGACCATACTGCTACTGACCACAGCACTGCTTACCGGCTTATGTTTGCTGATCTTTCGCCGCTATACCGGCGCAAAATAAAGATTTCAAACTACTTTAACTTATATTCAAAGCCGGCTTCTGCCTCACTGTCATGGAAGGGTGTAACCCGGCTTTTTTTATTCAGGCTGGCATTGACCAGTGAGTTGGGAAATACCTGAATGCCGTTGTTAAAGTCTTCCACGTTCTGGTTAAAAATCCGGATGGCCGCGCCGATGTTTTCCTGTTGCTCAGCAATTTCGCGCATCAGGTTATTAAATACCTCTGAGGCTTTTAATTCCGGGTAGGCCTCTACCGCGATATTCAAACCCTGCATCAGATCTTTAGTTTTGCTTTCTACCTGCTCTAACTGGCCGGCGTCAATGTTATCGCTGTGCAATTTAGCAATGCCGCTGCGCAGCTCGGTAATCTGGGTTTGTAATCCGGCTTCATGCAGCTGAAATTGGGCGACTACCTGCTCCAGATGCGGGATCATTTTATTTTTCTGCCGCTCCTGGGTTATCACATTAGCCCAGCCGCGCTCTACCGCGTTCATTCTGGTAATAATGCCGTTGTAAATCACCACCACCAACACTGCCAGTAGAATAATTACGCCGATAATAATGCCTGTTGTCATCTGCTGCTCCTGCCGCGCTACATAATTAAACGTATTAACATTAAAAGTTTGAATCAGAGTGTCGCATTAACTGATGAATGCTGGCCAGCGTTTGTTGCAATTTGGGCAGCGCCGTCGCCTGCTCAATGCTTTGCCGGAACCGGCTGAGCTGATCCAGGCCACAGGGTGGCCGGGCATCCAAAAGGTCAGCATTGGCGAAACTAATGCAGAGCATGCCATCGGCACTGAACTCCAGGTTAAGCTGGCGCAACTGGCCGGCTAAATCTTCCAGCGCCACCACCACAGCCGGTTTTAAAAAGCGCGCGGCCTGCATTTGCTCTTTGGCGCGCACCTTAAAGATTTTATTAAAACGCCCTGAGTCACTCTGGTATTTTTCGCCATTAAAGCCGTTTGGCGCAAAGGCACAGATAAACAGGTTCTGCACAAAGCGAAAGGGCAACATTAAGCCATAGCGGTCATAATGGGTATACTCGGTGCGGGTGCCTTTGCCATTGGCCCGGCTTACCGTGCGCCGGTCAACATAGTGAAAATGCCAGTAGTGATAGTCAAACTGGTGCTCGGCGCCGGCATAATGACCGGCGATAATCTGTTTGAACCCGCGCTTATGGTTGCCACGGTCAAACTCGGCAAACTGCTGTTGCCAGCTGCGACTGTCCGGCCATTGGCCCGGGCGCAGCAACTGCAGTTGGTTGTCCAACAGTGCATTGTGCCAGTAAAGCTGCCGGCCCAGTTTTTTCAGGCTGGCATAACGCCAGCCAATCACCAGCAGCGGCAGCAGGCTCAGGCCCAGCAGGGTCCAGCCAATAGCAGGCAGCCAGGTGAGTTCAACTAAATAATGATACAGCCACAGGCAACCCAGTGCAGCGGCAACTAAGCCGGCACTGCTAAACCACAACGGCAGGTGACGATAGGCCAGTGGCTGCGGCAGCGTCGCCAGTTTATCCAGCAACTGCAGTAGCTCAGCCTTACTTGTAAGCTTGTCGCTGCGTCGTTTGACCAGCGCCAGCGTAGCAGCCAACGTTTTATTATGCTGATAAGCTGATTGATTGGGTTGATATGCTGACATTCGCCCTCCATGCAGTATGCAACATAATCAAAAGCCATGGCAGATGCAAAGGAAACTGCCACAGAGCCGCCAGCGACTGGCACTATGTCAGTCGGTATTTATCCAATCGATATAACAGCGTTTTATAGGGCAATTGCAACAGTTTGGCGGCCTGGGCTTTATTGCCGTCTGCCCGCTGCAAAGCCTGTAACAGGCAATCGCGTTCATGTTGCTGCCAGTTCAGGCCTTCCGGTGGCAATACAAATTGCCCGGGACTGGCCGTGCTGGTCGTTAACCCCGCCAGCAGTTCCTGCTCATCGCCCAGTAATACAAAGCGTTCAATCCGGTTGGCCAGCTCGCGCACATTGCCCGGCCAGGGGTAATCCATGAGTTGTTTCAGCGTCGCTTTGGTTAAGGCGGGTGCATCAAGCTGATAACGCTGCTGGCTGATTTGCAGAAAATGCTGAATTAACTGCGGAATATCCTCGCTGCGCTGACGCAGCGCCGGCATATGCAGGGGCACCACATTTAACCGGTAATATAAGTCTTCCCGAAAGCGACCATCCTGCACAGCCTGGGCTAAGTCCTGATGGCTGGCGGCGATTAACCGCACATCGAGCGTGATCTCCTGATGGCTGCCCAGCCGGGTGACTTTACCTTCCTGCAGCAGGCGCAGTAATTTTGCCTGCAGGCTTAACGGCAGTTCGGCCACTTCATCCAGAAATAAGGTGCCGCCGGCTGCCGCTTCAAACTTACCGGCTTTGGCCTGGTGCGCACCGGTGTAGGCGCCTTTTTCCGCGCCAAACAGCTCTGCTTCAGCCAGTTGCTCAGGGATGGCGCCACAGTTAATGGCGATAAAAGGCCCTTTGCAGCGGGACGACAGCTGATGCAGCGCACGGGCTGCCAGCTCTTTGCCGGTACCGCTTTCGCCACTGATCAGCACAGTAGCATCGCTGTTCGATACCCGGTTAATCCGCTGAAATAACTGCTGCATGCAGGGCGCTTTACCAATTAAATCGACCAGCTGGCGTTGCTCGCTAAGCTGCTGGCTTAACTGGCGATTCTGGCTGCGCAACCGCTTGGCGGTTAACCCCTTGCTAACGGCCAGCAGCAGTTCCTGGCGTTTAAACGGCTTGGTTAAGTAGTCATCGGCCCCGGCCTGGATAGCCTCGACTGCATGGCTGACCGAGCCATAGGCCGTTGCGACAACAAAGCCCAGTTCCGGCAGGTTGGTGCGCACATAATTCAAAATGGTTAAGCCGGTGTAATTGCCCAGCTTCCAGTCACTGAACACCAGCTCAATTTGTGGCTGCTGTTTTAGCAGCACCAGCGCATCTTCCACGGTCGCGGCGCTGAATACCTGATACTGCTCACCCTGCAACAGCTTGCCAAGCAGCTGGCGCTGTTCGTTATCATCTTCTACCAGCAGGATAGTTGCCGTCATTGCGCTGCTCCGCCAGATACTCCGGTAAATGCTTCGCTAAGAGTGACAATCGCGCAGCAACCGCCCTGCGGCCGGTTTTTCAGTTCAATCGACCCCTGATAATACAGCTTCAGCAGCCGGCTGCTGATATACAGCCCCATGCCGGCACCATCTGCCTTGCTGGAGCAATGCGGGCTGAATAGTCGCGGCACAATATCGGCACTAAGCCCTGGGCCGTCATCGCAAATCGTTACCTGCATTTGCTGCGCTGTGGTTTGCACATCGATACTAATCTGGCCTTTGCCACCAGAGGCTTCAACGGCGTTGGCCAGCAGAGTATGAAAAATACTGCGTAATTCGGCTTCGGCGCCGGCCACACTGGCCTGGCTATCGCCGCAAACGACAAAGCGCAGCTGGTCACTGCTGAATTCCAGTAGCAAATCATCCAGTACATTCTGCAGCAATACCTGCTGGCTGCGATCAATGTCGGCACAGCTCAGGGTTAACATCGCCGTCAGGTTGCGGTTGATATGCTGCATTTTCTGCTCGGCCTGCTCGCTTAACCGCTGGCGTAACTCAGGGTCGTCACTGCTGGCCACCTGCTCCAGCAGTAAACTTAAGGTGTGAATGGGGTTACGCAATGCATGCACCATACCGCGGCTTATTTCACCCAGCTCTGCCAAATGCTGCTGTTGCTGATGTTGCTCTGCCTGGGCGGCCAGTGCGGCTAACTGACTACTCATCTGATTAAACTGCTCGCTGACATAGCGGTATTCTGTCAAACCCGCCACGGCTACCTGCTGGCCAAGCCGGCCATGTTGCAACTGCTTAAACCCGGCAACTAACCGCTGCAAAGGCTGAATAAGCCGATGGCCCAGCCACAGCGCAATCAGCATGGCCAGTGCGGTGCTGGCAGCAATCAGCAACATGGTGTATTGGGTAAATCTGGCGATCAGCGGGTTAGCGTCATAGTAACGGCTGCTGTGGCGCAACTGGGCAGCCCGGGCGTGCAGTTTTTCCGCATCTATCTGGGCCAGAATACGCTCTACCGCCAGTTGCTCGTGTCTGCTGGCTTCGGCAAGCTCTTCAATATTCAACCGTTTACCGTCCCTTTCTATTTCAATGATTTGCACCTGACGCTGCCTGGGCGCTGTTCCGGGCGCCGGCGGTGGCGGTGGTGGTGGCGGATGTCTGACTATCTCTTCCAGCTGGCTTGCCGTTTGCGCCAGCACCACCCGGGTCATTTCGCTGCTACTGCTGCTGATTTGCTGTTCTATCTGGCCCTGAAACAGCCGTACCAGCCATATCTGGCTTAGTGCCATTAGCAATAATAAACAGATGATACCTAAACTTAATGCCAGCCGGATTGACATAAAACCACACAAAAAAGTATTCAGATACCGGCTAGCTTACAACCACTGTGCCAGTTTGCCAAAGTCGCTGTTGCTGGCCGCCGCCGGCAGGGGCAGGCCTGACCAGGGCTATTTGTCAGCAAAAATATCCCGATATCGGGAGTTGGTAATGCAGATAACGGGATGTCCTGATAAGTGGCCAATTTAAGTTGTTGATATTTAAAGTTAAAAATAGTGGCATTAAACTTTCATTATCCTGCTGACAGCAACGCAGAACAACCGATAAACGGAAGGAGCAATATCATGAAAATTAGCCTACTTAGTGCCGCACTGATTACTTTATTAACCGGCTGTGCCTTACCTCAGGCAATAGCAGAGCAGCCTGCGCCGGAGACCGAGCACGAAACCCGGATTGTGGTGATGCAGGACGGCGAGAAAAAAGAGTGGCGCTTCAGCGGTGAAAACTGGCGCGACAGTGAAGAGTGGCAGCAATTCAGTGCTGAATTAGCGCCGGAGCAGCGGCATAAACTGGAAAAACTGTTAACAGAGGCACCACCGGTACCGCCAATGCCGCCACATCCGCCAAAAGTCAGCTGGCAGGACCATGATGGGATCCAGCATATTGTTATCCGCAAGCAGGGTGAGGCCGCCGAGGAGCAGCAACTGATTGAAATTCACCGCCGCGCCGGCGAGCATGCAAAGTTAAGACACATTGAAATTCAGCGTGAAGTGGGTGAACACAGCTTCAGCGCTATTAAGCATTTGCTGGAAAACGCCGAGCTTACTAAAGATCAGCTGCAACAATTGCAGGCGTTGTTGGACAGTAAGCATTAAATTTTACCAGCAAACCAGCGTTAACGGCTTTGATCTGTGACCTTTTCTCAGAGCCAATGCCGCTTTGCTGGCCCGCTAATCCGGGCCGGATTTTTAACGCTTACCAGGGTAACTCGCTGCCATTGCTGTGGTAAAACTTGCCGCTGTTAGCCGGGCTTAGTTCGCTTATCAGACCACTTAAACGGCGGGCGGCTTCATCAGGGCTGATATCACCGCCATAGCTGACCATCTCGGTCTGGACATAGCCCGGGTGATAAATGCCGACACTGATTTTGCGTGGCGCCAGATCTTTCGCCAGCGACATACTGCCGGCATTTAACGCCGCTTTGGCCATCCGGTAGCCATAATAACTGCCGGAGCTGTTATCGCTGATAGAGCCCATCCGGCTGGTGATCATTGCTATTTTGCCGCCGTCTTTAAGTGCGCCCAGCAACTGCTGGCTGAGCAGCAAAGGGGCAATACTGTTTACCTGAAACTGCTTTAAAATGGTTTCGTCATTAAAGTTATCCAGGGTTTCGTTGCAGAAAATACCGGCGTTGTTAATCAGCACATCTATGCTGTTATCGGCGAATTTAGCCGCAATTTCTTTAATTTTCTCCGGATCACTCAGTTCAACGCCGCTGTACAGGGTCACGTCCAAATCGGCCAGCTCGGCTGAAGGCTGGCGACACAGCACCGATACCTTGTCGCCATTTGCCAGATACTGCTTCACCAGCGCCAGACCAATTCCTTTATTACCGCCGGTAATCACGACATGTTGCATAGTGTTGCTCCTGCTAAATGATAATGGTTATAGCAAGGATATCCGGCCACCCTGTGATCAATTCAAGGTGTGGTTTGACTATTGGTCATTGGCAACATCTGCTATCCCATGTTCAGACGGCTTTTCAGCTCGTCTTTATAGCGGCGGGACAGCGCTAAGGTGGTACCGCACTTCAGGGTAATTCCGCCGTCGCCGCTGCTTTGATACTGCAGGCTGTCTATCTGCCCCAGGTTTACAGCCAAACTACGATGAATACGGCAATACCCCAGCGGTTCCAGTTGTTGCAACGTGGCACTTAAGGTCGCCCGTAACGGATAAATCCGGCCTTTGCTGTGTAAGTTCACATAATTGCCACTGGCCTCCAGCCACTCAATATCGCGACTTCGCAGCAAAAACTCACGATCAAGCTTTTTAACCAGATAGTGCTCTGGGGCGTTATGGTTGTCGGTCTGCACTGCTGTACCGGCATCATCAGACTGACTCAACTGATGTGCTTCGCCACTTAAGCGTGAATAGAAAAATCTTGCCAAAGTGTAACAGCAGAGAAAAAACAGGTAGGCCCAGGCGTCTTTACGGTACTCGTAGAAAAAGTCCGCGGTTAGCGGCTCAAAACCATAACTGTCACCTGCCAGGGCATAGATTGGCTGGCGTAGCAGCACCATTAACACAATATGCAGCAAAGCAAATAGCAATGAACCCGCCAGATGAAAAGCCAGCTGGCGGCCAACCGCCGTCAGACCCAGTGGTAGTTGCCGGAACCACCAGAATAGCAGCGGGCATAACAGCAAGGTACTAACCGCACTGCTGTATTCCCACAACACCGGATGCCACCACAGACTGTCGTTTGCGTCATTACGTTGTAAATCTGCCCAGACTGAACTGGCATTTACCGCGGCGTTGATCAGCAAAAATACAGCGAGTAGCAGATAGCCATAGCGCTGCGGATGCTGGATCAGCCGCCCGGTTAAGTTGGTTTGTTGATCTGTTGTCACGCCTTAGCCACCTTTCATCCCTGTTTGCCACCGTTTGCCTAGTATGAGCTGGTTAAGGGCCATGTCAGTCAAGCATACTGGCAATCGAAGCATTCAGGCAACCCGCAGTAATAACGAAAAGGCGATTATTGGATATGATACCTCCGGCAACTGAATATACCCAAGCCGCACAGCGGCGCTTCGAGCTGGACTGGCTACGGGTGCTCGCCTTTGGTTTGCTGATTTTTTATCACATCGGCATGCTGTATGTGGAGCGCTGGGGTTTTCATTTTAAAAGCCAGTATTTATCTTCCTCGCTGGAATATCTGATGCTGCTGTCAACACCATGGCGGATGCTGCTGATCTGGTTTATTTCCGGTTATGCGCTGGGTGCGGTTATGCAACACTGCGCGGGCTGGCTTCACTATTTCCAGTTTGGGCTGCGACGTACAGTGATCTTGTTGTTACCTCTGTTGGTCGGCTTGTGGCTAATTGTGCCGCCGCAGTTGTACGCCGAAATGGTGCAAAAAGACGGCTTGTCATTGAGTTACTGGCAGTTTTATCAGGCCTTTATTAATTTGCAGCATCCGCTGTTTGCGGATTATCAAAGTGGTGTCTGGCCCCATGTTGATGTCAACCATCTCTGGTTTTTACGATCCTTATGGCAGTTTACCCTGCTGGCCTTGCTGCTAATGCCAATACTGCATAGCCGGCTGCTGCAACAAACTTGTCGTTGGTTTTGTCAGCTGGCTTTACCCTGGCAACTGTTAGCATGGTCAGCGTTACTGCTACTTATCCGCACAGAGGCAAGCGGTGATGCGGTCAGGGAACTGCAAGGCTTTGTCGTTTTTTTGTTGGGGTTACTGGTGGTGCGCCAGCCAGATTTCTGGCAGCAGCTGACACAGTCGCGACGCTGGCTGGGTTGGCTGTGTTTACTGAACTATGGGGTACTGTGTTGTTTGTATTTTCTGGTGTATCAGCCAGAGCAGCTACCCGCGTTGTTGCAACCGGCGATTGAACCCGGGCTGCAATTAAGTTTCTCGGTGCAGGCGGTGGCAATGCTATTTTGGTTACTGGCGCTGGCACAGCGCTACCTCAGTAAACCACACCCGAAGCTGGTATTGGCAAACCGTTTGGTATTTCCGGTGTATCTGCTGCATCAGAGCCTGATTATTATGGCGGCGCTATGGCTGACACCTTATGGGCTCGGCGGTATCACCGAAGCGGTATTGGTGCTGTTGTTTACGCTGGCGGGCTCGGCTTTGTGTCTGCTACTGTGCTGGCACTTACCCTGGCTGGCCCCGTTGGTCGGCTTAAGAACGTCTTATCAATTCAGCCGCAACTGGCGCACCGCTGGTCTGGTTTGCGGACTATTGCTGATAACACCACTGGCGGTAAAGTTATTGCTGTAGCTAGCAGCTGACTGCCAGCATTATTGCGGTAGCACTAGCTCATCAGGCAACGGCCAGCTGGTCGTCAGCACCTCGCCCTGCCAGGTTTGCAGGGTCAGCCAGACTTTATCGGTGGCTGCCAGCTGCGGCGGCGCGATAGCATGCACATGCTGGCCATGGCGGCTGCCATGTAAAATGCCTTCTTCGTCCTGCTGCAGCTCTGGCAGCGGTAGTGGTACCGGGCCGATATTCAGATACCCCTGGCGGATACTGGCAATGTCGCCCTGACTAAAGCTTAAGTAAAAATCTTTCACATACTGATCGTGGTGAGCATAGGGCTGCTTTAAATCCAGCGGCATCGGCGCAATTTCAAACTGCCCCAGTTGCTGTGCCGGCCAGGCAGGTGGGAATTCCGGTGTCAGTGAGTCGTACAAAAACCAGATTGGCAGCAGTAACACCAGGCCATTTAACTTAAACTTATGCCGTTGCCAGAAACGGTTACTGTGCGCCATCCGGCACCTCCTGCAGATAAGTTGCGTTGCGGTTCTCCCGCACGGCTTTAACGGTGCGGCTGCCCCAGATCATAAAGCCGGTGATCGACATGCCCGATAGTAACAAACCAAATAGAAACCAGATGGCCTTAGTCCAGATCCCGCCAAGGGTGCCGTAATGCAACGGGTCGGCAATATGCATTACGGTTTGCAGCGCGGTCATCGTTGCTGGCGACTTTTCATGAGCAATCTCGCCGGTCCAGGGGTTAATGCTCAGGTTGTAGGAATACTGATCATAAAAAATATGGTCGCCGCCGCCCATCAGGGTGTACATGCCGCGGTTATGCTCGGGCAACATTAAAAAGCTTGGCTGAAACTCCGGGAAACGTTGCTGGGCAATCTGCATCGCATCAGCAAAGCTGACCACAGGTGCTTGTGCGGTTGCCGGCAATTGCTCAGCGGCCACCAGCGGCGCGTGCGGTTCAATATCAATATCGGCGTTCCACATTACCGCTTGCACCAGGTACCACAGCCCGGTAGCGCTCATCAGCATTAAAAACCAGATTGACCAGACGCCGGCTAAACGGTGCAGATCGGTCAGCACGGTTTTTTTGCCCTGATGCAAGCGCACCTTCGGCCGGGTAAAGCTACGCCAGAAGTTTTTGTAGATCACCAGGCCGGTGATTAAGGCACCCAGCATGACAATAGCCATCGCCGACACCAGGTAATAGCCAACACTGTAGCCACTTTGCCACGGAAATAGTAACCAGCCATGCAGACTGCGCATAAAGTTAATAAAGGTCATGCCTTCATTAATTTGCTGAATCTCACCGCTGTACTGATTAACGTAGGCAATGGCAAACGGCTTGTCGTGATCGGTAAAAGTAACAGCATTAACCAGATAAGGTTCAAACAGCAGCACACTGCCAACGTCGGCTGTCGGATAAGCCTGTTGTACGGCAGCAATCAGCTCGGCTACCGGTTTGGCCGGCAGGTTATCCGGGTTGCTGGCGCGGGCCGCCGGGTTAGTTAGCCAGGTAAGTTCATGACTGAATACGGCAATGGTGCCACTCAGGCAGACAAAGCAGAAAATCAGCCAGATTGGCAGTGAAAACCAGCCATGTAATTGAAACCAGAAGCGATTACTGAGTTTTGCCATGTAAGCCTTGCCTGTGAAGTTGTGGCTGAAGTTAATACAAGGTCGTTATCATAATCGTAATGGTAATAATTATCAATACGGTTGTAATTGAGAGTTATTTGCATTTAGAATGCCGGCAGTTTTTAACACAAGGAAATGCCAGCATGAAGTATTCAGTATTAGCCAGCAGTATTGCTATAGCCTGCAGCCTGCCATTATTGGCCGCTGCTAACAGCCCCGCCAGCACCACTGAGGCCGGAATTGAGGTGATCACAGTAAAAAGTCAGCGTGGCCTGATTTCTTATGTCAGCGCCTCTGGCACCAAATCAGATACGCCGATTATTGAAACGCCGCTGTCAGTGACGGTGCTGACCGAAGAGCGGATTGCTGATCTTGGTGCGCTGACAGTGCAGGACGCCCTGGGCTATGTATCAGGTTTATACAATGGCCCTTATGGCCTGGATACCCGCGGCGACTGGGCGCAAATTCGTGGTGTGTCGCCGGTACAATATCTGGATGGTTTAAAATCATTGTTTGGCTATTATAATAATGTGCGGGTAGCGCCTTATACTCTGCAGCAAATTGAAATTTTAAAAGGCCCCAGCTCCGTATTGTATGGTCAGGGCTCAATTGGCGGTATTGTTAATCTGGTCAGCAAAAAACCAGAGCCGGTTACCAGTGGTCAGCTATGGGCGCAACTGGGCAATTATTCCCGCAAACAACTGGCCGGCGATATTACCGGCGCCTTAAATGATGATGCTTCATTGCAGGGCAGGTTGGTGGCACTATGGCGCGACAGCGACACCCAGACCGACTTTGTGCCGGATAACAGTGTTGTAATAGCACCATCGTTAAGCTGGCAAGCAACTGATGCAACCAAACTTACTCTGCTGGCTAATTATCAGCAGAACGAATCTGGCTCCAGCACCCAGTTCTTCCCGCATCAGGGCACTATTTTACCCAACGAATTTGGTCAGATCCCAAGTAACCGCTTTGTCTCAGAGCCAGGTTTTGATAAGTACGATACTGAACAAACTGCAGTAACGGCAATTGTTGAGCATGATTTTTCTAACGACTGGCAGCTACGACTGGCCAGCCGTTACAGTGACAGCCATGCCGATTACCATACGATGTATGGCTGGCCACCGGTGCTGCAGGATGATAACCGCAGTGTTAACCGGGTGGTGTACCTGAGTGATGCCGATGCGCGGGCCCTGACCAGTGATTTGCAGCTGCATGGTAAATTTGATACCGGTACTGTTCAGCACAGCCTGGTAGCCGGTTTTGATTATCAGCATGCCTACACCGATAACGACAGTTTTTATGCGGCAACAGGCGGTTTACTGGATTTATATAACCCGGTGTATGGTCAGGTTGCTAATCTGCCGACAGCAGCAGATATTGCTGACAGCCCGGCCAGTACTACCTATCAGGCCGGGGTTTATTTACAGGACAATATGAAAATCGCTGATAAGTGGCTGTTATCGGCAGCACTGCGTCGGGACCGCTCCACCACCAATCCGCAATTTGGCAGCAGTGCTACCCAGCATGCCACCACTGGCCGGCTGGGGGTAATGTACTTATTTGATGGTGGTATTTCACCCTATCTGAGTTTCAGCGAATCGTTTGAGCCCTTGCTGGGCACAGATGCGTTTGGCAAGGCTTTTGTGCCGAAAACAGGCCAGCAATGGGAAGCGGGTTTAAAATATCAACCCAAGGGTACTGAGCATCTGTTAACTGCTGCGGTGTTTGATATTACCGAGCAAAACCGTACCACGACGCTATCGGCTGCCCAAGCCGCAGATCCGGCGGTTATTAACCCTAATGGCCAGGTGCAGGAGGGTGAAGTAACGTCAAAAGGACTTGAGCTGGAGGCCCAGCTGGCATGGGATGAGCTGGATATCTACACCAGCTATGCTTACATAGATGCTTATGTCAGTCAGAGCAATACGGTAGGTGAGTTGGGCGCAGCGTTATCGGCGCAGCCGGATCATTTAGCATCAATCTGGGCTACCTGGCGCCCGGCCGCACTGGCTAACTGGCAGTTCGGCGCCGGTGTGCGTTATGTCGGTCAAACGTCAGACGGTACTGCTTATGTTGAGCAAAACGGTGAGGTATTAAACCAGCCGCTGACCACCGCTAGCTATACGCTGTTCGATGCGATGGTCGGTTATAACTTTGGCGCATACAGCCTTAGCCTGCAGGCGCAGAATATTACTGACAAAACGGTGATTACTTCCTGCCTGGCGCGGGGAGATTGTTTCTACGGTCAGCGCCGGGCGATTAGTGCTAACCTGCGTTACAGCTTTTAAACTGGCACCTGATATACAAAATGGCCGCGATTGCGGCCATTTTTGTTGAAGGCAGATAACGAGACTGTTATAAAATAAGCTGGCTGAAATTGCGAGGTCGCTATTTTCGTCAGCGCTTGTCAGAGTCCGCTCAAAACTTTGTTAACTAAAGCTGTCAGCTGTAATACAGCCGCTTCATCCGCATCGGCAATCCCAATCACCAGGCCCCGCTGCGGCTCGTTTAAAAAACAATAACGGCTGAATGGCTGCACTTTAAAGCCATGCTGGTTCAGGTACTGACACAATACGACATCATCAGTCAGGCCCGGCAACAGCAGGGTCAGATGCAGTCCGGCATCCTGCGCCAGTAAGGTAGCTGCCGGAAAATGCTGCTGCAGTAATTGCACAGCCAGTTGTTTTTGCTGCTGATAGACGCGGCGCATTTTGCGCAGATGACGGTTAAAGTGTCCCTCACTGATAAAGTCGGCCAGTACAGCCTGCGGCAGCAACGGCACATCGCCCTGCAGTGCCTGCAAAATAGCACTGGCCCGGCCGGCAAGTTCAGTGGGCACGACCAGATATCCGAGCCGTAGCGCCGGGAACAGGGTTTTACTGAATGAGCCGGCAAACAGTACACCCTGGCCGTTGGCCAGCCCCTGCAAACTGGCGATGGGCCGGTGCCGGTACTGAAACTCGCTGTCATAGTCATCCTCCACCAGCCAGCAGTGCTCAGCGCGGGCCCAGCTCAGCAACGCCATGCGCTGGCTCAGTGGCATAATGCCGCCACAAGGGTATTGATGAGATGGGGTTAAAAATAATGCTTTGGCGTTACTGGCGGGCGGTAAACTGGCCGGGTTCAGGCCGCTGCTGCTGGCCGCCGGCACAAAGCCAATGTTCAGTTCTGCCAGTTGCAATGCCTGTTTTAATCTGGGGTAGCCCGGCGATTCCATCAATACCGCTTGCTGACTGGCGGCAACCAGTTTGGCGGCGATAAACAACGCCTGCTGGGCGCCGGCCGTGATCAACACCGTATTGTCGTCGCAAACCAGTTGCCGCGACTGACGCAGATACTGCACCAGTGCCTGTCGTAGCGGCGGATAACCTGATGGATCAGCCATTCCACATAACACCGTGCGGTTAGCATGACGTTGCAACAGTTGCTGCCACAGCCTGAACGGGAAGTGCTGCACATTGGCTACCCCAGGCTGCAAATGGCCGCTGTAACCCGGCGCTTTGGCGGTTAAACCATAATCCTGCGTGGCTAAACTGGTGCTGGCGGCCACTGCAGTAGCGCTGGCGGTAAAGAAACCATCCGGCAACGCCCCAACAATCTGATAGCCCCGACCCTGTTGTGCCTCAAGATAGCCCTCTGCGACCAGTTGCTGCAGAGCCTGTTGCACTGTGCTGCGGCTAATAGCCAAATCGGCAGCCAGTTGCCGTTCTGACGGCAGCAAAGCGCCGGCGGGCCAGCGACCGCTTAACAACAATTGGCGCATATTCAGATACAGCTGCTGATAAAGCCCGCCGCCACCAGTTAACTGTAATGCATCGGTATTCAACCGTGGCATAAAGATCCTTCTCTGCGCAACTGGACTGCTCCATTTATCAAAACTGGTTATTTATAGCAAGCCAGTTTAGCGGTGCAATAGCGCCAGACACAACAGGAATTAGCACAACAGGAGAAATACAATGTCAGTATCTTTATCGTTGGTCACTGAAGTTAAGCTGGACGAGGCGATTGCCTTATATATTGCGTCAGGCATTAACCGGCCGACGCATCAACCTGAGCGGATGCAGGGTATGTTGAAACACGCCAATTTAATTGTTACAGCGCGTCAGGATAACCAGCTGGTAGGGCTGGCCCGCTGCTTAACCGATTATAACTTCGTGGTGTATATCGCCGATTTGCTGGTGGATAAAGCCTGGCAACAACAGGGCATCGGCGCCAGGCTGCTGGCAGAAGTGCAGCGGATTACCGGGCCACAGGTGCAGCAATTGCTGCTAAGTGCGCCAGCGGCGATGGAATATTATCCCAAAGTCGGTTTCAGCCCGCTAAGTAATGCATTTGCGATAGCCAGAAAGGAGTAAGCGATGCTGTATTGCCCACCCCATATGGCCTTTGCGGATAAAAATGCGCTGCATGATTTTATTGAACAACACAGTTTTGGGACTCTTATCAGTACGCCATTTTTCTGCAGCCATGTACCCTGGCTACTTCAGCGCGATGAAGGTGAGCATGGCGTACTGTATGGCCATATTGCCCGGCAAAACCCGCATTGGCGCCAGTTGGCGCAGCAACAGGTGCTGGTTACCTTCAGCGGCCCGCATGGCTATATTTCACCGCGATGGTATCAAAGCGACCAGGCGGTACCCACCTGGAACTATGCCGTTGCCCAGGTACAGGGCCAGGCCGAATTACTGGCTGACGCGGCAACCATCGCGCATTTGGCACAGCAGGTGGCTAAGTATGAACCCGATGTGGCCGCTGCGATGGCCAAAATGCCGGACGCGTATCAGCAAAAACTAGCTGCGGGCATCGTTGGCGTAAAAGTGACTATTACCGAACTTGCCGGCAAGCTTAAGCTGGGCCAGCACAGAAGCGCTGCCGATCAGCAGGGGGTATTTTCTGCCTTAAGCGCCAACCGGGAACCCGGCGCACAGGCACTGGCGGCATTGATGCAGCAATGGCAGTTGGGGCTGGGCACCGGTTAAGTTTTAATCAGGCAAAGCTCAGCACCAAGCTGATAATAATGCCGGTTATCAGCAGCTGCAGCAGGCAAAAGCCCATAATATCTTTGGCTTTTAAGCCGGCAATCGCCAGTACCGGTAAAGCCCAGAATGGCTGAATTAAATTGGTCCAGGCATCGCCCCAGGCGACAGCCATGGCAATCCGGTTCACATCGGCGCCCAGTTCCAGCGCAGCAGGCAGCATTATTGGCGCCTGAACTGCCCACTGACCACCGCCGGAGGGCACAAAAATATTGACGATACCGGCGCTGATAAAGCTCCAGAAAGCCAGCGTTTCGGCGGTGGCAAAGCTGACAAACCACTGTGACATACTTTGTGCCAGCCCCGACTGCACCATAATCGCCATAATGCCGGCATAAAACGGAAACTGAATAACAATACCGGCACCGCCCTGTATCGCCTGTTGCAGGCTGTGCAATAAGCGCCTGGGCGTGCCGTGCAATACGATAGCCAGAAATAAAAACAGGAAATTAACGATATTCAGATTTAAGCCGCCGCCACTGCTAAAATACTGCAGCAGATAGGCAAGGCCGGCAAAGCCGACCAGCCAGGCAAGCAGCAGGCTGTTTTCCAGTTTATCGGCCGTGCGGTCATTGCTGCTTTGTGGCAATACCTCGTCCTGTATTTTTGCCGGGTCAACATACACACTATCGCCCGCTTTGGGTTGCATCAGGTAATTGACCAGCGGTATTACCAGAAACAGCAAGGCGACCAGCAACAGATTAAAGCCGGCAAAAATAGTCGCGCTGGTCGGAATAATGCCAATTTGAGCTTCAGTAAAGTGACCGGGGGTGGCAATAGTCAGCGGAATAGAGCCGGCCAGGCCGCCATGCCAGACAATAAAGCCGGAATAGGCGCTGGCGACCAGTAAGCGGTAATCTACTTGCAGCTGGCGGGCCAATGCTTTGGCAAATAAGGCGCCGACCACTAAGCCAAAACCCCAGTTCAGCCAGCTGGCCATCAGCGAGACCACGGTTACCAAAATAATGGCCTGGCCGGCTGTTTTAGCCTGCGTTGCCAGGCGACTTAGCAGGCCGGTTACCAGTGGTGTACTGGCCAGCATAAAGCCGGTAACGAGCACCAGCAGCATTTGCATCGAGAATGTCAGCAGGCCCCAGAAGCCGTTGCCCCAGAATTGCAGTACCTGCAACGGGCTTTGCTGTTCCAGCATTACCGCGGCGACAAACACCACTATGCTAAGCAACAACACAAAAATATATGGGTCGGGCAGGTAACGGTCGACCAGTTTAACTAAGGGTTTGGCAGCGGCATTTAGCATAGTAGACTCATTGTTATTATCGTTATCCGGAGGTTTCAGATGGCTGACTTTCGCGCCAGCACAGATTATCAGACAACCTTAGCCCAGTTAGTGCAGAAACTGCAATCTAAGCGCTGCTCTGCAGGCGGTGGACCGGCAGTTATCGGTATCAGTGGCGCTCAGGGCAGCGGTAAAAGCACCCTGGCGGCAATGTTAGTGCAACAATTTTCAGCGCTGGGTATTAAATCTGCTGCGGTGTCGCTGGACGATTACTATCTGAATAAAGCACAGCGCCAGCAACTGGCAAAGCAGGTTCATCCACTGCTTCGCCAGCGCGGCGTGCCCGGCACCCATAATATTTTTCAGGCAATTGCCGACGTACAGGCTGTATTGACCGGACAGCCGGTAGCCTTACCGCAGTTTGACAAAGCGCTGGACCAGCCCGGTGCGAGCTTGCCGGCGCAGCAGCTGGATTTACTGATTGTCGAGGGATGGTGTTTAGGTGTGCGGCCGCAATCTGAAGCTGAGCTGGCGCAGCCGTTAAATCAACTGGAAGCTACGGCAGATGCTGATGGCCGCTGGCGCCGTTATGTTAATGCCAGGCTGGCTGCGGATTACGCCGATTACTGGCGTTTACTGCAACCCCTGATCTGGCTTAACGCCCCTGACTGGGATTGCATCTGCCGCTGGCGGGCAAAACAGGAACAACAATTATGGCAACAGCGTGGCAGCGGCATGACTGACCCTGAGCTGGCCCGCTTTATGTTGCCGTTTCAACGCTTAACTCAGGCCAGCTGGCAGCAGCTGCCGGCAATCGCCGATATTATCGTGCAACTGGATCCGGATCAGACCCCAACCCTACTGGCTGCTGATAAGTTGCAGCACCGGTTGTAAGGTGCGGCCAGAATTTCATCCATCTTCCTTGTAATTTACAAAGGCGTTACATTATCCGCTTTGGTCGCCGTTGCCTAGTTGCCGTCGTTAATAAAATTAAAATCTTCTGTCAGTTTGTCTAAATGTGTCAATTCAGCGGCTTTTTGCCGCTTTTTCTGCTGTAAGCGGTAAATTGCCAATAAACACAGCGGCGAGGTAATCAGGCTGTAAAACAGCAGCAGCTCAGATGAGACATCAGCAAGCTGCCACCACTGTAACAGCCACAACACCACAGCAAACAGGATCAAGGCAACGCAGGATAGCTGGGTATAGCGATAATACTGCAATGTTAACCGGCAAGCACGGCAACGGAATTGCAGCAGCCCGCTGCTGCTCCAGTTGTCATACGCCAGAATTGGCCGGTGCACCTGCCAGCTGATATACAGGGTGCTGACCGCTCCCAACGTCAGAAATGCCGCCGCCAGATAACCCAGGGCATCCGGCATGGTTAATACCAACCAGCAGGCGGCGGCAGCCATCACTAACGCGCTTAGCCATTCACCCAACATCAGCAGTTTCTGCTGGCGCTGGCGCTGGCGGGCCCCGGCTAAATCCGCCTCACCTGGCATATTTTCAACAGGCGTAGCCTGTTGTTGCCAGCTTTTTGCCAGGGCGGCAAAGTCAAAATTATCTGCCATCTTGCATTAACTCCATTAGTTCTGTTTTGGCGCGGTTAAGCCGCACCCTTACTGCACCATGGCTGATCTGCAGGATCTCTGCGATCTCCGGTGCATCCAAATCTTCCATTGCCAGCAACATCACCTGACGGTTGGCAGGCGATAAGCGCCGAACGGCCTGCATCAGTTGCTGGCTCTGTTGTTGCTCAGCGACTTCTGTTGACGGACAGTCCTGCTGCAGCTGCTGTGCTGTGTCCTCATCCAGTGCCTGCCACTGCTGACGTTTCGCCCGGGCAATATGATCGACCGTCACGTTATGCACAATGCGAAACAGATAGGCGCGTGGCATTTCTGCCGCCTGCAGTCTGGCAGCCGACTGGTGCAGTGCCAGAAAAATATCCTGCTTTAAATCCTGCCGTGCTGCAGGGTCTGCTTCAGATGCCATCAGGGTTCGGCTGATTGCCTGCTGATTTTGCTGCCATAGCTGCAGTAAAAACTGCTCCGGCGTTGCTGTGCCTGAATTGGATAGAGTCAAAAAAGCCCCGCTGTTCAATATCTTATTTTTGGTAAACGTTATCACTATGCCATTGGTAAGTCTGCCGGAGTTGGCAAAGTGTTACATAAAAAAAATAAAAAGATTTTGTAACAGCTGACAAAAAGACCACGACTTAATCCACAAACACAACACATTGTCACCAGCTGAAATTGGAGAGTCCTACTATGAGAATAATGAAAAAATCACTACTTGTTTGCCTGATGGCTGGCTTAGCGCTGCCGCACGCTTTCGCAGACAGCCTTTTAACCCCGGAGCAAGACGCGGTGCTGTATTACAATGCCACCCTGATTAATCCGGCTACGGAGCAACAACTGCCAGAGGGTTGGCTGCTGGTTAAAGACGGCCGCATTGTGCAAACGGGCCAGCTGCAGGCAGCGGGCAGTTTACCTGCAGCGGCGACGCAAATTGATTTACAGGATCAGTATGTATTGCCGGGACTTATTGATGTGCACCTGCACCTTACTGCCGGCCCTCACCGGGTTGAGATGCAGGATGGCAAGCCGGTACTGACGATGAAAGGCGATAGCGAAATAACCCGTTATCATGCTATCAGCACGCTTGCCAGCGGGGTGACTACAGCGTTCAGCCCTGCCGGCGAAGCTGCAGCTAATGCTGAGTATGTGCGTCAGCAGCAGGCGGGAAGCTGGCCAGGGCCAAAGCTAAGCTATGCAGGCTATATCTTTGAACCGACGCCGATTATAGGCGGCTCGGTCCATCCGAAAGATGAAGCGGGCTGGCAGGCGGAAATTGCCAGCCAACAAGCACAGGGTGTCGATTACATCAAACTTTACGCGGGTCTTAGCAAAGAAGAAGTAGCAATGGGGGTGCGGCTGGCTAATCAGGCAGGTCTGCAAACAGTAGCGCATCTGGATAGTGTCAGCTGGCAGTTCGGGGCAGAATCGGGGATTGATATTTTAACTCACGCCCTGCCAACCAGTGCTGAACTGTTAACCGGTACCGCTAAAACTGCTTATCTTGCTGAAAGGAAAAACCCAGCTAATCAGAGATTTATTTACAGTTGGTTTCAGTACGTTGACTATGACAGTGAGCCAATGCAGCGCTTGATCCGCACCCTTAAACAACAGCAAACCCGGATAGATCTCACGTTGGTGGTCAACGAATTATTTTACTTTGCCCGCGAGCTGGGTGCCCTTTATCCGGAAACCGATATGTGGGTGTTTCATCCGCAAATGCGCAAAGGATGGCGTGCGGTGATGGCAGCGCCAAGCTATGACTGGACAGCAGAGGACTTTGCAACTGCACAGCAGCAATTACCCAAAGTACAACAGTTTTTTAAGCGGCTTTACGATGCTGGTGTGCCCTTAGCTATCGGTACCGACAGCGTGGCCAGTGGCCCCTTTTATCTGCGTGAACTGCAGCTTAGTCAGGCGACGGGCCTGACAAACTGGCAGGTATTGCAGCTGGCTACGACAGGCGGTGCCCGTCACCTGCAGCTAACCGATACCGGGCAACTGGCAGAGGGTTTTGTTGCCGACTTTATTGTACTGGCGGTCAACCCGGTCATTGATCTCGCTGCCCTGTCAACCGTGCAAACCGTGGTACAGCAAGGTAAAGCCTGGCAGGTTGATGACCTGAAAGCGCAACTTACTTCGTTTACCGCAGTTGAACTGTAACCACACGCTGTATCAAAACTAACAAACTGACTAACAACAAAGAGGATGTAAAAATGGAAACTATACAAAGCTATTTCGCGATATTTAATAACGCCTGGCAACACGCTGATTGGGTATTTCTGCTGCTGTTTGGCCTGTTTTTTCTGGCCGTGTGGTTTTTACCCAGCCTGCTGGCACTGTTCCTGAACCGCCGGCATGCCGGTAAAATTGCGCTGCTAAATGTACCTGCAGGCTTTTCTGTCATCGCCTGGGTCGCATTGTGTGTGTGGGCGGTTACCGGCAAACTGGGCGATAAACTGGCTGCCAGGGCAAAGTTGGCGCCAGTGGCGGAATAAGCGCTGGCTTATAACGCCACTTTATCTCCTTCATTTAATATCAGCAGCGGCACCTGGCTATTCAGTTGCTGCTGCATATTTAATACACGCAGTAACGGAGAATGCGAGCTGTGATCGCCCATTTGCCAGCTGGCATTGCCATAACCCCAGGGAATCATTACTTTACAACCCAGTTCGCCTGCGACCAGCAAGGCATCTTCCGGTGTCATATGCACCGAACGATAATTAGGACCATGGTACGAAGCAATCGGCAGCAGGCAGATATCTATTTCGCCAAACCTTTGCTTTATATCGTTAAAATGCTGCGAATAGCCGGTATCACCGGCAAAAAATAACTTACTTTCACCATGCTGAAGTAACCAGCCTGCCCATAATGCCTGATTCTCATCACCTAAAGTACGGCTGTTAAAATGTCGTGCAGGCAGGGCATGAATAGTCAGAGCACCCAATTTAGCGCTGCTGTACCAAGCCATCTCGGTAGCGTTATAGCCACCATCTGGCATATACGATGCCATACCGAAGGGCAGGAAGTAATGGGCGTTGTTGCCAATCCGTTTGATGTCGCGGATACTGAAATGATCATAATGCAGGTGTGAATACAATACTGCATCAGCACGGCGTAATTGTTCAGCGCTGAATTGCGGTGTGCTGCGCCGTTGTTTAATGCCCGTTAAATGCGCTGCCCAGCTTACCGGCCAGTCAAACTGGCCGGTTACCGGGTCTAGCAATACGTGTTGGCCATCAGGAGTAGTAATATTGAAACTGGCATGGCCGAGCCAATGCACGTTAAAGCTACTTTTCAGTTCAGGGATCTGCTGAGGACCAGTATAACGACATTGTTCAGCCGGTACTTTACAGTCAACCAGCGGATGTGGCTGGTAACAGTCCTGCTCGCAATTGGCCGGAAATGGAATATTGCCATAGTACATATTGCGAAATGGCTGGTTAGTTTTCAGCAGTTTTGCCGCATTTTCCGGGTGGCCGGCAAGCTGGGTAATGTTATTGCTGCTACTGCATCCTTTCAGAATCAAAAAACTGCAAAGCAGCACCACGATGATCAGTAACTTGTTTGTTATCATTCCGGGCTTAATGCTTAGTAATTACTGCGGTAATCCCATGTGGACATGGCCGCCTTTATAGTCGATGGTGATGAGAAAGTGCTGTAGCACATCATAGCCGATTAGGCCTTGCACTTTGCGGCCGCGGATCCGGGAACCCAAGGCAGAATGCTGGCTTTGCAGGTTGGCGGTTTCACCCTCGGCAGGTATTGAAACCAATACATCTTCCAGTACATAAGGGCCTATTTTAAATTCAGGGATCCGAAAACTCTCGGTCACTGCTATTTTATTAACACCGGCACTCAGTTTGGTTTCCACTTCAAGTTCATCCAGCCACCCCAGGCTTTCTGCAACTAGGCGGTCAATCAACATACCACCACTATTACCGGTATCCAGCAACAGCCAGATTTTTTTGCCTTCTGCTATTTCTACTTCGACAATCGGCATACCACTGCCTTTGTCTTGTTCTGCCCGCACGTTCCGCAGTTTGCGCATATTGACCGCGTCATGACTAACAAAACGCAGTTTCTGGTTTGGATAATCCAACTGCAATATAAACATATTGAAGAAGCCTGCTCCCAGTAACAGTGCATTCTCGTGAAAGCCAAGGTTAACTTCCACCAGTGAATTTAGTTTGGTATCAATTCCCAGCAATGATATAGGTACACCGTTATAGGTGGTGCGCTGTTCAGTGCCATACACGCCCTGTATTTTCATATTGCCAACGGCGTTCAGTTTTAATTCGTTTTTACCGATAAAACTGGTGTTGATGGCGTTAACCTGAGCACCGGTATCGAGAATGGCATAACCGGGTACATCTGCGACGGTAACCGGTACCTTAACATGGCCATTTTGCTGGCTAAACTCCATCCAGGGAGTGGCACTGGCAAGCGCATTTGTTGCCATCAGTAAAAACGTCAGGTTGATAAAAGTACCGCACAATTTGTTTAGCATAGGACAGGTCTTTTTAATTATTTGTAGCTGAAGTTAGCAGTGTCCCTTAAATGAGTCAATGAGATTTTGGAGTAGGGGACCGGCTTAGCATGGCTAAGCCGGAAAAAAATATCGTAGCGTTGTTTTAAGGTAACTTAGTGAGCGTTAGCCGAATCTTTTTGCTGGTCACGTAACTTCTGTTCCAGTTTTTCAATTTTTTCCTGCGCCTGTTCGCGATAGCGGGTAAGTCGCTCGATGGTAGCCGTGGCATTGCTTTTCACAAAACTGACCTGCTCTTCTAATTGTTGCTTTTGCTTTGACCAGCCATTTTTATCAACCAGCATTGCCTGCATCTGATCGCGCTGTTGCTGCAACTCATCCCGCAGCTGCTTTATAGTTTCCCGTTGTTCTGCCTGATGATTTGCAGTAATCGAGCTTTGATCTTTCATCATATTGTTGCTGGCACGCAATTGATCGACCAATTGCTGCAGATCCGGCTGATCGCTTCCTTTCTCACTTTGCACTTGTTGCAGATGATCAATCTGCTGCTGCAGTTCAGCAACCAGATTGCGTTGAGAGTCAGCTTCTTGCTGCGCAGCTTCCCGCTCTGCTTTCAGGCTGTCTAACGCCGTCTTGTGATCTGCCACCAATTGCTGCTGAGCGGCCAGTGCGGCTTCCAGTTCGGCGTTATTATCCGGTTGTTGTGCACTTTGTAGTTTTGCCAGTTGTTTCTGCTCGATAGCAACCTGATCCAGCGCGGCATCACGCTCTTCAGTCAGGTTGGCTTGCAGTGCTTCAAGTTCTGCTACCTGCTGCAAAGCTTTGTCCCGCTCAGCAATAATAGCGTCTTGCTGGCTAGTGTCTGCGCTGGCGTTGCTACCTTCTTCCTGAGCCTGTTGCAGCTGGTCCAACTGTAATTGCAACCGGCGACTTTGCGCCACTGCCTGCATTTCTGTCTTAGTGGCTTGCTGCAGTTTGTTTTCAAACTCGCTGAGCATAGTTTGCAGTTCAACAATTTCGTTGTTGCTCTGTTGTTGCTCAGCGGCATACTTCTTGGCCGCAGCCTGGTATTTTTCTAAATCCTGTAGCTGCTGCTTATTAAGTTGCTGTTGCTCCAGCAGCTTCTGTTCTAAGCCCAGCGCTTCAGTAAGCTTGTCTTGTAACGCCTGTTGCTCTGAACTCGCTGCAGTAAGTTGTTGCTGTAATTCAGCCAGCTGTTCACTGTGTTGTTCACTTTGTTGCTGCAACTGCTGTTGCAGGTGTTCATTGCGTTGTTGCAATGTTTTGAGTTCATCTGCAGCTTTGGCAGCCGCCTGCTCGTTAGCGGCCAGTTTATTGTTGGTGTCTGTCAGCTGTTGCTGCAACTGTTGCAGCTTTTGTTCACCTTGTTGCAGCTCGCTGGCAGCTGCGTCAAGCTGTTTCTGTAACTGCTGCTCACTTTGTTGTCGTTCGGTTGCCGCAATTTCCAGCTCATTGTGCAGCTGATCCAGCCGCATCTGATGCTCTTCCTGTAATTGCTTCGAGTCGGCCAGCTCTTGTTGCTGACTTTTGGCATGCTGTAATGCCTGGTCACGCTCATCCTTAACGGCACTGTACTTCTCTGACTGCACCGCCAGTTGCTGCTGCTGATGGGCCAGGCTTACTTCCAGCTCTGAGCGTTTTTGCTGTAACTGTTCCAGATCTTTCTGAATTTGCTGGTTGTGCTCTGCCGCTTGTACTTCTGCCTGAATAGCCTGGGCTAATTGCTCATTTAATTGTTCAAGTTGCTTACTGGCATGTTGCTGAGCTTCACGCTGAAAGGCAGTAATGAAGTCTTCACTAAACGAGGTTTCCGCTACAGTGGGGGTTCGGGTTGCCTGCTCATTGCGCCATTTCTGATAATGCACAACCAAACTGGCCTGTGCACCAGATACTTTTGCCAAAAGATAATCAAGCGAGACGGGTTTGCCAGCTTGCTGCAGTTCGTCACAGATCTTTTTGACTTCACTATATTGGGTCATGGTTATACATCCGATTCACTACTTTGATTTTGCAGAACAACTTTAAACAGCTCAAGAAGCATACTGTAGTCTTTTTTGTTGGAAAACTAAATTTTTATCACATAATTTTTGCATTTATCTGGCAGAACAACTAAATTAACTGTTAATTTATACAGTATAGGTGGCTGCTATGATTCTCTACATTGCAGAAAAACCCAGTATGGCGCGCTCCATCGCGGCGGCGTTGCCAAAACCTCAGCAAAAAGATACAGGATGTATCCGTCTGGCCAATGGTGATGTTATTAGCTGGTGCATCGGCCACTTGCTGGAGCAGGCTGAACCACAGGACTACAACCCGGATTATAAACGCTGGCAGGCAGCGCATCTACCTATTATTCCGGATCAATGGCAGTTGAAAGCCCGCAAGTCTGCGCGACAGCAGCTGACGATATTGCAAACGTTAATAAAACAAGCAGATCAATTAGTACATGCCGGCGACCCTGACCGCGAAGGCCAGTTATTGGTCGATGAGGTTATTGCCTGGTGCAAGGTGCCGAAAGCGAAGCGTGATAATGTTAAACGTTTATTAATCAATGATCTGAATTCGGCAGCTATTCGCCAGGCACTAAAACAGCAGCAGCCCAATAAAAATTTTGTACCACTTTCTACATCAGCATTGGCCCGTAGTCGTGCCGACTGGTTATATGGGTTAAATATGACCCGCGCATATACACTGCGTGGGCAGCTGGCAGGATATCAGGGAGTACTGTCGGTGGGTCGGGTGCAAACACCTCTGCTTGGTCTGGTGGTAAGGCGTGATTTAGAAATCGCCAGCTTTAACAGCGCAACATACTATCAGGTGCAGGCAGAGCTAAAGACCAATGATGGGTCTACCTTCAGCGCACAATGGCAGCCCAGCGCAGCCTGCGAACCGTATCAGGATAGCGAAGGAAGGGTGCTGGTTAAAGCACTGGCCGTTAAAGTTCAGCACGCGGTAAAAGATCAGCCGGCAGAGGTGACCAAACTGCAGCAGCAAGATAAAAAGCAATATGCGCCTTTGCCTTACAGTTTGTCGGCTTTGCAGATTGATGCAGCAAAAGCATATGGTTTCAGTGCTCAGCAAGTGCTAGACAGTTGCCAGCAATTGTATGAAAGACATAAATTAATCACTTACCCACGATCAGACAGCCGATATTTGCCGGTAGCTCATTTTACTGAGGCGGGCAAAGTCGGACAGGCAATCACCGCAAATGAACCCGCACTGGCAGCAGCGTTAGCCGGCGCAAATTTACAGCTAAAAAGTAAAGCCTGGGATGACAGTAAGGTGGATGCGCATCATGCCATTATTCCGACAGCCAAAACGCTGCCTGGAAACAGACTTTCAGCGACTGAACATAAACTTTATGGCCTGATTGCCCGCCAGTACCTTATGCAGTTTTATCCGGCGTGCACTTTTACTGATAGTAGTGCCGAAGTTCGGATTGCCGGTGGCTGTTTTCTGGCAAGGGCCCGCAAGCAGCAGCAGGCGGGCTGGAAAGCCTTGTTACCAGCGGCCAGTAATAATGGGCAGCGAAAGTCCGCTGTAACGGATACTGAACCGCCGTTGCAACCAGGTTTACCAGTATTAAAACTTGGCCAGCAGCTATTATGTATTAGCAGTACATTACTTGAAAAACAGACACAGCCGCCGGCGCCATTTACCGACGCCAGTCTGTTAAGTGCTATGACCGGCATTGCCCGATATGTAGTCGATCCGCAGATTAAACGGATTTTAAAAGATACAGATGGGTTAGGCACCGAGGCTACACGTTCAGGGATTATTGAGTTACTGTTTAAACGTAATTTTTTGCAGCGGGACGGCAAGCATATTCAATCCACGATCGCCGGAAAGGCGCTGATAGCGGCTTTGCCCTCTGCCGCATCATTGCCAGATATGACTGCGCAATGGGAAGCTGGTTTAAATAGTATTTGTCAGCGTGAACAAAGCTACCAGGCATTTATGCAACCTTTAACTGATAACTTGCAGCAGTTAATTAGTCAGGCTGGGGCTGTTATACCTCAGGGGCTGGGCAGTGGACTGCCCAAAAAGTGGACCAAAAAAACAACCAAAAAACGAGTGGTGTCCAAAGGCAGTGCCAATAAAACGGCTGGCAAGCGGCGGCCCGGACGCAGCAAAGTAGTAACCCGTGATGGTGTAGTGGCTGGGACAAATACCGCGACAACTGTATGAATTAGTAAATAAGTGTAATAGCGCTGGTAAGCGAGGTTATAGCTGATTATGCTCAGCGCACTAATTTGACAATGTGTGCGGGAGAAAGCTTTGATTAAGAAAAAATTTGTCTCATCTGTGGTTGCGGCTACTTTGCTACTGGCAAGTCAGCAGGCTGTAGCAACCATCGTTCAGGTAAAAACCAGTCTGGGTGATTTTGAGGTCAATTTATTTGATCAAACCACACCGGTAACGGTCCAGAATTTTTTGGCCTACGTTAACAGCGGCCGCTATGATCAGACCATTGTTCATCGCTCAGTTCCCGGTTTTATTATTCAGGGCGGCGGCTTTCGCTTTGTTGAACAACTTCCGTTAACTCCAATTCAAACGAACGCCGCAATTGTAAATGAACCAAAACTTTCTAACGTCCGGGCTACCATTGCCATGGCAAAACTTCCGGGCAACCCTAATAGCGCGACCAGTCAATGGTTTATCAATTTAGCGGATAACAGTGCCGGCAGTCCTAAACTGGATAGTGTTGAAGGAGCTTATACGGTTTTCGGTCAGATAAACGCCGCAGACATGGAAGTGGTTATGGCCATTGCCAACCTGCCAACCTATAGTTTTAACGGTATTCAAGGGTTACCGTTACGAAACTATACTGCCAACGATCGGGCAAATAATGTGCCGCTCAGCAACGCAAATATGGTTACCGTTGAAAGCATTACGGTGGTAGATGCCAGACCAGATAGCGCGGCAGGTTTAAATCCTAAACCCAATACCTTGCTACCAGAACCTGAGAGCAGTAGTGGGGCCGGCAGTCTCGGATTATTGTTGCTGGGACCCCTATTATGGTGGCGTCGCCGCCAGCAGTAATGCATGTACTCCTGTCTCTATCTAAATGATGTGGCTATCGTTGCCACATCATTTAGTAAATAACCGTCTTTAAAAACCAATATTTATATCAATTAATTCTTCTTAGTTGGCATTACATTCCATTTCCTCGCCTACACTTACCATATCGTGCTCGCGATGGCACAGGTATGTCATTGCATTTCAAGAAGGTGGCGTGAATGATCGTGTTAGTAGGTGGTGAAAAAGGCGGTAGTGGTAAAAGCTGTCTGGCGCAGAATATTGCGGTGTACTTCTCACGTGAGAAACAGGCAAATGTCATGCTGGTAGATTGCGACCCTCAGCGCACAACGTCTGATTGGGTGCAGGAGCGGCATACCGATGCCAGCCTGGCCTGGATTAATTGTGTTCAGATGTACGGCAAAATTCGTTATGAGTTGCAAAGCCTGGAAAAGCACTACGATGTGGTAGTCGTCGATTGTGGTGGCCAGGATAGCGTAGCTCTGCGTTCCGCAATGGTGGTGGCAAGCCATGTGCTGTTTCCCTTGCGTCCTAAACGGCGAGATCTGAAAACGCTGGAACATCTGGAAGATCTGGTCAGCGCCTGCAATATTGTTAATCCGGCAATGATCGTGGGTTGTGTTATGACCCAATGTCCTTCGCTACCTAACCAGGCCAACCGGATCCTTGATGCCAAGGAAGTTTGCGAATCATTTAATATCAGAGTACTGAAAAATATTACCTACAGCAGGAATATTTACGATGATAGTGAAGAAAAAGGCTTGTCGGTAATGGATGTCGATAGCGATGGCAAAGCTGCCAACGAAATCCGGGCAATTATTGAAGAACTCCTGGCAATGAAGGCGATACAAGAAGATGGCGCTGAGCGACCTGAAGAAAAAGTGTTTGCCGTCAAATAAAGCGGCTTTAACGACGGATGAGTTTATTGATGACGCCAATAATTATGCGCTTGGTTTGCCGCGCATTGTTAGCTTACGTCATCAATCAGCTGACGAAGACGAGCAAAGTCGCTTGCCGATGCGCCATGCGACCTTTACCTTAAGTGAAGAAGCGATAGCTGCTTTAAATGACCTTAGCGAACTGACGGGTGAAGCCAAATCAAAATTGATTCGGCGGTTAATTTTGCGGGCTACTCAGGTAGCACAGGTGGAACTGAATTCGGTATCTGACAGAAAAAATAAAACCGGCTCTGATTAGGCCGGTTTCCGTGTTACTGGCTTAAGCGACTCATTTAGCTAAAAAGGCGTACGCAATAATAAACGCAGTTTCCTGAAATCCTTTTAACCCTGTATCTTTGAAATCGACGGGTACAGGATGCTGCTTAATTTTTTCTTTTATGGTGTTGCCAGACAATATCAGACTGGGACAATTGCTGATCAGCTGAATCGCCGCTTCAATTTTAAAACCTACAGCACCACCGGCAAATTTACCTTTTTGTGGACGCTCTTTGATCACTACCTGTTCGATTTTGTAGTCTTCAATCAGCTTGGCCAGATTAAACTGAAACTTTTGCAGGCTTTCAGCATCTTTATCGTTACTGAGTGCCAAACGGGTCTGCCGGCACTCAGGTAAATCGAACAGGCCGTCTTTTAATGTCATCAGGCATAAAATTGCCTCACTGCCTTTAATTTCAATTCCACATACACGCATAATATTTCTCAGTAAATTTGCCTGGTTAAGGGCTGGTCAGAGCTTCCAAGTGGCTACTAATAATGCTGCAGCTTTGGCGTAATGGCTCTCCGAATAAAATAGGGTTAAAGTCACGATTGACACAGTAGCGCTGATGAAAAATCAGGACACTGCTTTTCGATTCGGCCGCCTTGGTCAGTTGTTGTTGCTGACCTTCGCCCCAGTCGGCAGCAAGCGCATTCAGTTGCTTTTTAATTTGCCGTAACGCCTGCTCATCAGACATCTTACCGGAACTGGGAGCGTTATCCAGAATCAGACCATATAACTGATCACGATAGGGCCTGAGTAACTCGTGATCGGAGAAAGTAAGCAGCAACAACACAATCACAGCCAGCCAAAAAAACTTTTTCATCAGATAGCGCACCTCAAAAATCGCAGCCGCTATTGTAAAGTATTTTTGGCAAAGTCGCATCTGCTGCTCTGATGCTTATTTTATATCAAATATTATGTGGCCAAGGCTGTTATACTTGCCCCAGCGCAGCAGCTGGTAAGAGGTAGCCGTGGATAACAACCGCATCGATATAAAAAACATACCTGTGAAGGTAGAAACGTATAAACCGGAGTTACTAAACCAAGCTAAATATGCTTCCCGCGATCGCATTTACGTGCGCTCAGTTAAAGGATTACATCAGAGTTTGCGGCGTAATATGGGTTTTATTTTTATGGCGCTGTTTATGCTTCTGCCATGGATCCAATACAACGGCAAACAAGCCATCCTGCTCAACATTGGCGAGCAGAAATTTAATATTTTTGCGCTTACCTTATGGCCACAGGATTTCACTATTCTGGCCTGGATTTTTGTTATTTCGGCCTATGCGTTATTTTTTGTCACGGCTTTTTATGGTCGGGTCTGGTGTGGTTATTTGTGTCCACAGTCAGTATGGACCTTTATTTTTATGTGGTTTGAAGAAAAGATTCAGGGCACCCGTAATCAGCGCATGACCCTGGATCAGGCCCCGTGGTCAGCCACCAAATTTTTTAAAAAGGCGCTTACCCATTTTTGCTGGCTGGCATTCGCGTTATTAACCTCTCTGATATTTGTGGGTTACTTTACCCCCGTAGGCCCCTTATTTATTGAATTTTTTACCTTTGAAGCAGGATTCTGGGCTGTAGTCTCAGTACTTTTTTTTACGGCCTGTACTTATGGTAACGCCGGCTGGATGCGGGAAATTATGTGTACTCATATTTGTCCTTATGCCCGCTTTCAGTCCGCCATGTTTGATAAAGATACGTTTACCGTCACCTATGATGAGCAACGAGGCGAAAACCGCGGTCCGCGTAGCCGCAAAGATAAAAACTACAAGGAAAAAGGTCTCGGCGACTGTATTGACTGCAATCTGTGTGTTCATGTGTGTCCTACCGGTATTGATATCCGAAATGGCCTGCAATATGAATGCATTAACTGTGGCGCTTGCATAGATGCCTGCGACGATACCATGGCAAAAATGGGCTATCCACCCGGCCTGATAAGCTACACCACAGAGCATAGCTTAAACGGCAAACCCACTAAGATATTGCGGCCAAAACTGGTCGGCTACTTTATTATTCTGCTGGTGGTGTGTGCAGCGTTCGGCACAAACCTCTACCTGCGAAAGCCGCTTGAGCTGGATATTATTCGTGACCGTGGTGCACTGTATCGTGAGACACCGGAAGGTTTAATTGAAAACACCTATACCCTCAGTATTATTAACAAGTCGCAGCAGGCAAAAACATATCAGTTAACGGTTTCCGGGGTAAACGATTTCAGCTGGATTGGGCCAACCGAAGTCACGATCGCCGGCGGCGACAATCTCAATGTGCCGGTCAGTCTGGCACTTGATCCCTACAGCGTATCGAAACCGATACTGGATATTGAGTTTAGTGTTACCGAGTTGTCCGATGATGGCTATAGCGTCAGCCAGGGGAATAAATTCTTTGCCGGCCGTTAACAGTGAAATCATCAGCCGGTTTGACTTTGCCACCCTCGGACCCGAACTTATTCTGGACGCGTTGTTACAGTTAGGGCTGGACGTCAGTAGTGGTTTACTCGCCTTAAACAGTTATGAGAACAGGGTATATCAGTTTACGGCTTATCCTGATCATAGCCCGCAAGCAAAAAAATATGTGGTCAAGTTTTACCGGCCTGAGCGTTGGAGCCCGCAGCAAATTCAGGAAGAACATGATTTTGCCTTTGAACTGGCTGACGCGGATATCCCTATGGTGGCACCCCTGCGGTTTAATGGTGCCAGTTTATTGCAATATCAGGGCTATTACTTTGCGGTGTTTCCCAGCCGGGGCGGTCGCACTCTGGAAGTAGATAACGACGAACAACTGGCAATGTTAGGGCGCTTTCTTGGCAGAATGCATCAGGTTGGCGCTAAAAAAACTTTCGTAAGCCGGCCAACCTTCAGCATTGATAGCCACCTGCTGCAAAGTCAGCAGGTGCTGACAAAGCTGGAGCTGATTCCGGATTATATGCGTTTGGCTTTTGACACTGTGTTGCAGCAAGTTATTGCGGAAGCCAGCAGGCAATACCAGCCTGGCCGGCAAATCCGGCTACATGGTGATTGTCACGCTGGTAACCTGTTTTATGTTGATAAGGGCCCCTTTTTTGTTGATCTGGATGATTGTCGCACCGGGCCGGCAATTCAGGATCTCTGGATGATGTTATCGGGCGATCAGCAAGAACAACGGCTGACCCTGGAACTGATGCTGGATGAGTACGAGCAATACTGTGATTTTGATCCAGCGGAACTAAAACTGATCGAGCCACTCAGAGCAATGCGTATGGTGCACTATATGGCCTGGTTAGCGCGGCGCTGGCAAGATCAGGCTTTCGTGCAAAGTTTCCCCTGGTTTGCCACTGATAAATACTGGGAGCAACAATGTCTGGTGTTAAAAGAACAACTGGCTTTATTGCAACAACCGCCATTATCACTGGTGCCAGGCTACTGACAATTTGTTAAGCTAGCGGCTGAGTCGGCCCGATTAAGGATGTAATTTAAAATGAAAAAGCTGTTATCACTATGTTTGTTTGCACTGCTATTGCCATTGGCAGTGAGTGCTAATTCAAAATTTGTGGAAGGTAAGCATTATCAGGTGATTGCCGAGCAAGCATCAGCCAAGCCGGTGGTTAAAGAATATTTTTCATTCTTTTGCGGCGGTTGTTATGGTTTTGAGCCAGTAGCACAAAGTCTGGCCAAAAAATTACCAGACAATGCTGAATTTAAGAAAGTCCATGTCGATTTTATCCGGGCAGCTTCGCCGGAAATTCAGGATATGCTGGCACGTGCTTACCTTGTGGGTAAAAATATGGGTAAAGGTGATCAGGTTGCCTCCGCTATTTTTAATCAAATCCATCGTAGTCGGGTACCATTCGTCAATGAAGATGATGTTCGTAGTCTGATGCTGATTAATGATATTCCGGCAGAAGAGTATGAAAAAGCCATGCGCAGTTTTTCTATTCGTGGTGCTGCCAACCAGATGAAGAAAGAACAAAACGAACTTTCAGAAAGCCGGGTGTTAAGCTCAGTGCCTATGCTGGTGGTCAATGACAAATATAAAATTCTGAACGAATCACTTAATCAGCGTAACCTGGAAAATGAGTTACAGGAGCTGATTAGTTACCTGCTGCAAAAAGACGCTTAAATAAGTTTAAGTTGATAATCCGGGGTGGCATTGGCCACCCTTTTTGTTAGCTTCATGGGTACGATATGACACAAAAAATAGCGGCAGGCTTTGGAGATAACGACGCTAATATCAACGTGTACATCGCCAACCGGCCGCCAATGGCTGAATATGCCGGTTTATGCCAGATAAAGCCGCTACTGGCAGCTGAGATAGAGCTGATTAACAGTGCCTGTGGCAATGGCTGGCGCAAGGTGTTTAACGTATATAGCAAACTATTATTTGCGCTGGATGCAAAACAGTTCAGCTTTATCAGGCACGCTGCCAGTTGGCAGCAGTATCGGGATCAATATTTACTGCAGGCTGGCAGTAATACCGCGCTGCTGTTTAGCTCGCCCGCAATGCAGCCCCAATTAAAAACCGTGCATATAATTGCCGGCCGAACCCATGCAAAGGCCCTGCTTGACGCAGGATTACCAGCGCAGCTAACCTGGCTGAATAACGAGTTTGCAATAGATAAGTTTAACCGGCTGCTGGTATGCCCGTATTTCGATTACCGTCAGCTCAATAACGAAAAACTGGCTTATTTAGCCTATCTTATCAAGGCTATTGATGAATAATACTAAGTTACTGGCGCAGTTGCAGCAGTTGTGCGAATTATTGCGCCCATTCCGGTTTGGTATTGGTGGCAGTTGTCTGCTGTGGCAACTGGGGCTGGAAAAATCACCAAACGATATTGATATCGTCTGCAGCGAGGATGATTTTACGGCTATCTGCCAGGCATTAGCCGCAGAGTATCAGGTGCAGGACCGGCCAGTACATAGTGAATATACCAGCAGCCATTTTGCCCGATTTAGCCACACTGGCTGGCCGGATATTGAGCTGATGGCCGGTATTGCGGTAAAGCAGGGCGATAACATAAGCCGTTGGCAATTTAATCCGCAGCGGTGTCACTGGCAAAATAGTGTGTGCTGGATGCCGCCAGCCGACTGGTTGCAACTCTATCAGCTGTTTAACCGGCCACAGCGGGTGGCGCAGTTACGTCATTATTTAGTGCAACTGCGACTTGGCACTATCAACTAGTCGGCTATTTCCACTGCGGTGGGTACCAGCTGATAACCATCTGCTTTATCTTCGCTTTGCGGCCACAGGGTTACCACGCCAGTGGCATAAGCAGTTTTGCCTTTAGCACTTAGCGGAAACACCATCTCACCGTCACGAACTTTTATCCGGAACGGATTATTGTCGCTGTTTGCGGCAAATTTCATCCAGCAGCCTTGCTTGCTGCAAACTGAGTCCACCGTGCCTGAAATAGTCACTACCTGCTGCAAGTGCTTTTGCGGTGCAGCTAATAACTGCTCCACTGGCATTACTGCTGCTTTATCAACAACCTCACCAAAAACGGTAGCGGCCTGAGCGCTGAACAATGTGACAGAAAATGCTAATGCTAAAAGTGTTTTAAACATAGTGATGCTCCTGTAGCCAATAGCCTATTCTGGCGCAACAACCAGAAAAGGCAAGCAGATAAAAATATTGCTAAATTGTAAATTAAATTTTTAACTATTGTATTTTTGCGCTATAACTAAGCTCTGAAGTTGGCAACGATATATGGAGACCCTATGTCTACACTGAATACTGAAGGTATGTTAATAGGTGATAAAATCTCACTAAAACGCTACCCAACAATTGAGCATGGTAATTTAGCACGGGTTAATGCGGTTGTAGTTCATCAAACAGACGCCCCCTCAGCTCAGCACACTTTTAATGCTTATGATAATGGCGGCAACGGCGCTCATTTTCTGATAGGAAAAAATGGTCAGATTTATCAGACAGCCAGTACGCAGAAACGTTGTTACCATGTGGGCAGATTAATTAAGTCCAAGTGCCTTACATTGGATAAAAACAGTTGTGACAGTGCTGAAATGGCGAAGATTCTGGCTAAATCGTGGAGCAACCAAATTAAAGCGCTGGATGCGCACGAGCGGCAAAAATCTTACCCGGAACGTTACCCGGTTAACTCTGACGCGCTGGGTATTGAGATCGTAGGTAAACATGTCAATGATACTAATTATGAAGCGGTTACCCCTGCACAAAATGAGTCTCTGCAGTGGCTGTTGGCAGAGTTGTATAAACATTTCTCGTTAACTAACACAGATGTTTACCGTCATCCGGAGGTATCTTACAAAAATCCTGGTGAAGCAAAAGGGGCTAGCTGGTAATGCGACATTTAATTGGCTGTTGTCTGATCTTATTGTTACTTGGGTGTAATGAAAAAAGCGAATTTAACAGCAATGATATCAGTGAGATATATATTGCCGATTTTGTTTCTGATGCGCCTGAGCAATGCGAACCGGAAGACGTTGATTTAAGCAATAATGACGTGAAACGGTTTTTTCAACTGGCACGTGAGGTTGAACATAAAGTGCTTCACGATCATTACAATTACGCGCCATGTGCTATTGAAGGTACGTTAAAACTTCAGCAGCAAAGCTGTACCTGGCAGGTGCGGGCAGGTGCTACCGGTAATATCAAATGCGGTAAACAGTACCGTTACTTTGCCTGTGATAATTGTGCTGAACTTTTTAGTCCTGTAACAGACTTGCAGAAATAAACTCAATTTCCTGTTGATGTGTAAATAACCTATGGTAGCGTACAAAGTAAACAGAAAAGTTTATATGTAAAATAAACATTAAATATTGTTTTACTTTTTCATTTGCCGGCTGTAGTATGCGCGCCGCAATCACCAATTTAGGGAAATTTAAACAATGACGTTGAAGTACATTCTGCCTGTAATCGCACTAACTGCTACTGCTGTTTCTGCCGAAGAATACCAATTATTCAATGAACTGCGTGCCGATCACTTGCGGGTTAGCGGTGAATCTGAAACCGTGTGGTCGCTGAATAGCACTTACTTTTTTGATAAAAAACAAACACTGGGTCCGCTGGATCAATTTGAATATATTAATAAAGTTACTAACGTAGGCGCAGCATTCAGCCGGTTTGATGGCGAGAACTTCTGGAGCATTGGTGGTGAATACTTTGCTGAAAACAATCTGGTGTTATCTGCTCGTTATACCGACAACGCCGGCTCTCATGCAACCTCTGTTGGTATTGGTTATCTGATTTCTAAAGACTTTATTATCCGGGCACAAGCCGCTAAGCCAGAAGAAGGTGATACCAGTTACCGTTTCTCTGCCAGCTACAACCATCAGCTGCAGGGCAATGATTATGTGGGCTTTACGGCTTACACTGATGATGAATTTGATCAATACGGTATCAGCAGCAAATACTTCGCCAGTCTGGGCGCTGACCGCTTTATCGCTGTCGGCGTATCATTGGCAGAGCAGTTTGACCGCTCAACATGGGCAGCAAATGCAGATTACTATTTCAGTAAAATGACCTCTGTGGGTATGTCTTACAGTAAAGAAGACAGTTACAGCCTCAACGCCAAACATTTCTTCAACCAGAACTGGGCATTAGAAGCCGGCTTTGCCAGCAATACTGATAACTCAGACTATAAGGCCTACAGCCTGAGCGTAACCGGTCAGTTCTAACTTTCTCTGGTAGCTGCACTAGCGCTTTTGGGGCAACATTTGTTGCCCCTTTTTTATGCCCGGGCCCATTTCGCTTTTATTTTGTATAGCTGGTAAATAAACAGTGGAAACAGCAGTAAGCCCAGTTCAATCTTACCCTGATATACCAGGCTAAAGCAGGCGTCGGCAAGGCCCAGATACGCCAGAATAAGACAGGCAATCAACCCCCGGTAACGACCGGTAATCAACCCATAAAAACTGGCGGCAGCCACAATAAAAAACAGCCACATCATCCCAAACGCCATGGCAACGTTTTCAGTAGTAATGGTGATAAAAGCCGGTAATTGCTGCTGATAAAGAAAGCCGGTGATATACACCAGAAAAAGAAAATAAACACCCAGCAAACAAACCCCGGAAAACTTTAACCAGACAGGCACGTTAAGGCTGCGCTGATTTAGCAGAGTGTAATCCCGGGAAAACGTGGTTTGCATGACATATCCTTATTTAGCAAATGACTTAATCAGCCAAGTGTTACATGGAGCTAAATTTTAGGCAATTGATTAATAAGCAGTCAGGTCCAGCTGGAGTCAGCGTGGTGTATCAATTAAGCGCCGGGCTATTTAAAGCAGATGACGAGCTGCCACGACCGGTATGAATAATTAACAAAGCTGGGTTAATAATGCTGTCAACATCATCGATTCCGTATGGAATATCTCATAGTTGGATATTAATCCTATTAATAGCGCATAGGTGGGAACATAGTCCTCTTAATTTTGCTTGGCAGTTGCTAACTTATTAAAGTGGGACTATATTCCCATTAATTATTAAATAGTAGGAATATAATCCTGGTAGGTGAGGTATGGCTAAGCGTGATTTGCACAATGTTCTGTTTCCTAAGCAGCGAAAAATCCTTACGCATTTTGGTGAGGACTTGTTATTAGCCATGAAACGCCGTGGTTTTACTAAAAAATTATTGTGTGAGCGAACTGGTTTTGATCATAAAACCGTGAACAAGGTCTTCGCGGGTGACCCTGGTGTCGCTATCGGCACTTATCTGAAGATCATGGCCGTATTGGGAATGGAAAGTAACTTTGCAGAAATGGCGGCTCATGATGAAGTGGGCATCAAGCTGCAAAATATAAAATTGCTGGAAGGTTCAAAATGAGCCGTGAAATCGTCGAGGTATATGCCGACTGGCATCCAATTGAACAGCCATTATTAGTTGGGCACCTTACTTACAGTGAATCAAGTCGGGGTGGTGTGTTTAGCTTTGCGTACGATAAAGCATTTCTTACCTCACCTTATCGCTTGCAAATAGACCCTATGCTGACACTGTATGCTGGTGAACTTTACAATGACGAAGCCGATAAAAACTTCCGGGCTTTTCTGGACTCATCCCCCGATCGTTGGGGACGTATTTTAATGCAACGCCGTGCTGCTATTGAAGCGCGTAAGGGCATTAGGGCAACGAGTCGATTAAACGAATTGGATTACTTGCTGGGCGTACATGATTCATATCGAATGGGAGGGATCCGATTTAAGCGGGCTGACAATGCTGATTGTTCAGATGCCTCTTTTTCAGACAACCCTTTTCTTGACAATCATGTCGAGTTTGTTGCACCGCCAATGGCATCATTACGTGAGTTAGAACACGCCGCCATGCAAATTGAAAAAGACGATAACATTGACAGTGACGAGTATTATCGTTGGCTAAAAATGCTGATTGCACCTGGTTCATCTTTAGGCGGTGCCAGACCAAAAGCCTGTGCAACCGATGAACAAAATCAATTATGGATAGCTAAATTTCCTAATGTAAATGATACCCATGATGTTGGTGCGTGGGAGATGGTCTGTTATGAATTGGCTTTAGCTGCTGGCGTTGAGATGTTTCCAAGTGAGATCAGGCAGTTTTCATCGCAACACCATACCTTTTTAACAAAGCGCTTTGACCGGCAGGGACAGCAGCGGCTGCATTTTTCATCGGCTATGACTCAGCTGCAATACTATGATGGCGAACGATCGCAAGGTGCCAGCTATTTAGAAATTGCTGAGTTTCTCTCCAAACAGGGAGCACAAACAGAAGCTGATTTAGCACAATTGTGGCGCCGCATCATCTTTAATATTGCGGTGTCTAATACGGATGATCACCTGCGTAACCATGGTTTTTTACTGACCAAGAATGGCTGGAAGTTATCACCTGCTTATGACTTAAACCCCATCGTTGGTAAACAAGGGCTACACCTGAACATTACTGACACAGACAATGCCTTAGACTACCAGTTAGCTTTTGAAGTAAAAGGCTTCTTTCGGCTTTCTCAAATCCAGGCAACTCAAATTCACGACGAAGTGCTAAGTGCAGTTAAAGACTGGCAAGCCGTTGCGAAGCGGTTAGGGATTAGCCGGGCAGAGCAAATAATGCAGGAATCTGCGTTCAATATTTAATTACCCTTATGTTAAAAGAAATCGCAGCACAGGCAGCGTATAAACAAAACTGCGACACAAGTTTACCAATTCCACGCTGCTCAATTTTAGTGGTTGGTAAACTGCCCATGCCGGCTTGATTAAAAAATATCAATTTATGTGACTTATTGTCCGTGGTGATTACCCTGCGCCCGGTAAATACTTTGTCAGTACCAACTGCTGGAGTATATACCATGAAAAATCAGCACAAAACAGACGATTTAACAGTGCCCTACGAAGAAGAAGTTAACGGTTTTACTATTTATATAGAAGATAACCCTGACCGCTGGTGCGGTGGGTATATCTGGTCGGTGTGTCAGGATGGAATTGAATTCGATTCCGGGCTGGAGTTTGATGTGGCTGATGCAGTTTACAGTGCCAATAGTGCTATTGAGGTGTTGCTGCAGCCTTTACTGTGTTGACAGACGGAACTTATAAGCTAAAGGCGGTTTTAAAGCTGTTAACTCGTCGGCTATCTGAATATAATCCAGCACTTGGTTGTATGTCTGATGTTATTTTCTGAGGCTTATGAAACGGAATTCAATTCCTGTTGTTGATCTTTTCGCCGGTCCGGGTGGTTTAGGCGAAGGTTTCTCTGCGCTTAATGACGGCAAGTCGTTTCATATAGTAGTATCCGCTGAAAAAGACCCTGTAGCTCATCTCACCTTACGTTTGCGGGCTTTTTATCGCCTGTTGCGGTCAGAGCGTCCGGAGCTACTTTCAGACTATTACTCCTACTGCCACGGCGAAACAACCGAGCCGTACAGCGAAGCTTCCGAATATTTATGGCGAAAAGCCGGTGAAGAAGCGTTATGCATCGAACTCGGCACTGAAACCGGTAATACCGAGTTAGACAAAGCCATAACTTGTGCTCTTGGTAGCACGCCTAATATTCCGTGGGTATTAATAGGCGGGCCGCCATGCCAGGCTTATTCGCTGGTTGGCAGAGCACGTAACAAGGGTAAAGCAGACTATAAAGCCGAGGGAGACAACAGACATTTCTTATACAAAGAGTACCTACGTATCATTCAAAGATACCGGCCAGCCTTGTTTGTAATGGAAAATGTTAAAGGACTATTGTCTGCCAAAGTGAATGACGGTCTTATTTTTCATGAAATTTTACGCGACCTCGCTTGCCCGGAACGGGCGATTGAAGGCGTTTCTGACGGCGTGCGGTATAAAATCTTTTCGATGGTGTCTGACCAATCTTTTTCGGCCGATGATGATCCGGCCAAACTGGACGCTAACTCTTTTATTATTAAAGCCGAAGATTATGGTATCCCGCAAGCTCGTCATCGTGTGATTTTGGTAGGTGTAAGGGAAGAACAGGTATTCGGTGCTATGCCCAACCTTGTAAAACAGGCGGAAGTGAGTGTTGAAGACGCAATCGACGAGTTACCAAAGCTTCGCAGTCGTTTAAGCAAACAACCTGATTCTCCCTGCTTTTGGGCAGACAATGTAGGCAAGATGTTAGATGAATTAGCCGACAGTGCTATTGAATACGCTATGCAAGATATTGCTACTGGTTTAAGACAAGCAGCAGCTAAGTTACAAGAGCGCTCTGATTATGGTGCAAATGTATACCCAAAAAAGTATGATGCTGAGACAGGTTCTGAGCAGCTAGATGCCTGGTTGATAGATAAGAACCTTTCTGTTTGGTTAAATCATGAAAGTCGCTCACATCGAATTGACGATTTAGGCCGTTATGCTTATGCGGCAGTCTTTGCCGAACAACACAATAAATCACCAAAAGGGCATGCTGAATTTATGCTCCCAGGCTTGGCGCCAGCTCATAAAAACTGGGAAAGCGGCAAGTTTTCAGATCGCTTCCGGGTGCAAACACGTCACGGCCCTTCGACTACCATTACCAGCCATATATCAAAAGATGGTCATTACTTTATCCATTATGACCCGGCGCAAAGCCGCAGCTTGACTGTGCGTGAAGCTGCACGCCTACAAACCTTCCCGGATAATTACTTTTTCCAAGGACCACGGACGGATCAGTTTCATCAGGTTGGTAATGCTGTGCCTCCATTACTTGCAAATCAAATCGCCGCTATTGTATGGGATTACATTAACGGCGATAACACAGGTTAAATTTCAAAACCCATTTCTTCTAACTTATTCAAAGTTGCCAGAGCTACGGCGCATTGTTTGTCAGACGGTATCTTTTTGGGGATCGCAGTACAGGTCTCAAGTATGCCTCGCTCTTTTAGGCTGAGAAGATCTTTACTGGTTCCCCATGCCAAAGCTGAGCGCCATAGTTCTGAGCCCAGTTTAAAAACTTCAATCTCGGCGTTTACACTCTGATCAAGTTGCGCAGTACGTTTTGCATCTTTTGATCTGCTTATGGCGAGTTCGTTTGAAATACTTATTTTGTCAGGCTTAAGCATATAATCAGCTTTTCTCTCAGCCACCCATTTCCAACATATTTCTTTTTTCGCCCATTCCCTTGGATTTTGAAGCCCTTTGGGGGGATTTATAATAACTTCTTGTGAAATTCTACCCGCCTCTAGTAAAGCAATATTTAATTGAGTTGGTAATGATTGATTTTTCCAGATCCAGTCCAAATCAATAACTTTGTCTATTTCGTTAAGATCAAAAACCAGTTTACTTATGCCATAGGTAACAATATTGGCCCGACAATCTCCTTCGTACCAATCCGCTTTTGAAACCAAATTTTCCATAGCACGGAATAAGATAACTTTAGCGATATGCCTTCTAAACCATAATTCATCAAAAGACTCGCCGTTATTTCCCCATGTTTTACCAATATTTTTTGCAAACTCGGTAAAATTTTTCTGTGCGCCCAAGCTCACAGTATGTGGTAAGCAGCTAAAGGTATTTTCAATTTTTGCCAGCTCTGTTTTGGTAAAGAACTGGTTCCTCGGAAACTCGGTGTCAAATTTTTTCCGTTCAGCAATGGTTCGACGGGCGCGTTCGTCAGCATATTGGCCTCTTGCCCGTTCATAAAACCACTTGGTCTCGCGGTATCCCGACTCGCCAGCTGGCGCCAGTAATTTACGTGATAGTCCTTCCACTCTGACGTGGAAAGGGTGGTTAGCGAAGAAATCAGCCGCGTTAACTTTATTTTGGCTGTTGGCGTACTCAGAAATCTTTGGAACTACTTGCTCAGAAAGCAAGTTTGGCACTATTGTGAGCTTCATTTGTACATGCACGTTTTTTAGTTGCTGTTCAAACAGCTTTCTGGCCGCATGTAGAGATGCAGTGGTTTGGCCTCCATTTACAATCTGAAGGTTGCTGGCATTTGACAGGGCGAGGCCATGTTCAGTTTTTTCCAGTTCAATACTATCTGCTGTCGCACTTAAACCGTTGTTATAGGCAAAGAACATATGGGGCTCGTCTCTGATTGTATCTCTGATACCCTTGTTAACCTTACCTCGCGCTTGCAGAAAACTTCTGACATTTGCTTCAAGTAATCTTGGTCCCCATTTTTCATAAATGCTTGCCAGTTGCCAGCCCGGTATAACGGCAAGATAGCTCTCAAGGGTGTCACCGCCTGTCGAGGCTTTAAGGACAGGTACACTGCCGCCAAAATCGTCGGCGAAGTTTATTACCAGATCCGCTCTTGCCTGCCCTTGCTCAACAAACTGCTTGAGTCGCTTTAGATCCCAAACGCTCAGGCTAATTGGTTTATTATCCAATGGCTCCAGGGGCTCGGCATCAGAGCGCGCGTTGAAACTGGCATTCGTGGCAACGATAAATTTAATTTTTTCTATATTTTGCCATCTAACGCTGATCAATTGAGCAAGACTGAATCCATTACTGCTCTCCTCCAGCGAACTTCTGAAGTTTGCATCTAAACTGGCTTCTAGGAAGCGATATAACCTTTTCTGAAAGCTCTCTGCATCGGCTTTGTTAATCGCTCGGACTTCATTAGTGTTGGCAAAATCGCAGAGAATTAAAGTTAGTATGTTGGCGTTTTCTGCCGGGTCGCCACCATATCCATCAACCTTAAGAACTGACTTGCCAACTGATCCCTCGTAATAGGCTCTGTTCGCCTCATCTATCTCGCCGGTCTCGGTAAGTAAGTCAGTTACTTTCTCAAAAAAAGCTTCTGCTGTAATTAACCCCTCAACGTCTGCATCACCCTGGATATCCGCAATTAGCTCCCGGTGAAAATCGATTAATTCACTCATTAGCATCACTCTCAAGAATCAGACTTGTTGGATCCTGGTCTGTTATAAATGCACTGCAGGCATCCAGTGCTATTGAATACCTCACCATTTCCACGCCCGGCAATAGGGGGGCAGTAATACGTGGGAAGCCATTCTTTACTTCATAAGTTTCATCTGCAAATAAATGCCAGCGGCGCTCTTCGTAATCATTTGCTGGGTCATAGCCGGTTGAATAAAGAGACTCTTCCCATTTATCAAGAGCGTTAGTTGAGTTTTGAAATAACTTAGCTGTCATCTCTACATGATCATGCAAAGTTAAGCCATCGGGGCTGACGGCTGATGCCACGTTTTGCACATTAAGAAAAAGGCGACAATCTTTGATATCAGCTAACTGTTCTGCTGACGAAATAGAGGCATAGGGTTTGGCAGCAACTCTCTTAGTTTTAACTTCGATGCAGGTATTTATGAACTCGAAATCCCTAGTTGCTCCGCTAGGTCCTGTCCATCCTTCAATGGCCATATCAGGGCCAAGCTTTTCAACTAATTTACGTAAGTACGCTAGCTCACCAACCAGGCCTCGCTGTTCTTCAAGGGTTAAGCCGTTCGGTTTACCGCCTCGAAGCAAGTGATGCCAGCGATATGTCCTTTGTATGGTTCGTGACAATGCATCATCGATATTTTCTGCTGATTCGCCTGCATCTACTACATCGCGGCAAAGTGTTTCGAATACATCAATTTGACTCTGATCTTTAAGGGTAAGAACAAAAGCATAGCCTGTAGTAACGCCTCTAAAATTCGCACTTAAGTTTTTAAGTTTGGGTAAGCGGGGTAATGGATCTGGCTTCTCCAATAAACGAAGCATTAAACTAGGTATACCAGCTTCTGGTCTTACCCAGAAAAAATCATATTTACCGCCTGCATTGACCCTTAATGCCTCACCCTCACTTAACTTATTCCAAGGACTCTCAGATTTAATCATCAGTTAATAAATCCTCGTCTTCTTGATACTCTCCAAACATCTCTTCATACCGTATCGTATTAACTAAATATTCAACTTTATCAGATGGTTTATTTGACACAGGTAAGCTCATTCCCCAAGCCACCACTGGTGACGATGGAATCAGTTCAGCCTTTGGATCACTTTCTCGACCTTTAGGTGGGGTTGCCTGAACATAATAAATAATTAGAAGAGGGCGGTCTCTAACCTTTCGATATATACCATCAGGGTAGTTTAATTTTTCATTTTGGGTTTTCTGTTTATTTATCCGGTACTCTTCTTCCGCCTTTTCGGCTTTTATTGGATCGACACCAGCTTTCTCAACTCCTCGGCTGGCAACTCGCATTTTTTTGCCACTGAAGGACATGAAGTTATGCTTCAAGTCATCTATGCACACATAACGTTGAATGGGTATTATCTCAACTCCGAGAGAATCATCATAAGTTCCTTTGTTCAGACTTACGATTAATACATCCCATTTAGAAACCTCATCATCTTTTCTTTGACGTAGGTAGGCTCTTACCGGTTCAGTTTTTGTTAGGATGCTTTGTTCAGCGTTGTCCCAACCCGATAAAAAATGATCAACAATATCAAAGTCAATCCCAAAAAATAGTTGGCCCCATTTACAAGATTCTTTATGGAAGTCACCGTCAAAGCATTTTGCTATTAGCTCTCTAGCTAGACGTATATTATTTTCAATGCTTTCTGGAGCAGTTGATACTTTTGAAGTTTCAATAAATTCGTTTGATAGGCCTACAGAGGAAATTATTTTTCTTCCTGAGCCCATTTTGTTTCTTGCCGTAACCAATAAAGAAGCAGGGTGACTCCTCACGGCTAGACCAAATTGTTCTGGAGTAGCTTTTGCCTTTTCCATATCTTTGAGTTCATCATGTAACTCATTTGTAGCATTAGCTATAAAGCTGTACCAGCCAATTGCTTCATCAGGCATCCATATGCGACAGAGATCTTCATACCCTGTACGATAGCCAAACCAGCGTCCCATCTGCATCAACGTGTCGTACATCATAGTGTTACGCAAAAACCACGTTATTGTAAGGCCTTCCAGTGTTAAGCCGCGTGATAGCGCATATCCCCCAACTGCAATATATGATTTCCCTTTTGAACCGCTTCTCTCTTTTGGGTATTCGAGGAATCCGGAGTCTTTGTTAACCACAACAACAGAAGTTGCAGCTATAGCATCATGCAACTGTGCTTGGATTTTTGACCAATCAGCAAAATTATCTGCAAATTCTTCTTCCCATACTTGTTTTAAAGCGAATATTTCTGGGTCGTTTAGTGCCGCCTCACCTAACGATGCATTTAGCCTTACAGAGTTCTTAATTGTCTCAACGACATCATGAACTCTGTTTCTTATCTGTTTCTGTATAGGGTTTCGCCAACTTGCGTTTATTAACATAGAGCTGTGTTTGTGCTCCTCTCCCCTTAGATTACGAATGGTTCTTGCAAGCAAAAAAGATCGCACTGCTTTTATTAGTGAATTAGGTACACCATTTAGAATAAAATCCTGCTTGTGATTTATCGGGAGAATGTCTTCGTTGTCTTGTATAGTTCTAAGCCATTGCGGCTCGCCGTCATCAGGAAGACCATCAATAAACACTTTAGTAGCCCCAAAGTAGTTATCTGGTGCATCTAAGCCAATAATAAAATCTGCAGGAAATAAATCCTCCCCATGCATATCATCGTCTTGGTCAGGATCTATGAAGATGTTTGCGAAAGGTGTTGCAGTGTATGCTACATAACAACTTCTATGAAAAAGCTTAAGTAGGTCCCGGATTTGACCGTTTATTGTTGTTACGAGCTTCTTCCCATATTTTGTATTAATACTTGCGTTATCAGCTTCATCGTCAATCAATAGCATAGGCTGTTCTATCATTTGCTGGTCACCAGAAGCGCTATTGTCTTTTAACCAATCAAGCAAGTTCTGCAGGGTACGATGATTCTTTTTAATTACTAAAACAACCGGTTCGACATAATCATCAATTTGACTACGGTCGCTGTCAGCTCTGTTTTTATTAAAGTCATGTATTCGTGTAGTTAGCGTTACTGGTCTCCTTTCTGCACCAAAGTTGCCGGCCCCAATAACATACTTTCTGCCACCAACCATTCGACCCCACTCTTTACCTGAGTCAAAACCTATAAAGCCTTCATCTATTCTTTCCTGAGTCTGATTCCTCAGGTTTGTGTGGATACCGGCAATAACAATGATTAAGCGATAACCTGCGTCTGCTGCTTTACAGATTAATCCTGTGTAATTAGCTGTTTTTCCACTTTGAACATGCCCAACAACCATGCCACGACGATCCCACTGTTTTTCCAGGTAAGGACTTCCCAATCGGCTTAAAATAGTGTCCGTGACTTTGTCAGTGGTTCTAATTACGTCTTTAGGTAAGCCATTTTGAAGTAGCAGTTTTTCATACCTTGACCAGTAATATGGCGTTATTGAAGCTTTTGCGTCATCTAACCACGGCTCGAACCCTTCACCATCGACAATCGCTCCCAGCCCTGCTTTGATACCTTGCTTAAATTCTATCTCCCTCGCCAGTTTTTCTATCTCTTCGTCATTCAATCCTGGCGGAAAAACAGTTGCTACACTTTTAATGAACTCACGTAGCTCGGATTCAGATTTTCTAGGCTGACTGAATAAACCCATTTCCACCATATCTTTAACAGTATCAAAAATCGAACTCATGATTTCTTCCCTAAAAACTCTAAAAGTAATTCATTCGCTGTTTCCCAGCGGTCACGAAGATACGGGTTAGCTTGCATGACGTTTTTTATTGCGTCGGTGTTTACACCATTTTTTAATAAGGTTTCTGCAAGTGAATACACAAGATTCCGTAAATCTTCTATTTCCGCCTCAGCTGATACTACAGCTTCCGGGTTACCTACTAATTCGATATGAAGTGTATCGATAGGTAAGCCTGAACCTACCAGACGCAGACAGCGATAAAAGCCATCTTTAAGATCTTCGGGCAATTGATTGGCATAAGAGCAAAATACCGGGTGGTCGAGATTGGGCTTAAAGCTTATTTGCCCGTTGGCGATTACGCGATTCCATAGGGGGTGCAAATCCTCATCAACTAACTTTTTACCTCTGGCACTGTAGGTTCTTTTTGATGTGCCAACAAAACGCTCAATGATCCGCTTTAATCGGTCGCGTACTTGGTGCGGTAACTGAGCTGAAGCTTTTTTAACATCAATTTTCCATTCAGAATCCATAGTGTTGGGAATATCAATAGCTATTCTGCAGAGTTTGGTTAGCTCCGTTTGCTTTGTAAGCCCAAGCCAGCCACCGGCAATGATTAATCTATCTTCCCTGTAGATATAAAGCCCCTGTGATTTAACATGACCTTCAGGCCCAGCTAATTCATCCCAGTCATCAGAATCCATTTTTCTGTGATGCGGCAATGTATGACAGCGAATTATGACATCACCTTTGCTAAGGGTAATTACCTCTTTAGGATCTTTTTGTGTTGCCGGGTGGTCACTGCAAAGTGGATCAAGTGGCTTTAGTTTTCGATCATTGAGGTATAAACACAATCGTGGTTTAGTACCTTCCAGAAAACGATGAAAAACCTGGCATAAATGCCTTTCTGCTTTAACAAGTTCGGCGTTTGCATGCTCAATAGATTTTCCCTGAGGCAGACTTGTTTCACCAAGAAGTCTGTCGAGTTTCTCCCAAATAATTGCCGTGCCTTTTGAAGTTAACAATTGGTAGTGGGTCAGCTTTTCCGGAGTGTCGATGATGGCTAATGTCCAATCATTTTTAAAGGCCACATGGTCAAGATCCCACCTTGCACAGGTATCTTGTCCATCTTTTCGGCTAATTACGGTAAGTTGTCTGCACTGTGAGAAACTTGCGCTTTTCATGCCAAGGCCAAAGCGACCAAGATCTTTCCGTAGTCTTTTGTGAGTTGGATTTTTGGCACCAAGCTTCATGGCCTCCACAAGCTCGGATTCGTTCATTCCGCTGCCATTGTCAACTATCGCAATGTAAGGCGAATCTGACGAGATGATTGCAGTGATTCGAATCTCTGATGCGCCAGCAGTAATTGAGTTATCTACAATATCAGCTAGTGCGGTTTCAAGGCTGTAACCAAAATCTCTGTGCCCTTCAATAAGTGAGGATGCATAGGGTGCAGCCTGAACTTCTCTGACCTGGTATCCTGCATCAGTAGCAAACTCCATTTATTACCCCAAATTCTTCCATGAACAAAGTTTGCGAATTATATATCGCACCCAATTACTAATATGATTAGCGCGGAAAAACCCTAACACATTGATATAATTCTGTTAAGGTCAGGCAAAAACAAATAATACAATAAACTAACACCTAATTTAGAAACTATCTAGACTTTGTTATTTTTAAAAAATCACTGGTTGAATTGAGTTTGGAACATAATGACCGACATACACTCCAAGGCTGTCCGAAGCAAAAACATGGCTGCCATCAAAGGTAGAAATACCAGGCCTGAAATGTTGGTACGCAGAGCATTGCATACAGCCGGATTCCGCTACCGGTTGCATGTTGCCAACCTGCCGGGCAAACCGGATCTGCTATTTCCTAAATACAAAGCCGTTATTTTTGTCCAGGGCTGCTTCTGGCATCAGCACCAGTGCGCTATGTTTCACTGGCCAAAAACCCGCACCGAGTGGTGGAAGCAAAAAATAAGTTCAAACAGGGCACACGATGAAGCAGTGCAAGACAAACTGCGCGAACTGGGCTGGCGGGTATTGCTGGTTTGGGAGTGTGCGCTCAAAGGTAAGACTAAGGTGCCGTTGCCACAACTTACTGACGAGATTGCACATTGGCTGCGCGACGGCAGCAGCTTTGCTGAGCTGCCTGAAGTTGTAGAATAAAGAGTTCAGACGCTGGTTGTAGTTTATGGTTTTAAGTCGATGCTATTGGCTTCACTGGCTGTAATGACGGTAATCTGATTATTATGATTGAGTATTCCGGGTCCGTTTAAGCTGCTCTTCCTGCAACAAAAACTGCCTGCGTGCTTCTTGCTGTCGTGCCCGCTGCTGAAGCATCTGTTCTACCTGTACAGATTCATTCCATGAGCCCCGGGTTACAATGCGCTTCACGTCGCTGTCAAAACATAAAGCAGGGTTCTGCGTCCAGGCGCTGTAAGTTACCCGGGTAAATAGCAGAGTGGTAGTCGGACAGGATTGATAGCCCTTTGCAGCCATTTGGTTTTCCCAGTAATGGCTAACACCATAATAGCTTGCGAGCATTAGCCCAAAACTACCTAACAACAGCCCGCTGAAAATCCGGTTAAATTTTTTCTCTAAGGACTGAGTGTGCAAGCTAAACTTGTGAATAATTAACCTGGTTGCGACCCAAACGATAATTACTAAGCAAAAAATACCGCCGCCAAAAGCTAATCCATGCATGTCGCTGTGAATAATAAGCTGATGGCCACTTGCAACTTGTTGCTGTTGATTCGATAGATCGTATAGCAAACCCCAGATGACCAGAGGTAACAGAAGCAGGCAAAACAACAACAAACCCAGACCTGCAGCATTCTGCTTACTCGTTAAAGCCATAATTGAGGTCTTCTTCGCAATAATTGGTTGATTTTGTCTGTCGCAGTTTTATATAGACTTCGTTTAACATATAGGACTGTTGAGGATGTGACATAGACAATGCCAGCATTAACTTTATCCAATAGAGATTTTTCCTGATATTCAAACCATTGAATCAAAGATTTAGTAATCTCAAATTTTTTGTCAATAACATTAAGTGTATAACCCACCAGCAATGATACGGCGACGCCTACAACGATTGGCACCACAGCAACGACAGCTGCACCCATAAACAAAGCGATGCCTGCAGCTGCCAGATACCCTGCAGTGCTGGCAATGGCAATTTTAACTAAATCTGTTGAGATGCCCGCCAACCAATGTGTCCAGCGATATTCATCTTCAAATAACCATTGGATACTATGTAAAGTAACAGAGAAGATCACCGATACAAGAAAACCACTTTTGGCGGAGTTTTTCAGGCCTTCTGTCCCTACTGCCATCTTTATCATCAGGGTTTTTGTTGCCAGATAGCGAGTGCCTTTAACGATAAGACGAGCCCGGTGATTACCCTTAAAAATAATATAATTCCTACCATTCTGAGTAACCATGCTGTAAGTTTCGAAGAAGCGGCTTCCACCCTTCAAGTCAGTTCCCAGTACCAACATGGTGGCCAAATCATTGCCAGCCGCGCCATAGTCACGACCCAAGGCTAATATTTGGGTCGTTGGATCTAAACCAGTCAACTGTTTGAATGAACTATCAATTTGAGACTGTGATTTGCCCTCCTGACGCTGTACTGTTAGCCAGAACTCGGCAAGTTCTCGTGCGTTAAGTACATAAATATCCGCTCTGCTTTCAGCTAAATCCTCAGCCAACTTTTGTTCTGATTGAAAGCGCTGTGCGTGTTGAAGTCCTTTGCGAGCAGTCATTACCAATCCCTTATTCCGTCATGCCGTTTAAGATCACTATCTTAATAAGAAATCATTTAATTGCAATTTAATTGTTTATTTTTTGTATGTAACTGCCTCCGTGTGGTGAGTATTGCAGCATGAATAATTTAACTGATGGCGATATAAAACAGTAGCTGCCAACATGTTTTAGTAAGTAGTATGATACCGCTAGATAAGACCCTTGGATGACTGCTATGCAAGCACTTGAACTTAAAATCCCGCCGGTTGTTTTGGTAGTGCTGTTTTCACTAGCAATGTGGCTGGTGGCGCTATGGCTGCCGCCTTTGGCCTTGCCTGCGTTGTGGGGACAGGTTTTGGCTATTGTGCTGGCTGGTGCCGGTAGCGCGGTGGCGTTAGCGGGTGTACTGGCATTTCGCCGCGCTGATACCACCGTAGATCCGCGCGTGCCGCAGCAAACCTCCAGTCTGGTTATTAAAGGAATTTACCGTTATAGCCGTAACCCGATGTATCTGGGTTTTTTACTGCTGTTAACTGCACTGGCTTGTTATTTAATGAACGTAGCAGCCTTGGCAATGCTGCCGCTGTTTGTGCTGTATATGAACCGGTTGCAGATAGTACCGGAAGAGCGCTATTTGCTGGAAAAGTTTGGTGCTGAGTATCAGGCCTATACCAAGCAGGTAAGGCGTTGGTTTTAATTTGACAGGTTTACCGGTGGTTTAATCAGCGACTCTGCCGGAATGCCCAACCCCTCGTGCAGCCGCCAGATCATTTTCAAAGTAAGCGAGCGTTTGTGATTTAAAATTTCATAAACCCTGTTACTTTTACCAATCATTGGCTCCAGGTCTTTAACTGTTAAGCCTTTTCGTTCCATTTCAAACTTTATAGCCTCAACAGGATCGGGCAAATCCATAGGGAAATGTTTAGCCTCATAAGCTTCAATCAGCGTAACCATTACATCTAACTTCTCGCCGTCCGGGGTATCCGGCTGAGCCAGCATCAATTGCTCGACTTCATGCAATGCCGCGCGGTAGTCGGCATCATTTTTGATAGGTCTGATATCCATCATTGTTTCTCCGGCGATTATATCGTTTGCACATCAATCTGATCATATTGGCTGTGAGTGCCGACAAACCGCACATAAACGACTTTATATGCATAATTAATCCAAACTACCAGCCGATATTTATTACCAGCTATGTTGAATACCACTCTGCCATCTTTGAGAATACTGGCATGCCTGAAATCTTGTTTTACATCTGCAGGCGAATGCCAGTCTGCACTTAATACGTGGCGATGCCAGGCGAGAATAGGCTCTTTGGCATCACTATATTCTGGTTTGTCCTGCCAGAATGCTTTTAACGTTGAGAGTGCAATAATTCTCATAGCGCAATTATAGTCCCATTATGGGACTTTGCAACGGTGTGTTTTTTTATCCGTCATTCAGTTAGTACCTTACCCCAACAGCGGTTTTAAATACTGGCCGGTGTAGGATTTTTTGCAGTCAGCTACCTGCTCCGGGGTGCCGGCTACCAGGATTTTACCGCCGCCGTTACCGCCTTCAGGGCCTAAGTCGACTATCCAGTCGGCGGTTTTTATCACGTCCAGATTATGCTCTATCACCACTATAGTGTTGCCGTGGTCGCGTAACCGGTGCAGTACGTTCAGCAGTTGCTGAATATCGTAAAAATGCAGGCCAGTGGTCGGTTCGTCCAGAATGTACAGGGTTTTGCCGGTGTCACGTTTACTGAGCTCGCGAGCCAGTTTTACCCGTTGTGCTTCGCCGCCCGATAATGTGGTAGCCGACTGGCCCAGCTTAATGTAGGTTAAGCCCACATCCTGCAGCGTTTGCAGTTTGCGTTTTACCGCCGGGATTGCTTCAAAAAAGGCCAGCGCGTCTTCCACTGTCATATCCAGCACTTCGTGAATATTCTTGCCTTTGTATTTAATTTCCAGGGTTTCGCGGTTGTAGCGTTTGCTTTTGCAGACATCGCACGGCACGTACACGTCGGGTAAAAAGTGCATTTCTACTTTTATCAGGCCATCGCCCTGACAGGCTTCACAGCGCCCGCCCTTTACATTAAAACTGAAACGACCAACCTGATAACCGCGTGAGCGCGCTTCTTGGGTACCGGCAAACAATTCACGTACTGCGGTAAAAATGCCGGTATAAGTGGCGGCATTTGAGCGTGGGGTGCGGCCTATCGGGCTTTGATCAATATCGATTACTTTATCGAAATGCTCCAAGCCCTTTATTTCATGATGTGGCGCCGGATCAGCACCCTCGCCTTTATTCAGTACCCGGTGCGCGACCCGGTACAGCGTGTCGTTAATTAAGGTGGATTTTCCCGAGCCCGATACCCCGGTAATACAGGTCATTAAGCCGAACGGCAGCGCTAAATCGACATTTTTCAGGTTATTACCGCTGGCACCGGTGACTTCCAGCCATTTATCGGTAAGCGGGGTGCGTTCTGCCGGCACGGCAATTTTTCGGGTACCCGACATATACTGGCCGGTTAGTGATTCAGGCTCGGCCATTATCTGCTCGAGGCTGCCCTGCGCAACAATGTAGCCGCCATGCACCCCCGCGCCGGGGCCAATATCAATAACATGATCGGCCAGACGCACCGCGTCTTCGTCGTGTTCAACCACAATAACGGTATTGCCCAAATCGCGCAGGTGAGTCAGGGTGCCGAGCAGGCGCTCGTTGTCGCGCTGATGCAGGCCAATTGAAGGTTCATCCAGCACATACATCACGCCGACTAAACCAGCGCCAATCTGGCTGGCTAAGCGAATACGCTGCGCTTCGCCGCCTGACAGGGTTTCGGCGCTACGCGATAAATTCAGATAATTAAGGCCCACGTTTACCAGAAAGCTCAGCCGATCCTGAATTTCTTTTAATACTTTTTCGGCAATTTTTGCCTTTTGGCCCTGCAGACTAAGCTGCTGGAAAAACGCCAGACAGTCACCAATCGACAGCTCAACTATTTCGGGCAGGTTAGTTTTACCAATAAACACATGGCGCGCTTCGGTGCGTAAGCGGGTGCCATGGCAGCTGGGGCACGCCTGAGTTGCCAGATATTTACTGAGCTCTTCGCGCACCGAGTTAGATTCTGTTTCGCGGTAGCGCCGCTCCATATTAGGCAAGATCCCCTCAAACGGATGGCTGCGCAGCACCACATCGCCGCGATCGTTCAGGTATTTAAAATCGACTACGGCACTGCCACTGCCTTGCAAAATGGCATCCTGCTGTTTTTTAGACAGGCTGCTAAAAGGCACATCCAGCTTAAAACCGAAATGTTCAGCGAGGGATTTGAGCATTTGAAAATAATAAAAGTTACGTTTATCCCAACCACGAATAGCCCCGCCAGCCAGGCTCAGCTGGTTACTGACAATGACTTTATTCGGGTCAAAAAACTGCTTAACCCCCAGGCCATCACAGCTGGGGCAGGCGCCGGCCGGGTTGTTAAACGAAAACAGCCGTGGTTCCAGCTCGGTCATCGAATAACCACAGGTCGGGCAGGCGAAGTTAGCCGAAAATACCAGTTCGGCCGCGTCTGGTTCATCCATAAAGGCCACTTTAGCCACCCCACCGGACAACGCCAGGGCGGTTTCAAACGATTCAGCCAGGCGCAGCTTAATGTCGTCGCGCACCTTAATCCGGTCGATGACCACTTCAATGGTATGTTTTTTGTGTAAAACCAGGGTAGGCGGATCGGATAAGTCACATACTTCACCATCAATCCGCGCCCGGATATAGCCCTGAGCGGCCAGGCTTTCCAGGGTTTTAACATGTTCGCCTTTGCGCTCCTGCACCACGGGTGCCAGCACCATTAATTTGGTGCCTTCAGGAAACTCAGTCACTTTATCGACCATCTCGCTGATGGTTTGCGCTGCTAAGGGCTGATCGTGTACCGGGCAACGTGGCTCGCCAACCCGGGCAAATAACAGCCGCAGGTAGTCGTAAATCTCAGTAATAGTGCCGACGGTTGAACGCGGGTTATGTGAGGTAGATTTTTGCTCAATAGAAATAGCTGGCGACAAGCCTTCAATATGATCGACATCGGGCTTTTCCATCATGCTTAAAAATTGCCGGGCATAAGCCGATAACGATTCAACATAGCGGCGCTGACCTTCGGCATACAGGGTATCAAAGGCCAGTGACGACTTGCCCGAGCCCGATAAGCCGGTGATCACAATTAACTTGTCGCGTGGAATTTGCAGGGAAATGTTTTTCAGATTGTGGGTGCGGGCACCCCGAATATCAATTTTATCCATAGCGGTTTCCGGTTATCAGCAGTGAGGGCACGAAGGCTGTACAAATATACACTACATGGCATTAATAAAAAACCAGCTAATTCAGCTAACTTAGTTTAGCGGGTGTTGTAACCTGAAGCTATAAGGCTGTTAATACGCAGATAATTCTAAACTGGTCTGCTAACCGGATATAAAAACCGGATCAGATAATAACAATAGCGCAAAATGGCTGTTTGTTAACGTTTAGCAAGTTAACGCGCGCGGCTTCTATGTTACACTTGCGCGCTTATTCCGGCTGTTAATTAAAATTAATGGATCAACTGAACGCTCTAGAAAAACGCGCGGCGTTATCGCTGGCCCTGGTCTTTTCTACCAGGATGCTGGGTCTGTTTATGCTGCTGCCTGTCTTTGCGCTATATGGCACGGCACTGCTTGGTTACTCTCCATTGTGGATAGGCCTGGCCATTGGTGCCTACGGTCTGACTCAGGCTATTTTACAGATTCCATTTGGCTGGTTATCCGACCGGATTGGCCGGCATAAAGTCATGTTGCTGGGTCTGGCGTTGTTTGCTATTGGCTCAGTTGTGGCTGCATTGGCCGAATCTGTTTACATGGTCACTTTTGGTCGTGTTTTACAAGGTGCCGGTGCTATTGCCGGCGCAGTGCTGGCGCTGGCTGCTGATCTTACCCGTGACGAACAGCGGCCTAAAGTGATGGCAATTATCGGTGCCAGCATCGGTCTATCATTTGCGTTGGCGATGATTGCCGGACCGCTCCTGGCCAGATGGGCTGGTTTAAGTGGCGTATTCTGGTTTACGGCAGTGCTGGCTTGCTGCGCGATGTTAATTGTGGCGTTTCTGGTACCTAAAAGCGTTAGTAAAGCGCCTGCTGCTGAAACGCTGGCTGTGCCAGCAACTTTGCTGAATATGTTAAAACATCGTCAGTTATTACAGCTTGATATTGGCGTTATGCTGCTGCATTTAATGTTAACAGCAATGTTTGTGGCGCTGCCGGTATTGTTCAGTCAGTATCAGTTGGCCGCTGACCAGCATTGGCAGGTGTATTTGCCGGTATTGCTGGCCTCCTTTGTATTTATGGTTCCTATGATGATTATTGCCATGCGCCGCCAGCAGGAAAAGGGCTATTTTTTGCTGGCGATCGGGCTGTTAATTATTGCCATGCTACTGGCCTTTACCGCCACAGGTTTATGGTGGTTAGTTGCCGCTTTGTTATTGTTTTTTACTGGCTTTAACTTTTTAGAAGCCAGTTTACCAGCCATGGTGTCAAGGGTAGCGCCAGCCGGCCAGCGCGGCAGTGCAATGGGTATTTACTCCAGTAGCCAGTTTTTTGGTGCCTTTGCCGGTGGTGTTATTGGTGGCCTGGTTGCCCAAAAATTTAGTTATGTAATGGTGTTTGCCGTTCTGGCCGGTATTGGTTTAATATGGCTGCTTATTGCCCGGACGATGCTGGTACCTGCCCGGGCTCAGCGCTTGTCGTTGGCAGTGCAGGTGACATCAGAGCAAGACGCCAGCGTGCTGGCAGCCCAGTTAGCGGCCCTTAACGGTGTGCAGGAAGTGACTATTTTACTGACCGAACAACGCTGTTATTTAAAAGTCAGTTCGCAGCAATTTGATCTGGCACAGGCCAAATCATTAGTTGGCATCGACCAACTCTAATTTTTTCAGGAGAAATCGCATGGCGCGTGGAATTAACAAAGTTATTTTAATTGGCAATCTGGGGGCCGACCCGGAAGTGCGTTACATGCCACAGGGCGGTGCCGTCGCCAATATGACACTGGCAACCTCAGAAAGTTGGACCGATAAAGCCACCAACGAGAAAAAAGAGCAAACTGAATGGCACCGGGTAGTGATTTATCAGCGTCTGGCCGAAATTGCCGGTGAGTATCTGCGCAAAGGCAGCAAGGTTTATATTGAAGGCAAGTTGAAAACCCGTAAGTGGACCGATAAAGACGGTGTTGAACGTTACACCACTGAAATCGTGGCTAACGAGCTACAAATGCTGGATGGCCGCGGTGATGGTCAACAGCAGGGCGGCGGCATGAGCGGTGGCCAGCAGGGTGGTTATCAGCGTCCGGCGCAACAACAGCCAGCCCAGCAAGGCGGTTATCAGCAACCACAGCAAGGTGGTGGCTATCAGCAGCCATCGCAGAATGCGCCGCAACAAGGCGGTGGTTACCAGAAGCCGGCTCAGCAGGGGAATCAGCAGCCGGCACAGCGCCAGCCAATGGAACCGCCAATCGACTTTGACGACGATATCCCTTTTTAAACCGTATAAAAAAGCCTGCTTAGTCAGGCTTTTTACTTTATCGCGGCAGGTGAAGCGACCATGCGAATTCTCCATACGTCCGACTGGCATTTAGGTCAGCACTTTATTGGTAAAAGCCGGGCGGCTGAGCATGCGGCTTTTATGCGCTGGCTGGTGGCGCAGGTAGATGAGTTGAGTGTTGATGCCATTATCGTAGCCGGTGATATTTTCGATACTGCCACCCCACCCAGTTATGCCCGCGAATTATATAACCAGTTTATTGTTGAGCTGCAGCCGAGCGGATGTCAGCTGGTGATATTAGGCGGCAATCATGATTCTCCTGCAGTACTGGCCGAAAGCAAGCAACTGCTGACAAAGCTGAATACCCGGGTTATACCCACGGTACAGGCTGATGTGTCTGAACAAATAGTGATATTGAACGATAGCAGCGGACAGCCCGCCTGCGTGCTGGCTGCAGTACCTTTTTTACGCTCACGTGATGTGTTGCAAAGCCAGGCGGGCCAAAGCGGTCAGCAGAAGCAGGCTGATTTGCAGCAGGCAATCGCCCGCCACTACCAGCAGTTGTTTGAACTGGCACAGCAATACAACCAACAACATCAGTTACAGCTGCCTGTTATCATGACTGGCCATTTAACCACGGTAGGTGTCAGCCAGTCTGAGTCGGTGCGCGATATTTACATTGGTACCTTAGAGGCGTTTTCGGCCAGTCAATTTCCGGCTGCGGATTACATTGCACTGGGCCATATTCATCAGGCGCAACAACTCAACAGCAGTACTGACATCCGCTATAGCGGCTCTCCTATTGCACTCAGTTTTGATGAAGCGCGCCAGCAAAAACAGCTATGGTTAATCGAATTCAATAACCAGCAAAAAACGGTCAGCAGCATTGTTATTCCGTGTTTTCAACCTTTGGCCAGCATTAAAACCGATTTGGTCAGTTTACCTGGCATGGTAACGCCACTGCTGGCCAAGCTGACGGAAGGCGCCACCTTGTGGCTGGAAGTGGTTATTAGCGCCAGTGATGGCTATTTAACTGACTTGCAACCACGGGTTGAGCAACTGCTTGCCGACCAGCCGGTTGAATTATTAAAGCTGCGCCGCGAGCGCAATAGCAGTGGCGGCAGCTTACAGCAGCTTAAGCAAACCAGTCTGGCAGAGTTGGCACCGGCCGATGTCTGGCAGGCCCGGCTGGCAGAAGAAACCCTGACCGCGGAGCAACAACAGCAGCTGAGTGCGTTGCATCAGCAAGCACTGGCTAAAGTGCAGGATGCGGCTCAGCAAGCCGAATCAGAATCACAGGCAGGGTTAGCTAAGGCATGAGGATTTTAGCGGTACGGCTGCAAAACCTGAACTCGTTGCGTGGAGAGTGGTGTATCGATTTTCGCCAGCCGCCGTTTGACAGCACCAGTTTATTTGCCATTGTTGGCCCCACCGGCGCGGGTAAAACCACCATTTTAGATGCGATTTGTCTGGCGCTATATCATCAGACTCCCCGCTTAAAAACCTCGCCCACCAGTAATGAGCTGATGAGCCGGCACAGCAGCGAGTGTCTGGCCGAAGTCGAGTTTGAAGTGGCCGGTCAGGCTTACCGGGCATTCTGGAGTCAACGCCGGGCCCGCGGCCAGGCCGATGGCAATTTGCAGGCAGCAAAAGTAGAGCTGGCTAAGCTTGACGGCACCATTCTGGCTGAAAAAAACAATGAAAAATTAAAACTGATTACTGAACTGACTGGCTTGGATTTCGGTCGCTTTACCAAGTCAATGTTACTGGCGCAGGGCAGCTTTGCGGCGTTTTTAAATGCCGATGCCAATGAACGGGCCGAGCTATTAGAAGAACTGACCGGCACCGATATTTATGGCCGGATATCGATGCAGGTATTCAGTGATGCCCGCGAGCAAAAAGCGGCGCTGGAATTGTTGCAGGCGAAGGCGTCTGCGACGGAATTGCTTTCTGCTGAGCAGCAGCAGGAGTTGACGGCTGAACTGGTGACGGTTAAAGCTCGGCTGAATGAACAGCAGCTGGCCGTCAACAAGCACAGGCAACTGCTGCAATGGCGTCAGCAAGTTACTGCAGCGGAGCTGGCACTGCAACAAAGCCGGCAGGAAGCAGCAGAGCTCAGCACCGAACAGGCCAGGCAACAACCAAAGCTTGCCCGGCTTAAAAGCCATCAGCCAGCCAGTAAACTGGCACCGCTGTATCAGGCATTACAGCAAGCAACGCAGCGCCAACAAAATTTACAAGCCAGCCTGCAACAGTTGCTGGTTCAAACCGAATCGGGCCGCACTGAGCAGGCCGCGCTGTTATGGCAAGGCTGGCAAAACTTGCTGGCTGCTCAGCAACGTGCGCAGCAGCAGCAGCAAAAACTCAGTCAGCAGCAACAAGACTTGCAGCAGCAGAAAAGCCAGCTGGCAACAGCGTTACAGCAGCAAACTGCAGCCCAGGCTACTTTGAAGCAGCAACTGACCAAGCTGACGCAGGACGGCGACGCTGAAACAGTTCGTCAGCAGCAACAGTGCATGCGAGAACGTTTATTTCAATTGCAACAGGCGCTGCGGTTACTGGCGCAGCAGCAAAAGTGGCAGCAGCAACTGGCTGAACTGCAGCAGCAGCTCAGTACCAAACAGCAGCAAGTTACCCCACTTACTGAGCAGCTAGCCACGTTACGCAGCCGCTTTAAAAGCCTGAGCGAGCAGATTGCCGACAAAAAGCAACTACTGGCGCAGCAGCAACTGATTATGCAGTTGTCAGAGCACCGGGCGAACTTACAACCTGAGCAGCCTTGTCCGTTATGTGGTAGCACCGCGCATCCTGCGGTTAGCGAGTATCAGCAACTGGATGATTCGGCCACTGCTAAACGTCTGACTGAAAAAGAGGCAGAGCTTAGTGCGGTGCAAACAGCTGGCGAAGCAGCCCGCACCCGTCAGGCAGAACTGGTGACAGAAACAACGCAGTTGCAACGGCAGACCACGCAGTTACAAACTGAACTGGACGAGTTGCACAGCCAGTTACAGCCGCTGCTGCAAGACACCGGTAGTAAGGCAGTGCAAGCAAACGGCATTAAACTTACTCAGACACTTAACGAGCATTATAAAGATATTCAACAACAACTTGCTAGCCATGAGCAAAAGCTGAAACAACTGGAACAGCACCAACAACAGTTGCAGCAGTTAGTGATAGAACAGCAGCAAACAGAGCGCGGGCAAATCGAAACAGACCATAAGCTGGCCCTGCTGGCCCAGCAGCAGCAAAACCTGACTGAACAGCAAGTGGCCAGCAGCAGCGAGCTGGCGCAATGGCAACAACAATGGCAGGCGCTGCAGCAGGCTGAGCCAAAAGTAACAACTCAATACGCTGATCTGGCTGCGCTGAAAAGCGGGTTGCAGCGGCTGCAACAACAATTACAGCACTTTGAAGGGCAGCAGCAAGAGTTGCAACGTCAGCTTGAGCAGGTCAAAGCAGAACAGCAACTTGCTGCGCAGCAGTGGCAACAGGCTATTGCTGCCAGTGACTTTAGTGATGAAACCGCTTTTCTGCAGGCATTGCTCAGTGATGTCGAGCTAAGTGAGCTGACGACGCTACAGCAGCAACTGCACCAGGCGGAGGTTGCTATCAACCGGTTGGTAACAGATCGGCAACAACGCCTCGACGAGTTGGTTATGCAGCAGCTCAGCGCAGAACCACTGGCCCTGTTACAGCAGCAGCTGCAGCAGCTGGAGCAACTGGGTCAACATCTTACTGAGCAGCTGGGGCGGTTGCAACACCAGTTAGACAACGATCAGCAACGTCGTGCCAATCAGCAAAGTTTGCGGGCAAAAATTACTGAAGCAGAGCAACAACTGGCCCTCTGGCAACGGCTCAACGGCCTGATTGGTTCTGCGGATGGCGCTAAATACCGGCGTTTTGCCCAGGGCCTGACCCTGCAACAATTGGTGGTGCTGGCTAACCGCCAATTGCAATTGTTACACAACCGCTATCAGCTGGCACGTCACCCTAGCGCAGAGCTGGAATTGCAGGTGCTCGACACCTGGCAGGCCGACACCGCGCGGGACACCAAAACCTTGTCAGGTGGCGAGAGCTTTCTGGTTAGCCTGGCGCTGGCGCTGGCATTATCGGATTTAGTCAGCACTAAAACCAGCATCGATTCATTATTTCTGGACGAAGGGTTTGGCACGCTCGATGCCGATACGCTGGAAAGTGCGCTGGCGGCGTTGGATCAACTTAATGCCAGTGGCAAGATGATCGGCATTATCAGCCATGTGGAAGCATTAAAGCAGCGGCTACCGGTGCAAATCAGACTGGAGAAACAGCACGGATTGGGTTACAGCCAAATCCGGATCAGTCAGTAGCTGGTGAGCACTGATTTTTTAATAGCTCAGCAAATGTTGCAGCTGGCACTGGCTTACTGAAATAATAGCCCTGATAGTAATCACAATGCTGCTCACGTAAAAAATCCAGTTGTTCAACCGTTTCCACACCTTCGGCCAGCACTTTAAATCTCAGGTTATGAGCCAGATCTATAATCGCTTTAGTAATACTTTTATCGTCTTCTGCCGAGGGTAAGTTTTCGATAAAGCGGCGGTCAATTTTCAGTACATCCAAAGGCAGGCGCTTTAAATAGGCTAAAGAAGAATACCCGGTGCCGAAGTCGTCTATTGCCAGTTTTATACCTTGCTCGCGCAGCGCAGTCATGGTTTTAATGACCACATCCTCGTCACCCATCAAGGCATTTTCTGTTACTTCCAACTCCAGGAAAGACGGATCGAAACCGGTTTCCCGCAAAATACTGGTTATTCTTTGCTGCAAGTCACCCTTGTTAAATTGCTGAGCTGATACGTTGATGGCAAGGTTGATGTTTGGTAAGCCGGCCAGTTGCCAGGCCCGGCCTTGCTGGCAGGCTTGTTGCAATACAAAATTGCCAATCTGATGGATTAAGCCACTGGCCTCGGCCAGTGGAATAAACGTATCCGGGCCTATTATGCCATCGCTGGGATCAATCCAGCGTAACAGCACTTCTGCACCAACAATGCGGCCGCTTAGAATATCAAGCTGCGGTTGGTAATAACAGGTTAAGTGATTTTGTTTCATGGCATTGCGTAAGCGCTGCTCTAATAACAAACGAGCTCTGGCCTGGATGGTCAGGCTGTCAGAATAAAAACTGTAAGTATTGCGACCGTCTGCTTTAGCGCGATACAGTGCGGCATCAGCACCCTGCAACAGCGCCTCAGCGCTATCAGCGTGGCTGGGATAAATACAAATCCCGACCGACGCTGCCACGGTGATATCGTTGTGCAGTTCCAGGGTGAAAGGAGCATGTAACTGTTGCAGAATTTTATCAGCTACCCTGGCGGCATCTTCCGGCTGCGCCAGCTGCTCAACCAGAAACACAAATTCATCGCCACCGAGCCGGGCCAGGGTATCGGTCTCCCGGCAACTCAGATTCAGACGCTCAGTTACCTGCAATAGCAGCTCGTCCCCGGTCTGATGTCCAAAACTGTCATTCACATCTTTAAAATGGTCAAGATCAAGGATCATCACCGCCAGAAACTGTTGATTGCGCTTGGCTAGTTTTACTGCGCTAGTTAAGCGGTTACTGAAATGTTGGCGATTGGGAAGCTGGGTCAGAGGGTCAAACTCCGCTAAAAAGGCTAACTCTTGGGCCTGACGTTTACGTTCAGTTAAATCGATATCAATGCAGAAAATCTGTGGAGATTGCTCGGGTAATTTGACCACTGCATGATTTGAAAATACTGAAATAAGCGAACCATCTTTGCGTTTCAGGGTAAGCTCTTCGGCAGCTATCGGCTCTGCGTTTTCAGCCATGTAGGTCATGGCCTGCCGCACTTCATCATGGGCTTCATCCGGTATTATCAGCTCCAGCAAACTTCGGCCAAGCGCTTCTTCTTTACTGTAGCCATAAATTAACTCACTGGCCCGGTTCCAGTATATGGTCGTGCCAAACTGATCATACCCCTGAACCGATATTTGAGGCGCATTATCCAGCAGGGTACGAAAACGTAACTCACTTTCAAGTAGCTGTTGCTCTGCCAGTTTCTGAGCTGAAATATCCTGCACCACCGCAATAAAATATGGTGCGGTATTCGCACTATCTGGTGCAGTAGATACCGCGAGCTTAACCCACACCACTTCGCCGGTTTTTCCAAAGTAGCGTTTTTCAAGCGTGTAACTTGTGGTAATTTTTTGCCGCAATTGGATAAACTGTTGTTGATCGTTATCCAAATCTTCCGGATGGGTGATCTGATGGAACGACATATCGAGCATTTCAGCCGGGCTGTATCCGAGCAATGCGGCAAAATGTTGATTAATTCGTAAAAATTTACCGTCAGCATTAACGTGGGCAATGCCAGCAGCGGCATGTTCAAAAGTATCAGTAAATGCTTGCTCACTAGCTTGTAATGTTGTGGTCAGGCGTTGATGCTGACGCAGAAGCAGCCAGGCCAGTAATCCGGTAAGACCAACATAAAACAGCCCTTTATAAGTTTGATACCGGTTCAGTTGCTCTGAATTGTCAGTCAGCATGCTCAGGACGCTATCGCTAAATAAGATCCAGCATACCCCTAGCAAAACATACATTAATCCACCCATTACCGGGTAAAGACGTAGTGTTTTAGCAGCGCCTTGTTGCTTCATCATTCACTTCTCTGGCACAAATAGCGAGACACCGTTTCCGGTGATGAGAAGGTTAAGCATAGTGTAAAAATAGAAAATAAAAATTAATTAATAAAGATTCTTATTAAATAAGAATGCCTTAGCCACGGGGTTTGGCTAAGGCACAGCAGGGCTTAAAAAGAGTAAACCAGGGTTAAAGAGGTTTGGGTGTCAGTGTTTTCTTTATTCGGCTGTACATCAGAATCGTTCTGTACCAGAAAAGCCGCTTTCATTTGCATGGCACCGTTTATTTTCGCTGTCACTGAGGTTTCAGCAATGGTACGGGTATTATCTTCACCGTACTCCACACTCAGTGTCTGACTAAAAGCTGCCGATTCACTGATTTGCCAGTTGTAGGCCGCTGCGCCACGGACAATAAGCCCGCTTTCTGATTCCCCGGTCGCTCGTTTACCACTGAAATAACCCGGACCTATTTCGACATCCAGATGTTGTGTTTCAGCGTCATAAAGCCGGGTACCATAACCGACAGCCACGGTATTGTATTTTTCGAAGGCGCCAAATTTATCGCTGGTATGCGAGCCGATAATAAATAAATTATCGTGTTCGGTATCCAGTTTATAGGCACCTTTGGCCGAAATAAGATAACGTTCGGCAGAGCGTTCGGTTACGGTATTACCGTCAGCATCGAGTTTTTCATCCTCTTTAAAATAGGCGCTGACGATATACTGATTACTCCATTGCTCCAGTTCCTGTCTGGCATCAATTTTACCGGTAATCGAGGTACCAACCGTATTACCGGAAGTGGTAATAGCACCAAGCTCTGCAGAGGTTTTCCAAATCTTATCATCATCCGTCGCTGCTTCCTGCGCACTGAGGGCGCTGCTAACGGCAATGCTGGCCAGCGCCAATACAGTGAATAACCTCATGCTTACTCCTTAGTATCTGCTTGATCTTTAAATAAATGCACGTCCATTTGCGGAAATGGAATACCAATGTCGTTGGCATCAAACGTTAATTTCACTTTTTCCAGAGTGTCCCAGTAAACGCCCCAGTAGTCAGCTGAATTAACCCAGGGCCGAACGTTCAAATTTACAGACGAGTCAGCTAGCGCACCAACCTTGATGCTGAATTCTGGTTCGGCAAGCACCCGCTCATCGTTTTTCAGAATGTCTTCCAGCAGTTTTTTAGCCAGCAATAAGTCTGCATCGTAGCTAATACCGATGACCAGATCGACTCTGCGGATAGGCTCTGCCGAGTAGTTTGTGATGGGATTGCTGGTGATCTGAGCGTTTGGCACGATAACCCGTTTGTTGTCTGGGGTTTTCATTTGCGTCTGAAAAATTTCTATTTTTTCGACCGTGCCGCTGACACCACCACCATCAATAAAGTCACCTGATTTAAACGGCCGGAACAAAATAATCAGAATGCCTGAAGCAAAATTGGCTAAGGATCCCTGTAATGCCAGACCAATGGCCAGACCGGCAGCGCCGAGAATAGCAATGAAGGCGGTAGTTTGTACTCCAAGTTGCGATAACGCCATCAGGATAGTGGCAATAAGAATAATGGCATAGACAATACTGACCAGAAACGCCACCACGGCTTTATCGACAGAGCGGGCAAGCAACCCACGCTCCAGCAAACGTGATACTCCTTTCGCAACAAACCGACCAACATAAAAAATAACAATAGCAGCAACCAGCTGCAACAGATAGCCGAGTACGACTTCGTGATTTTCCTGATAAAATGTCGTTATCTCTTCCATTACACATTCCTTATTAAAACGTAATATCGTAGCTAGTTTAGCAATCTTAGCCCGTTGATGGTACGCCAGTGCATGCTTTAAGTAAAAAAACTTGGTTGGCGCGGCAATTTTAGCTAAAATATTCACTACACACAGTGGTGATTGTAGCTCAGTTGGTAGAGCCCCGGATTGTGATTCCGGTTGTCGTGGGTTCGAGCCCCATCAGTCACCCCACTCTCCCTGCTGCAGCCTTTATCAATACCGATGGTTTCGCCGGCTCCTAAGATGGCAAACCATGGCTTGACCCTGCTACGTCTGCGCTCTATTGTTAAGATCACTTTTAATCATTACCAGCACTGAAATGGATTTAACGTCACTTCAACAGCAGTTACAGCGTCCTGATCTCGCGCCGGTAGAAAGCTGGCAGCCAAAATTCTGTGGCGATCTTCCACTGTTAATCACCGCAGATGGCCGTTGGTTGTATCAGGGCAGTGAAATCCGTCGTCAACCGATGGTACGATTATTTGCTTCAGTATTAATTTGCCAGCAACAGCAATTCTTTCTGCAAACCCCGGTAGAAAAAGTGCGGATCCAGGTAGAGGATGCGCCATTTGTGGTAGTGGCTAGCGAGTGGCAGAGCACAAAAAACGGGCCTTTGCTTACCCTCATCACGAATATTGGTGACGCGGTAAGTGTCACTCCGGAGTATCCATTACGATTACGCTGGTTTCAGCAGCAGCGTTTGCCCTATCTGCAATTGTGGCGCGGTTTATCGGCCCGGTTAAATCGCAATACCTATTATCAATTGATTGAACAATGTCGGGACGTTTACTGTGATGGTGAACGCCATTATCAACTGAAAAGTGCCGGTTATCCGTTTACCCTGGGCGTGCTGGCCTGATACTGCATTTCAACTGACAAATGATGGGCTGTACCGCAGTCTTGTTGCCAATCAGCGGCCGGCGGGTGCACATTGAGCCAACTACACAAGGAAATTTATTATGCGCAAAGCAGTACTACCCATTGCAGTTGCTTTTTGTTTGAGCAGCGCTACCCTCAGTGCCGCGACCCTGATCCATGCCGGTAAGCTAATTAATGTTGAGAGCGGTAAAATTTTAACCGAACAAACCATCATCATTGAAGGTGAAAAAATTACCAGTCTCGAGGCGGGCTATCGTCAGCCAGGCAGTGGCGATCAGGTAATAAACCTGACGGAACATACGGTGATGCCAGGCCTGATGGATATGCATACCCATTTTTATACCCAGTTTAGTCCCACCGTATATAGTGAAGGCCATCGGTTAAATGAGGCTGATTTTGCCTTGCGTGGTGCGGTGTTTGCCGAAAAGACATTAATGGCAGGGTTCACCACAGTGCGTGAATTGGGAGACAATTATCAGATTAGCGTGGCATTGCGCAAAGCGATAGCGCAGGGCTACGTTAATGGACCCAGAATCTATGCCGCCGGCAAATCTATCGCTACTACAGGCGGTCACGCTGACCCCACCAATGGGGTAGCTTTTGCGCAGATGGGGGATCCAGGCCCGAAAGAAGGGGTAATAAATGGTCCGGATGAGGCAAGAAAAGCCGTGCGTCAGCGCTATAAAGAAGGCTCCGACCTGATAAAGCTTACGGGCACCGGTGGCGTGCTGAGCGTGGCTAAAAGTGGCACAAACCCTCAGTTTACAGATGCTGAGTTTGCCGCTGTAGTGGAAACCGCCCGGGATTATGATATGAAGGTTGCGGTACATGCGCATGGCAAAGAGGGCATGGAAAGGGCCATAAAAGCGGGGGTGGACTCCATTGAACATGGCACCTTTATGGATAAAGAGACTTTTGCCCTGATGCGCAAACACGGTACTTACTATGTGGCCACGATAAGTGCCGGCAAGTGGGCAGCGGAGAAAGCAGCGATAAATGGTTTTTTCCCTGAATTAGTGCGGCCCAAAGCCGCGAATATTGGCAAGCTGATTCAACAAACCTTTGGTGAGGCCTATAAAGCCGGGGTGAAAATTGCATTTGGCACCGATGCCGGGGTTTTCCCTCACGGCGACAATTGGCGTGAGTTTGTTTATATGACGGAAGCGGGTATGCCAGCCATGGCCGCTATACAGTCAGCGACCATAGAAGGGGCGCGTTTATTGGGAGTGGAAGCGGAGCTTGGCAGCATTAAAGCAGGTAAAATTGCTGATATTATTGCCGTATCGGGAAATCCGTTACAAGATATCAGTGCGATGGGCGATGTCAGCTTTGTAATGAAAGCCGGCACTGTTTATAAACCTGTTAATTAAAGCAAGCATTCGATACTACATGGCCTGTAACGTGTAGCGTTCAGGCCAATAGTCGGTAGCAGTTAGGCTGGTTTAAATCGCTGCAGTAATTTGCTGACATCAGCCAGAATTTGTGGCGCCAGATTTTTTTCAGCCTGCAGTCGTTGCTTGTCTTGTTCTGCCGTAACCTGTTTGCTTTGCTGTTTACGTGTTTGATGTGTTGGCATTTCTTTGACTACCTGATACATCTGAAAAATACCGGGATAGTCTGTAGCAAGTGGGCCCTGTAGTTGCTCCGGTAAGCGATTGAGCAACACCCATACCCGCAATGCCCCTTCTGATAACTCACACTGGTCTGCATCGACAGCTTTGCAAATAGTAAAAATACTTTGCTCAACATACTGTTGATTCTGCAATTGTTGCTGCTGTTGTTTTGCCGCCAACTGTGCGTGGTGTTTAGTTTGCTGTTGCAATAGCAACAACAGCTTGCCTGCATAAAATGCCAGACTTGCTATTATCACTGCCGCCAGTACTACCAGTATTATCAGCCAGGAGTTTTGCATTAATCCTCATCACCTAATATAGACTTACGCCAATCTGTACGCTCAAACTGAGCTAATGGATCGTCATCTGTATCAGCAACTATGTTATCAGCCAGACCAAGCTGCTCCAGCAGTTGTTCAAGTCTGGCTGTTTTTGCGTTAAAGTACTTGGCCTCTTTGCCGGTCAGAATTTCATTATTCTCAACCCGCTCCAGCAATTGCTGTAACTGCTGATCGTTTTCAATCAGGGCCAGCTCTTCTGCTGCGCTTAAGCCTGGCTCTACAACTTTGTTTAACCGAGCTTTTGGCTGCAAATCAACTTTAACCTGCGGCGCCTTTACCGGTTCAGACACTAACGCGATTGGCTTTTTACTCCCCGTTCTGGGATCTTTTGGCTCGCTGCGACCAGCCTGTTGTGCTGCTTGCTGTTCAATAACCGAATTACGACTACCGGATTTTTTGCCCGCGCCTTTTTTCTTGGTTTCTTCTTTAGGCTGGCGTAGTTTGCGGGCTTCTGAAGCTGGCAAATGGCGCTGACCATTGTCGCCGGCATTACGGCTTTTCTTTTGACGCGTCATAACAGGATACCTGTACAAAAGGGCGCATATTTTAACCAGATTTCTGCAGGATCACCACATCATTCGTTACAAAGTCTGCAGTCATTTTTGTTTGTGTCGCTAACCAGCGAAAAGTGTCCTGATGAAAAAAACTGACGTGAGTGGGATCCGTCTTGTAATGCCAGCGGCTAAAGGCATTTAAATCGGTATAGCGTTTGGTCATTATCGCCAGTGTTCCGGCCGGCTTCAATAATTGCTGCCACAATTGCCACTCTATTCCGGGATTAACAAAATGCTCTATTGCTTCGCTACAACAGATAAAATCATACCGTTGTTGTAATGCAGCAGGATTAGCAGCGAAGTACGGATCCCACAGTTGCATATTATGCCCGGCATCACCAAGCATCTTTGCTAACAATGGACCGGGGCCGCAACCAAAATCAAGGCCTGCCAGGCCTGTATCTTTCAGCGCAGCCAGTAACGGCTCACTTAAACGCGTCAGAAATTGCCGGTATCCGTTATCATTCAAATCATTATTATGCAGTAAATACTGTGCATATTCGCTTTCGCTGCTAAGTATGGCCGCGCGGTCAGCAAACACCAACGCGCACTGATCACAGCGAAAATACTGGCGTTGTTTATCCTGATAAAATAAAGCGGGTGAGCGGGCCCGGCACAGCGGACAAAAGGAATTAGCAGGCTCTGCCTTAATTGCAATCAACAAAATACCTTACTCAAAACACGGTCGCATCAGACAGTCGTTTTTTATAAAAAACAAAAGGGCGATAAGATCGCCTTATCGCCCCGTTTATACTTGTGCCTACGTGGACACTTCTCTCAATTTCGCTAAATCATCCTGATGCGTTTACAACGACCCTGTTAATTTAAGTTCCCTATATTATTGCTTATCTTCCGTGTATAAAATTTTATTCTTTACGACCATCCTGGTACTTTATTACTCATCCCTGGGCGTTTTGCAACGCGATGCACCTTCCTGATGCCAAATAGAGTGTACCGATATCGGCACTTACTTCCTTGCCGCTTGCGCATTTCCCTGTTGTTATTTGTTACTAAACGTAACTGTGTTTAATTTACTCTGATCTGAGCAGATGACAAGTCTCTGCCGAAAAAAAATGCAGTATTAATCATGGCTTATGGTTTAATCGATTCAGAAACAATGACTTATGGTTTTATGGCGGGAGTAAGATAAGTTCAATAATTTTATTTTATGGTCAATTTCGCACAGCTGTGTGAGATATATCTCACAAAATAATGGCACCGAACAGGGCCCAGACCCTGTTCGGCAAGGTAGATTAGTGCAGGCCGCCCAGATATTGCGACAATACTTCAATATCTTCATCGCTTAGTTTTCTGGCAATGTCACCCATCATACCGTTCATATCATTGGCACGGGTACCATTGCGAAACTCCATCAGCGTTGCTTTCAGGTAAGAAGCATGCTGGCTGGATATCTTTGGAAAGCCAGCAAGGCTGGTGCCAACACCGCGGGGTCCATGACAAGCAATACAGGCTGCAATACCACGTGCCTCGTCGCCACCACGGTATAATTTCTCACCTTCGGCAATCACATTTTCCGGTGTGGTACCACTGCTCATCGATTGTGACGAAAAATAAGCTGCCAGGTCTTTCATATCCTGGTCACTCAGTGACGCGACCATACCGAACATGATGGCATTGTTACGGCCTTCCTTGCCGCCCGTGGTCATTCCCAGTTTATAATCAGTTAATTGTTTATAAAGGTACTCAGCATGCTGGCCGGCAATTTTGGGATAAATATCTACCATGCTGTTACCGTCAGTACCATGACAAGCGACACAGGTTGTTGCTTTTGCTTTGCCTGCTTCAGCATCGCCATCAAAAGCGTGGGCTGTACCGATTAAACCGATTAACAGCGTCAGTGGAAGTACGAGTTTTTTCATTTTATATCCATCTCTGTCCGCATTAAACTGCCAGCAAGCTGGCAAGCAAGTGAGTTTAAAAGAATCTGTGCTGCCATTTTACACGAAACTACTGAAAGTAAAATCCCATCTGCGCGGCAAAAGCTTCTTCCGATCTGCCAGATCCGTTACAATGGCCCAAATTTAACCGCCGGAGCAGGCAGTGTACAAAGCAAAATTCAATTACCAACAAGCTAGTTTTTTAACCAGCGCCCCTGATATTAAGGCATTACCGGCGGATACCGGCATCGAAGTTGCCTTTGCCGGCCGTTCTAATGCTGGTAAATCCAGTGCATTAAATACGCTGACGCGGCAAAATAGTTTAGCCAGAACCAGTAAAACACCTGGTCGAACTCAACTTATTAATACTTTTGGATTTGCAGAAGACAAAAGATTGATTGATTTACCTGGCTATGGTTTTGCTAAAGTACCGTTAGCGGTAAAGGAAAAGTGGCAGAAATCGTTGTCCCAATATCTTGAAAAGCGTCAGAGCTTGCAAGGGTTGGTGGTATTAATGGATATTCGCCATCCATTAAAAGATTTAGATCAGCAATTAGTGCACTGGGCGGTGCAAAGTGATTTGCCTGTGCTAATTTTATTAACCAAAGCTGATAAGCTGGGTTCGGGTGCCCGTAAAAAAACTTTACTGGAAGTTCGGGAAGCGTCGTTAGCTTTTATGGGCGATGTGACTGTTCACATGTTCAGTTCACTGACCAAACTTGGGATGGATGAATTTGAGCAGACACTGGATAGCTGGTTTGACTCTAATCCGGCAAGTTAGCAACCATAAAAAAACCGACACCAGGCAGTGTCGGTTATAGCAAACGGGGAGAAGCTAATAATTCAAATCAACAGGGTGTCCTATCGCTAGGACCGCGTCATTATACAATAAATCTGCCCGGTTTGAAGTATTTACTCTAAAATATATTGCTAAATTTCAGTTTTATCGTAGTTATTTTACAGTTTACTAAATTTCAGATAAAAAAACGCCCCGCTGAAAACAGCGGGGCGGCTAAATAAGCCTACTTTCTATTGCTTGCACACCATGCCTGGGCTAGTGGCGTAGCGCTGAAAGATAGAACATCTTACCTCTGTACCCTACAACACAAATTTTAACCACTCAGCCGACGATTGCAAGTTTTTTATGTAATAAAACTACAAAAAAACATTATTGGCCGGCTTTTGGCAATTAATGGTAATTTAATTACCATTAATTGCTAAGTCAGAAGTGTTAGTGGGCCTGATCCCAGTTGTCACCGCTGCCCGCTTCAGCCAGCAATGGCACCTTTAAACTGGCGGCGCTTTCCATTATCGCAACCAGCTCAGTTTGTACCCGGTTTAAGTCGCTATCAGGCACCTCAAATACCAGTTCATCGTGTACCTGCATGATCATTTTTACCTCACTACCGGACTGGCTGGCGAGCCAGCCATCCACTTTAATCATAGCTATTTTGATAATGTCGGCAGCGGTGCCCTGCATCGGCGCATTAATGGCGGCCCGTTCCGCACCTTTTTGCCGGCCCATATTCCGGGCATTAATATCAGGCAAATATAAACGGCGACCAAACAGGGTTTCGACATAGCCCAATTCATGCGCCTGTTTGCGGGTGTCTTCCATATAGCGTAATACTCCGGGAAACCGGTCAAAGTAACGATTCACATAGCTTTGGGCTTCACTGCGACTGATCCCCAGTTGTTTGGCAAGGCCGAACGCTGACATACCATAAATCAGACCAAAGTTAACGGCTTTGGCCTGACGACGCTGTTCAGCGTTAACCTCATCCAGCGCGACACCGAATACTTCTGCAGCCGTCGCTTTATGGACATCTAAGCCTTTTGCAAAAGCATCCAGCAAGGCGTTATCATCTGAAAGATGCGCCATTATCCGTAGTTCAATCTGAGAATAATCGATTGCCAGTATTTTTTTCCCGGCCGGGGCGATAAAGGCCTGGCGGATACGCCGTCCTTCCTCACTACGAATTGGAATATTCTGCAGGTTAGGCTCAGTAGAGCTTAACCTGCCGGTAGCGGCAATGGCCTGATGATAAGAGGTATGAACCCGACCTGTTGTCGGGTTTATCACTTTGGGCAGTTTATCGGTATAGGTTGATTTCAGCTTACTTAAACCGCGGTGCTCGGTAATCAATTTTGGAAATTCATATTCCAGGGCCAGTTCAGCTAATACTTCTTCGGCCGTGGATGGCGTGCCGCCCGGTGTTTTTTTCAGTACTGGCAAACCCATCTGATTAAAAAGTATTTCCTGTAACTGTTTGGGTGATGCCATATTGAAAGTCTGTCCCGCCTGCTCATAGGCCTGCTCTGCCAGCTCATCAATCCGTTTTGCTAGTTGCTGGCTCTGCTGAGCCAGTACTTTGCTATCGATTAGCACACCATGTCGCTCAATTTTACTCAGCACAGAAAGTAACGGTACTTCGATGTCAGTCAGTATTTTCTTCAGGCCGGGTTCGGCCTCAAGTTGAGGCCATAGTTTAAGATGTAACTGCAGGGTAACGTCGGCATCTTCTGCTGCATAAGGCGCCGCCTGTTCCAGAGCAATCTGATTAAAGGTAAGCTGTTTAGCACCTTTACCCGCAATATCCTCAAAACTGATATTACTGTGTCCCAGATATTTCAGCGCCAGGCTGTCCATATCATGCCGGCTGGCTACCGAATTAAACACATACGATTCGAGCATAGTATCGAAGCAGATACCTTGCAGATTAATGTCATACCGTGCCAGAACGCTGCTGTCGTATTTCAGATTCTGGCCAACTTTCGCTTTGTTGTTATTCTGCAGCCAGGGGGTCAGGGCAGCCAGCACATCTTCACGGTTCAGTTGCTCAGGTGCGCCGACATAATCGTGCGCCAACGGTAAATACCAGGCCTGGCCGGGTGCTACGGCAAAAGACATCCCAACCAACTCGGCCTGCATATAATCGAGACTGGTGGTTTCGGTATCGATGGCGGTCAGTTCGGCGCTATCCAGCACCTGCAGCAGTTCTGTAAAGTCTTCCTGGTTCAGAATAGTTTTATATTGACTGCGATCCAGCGTTGGTGTCACGGTTGCAGGCGCTTCTGCTTCTGCATTATTCTGACCAGCTGGCTGTGCCGATTCGGCCGTGGCCAGCAGCTCGGGTGCCTTGTGCTGCAGAATTTCTGCCAGCCAGCGTTTAAACTCGCAATGGCGGTATAACTCGGCCAGTTGCTGTTGGTCTGCCGGCTGAATGGCCAGATCATCCAGCTGGCAATTCAGTTCCACATCGGTTTTTATCGTCGCCAGCTGATACGATAACTGTAGTTGCTCTTTGTGCTCAGAGAGCTTGGCAGCCATGGTTTTGGCGCCACGAAAATTCAGTCCGGCTACTTTATCAAGCTGCTGATAGATATTGTCAATCGACCCCAATCCCTGCAACAAGGCGGCGGCTGTTTTTTCACCGACGCCAGGCAAGCCAGGAATATTATCGACTTTGTCACCCATCAGTGCCAGATAATCGATTATTGCTTCCGGAGCTACCCCAAATTTTGTGACGACCGATTCAGGATCAAGCAGAGTGTTAGTCATAGTATTGATCAGGGTAACGTGACCATCTACCAGCTGCGCCATATCTTTATCACCGGTAGAAATCAGCGTGTGCCGCCCGGCACTGCTAGCCTGCCGGGCCAGGGTGCCAATAACATCATCAGCTTCCACGCCGCTGATGCACAGCAAGGGTAAGCCCATGGCTCGCACTATCTGATGAATTGGTTCAATCTGGCTACGCAAATCGTCGGGCATCGGCGGACGGTTAGCTTTATATTCACCGAACATTTCGTTGCGAAAAGTTGGACCTTTGGCATCAAAAACGACCGCCATATGGCTGGGATTGTATTGACGCAACAAACTTTTCAGCATGTTGATCACGCCATAAATGGCACCGGTGGCTTCCCCACGGGAGTTAGTTAGATGTGGCGGAGAATGATAGGCGCGAAAGAGGTAAGACGAACCATCAACTAAAATCAACGGATTCTTTGGAATATATACCATGGTTAAACTGTCCTCTGGAAATTTGTCATAGCATGCCACAGCCCTCTGTTGACAGCCAGAATTGCCGCAGTGAACAAAGAAGGATTTTTAACTGATAAGCTGTGGATAACTTTGTGCAAAACTAATAGGGTAGCGCCACGCATTTAAAAAAATGATGGGTAAGAAAGCTGTTTAACTGTTTGATCTATATAGTAACTGAGGGGGAAATCGCAAACGCCCTTGTTATTATTATTTTACATCTACTTTGTGGAAAAACTTTCTACGGGGTCTGGGTGGGGCTAGACAACTTAATCAATCCCTGACTTAGTAGGTCGAGTAGACTACCACAAACCGGACCGATGCATAGTAGTTGTTTTAAATAATTTCGCTATTAAAGGTTAGCTGTTAAAGAAGCTAAAAGCATAAAGCAACATTGACAAGGCTTAGCGGGGTACCGAAATGGCGAAAGCATGGTTGATCCCGCCGGATTATTTTGCCGTAAGTACCCTTGATCCCGGATTGATTAATAAAACGGCAGTTCAGATCGGCATTGCAGTCTTTTAATTGCATTAGCTTGCAGGCTATAATGCCAGCAATATGAAACTGGCTTCAGCTATGGGAAACTTTTAATGAAGAAACTAACTTTTGCGCTGGCTACAATGTTGCTGGCGATTGGTGCGACCGCCAGCACTGACAACAATGAAGAATTAGCCAAACGCATTGCGCCGGTAGGCCAGGTGTATATTGCCGGCCAGCAAGCCGAAGTGGCTGCCGTGGCCTCTGGCCCCCGCTCTGGTGAACAAGTATATAATGGTGCTTGCATTGCATGTCATGGTACGGGCGCCTTAGATGCACCTAAGCCTGGCTCCGACAGCTGGAAACCCCGCATTGCCCAGGGCTTTGATGTAATGTTAAAACATTCTATAGAAGGCTTTAATAATATGCCGGCGATGGGTACCTGTGCCACCTGCAGTGAAGATGAAATTGCGGCTGCTATCCGGTTTATGACCGACGGCGTGTAACAAAACAATCGCGTCAACCAGAATAAAACCGTGCAAAGCACGGTTTTTGTTTTTAAAAAAGGCACGATTTTCTCCCTGTTTGACTGTTCACGGCTTCCATGTGGCGAAACTTTGTGCATAATAAGGGCTATTCTCAAACCAGCATAAGCAGAGCAGAAATAAGTTGAAGCTAAATGGATCACAACTCCAACTAATAAAAGCCAAAGCCCGCCGGTTAACTACCCTGATTGGCCGCTATAAGCAGGCTTATACTATTCAGGGCGCGCTGTTAAAATTGTCGGAACTGGCGAGTACCATCAGTGATATGCGGGAATTTTATCCGGCTATCCATAAAATGGTGTCAGAGCTGCTGCATGCTGAAAACTTTTATGTCGTGCTTTACGAGATGGGCACTGAACAATACCAGCTACAATATTTTTCTGACGAAAAAGACCAGCAATATATCAAGCAAGTACCTTCAACTGCATTTTCCAGTGGCCTGACAGGTTATGTTACCAAAACAGGCAAACCCTTGTTGTGCGATAAAAACCAGTTTAACGCCATGATTGCAAATGGCGATATTCGGGCACAGGGTTCTGAATGCACCCATTGGATGGGGATTCCATTGTGGCGCGATGAGCAGCTAATCGGCGTAATGGCGATTCAAACTTATGACAGCGATTATCGCTATGGCGACCAAGAGTTGGCGATGTTTCTGAGCATCGGCGGCCACACCGTCACTGCGCTGGATCGGGTGAAAAGCCGTGAACTGCTGGAGCTGACCGTCCAGGAACGAACCCAGCAATTACAGCTGATTAACCAGTCATTACAAAAAGAAATTAAAGAACGCACGAACGCTGAACGGCTGCAGGCTGCCTTATATGAAATTTCTGAGCTGACGTCCAGTAGTCGTGATATGCAAAGTTTTTATAAAGCCGTGCATAAGGTACTGGCGGGACTGATGTCGGCAGACAACTGCTACATCGCACTGCTAAATAGCGATCAGACCAAACTGACGTTCCCGTTTTATCTTGACCAGTATTCGCCTCCGGCAAGGGAAAGGCCGATTAGCCGTGGTTTTACTGAATATGTTATTCGGTGTGCTGAGGCGCGCTTAATTAACACTGATGCCGCAGAACAGTTAGCGTCAGAGGGTGAAATCCGCCGGGGCATGGCAGACCCAATGCAACGCGCAAGATTATCCTCATGCTGGTTAGGCGCTCCCCTGCTGATAGATCAGCGGGTCATTGGGGTCATTGCCGTGCAATCGTATGACAATGCTTACGAATACACGGAGCAGGAGTTGAGTATATTGCGCTTCGTATCGCAGCACATCGGTGTTGCCATTCAGCGAAAACTGGCAGCAGAAAAACAAAAGCAGCATCAGGAAGAGCTGGAACGTAAAGTGTTTGAAAGTACCCGCGAACTGCGTCAGACCAATTTATTTTTGCGACTACAGGTAGAGGAGCGGAAAAAAGCAGAGCAAAAGCTGTTTTATGAAGCCAATCACGACCTGTTAACCAGCCTGGCTAACCGTCAGATGTTTCTGGAGCAGTTAAAGCGGCAGTTTGCGCTCTATAAACGCCAGCCGGAAGTGGGAATGGCGCTGCTTTTTCTTGATCTGGACCGTTTTAAACTGATAAACGATACCCTCGGCCACCATATTGGTGATGCCTTTCTGATCGAAACCAGTAAACGTATTCTAAGTGCGGTACGTGAGCATGATTTAGCCGCCCGGTTGGGAGGTGATGAGTTTGTAGTATTACTACAAAATCTGCAGGGCGATCATGACGCCGAAGAAGTAGCACAGCGGATTATTGATAAAATACGAGAGCCTTATTATCTGGAAGGTCAGCAAGTTAATTCCGGGGTCAGTATTGGTATTGCATTAATGCAAGTGGACTATAGTAACGGTGAACAATTGTTACGTGATGCCGACGCCGCTATGTATCATGCCAAGGCTCTGGGTCGTGGCCGTTATGCGATATTTCAGGACAAAATGCGCGACCAGATGCTTCGTGCACTTGGCGCCGACTAAATTAGTACCTGACGCGCCTGCCCACTATTGCCATATTACAACAGTCAGAATTAGTCTTTTTTCAACATCTGGCGCAGTCGCTCCAAATGGGCCTGGCCGGTTTGCTGGCGTTGCTGTTCGGTTTTCACCGGCGCCGTCTGCTGCCACTCTAAATCGTCCTGCGGTAATTCATGCAAAAAACGGCTTGGTTCAGGCCGTATTACTTCGCCGTACTGGCGACGTTCTTTGGCGTAAGTGAAAATCAGTTCACGTTGGGCCCGGGTGACCCCGACATACGCCAGTCGTCGTTCTTCTTCCACGTTATCTTCATCAATACTGCTCTGGTGCGGTAATAAACCCTCTTCCATACCCACCATAAACACATACGGGAATTCAAGGCCCTTTGAGGCATGCAAGGTTAACAACTGTACCTGATCGGCGTTATCTTCCTGCTGCTGGCGCTCCATCATATCGCGCAGGGTCAGCCGGGTTACCACCTCTGGCAGGGTCATGGCGTCATGCTCGTCATCACCCTCCAGCATGGTACTGATCCAGCGATACAGTTCGTTGACATTTTTCAGCGCCATTTCAGCTGCTTTCGGGCTGTTACTGGTTTCAAACAACCAGGCTTCATAATGGCTCTGCCGGATTAAGTCGCGCACTGCTTCCGCCGGATCGGCCCGCTTGGCGTTATCGGCCACCTGGTTTATCCAGTTAGCAAACTGCTGTACCGCCTGCTGGGCCCGGGCCGACAAGTGCATGGATAGTTCCATATCACAGCAGGCTTCGAACAGGCTGATATTTTTACTGTTAGCCAGATTACCCACCTGCTGCAAGGTCGCTGCGCCTATTTCCCGGCGCGGCACGTTAATAATCCGCAGCAAAGCGTTGTCGTCATTCTGGTTTACCAGCAGCCGCAGGTAGGCCATCACGTCTTTAATTTCACTGCGGGCAAAAAACGAGGTGCCGCCGGAAATTTTATACGGAATGCGGTTGGTCATCAGGGCTTTTTCAAATACCCGCGCCTGATGATTACCTCGATACAGCAGGGCATAATCACGGTATTCACTGCGGTTAATAAAGCGGTGCGAAATAATCTCGGCCACCACTTTTTCAGCTTCGTCTTCTTCATGTTTGCAGGGCAGTACTCTGAGCGGCACGCCGTAACTGTTCTGACTGAACAGCTTCTTTTCAAATTCATGCGGATTATTGGCGATCAGAATATTGGCCGCTTTTAAAATCCGCTCAGCCGAGCGGTAATTCTGCTCCAGCTTAATCACATTTAAATTGGGAAAATCTGTTTTCAGCAACACCAGATTTTGCGGCCGGGCGCCACGCCAGGAATAAATGGACTGGTCATCGTCGCCCACCACGGTAAAACGCTGCCGTTCACCTACCAGTGCCTTAACCAGCTCATACTGGCTGGTATTGGTGTCCTGGTATTCGTCGACCAGCAAATACTGAATTTTCTGCTGCCATTTTTGCCTGACTTCACTGTTGTGCTGAAACAGCAAGGTCGGGATCAGAATTAAATCATCAAAATCTAACGCGTTATAGGCTTTTAGCTGGTCGCTGTACTGCTGATAATAATTAGCAAAGCTGATACTTTGCGGGTCGCTCGCGCGCTGGATAGCCAGCGCCGGCAAGGTTAAATCATTTTTCCAGCCGGATATTTTACTTTGCAGCGCTTTTAATAAGTCTTTATCACCCTGAAACTCATTGGTGGTCAGCTCTTTTAACAGCGCCATACTGTCCTGATCGTCAAACAGGCTGAAGCTGGGCTTGTAGCCAATATGGCGGTACTCTTTTTTAATAATTTCCAGACCAAGAGTATGAAAAGTAGAAATGGTCAGGCCGCGGGTTGCGGTTTTCGGTAGCTGGGCCTGAATACGCTCACGCATTTCCCGCGCCGCTTTATTGGTAAAGGTAACAGCAGCGATATGGCGGGCAGGTAGCTGACATTGCTGAATTAGATAAGCAATTTTATTGATAATGACCCGGGTTTTACCACTGCCCGCACCCGCCAGCACCAGACAGGGGCCGGCAATATACGTTACAGCGGCGTTTTGTTGCGAATTTAACTGCATAACCTGCACCTTGACCCCGGGGCCGGCAT
>TARA_R100000687_G_scaffold57936_1_pt1 | contig 153509 bp, 131 predicted proteins | sample TARA_R100000687 | Tara Oceans TARA_R100000687 (sample SAMEA2622685) | marine metagenome | biome: marine biome (ENVO:00000447); feature: mesopelagic zone (ENVO:00000213); material: "saline water (ENVO:00002010), including plankton (ENVO:xxxxxxxx)" | depth 600 m
ATCAGATGAGTTGACGACCACATCAAACTCAGTGTCTGCGGCTAAGTCGCTACCAGCGACATCGACAGACCAACTGCCATCGGCCTGCACGGTAGTGGTGTAAGTGGTGCCGTTGATGATCATGCTCACCACATCACCCGGAGCAATATCACCGCCAGTGGCTGTGCCAGTAACCGCGATGGTGCCAGCTACTTCTGCGGCATTAACGATATCATCCGCGGTGATGTTATTGACATTAACGGTGCCGGCTTCAGCTGCTAAATCAACGGTATGCGTTGAGTTTGTGGTTGATTCAACGGTATTACCCAAAGCATCAGATGAGCTGACGACCACATCAAATTCGGTATCAGCGGCTAAGTCGCTCCCAGCGACATCCACACTCCAGCTGCCATCGGCTTGCACGGTAGTGGTGTAAGTAGTGCCATTAATGATCATGGTGACCACATCGCCCGGGGCAATGTCGCCGCCAGTGGCTGAGCCAGTAACCGCGATGGTACCGGCCGCTTCAGTCGCGTTGACGATATCGTCGGCGGTAATATTATTCACCGTCACGGTGCCGGCATCGGCAATAACATCAACAGTATGGCTTGACGAGCTTGTTGTATTAACAGGATTGCCAGAGCCATCGTTAGACGTCACCACCACATCAAAATCAGTATCAGCGGCTAAGTCGCTACCAGCGACATCCACAGACCAGCTGCCATCGGCCTGTACGGTAGTGATATAAGTGGTGCCATTGATCACCAGGGTGACCAGATCACCAGCAACAATAATACTGCCGCTGGCTGTGCCCGTAACGGTAATGGTTGCTGCCGCTTCTGCAGCATTAATAATGTCATCTGCCGTAATGTTATCGACCTGAACAATGGCTGGCTGCACCACAGCTGCATCGTCAGCAGCAATGGCTGCGGCTACTGGGGCCTCGGCAAGTGGTTCAGTTGCGGCAAAGGTGCCAGGTGCCAGCAAAGTGGCATCATTTAGCTCAACAACACGGGTTAGCCTGACAAAGCTGTTGCCGCTATTTTCAGTCGAGCCGCCACCACCTGCAGCAGTGGCTTCTAATTGCTCCAGTAAATCGCCTTCTTCATCTAATATAGCCAGAATCCCTTCAGCCGAATTCAGATCAACAACCGAGTCTTCTGCTGCAACGTCGGTTTGTAACCAGCTGTCAGAAATGACAATGGTCTGATTTTCAGCGATTACCGTGGTTTCATTAAGGTATGCCAATACCACCGAGCCGTCTTCACTGGTAATAAGGGTATCACCAGGCATCAGAATATCGCCTTGCTGCAGAATCTTTACTTCACCATCAGCAGATTTTACTTCAACAATACCTTCAACAACTTGAGCTACGATTTTTGACATAATAAGCAATATCCATAAATTAACCACTTCAACGGCTATTTTAAGGAATCAGGTGAACTAAAACTATTGGACCTGGGTACAGTTTATAAGAATAAAGATGAATCGGGATTGTTAACAGCAGTAGCCAGCATACTTCGCAATAGGATATAATTTGCACACTTTAGCAGTTTGTTATTTAAAGGACACAAATAGAGTGAAAGCTGTACTTACCTTGAAGGGATTTCAATTTTTTGTTTTGATGTTGCTCATCACCATTTCAACACCTGTTTATTCTGCTGCAACCGTGCAGGAAGCAGCAAAAACAGCGATTGAAAAAAATCCTGATGTGCTGGCGAAGTGGCATGAGTTTCTGGCCTCGGGTCAAAATGTTAATGCCGCACGTGCAGGTTACAAGCCAACGGTTGATGGCACCGTGGGATACCAATATCAAAAACAGAATTACGGTTTTGTCAGAGAATATGAAGGTGCCTATGCCAGGCTTTCTCTCACCCAGATGCTTTATGACGGTAGTCGCACCCGCTCAGAAGTAAATCGATTCACTAACTTTCAGTTAGTTGCCTATTTTAATTTGCTGGAAACGGCTGAAATTGTTGCGTTAGAGGCCTATCGTGCTTATCAGGATGTGTTAGCTCAGCGCAAGCTGGTTGCTCTGGCTCAGGACAATTTAAATAAACATTTTGAAGTGTATCGTCAAATCGAAAGCAGTGCTAAAGCGGGTGTAGCGAAACTGGCTGATTTAGAACAAATAAGCGGTCGCGTCTCGTTAGCGCAAAGTAATGTTATTACCGAAACTTCAAACCTGCATGACGTTACCACCCGTTATTTAAGAGTGGTGGGACAGTTACCTGCCGACGTAATGAGCGAGGTGGTGATAGCTGATGTTCTGCCAGATTCAGTAACCCAGACATTACGCCAGGCCTATCAGGGTAGCCCTGCCTACCACGCTGCCCTTAGAAATATTAAAGCGGCGGAGTTTGCAGCAAAAGCTGAGAAATCTAATTTCAAGCCGTCTGTTAATCTGGTGGGTAGCTATGGTTATCAAAACTACTCAGATATTGGGCTCAGAACGGATGAGAACGAAGCCCGGGTGGGTATCGAAATTAAGTACAACTTTTATAATGGTGGCCGTGACTCTGCAACGTTAAAACGTGCTTATTCTGAAATCAACCTTGCTCAGGAATTGCGAGATCAAGCCTGTTTAAATATCCGGCAAACCATTCAGATTTCTTACAATGACAGTAACAAGTTGTTCGAACAGTTACCGCTGTTAAATCAACACCGTTTATCGTCCGACAAAGTACGAACGGCTTACAAACAACAATTTGATATTGGGCAGCGATCGCTGCTGGATGTGCTGGATTCTGAAAACGAATATTTCCAGGCCAGCAGAGCGTACCTTGCGGCCAGTTTTAGCTTAAGTGTTGCCAAAGCCAGAACATTGGCTGGCATGGGAACCCTACTCAACACCCTGGGGTTAACGTCAGATAGCTGGCCGTCGTTAACTGAGCTTGGCGCTGAAAAGCTTACCGTTGACCCAGATACTGCGTGTCCGGCAATTAATGTTTATGACAGCCTGCAAATGCACAACGATGCCGATAACGACTCGGTAAAAGATACCGCAGATTATTGTCCTAACACGCCACAAACCGATAAAGTGGACGCCAGAGGCTGTTCAATTTTCACTGAAAAAATGGTGAATTTTACTTTAGAGATAAAGTTTGATCACGACTCCAGTGTTATTAACACCGAAAGCATGTCTGACCTTGCCGACTTTGCTACTTTTTTGCAGCGCTACCCAAATACTACTACTGAAATTCACGGCCATACTTCAGCGCAGGGTGCGGTATGGTATAACAATATATTATCGCAACAGCGCGCTGATGCCGTAAAAGCAATGCTGGTAGCACAATTTAATATTGATGAGGCGCGTATTGCTACTAAAGGTTTTGGCTCGAGCAGAAGATTGTCAGAAGCAGACACCGACACTGCTCATAATTTAAATCGCCGGATAGAGGCCGTCGTACGCGCAAAGGATGAGAGTCCAGTGCTGCGAGATGAGTAATACACCACGGATACAGGAAGCAGCCCATTGATACCAGATAACCAACATACCGGTGGGCCGCTTTTTGAAGCATTACTTTATATATGTGAGTTTCACCAGCATCCGGTTAGTCCGGCGGCGTTGATCAGTGGTTTACCACTGACAGATAACATGCTCACCCCAGCCGTGTTTAACCGCGCGGCCGAGCGGGCTAAATTCGCTTCTACCATTTTGCAGCGACCGTTACAGCAGCTTAATGCTGCTTTGTTGCCGGCCATTATAACATTGCACGACAACAAAGCCTGTATCGTTCACCAGATAGACCACAATACAAAACAGGCGGCAATCAGCTACCCCGAGCTGCCTAATAGTGTGATAACCGTCAGCCTTGAACAACTTAATGCAGACTATGCCGGTTCAGTATTTTATGTGCGGCCAAAAACAGATGCCGAGCAGAAAACCAACCATTTTAAATTGCCGGCTCATTTGCATTGGTTCTGGGGAGTAATTCAGCAAAATCGGGCACTGTACCGCGATGTATTGCTTGCTGCTATTCTGATCAATCTGTTTGCGCTGTCGATGCCGATGTTTGTGATGAACGTGTATGACAGAGTGGTGCCTAACCTGGCGACTCATACCTTGTGGGTATTGGCATCAGGCATTATCTTAGTGCTGCTGGCAGATTTAGTCTTAAAATTACTCCGACATCATTTTGTCGATTTAGCCGCTAGTAAAACCGATGTCATGATGTCCTCAGCTATTATGGACAAAGTGTTGTCGATGAAGCTGAAAAACCGGCCACAGTCTACCGGTGCTTTTGCTTCTATTGTGCAGTCTTTTGAAGCCGTAAGAAGTTTTATCGGCTCGCTAACCATTGTTGCGCTGGCCGATTTACCCTTTGTATTATTGTACTGTGTGGTCATTGCCATTATTAGCCCGCCTTTGCTGTTACCGATTATTGCCGGTGCGTTAATTTCTCTTGTTTACGCTTACTTTTCCCAGCGCAAGCTCAAGTTTCTGTCAGACGAGTCAGCCAGGTCGGCGGCCGAGCGCAATAGCACTTTAATTGAAGCCATAGGTTCACTGGAAACGGCCAAATCCAGCAACGTTAAAACTAACATTCAGTATAAGTGGGAGCAACTCTCGTTAAGTTGTGCCCACAATAGTGCGAAAATGCGCGCCGTATCGGCATCGGTCAGTAATTTCACGGCCTTTATTCAGCAATTAGTTGGCGTTGCGGTCATTATTACCGGGGTATATTTGCTAATTGATGGCAACCTGACCCAGGGTAGTCTGATTGCGGTTTTTTTACTGTCATCACGCGCACTGGCGCCGGTTAGTCAGGCAGCCGGACTGTTAGCCCAATTTCACTACGCCTCATCGGCTTATGACAATCTTGACATATTGATGCAGTATCCATCAGAGCAGGATGCCAGTCAGAACACCATCAGCAAGCCACTGCTGCAGGGTAAAATAGAATTTAAGCGGGTTAGCTTCAGTTATCAGGATGACGATTTACCGTCGTTAAATAATGTCAGCTTCTGCATCGAGCCCGGCGAGCATGTCGCAATACTGGGCCGCAATGGTTCAGGTAAATCAACCTTAGAAAAACTGATTCTGGGCCTGCACGAGCCAACAGAAGGTCAGGTACTGCTGGATGATATCGATATCAGTCAGTTAGATGTTCATCAGGTGAGAAACAATATCGGTTATGTGCCGCAGGACATTTCTCTGTTCAGTGGTACGCTGCGTCATAACATCGAATTGGCGTCCCCGCCAAAAAGTGCCGAACATTTTCTGAATATTTGTAATATCTCCGGCCTGAGCCAATTGCTTAATCAACACCCGGCTGGCTTTGAAATGCAGGTAGGCGAAAGAGGCCAGAATCTGTCGGGCGGCCAGAAGCAAATCGTCTCTATTGCCCGCGCGTTATATAACGACCCGCCAATACTGCTGCTGGATGAACCCACCGCAGCACTAGATCACAGCAGTGAAGAAGCGTTTCGTAAGCATTTAGGCAGCTATGCGCAGGGAAAAACCATGCTACTGATAACGCACCGCAGCCCGCTGTTATCCCTGGCAAACCGGATTATCGTTATTGATAACGGTAAAATTATTGCAGATGGCCCGAAAGACACTGTAATGGAAGCGCTGCGCCAGGGCAGAATCAAGGGTAGCAGCGTATGAGCAACACTGGCCTGAAATATTCTAAAGACTGGGTAACCGAGGCTGAATGGGCTCGTATTGCGCAATCCCCCTTATCGGCACGTCGGCTGTTGTACGCTATCGCTTTGGCGGTGGTGCTGTTGTTGGTCTGGGCTGGATTTGCCCCGCTGGACGAAATAGCCAGAGGTGATGGTAAGGTGGTTACCTCACAGCAGTTGCAAACCATCCAGTCGCTGGACGGTGGTCTGGTTACCCAAATTATGGTGCAGGAGGGGCAGGTTGTCGAAGCCGGTCAGGTGCTGTTAACTGTCGATGCCACCCGCTCATCGTCTAATCTGGCCGAAAACAGAGCGCAGTTTTATGCGCTGGAGGCGGAAGTGGTCAGACTGATTGCCCTGACCAATGAAACCGAGCCGCAGTTTCCTGAGCATCTGCAAACACAGGCGCCGGAGCGCTTAGCGCATGAAATACAGCTATACCGGAATAGTCTGGCGGAATTAAACGAGCAACTGGCGGTACAGGCAGAACAACAGCAGCAACGGCAACAGGAAGTATTGGAAGCCCGGGCGGCGCTCTTGCAATACAGCCAAACCTTAGCGCTAACCAATCAGGAACTGACTGTCACCAAGCCGTTACTTGCCTCTGGTGCGGTCTCAGATATCGACATATTGCGTCTGGAGCGTGATGTAGCCAGGGCCCGCGGCGAAATGAAGCGGGCAGAAGCCAATGTAGCCAGAGCAGAGTCTGCGTTGCAGGAAGCCCGGAATAAACTGAAAGAAATTAAGCTGACGGTGCTTAACCGCTGGCGCAATCAGTTATCGGAGTCGCGGGCCAGATTGGCTGCTCTGGCAGAGTTACAAACCGGGCTGGTGGACATGGTGCAGCAAGCCGAGGTTAAATCACCGATGCGCGGCACTATTCAGCGGCTGCACATTAACACGGTAGGCGGGGTATTAACGCCGGGGCGGGATATTATGGATATCGTGCCGCTGAATGATACCTTACTGATTGAGGCCCGGATTTCGCCAAGAGACATTGCCTTTATTCAGCGCGGCCAGCAAGCTACTATCCGGATAAGTGCCTATGATTTTGCCATTTTTGGCGGCTTGCAAGCGACGGTCAGTCATATCAGTGCTGACACCGTTACCGATGAAAAAGACAACACCTATTACGTGGTCAGGTTAAGCACGGCCAGTCAGAAACTGGACGACAAACTCACCATTATACCCGGGATGACGGTGCAGGTAGATATTGTTACCGGTAAGCGCACAGTATTGTCGTATTTACTTAAACCTTTGCTCAGAGCAAAAAGCAACGCGATGACAGAGAGGTAGCAGACAGATGACACAGGTGGTTATTTATACTGCGCCCGGTTTTACCGCATCCAGCTGGCATTCGGCATTTGGTCAGGCTGTAATTTATACGTTTCCGGCTGTTGCCAGCAGCACCATGCAGCCGGGTGCTGTGGTGTTAATCCATAGTGGCCGTAGCGATTGGCAATCTCTGGTGCAACAACATAGCGCCAGTAAGCTGGTTATTGTGATTAGCCAGCACGTTACCATTACCGAATTGCAGCTCGCGTTAACCTTAGGTGGCAAAGGCTATATGGATGCCGGCAGCAGCAGTATTAACTTTGTGCAGGCTGTAAATACGGTAAACAGTGGTGCGCTGTGGATCCCGGCTTCGTTGCTTAATCAGTTAAATCAATTTTTATCCAAAGTTATTCCATCGCAGCATAGCTGGCAATCTTTTGAAAGCCGGCTGTCGAAACGGGAGTATGAGGTAGCCAGCCTTGCCCGCCGTGGGCTGAGTAATAAAACGATCGCCGAAAATTTGTTTATTACAGAAAGAACAGTGAAGCAACACCTTACCGCAACCTTTGCTAAGCTGGGTATTAAAGACAGATTACAACTGATAATGCTTCTTTAGAGGATGGCTCTGATGTACGTTAAACGCGCCAGTGATAATGAAATAGTGGCTTTAAGCACCGAGCAATCTGCAGATTATCCAGAGTTTATATCAAATAATGATCCGGGGTTACTGCGTTTTATGCAGCAAAATATTCCGGCGTACGAACTGGCTAACAAAGAGCTGAGCCACAGCAAAAAACTGCAACATTCCGATGCCGAGTTAGCGCGGGTGCTGGAAGATTTGGTGGAGCTGCTTACCGCCAGTGGTACGATAAAATTTACCGAATTACCCATGGCGGCGCAGATGAAGTTGTTAAACCGGAAAACCTTACGCCATGACATGAAAACATTGAACTTGCTGGATGAAGACGCCGACGACAGCATCATGCCCTGAGCCCTTCTCAGGCGATGCCGGGGCCGGTCAGACCATCGAATCCCAGTTGATGCAAGCCTGTAATGTCTTTTGGTGACACCACACCCTCGGCAATCACCAATAAACCCAAGGTATGGGCCAGTTTAATTAAACCCGCCAATAGCTTAGCCGCCTCGTTAGTCTGGTAACGCAGCACAATGGCAGAATCAATTTTCAGATAATCAATGCCTAACTTTTCCAGGTCCTGAATATCGTTGATAGCATAACCACATTTTTGCAGGCCAACACTCACTGCCAGTGCTTTTAACGCTGAGCCGAAACTCATAAACAGCAGCTGATGCTTAACCACCAGCCGCTCATCAAATTCCAGTGACAAGCGCTGACACACCGTTTTTGGCACCGTCTGCAATAAAGTAAGCAGCTGATAATGCACGGCGACATTGGTCAGGGTCTGATCCGATATATTCAGCGCCAGGTGCAAGCTTGGATCCGCGGTTAGCTGAGTCAGGGCGCGGCTAAGCATAATGCTGTCTAACTGGCTGGTAAACTGGTATCGCCTTGCCCAGCCCAGGATCTGGCCTGCCGATAACCATTGTTGATTAATATTTACCCGTAACATGGCTTCCTGGTGCAATAAGCTGCCATCACGCCGTAACACCGGGTACAGCTTTGGCATAATACGGTCTGTATCGATGGCTTGTTTAATGGCTTTAAGCCAGGCTGTGGCGTCGGCCAGGGTGTCATATGGCTGAGGTTGTTGCAGGGTTTTACTTTGCGTTGGTGGCGTCGATTCCACTTCAACCAGCATCGCGTCTAGTTGCGACAACGTTTGCTGGCGGCTGCTCACCGCATCCAGCGACAGGCCTACCAGTAATACCGGGGCAGTAGTATGGCTGCTATCCAGCGGGCATTCTGCATTCAGCTGGTCTACCAGCTGCTGACACATCGTTGCGGTAGTGGTTATCTGTTCTGATACCACAAAAAAGTCGCTACCGTTTAACCTGCTGACTAAACGGACCCCTTGGTATTGCTGGACAACGGTAACCAGCTGTTTTAGCCAGTTGTCAGTTTCGTTGCGGCCAAATTGCAGATTAATGCCTTGCAGGTTGGTTACCCTAAGCAAAAATACATTGCTTATTTCGCTACGCTCGGTGTTATTAAAGTAACCTTCCAGCCAGCTGGCACAGTAGGCCCGGTTAAAGGCGCCGGTTACCGGGTCAAGCTCATACTGGCGTTGCAGCTGATCAAGTTGCTTTTGCTCCTGCTCCAGCATCGAGCGCACCCGGCCGGTCAGGCGGTTCATTGCGGCAACCAGCCGTTTCAGCTCAAACGTCGCCGGTTCGTCACTGGTAATAAATTGGCGGTTACCCAGTGCCTCGGCATGAGTTACGGCCTGGTTAAGAGGCCGGCGAACCCGGTTTAGTAAAATACTGCCGGCAACCCCACAGCCGATGGCAATAATCAGAAAGCCCAACGCCAGATCTTTGGTTATTTGCCACAATGCCACCAGGCTATAATCGGTCTGGCTTTCCAGCTCTATGCTGCCAAACCGCTGCCAGCCATCCTGAATTTGGGCAATACCGGGTTTTATCTCAAAATTCAGCAGGCTGATAAACCATTGCGGCGCTTTTACCGGTTGCGCCGTTAAACTGAATTCAGCCAGGATATTGCCGGTCACATCCCTAACGGCAATACGCCGGTAATAACCGGTGTCGAACTGGGCAGCGAGCATCAGCTCAATGGTCGTCAGATCTTTTTCCATCTGCGACAACGTCAACGCCATGCCGGTGGCATTATCGATGTTTTTTACCTGTAGCTGCTCGGCCAGATAACTTTTAGTCTGGTAGGCACTGATAAAAAAACTACTGCCAAAGGCCAGTAACACGATAACAATAATTGCAATCCACAATTGCTTAATCAGCGACATTCGCTACCCCTTAACCCTGTTATTGCAGGCATCATAATATCACTCCCTGCCGTTCTAATCGTTGCACAAGATCACGCCATCTGGATAACCGCGCGGTCGCACTTTGTCTGGATTTCTGATTACCACTGCCAGCCCATAACCCGGTAGAGTTAAAACTAAATACCGGGGTAAGGTCGGTTCGGGCAGAGGCTGGCAAAATATTCTGAATTAAACTATCTATAATAAGCGGTTCAGCATCGGTATCCGGGTAGTACGCAAGCACCATATGCGCCTGGCTTAAACCACTATTTTCAGGGCCAACCCGCGCCCGCACATACACCAGCCGCAACTGGGCATCGGGTATGCCCAGCGCCCGCAAACTGATATAGCTGGTAATGGCCCAGTCTTCGCAGTCACCCTGCTGGCGGCTGAACAGTTCGGCCGGGCTGGCCCAATAATCCTCAACACCATACAACGTGCTGTCCGGCATATAAGTTAAAGACTGGTGCAAAAATGTATTTACGGCGCTAAGCTGACCATTGATGTCCAGCGATGAGGCTGAAATTAACAGTGCTTGCCATTGAGAAGACACGGAAACCGGCGCAGCAGCTTGCTGTCCGATGTAGCGCTCGAACAGATTAAAGTTTATCAGAAGCGCCTTTTCGACAGCATAAATGTGCTGCATAACTGCAATCAATACGATGCACCAAAAAGGCCATGCAAATTTTTTTAGTGCCCGCAATGGCATTTAGCAATCAGCCCAGTACCCGTTAACAATGCTCAAGATAAGTGAAAAGCCCTGCCAGCTCAACGAATTTATCAGCTTAGTTAAGCGGTGTGTCACCCGGTGGAGGCGAGAGAATGTTGCGGCCAGCTGATGGTGCTGATATCGGCGATAAAAAAAGCGAAATAATCAGGGGTACCAAAGTGATTACCGGCTTCAACATGAGTGGGCAGGCGGTAGCCGCCAAAGTCACGAAAATTAGATACATAGCCGCCAAAAGGTTGCAGGGTATAACGACGCTGCGGGTTGGCATTGCTCCAGCGCATAAAGCTTACCTGCAGTGGCTGGCCATTCTCAGCTACAGTTAAATCTACCAACTGCTCCAGCCCCAGATGGGTTACCGTTAAGCGGGCACTGTGTTCAGTCAGGTGCGCCCATTTCACTCCCGGCCCGGGCAGTACTGCAGCGGGGGTCCAGAATATGGCCTCTGCCACATAGCGACCAAATGCCGAACGGCGCTGGTCCAGGTTGGCACCCACCCGCGCCACGGGCAGCAATTCCTGCAACCAGAACCGGCTCCAGCTGGCACTGTCGGAGCCGGATATTCTAAGCAGCTGACGCCTTGCCTGCATTTGCCAGACAAAGCCGCCCGGAAACGCCAAGGTTTGTCTGGCCTGCATATTCAGATAGTCAGGCCGCTTGCCATTGCCCAGACTAAACTGGCCGGTCATAGCAATATTGGCCACAGTATACAGCGGGGTACCCGGTGTTATGCTAAATTGGAAAAAGCGTTTCGCAGCCTCTGGTAAGTCTTGCAGCATCACCGGGTGAAAATGGCCAGGGTGGGGTGGATGCTGAGCAATAAGTTTTTGGATCAGTTGTTTATCTGCCCGATAGTCAAGCAGCCGCAGGCATAGTAACCCGGCAATAAATAAAATGATAACAACCGCCGTTGCTATCACTATGAGATCAGATATCGAAGCCATATCAGCTAACCTTGATGCCGTAGGTTCTGGCGGTGGGTTGTATATAAGTTGCCGTTATACATCAGGATGCTTAAGCATAGCAGAGGTTAACGACATCAGCTTGATCCAGCGCAGTAATGAGGCTTAATCAATAGCTAATGTCTGCTGGTTGTCGGTTGGGAAGCCTTTGCTGGCCAGCCATTCGAAAGCCTGGTCAGGGTGCTCAAATTTCTGCACCTTAAACCGACCTGCAATATCCTTTATCATTCGGTCCAGCTGGAATTCTTTCACGATACTTGGCCAGTAAACATGGGCGGAATAGCGCAAGCCACGCTCAATCTTCCAGCTAACCAGGTCTTTTATAACTGGTTCAATGCCAGGCACCCCTAACTGCCAGCTATCAAGCAGAATAATACTCGCCCAGTCTTCGCCCAGTAGCGGTTTGGCAACCGCTTTCAGCTCCCGGGCAAAATCTTCCGCGTTCTGTTGGCTCCAGCTGCCTTGTACCTTGGCAATTAATACTTTGTTATCCAGCCAGATTTTAAATTTAGGGTTATATTTCATTGCAACCGCACTCTCTGCTAAAGACAGTAGCTATTAAAGACAGTATCTTTTAAAGATAGTTATAGCGTAGCAGGCATTGCTTAGTCACGTATGGCATTTGCTGGCTTTACCCGCGTGTCATACAAATACTGCAACGCTTCGGATATGGTCATATCGTCGTTTTCAGAAAGGTAACGCTCAACCTGCTTATGGACAAATATCACGGCCTGCTTATGCTGCCTGGCAAAATCGGTGCACTGTTTTTTCAGTTGCTGATTAAATTCTTTCTCGGCAACGTCTTTATGTATGGCCTGAATGGCCAGCTCAAAGTTATTGTCGTTCTCGGCAAAGCGTTCTTTTAAGCTGTTTTTTGGTACGCGGTAGGCTCTACTGGCAAATTCCAGCGCTTCGCGAAAGGTGCTGAATCGCTCACCAAATACATCAAAGTAGCGGGGAGCAGTGTGTTGCACATTGTGTTCTATACCCGCCGCTTCAAAGTCGAAACCCGGGTAGCTAAGCCGCTCGGTAGTTTCCGCGCCTAGCTTCAAGCCTGCCTCAATACTATGGCGCAGGCTAAAATCCAGCGCCGCCAACTCCGCTTCGGTCCACATTTCATAAATCGTTAGCGCTTTGGCATATTTTTTAGCCAGCTTGTCGGCGGCATATCTGCGCCGCTCATCCAGCGTACCGGCCTTGCAGGCTTTCAGGTGGTCATTGCACTCAGTACAGCACGGCACCTGTAAAAACTCACTCGGCTCGCGGGTAGCCAGGTAAAACTCCAGGTATTGCGGCGGCGGCGCATAGTCATGCGTGCTGGCAATACAACCGCAGTAAAAGCAGGTATTAAAGTCGTTGCGGTAGGTGGGAACCAGCAGGTGGTAGTGGGGGGCGGCAGTCATAGTACAATACTTAGTTAATTTTGCTTCAGGGATTTAAATATCAAAATTGGCGGTAGTCTGCGCTAAAAAGGCTGGCGTGTAAACGCCATGCGTTTTGTCTGTGATATTACCGATGATGGCGGCGGTCGAACAGGTGTTAGAGTGGCAAAGTCAGGTGCTTGAACAGCCGTGATGTTGATGAGGTATCCATTTCATTAAGTCATGTCTGTTTACTGGTGGTTGAAATGTGGACAATTCCGGGCAGATGAAAGCCGCCAGCCAGTGCAACATATTCCGATGAATTGTAATTACTATAGCGAAAAACGGTAGCAATATAAAAATATTGATATAAATCATGCATTTAATTTTGGTCCGGTTTTTGCTGTAGTTAAGGCTGGTAAAGCGGTAACTGCAAATGCTGGGCAGTTACGGTAATTTTTATTTGTTTAATCAGCAAGGAGAACCCCATGGAAAATAAAACACCCCGTTGGTTAACGTTGGTAATGGTTGCACTGTTTAGTACCGCTGTGGCGTCTTGTGCCACTATGGAAGGTGCCGGCGAAGATATTGAAAGTGCTGGTGAGGCGATTCAGGACGAAGCTGAAGAGAATAATTAAGATTATTACCCTGCTCAGCCGGTTTAGACATTGGTCTAAGCCGGCTTATTACTGTTGAGAAGTGATTTTTTTACTTGGTGCCACTTGCCACTATTTTTGCTAAATCCTCAGCCAGCGACTGCGTTGGTTTCTCTATTATCCTACCGAGTTCCTGGCCATGTTGGTCGAGTACAATAATAGTGGAGGTGTAGCGCAAGTTGTATTGGCTGTGCAACTGCTGCGGGTGTTGTTTTTGCTGGTTTACTGCCTCTAGCTGCAAACTGCTAAGCTCGACTTCTGATTGCTGCAGCAATTTAAGCAGGCGCGGTATTTCCCGTTCGCTGTCATGACACCAACTACCAAATAGTGCCACTACTTGTAAGCCCTCAAGGCTTTGCATCTGAGCCAGTTCGCCAGCCGACGGCTGATAAGCGGCATATTCGCTGGCGAATAACGGATAGCGCGCCAGTAACAGCTCGCTGTGGATACTGCCATAGGCATCGCTGGCTCGCGCCGGGCTGGGCGGTGTTGCCGGGCTTGGCGCCAGGCCCGGCACTGCACCCTGAGTACTAAGCGGGGCAAGGGCCAGCAGGGCAATAATTATAATGGCATAGTTCATTGAGGATGCGCTTAGAGCAGAGAATAATCAGTTGCTTATAGTAGTGAACCGCAGCGACTTATACAATGATTGGTTTACAACACGCCTACAACCATGCAACTGCCCAGGATCCGCTTTGCCAATTTAAAAAACAGATTTTGTTCAAAAAAAATACGTAACATATGTTCCTATATTTCTTTAGTACTGGTATGATGTGCTCGTTTAGTAAGCGCTAATTATCATAATGTTTGAGGGATCAAGATGTCATTAGTTTCTGTACGTACTTTATTAGGCGCTGCCACCTTGTTGGCTGCCAGTTTTAGCAGCCATGCCACGTTAATTGTGAACGGCGACTTTGAACAAAATTTTGTTACCAGCAATAATTGGGCTAATTTTGCCAGCACTGCGGTAGCGGGTTGGCAGGGTAGTGATATTGAAATATGGAACGCTTTTAACTCAGTCACCGCGCCCAGTGGTAATAATTTTATTGAATTAAATTCTAATGACAAAAGCAAAATAAATGGTAAATGGACTATTTTCCAGACCTTTGCTACTGAAGTTGGCCGTGAATATAATCTGAGCTTTTTCTACCGCGCACGCAGCAAAGATACCGAAGCGTTTTCAGTATCGGTAGCTGATGTAAGCTGGAATATGACTGACCATGTCGTTGCTGGCTGGAGTTATTTCTTCAATAGCTTTACTGCTACCGCCAACACGTCTACGTTGAGTTTTACCGCTACAAGTGGTGGAACTGTGGGTAACTTTATTGATGATGTAGCCGTTACTGCTGCACCTGGCCGCGACATCGCAGTTGATGTACCGGCACCGGCAACGCTGGCTGCTTTTGGGTTTGGTTTGCTGGCGTTAGTGGGTGGCCGCCGGTTACGCCGCAATAAAACTAAAGCAAGTTAATTACCAGCCGTGCTGGATAAAAACGCCAACCTTCGGGTTGGCGTTTTGCATTGTGGCTACCGGCTACTTTCATTGTCATAAGGCTGCAATAATTATTACTTATTCTGCCAAGCTGCAAGGATGTCATACACTGCCATGGACAAGGTTGGTTATAGTAGTTAGCTAACGCAAAGAGTATCCAGCTTGGGTTTAAGTGATTATCATCGTGACGAGTTACGTCATATTCTGGCCAATAAGCGGCTAACACCATTATTTCAGCCCATTGTGCGTTTAAGTGACGGCAAAAACCTCGGTTTTGAAGCCTTGATCCGCGGCCCGTCGAACAGTGCGCTGCACTCACCTGGCAACCTGTTTAAAACTGCCATTAGCTATAATCTGCTGGAGCCGCTTGAGTTGCTATGTCGCGAGTTGAGCATTAATGCCTTTGCCAAAGCCGGCGCAGAGGGCCTGCTGTTTCTGAATGTAAACCCGCTTTTGCTGTTGACCTCTGATCATCCATCAGGCCTGACCAAAAAAATGATTGAAGCGGCCGGCCTGGCACCAGAGCAAATTGTTATTGAGTTGTCCGAGCAGTTTCAGGTTGAAGACACCGAATTGTTTATCAATGCGGTAAAGCATTATCGTGAGTTTGGATTTAAAATAGCCATTGATGATTTAGGCAGCGGTTTCTCTGGTTTGAGGCTGTGGTCAGAGTTGCAGCCGGATATTGTTAAAATTGATCGCTACTTCATCGATCAGCTGCATCAGGACCCGATAAAAAAAGCCTTCGTAAAAAATATTATTGAAATTGCCAAAGACACTGGCTCAAGCATCATTGCCGAGGGCATTGAAACCAGCGAAGAACTGCAGATGTGTCGTGAGTTGGGTGCTGAGTATGGTCAGGGCTATTTGCTCGGCAGGCCGCACAGTGAATTTCAGGATAGCCCGATGGCACTGGCGCCTCTGTTGCAAAGTAATCCGCTTAAGTTAAACCAGGCGCTGGATCCGGTTATTACTTTGACCCCTGCAGTAGCAATGAGTACCCTGGCGGTCGATGTTGCTGAGCTCTTTGCCAACGATAGAAATCTCAACTGTATTGCAGTGGTAGATAACCAGCAATTTCCTGTGGGGGTAGTAAGCCGCAGCGTACTTAACGAGAAGTTTTCCCACACTTTTGGCCGGGCCTTGTATCAGCGTAAGGCCATTAGTTACTGTATGGAAAAAGTGCCATTGTTGGTTGAAAAAACCATGTCAATTGATGATGTTAGCAGTTTAATTAGCGAAGATGCTGATGACGCTGGCCTGCATTTCCTGGTGACTGATAATGAACGCTATTACGGTTTTGGATCGGTGCGCAAAGTACTGAAACAAATCAGTGAAAACAAAGTGTTTTTTGCCCGCTACACTAACCCGCTTACCTTACTGCCCGGTAATGTGCCGCTGAACCTGCATATCGACACCCTGTTGCAACAGAACAAGATGTTTAGTGTGGCATATATTGATATCGATTTTTTTAAACCCTACAACGATATTTATGGTTACAGCAAAGGCGATTTAGTTATTGAGCTGCTGGCAAAAATTATTCAGGCTGAAGTACCGCCGGGCGAGGCCTTTATTTATCACATTGGCGGGGACGATTTTATTGTGGTGTTTTCCGCCGCCAGTAAGCTGGAGGTGCTGGCCCGGATCCAGGCCAGCTTTAATGAAAGAATTCAGTACTACTACAGCAGTGAGCACCTTACCGCTGGGGGCTGCAGCGCAGTCGACCGGCTGGGTCAGCCACTGTTTTATCCACTTATATCGTTGTCGATTGGCCTAGTAGAGCCAGATCCACAGCTGTGCTCCAGCCAGCATGATGTATCAGAACTGGCCAGCAGCGCCAAACGCGAAGCCAAAAAAATCAGTGGCTCCAGTATTTTTCATAGCCGCCGCCGTGGCCCTGTTCAGCTTTGCCAGCACCAGTCAGGGACTTAATTCGGTCCATTTGTGCAGCAGTGATTGCTGAATGGTGGCAGAGGTTAATATTTGGCATAAATACGCCAGAAAATCCTCGTCGGGGTCCCGTTTGGGCTCAATTGTTTCGTAGTTGGGAATAGCAGCCCACCATGCCGGGTATTCGACACTGAAATTACCTTCGGCAGAGGTAATTTCAAACTGAGTGGTACGATTTTCAGGGTTGTGCTGATAACAGATATTCAGCTTATCGGCGCCAAAATGCCATATTTTGCTGTCGATCTGCAATTTAAGCTGCTTATCTTCGGCATATAACGCAATATTGTGCCCGGCGACATGATGCAGAATGCCCGTGGTCAGAGCATCATCAATTTCAGCAGTAATATTACCGGTTAAAGGTTCAAAATTAACCTGGGTGTTTTTATTAAAAGGCATTGTCAGGATCATTGCTGAGTCCATTCTTTAACTGACATGCCTTAGAGCTTAAACCGAAAAGAAGCCAAGGGGTAGTTTACGAAATAAATAACTGCCGCTTTATGGCTATATTATCTCGCTGTTTTTTGCTCACTGATGTCATTAAAAAAAGCGGCATAAGCCAATAGCTGTTGCTGCGGATTGTAAATAGCGTTGATGGTTAACCGCTGTGGGTATATTTCACCCGTTTTTCGCTTGTTCCATATTTCCCCCTGCCAAAAGCCATTGAGTATTAATGGTTGCCACATTGCGTGATAAAAGCTCGCGCTATGCACACCTGAACTAAGTATTTTTGGCGTTTTGCCAATGGCTTCGCTGGCAGTGTAGCCGGTCAGGCTGGTAAAACGCGGATTAACCCACCGAATAATACCCTGACAATCGGTTACCATTACGGCATCTAATGCCGGGTTCAGCAATTCGGGGGCCAGCGTGGCAATAGTTAAAGGGGGCATGTCAGCTATTTTTTTTACCGGCTATTTTGTTCTGGTTGGTTACTACTGTAAGGTAAAATCAGGGGCGGAGTTTTGATCTGACGCATATGCAAGTTATGAAAAAGGCCGGTATTGCCGGCCTTTGATTTCGGTTAGGTTACAGCTTGAGCCTGTTAGCCGTTGTAGCTGATGTGCTGATGAAAACGTACTGTTAAATCCTGCTTTTCCGGGTTTACATGCAGTTTTTCAGCAAAACTTCTCAGCCCCGCTTCTACCTGATTCATAAAGCGACCATAGCCAGTTTCTGTCATGTCGTCATTGCCGGCCACTATTAAAATATGTACCGCTTCTACCAGATTATCGCCTTGCCAGTCGCTGATGAACTGTTGAGCATTATTGGCGGGGTCAAAGCCCAGTAATTGCAGCTCAGGTGTGGTTTCCGGTTTATCAAATTTACTGTTGCGCACCAGCGGAGTTAAGCCGTTACCGATAATGGCTACCCGGTTTAAATCTTTTGCCTGAATCGACGCTTTCAGATGCTGCTCCAGTTGCTGGTACAGCGGGCTGTAGTCAAGGCTATCATTCGCGACATACTGCTGTTTCAGCGCCCGGCTTAGCGGCAGGGTAAGGTGGACATAGGTCAGGGCACTGTGCTCTGGCAGGCTAAGCTTGCGGGTGGCATAGCGTCCGGCGATAGCCCGTAACTTGAAGCCATAGCTTTCCCGATCGCCTTTTTGTTTTGCCAGCAAATCGTACGACAAATGCTGGTGATCACGAATTTTAATCTTCAGGTTTTGCTCAGGTAACTGCGGTTGTAATTGTTGCAATAGCTGTAACACCCGGCCATGAAAATCTGCTGCATTGGCGCGGATATCGTTACCGGTAGCTAAAAACAATAAGCGGATTTTTCGCGCCTGATAACCCTGGCGGCTAAACAGGTTTTGCGCTTCGTGATAGGCCGGATTATAGAAAAACAGAATTTGCTCAGCAGTCTGAAATACATGAGCTTCGGTGTGAAAGCGCACCACGGGTAATTTGTCAGTGGCAATCAAATGGACGTTATGCAGATTCAGACTATCAGCCAGGCTAAACAGTTGCTGGCTTAACTGCTGATAGCACGCCTGCTCGCTGCTGTAATGCTGGTAAAATTCCGGAGTCGCTTTTATCTCAGCCAGAATATACTGGTTAGATTTCGCCGTGGCCGGAAGGTACACTTTATGTTGGGTGCTGATTGGCATGAAAACTCCTGTTATGTCTGCAACGTGCGCATTATACCCTGATACGCTGTAATAAACCGAATAATGGCAGATATTGTGCGCATTTTTTGCGTCAGATCAATGGCTATGGTGCCACTTCAGCGCAGAACGAATAGCGGCGCGGCTTGCCGCCGCAGTGTCGGGCCTTTGCTCAGTTACAACACACCGGGATTTAGCTGCCAGATACTGAAATTAAGCACCGCGGCAAAACTTACCCAGAGCAGATAGGGCACCAATAACAAGCCGGCCAGCTTGTTATAGCGCCAGAAACATAATGCGGTTGCAATAATAAGCGCCAGCAGAACCAGTATATTGGCAAACGCCAATGCCCCCAGGTACCAGGCAAAAAACAGCCAGCTCCATAACGCATTCACCACCAGCTGAATGAAATACAGCCATAAAACAGCTTTGCTATGAGGGCTGCTGCGCCAAACCAGCCAGGCAGCAATGGCCATCAGGGTATACAGCGCGGTCCATACCGGGCCAAATAACCAGGCGGGCGGTGCGAAGCCGGGTAGTTGCAGTTCGCGGTAAAAGGTAGCTGCATTTATTGAGCCCAGGGCGCCAATGCCGGCGGCCAGATAGGTTAAGGCCAGAATTGCCAGCAGCATCAGGGTTTGACGCAATACTATTGTCAGGTGCATGGTGGCGATCTCCACATAATTGCAGTTAATGGCCAGATTTACGCGCAACACTAAGTTTAGATCAGCCTGCAGGCTTTGCATTAGCTTGAGCGGGCGCCAAGTTAGTGGCGGGCGGCCGCCTGCTGACAGAGCTGACGCAACACCTGTAATGCAGCGCTGTCCTGATTGCGGCTATGAGCCAGCACCAGAGTGCGCTCGAGTTGCAGACCATGGATCGGGCGCAGACTAACGTCTGTTCGTTGGCGCAGACTGTCCAGATCGGGTACCAGGGCGCAGCCAACGCCGGCAGAAACTAAGCCAAGCGCATATTCAATGGTTTGAATGTCGGCCCGGATATCAGGTTGAATATCCCGTTGCACTAATTCAGGATAAAACGCGGCCCAGGCATCACAGGGGAGACGTTTAATCAGCGGCAAGCCGGCGAAATCCTCGAGCGCTATCTGCAGTTGCAGGCTTAGCGGCCAGGCGGGCGGTAAAGCCAGCAGATAACGGTCTTGCCAGATAGGTTGCAGCACTTCGCCGGTTTTAAGCTGTTGCGGCGTAATAATCCGGGCGTCACAGGGTTGGTCGGGCTCGACCAGATGCAGCTCCAGCCCTTCTACCTGCTGACTGAACTCACGCAGCAGCGCACTCATTCGCTCCACACCCAATGCTTTAATTAAGCCAAGCCGGAATTGCACCCGGTTAACCGGAGCATGAAACGATGCCTTCAGTGATTTTAGCTGGCTGAGCAGTTTGCCAGCGTGGCCATACAGCTTATCGCCATCCTCTGTCGGGGTTACTCCTTTTGATAAGCGGATAAATAACTTCACGCCCAGCTCCAGCTCCAGCTGGCGCAGGGCTGCTGACAGGGATGGCTGCGCCACACAACACTGGCGGGCGGCGCCGCTGATACTGCCTTGTTCATATACTGCGACAAAGTAGCTAAGTTGGCGTATATCCATAGTTTTAAGCTATATCAGATACAGGATTAATATATTTTAACTTTATATCAGGCCGCAGTAGAGTGAGCAACAGACATTAATTTACAACGTCAGACTATTTGACCCGCATGAGGTAACGCTATGGCCCGCCCTGTATTTGATTGGCAAGATCCGTTTCAATTGTCGGCAATGTTAAGCGAAGAAGAACGGATGATCCGCGATACGGCTCACCAGTATTGTCAGCAAAAATTACAGCCGCGGGTATTGCTGGCTAATCGCAACGAACATTTTCACCGCGAAATTATGACCGAACTGGGCGAACTGGGTCTGCTGGGCGCCACCTTGCCGGAAAAATATGGCTGTTCGGCAGTGAACTATGTTTGCTATGGCCTGGTGGCACGCGAAGTGGAGCGGGTAGACAGCGGCTATCGCAGCGCAATGAGTGTGCAGTCATCCCTGGTGATGCATCCTATTTATGAATATGGCACCGAAGCGCAGCGCCAGAAATATCTACCAAAACTGGCGACCGGCGAATGGGTAGGTTGTTTTGGTTTAACCGAGCCTGATGCCGGCTCTGATCCGGCCGGTATGCGCACCGTGGCGAAGAAAACTGCCAATGGTTATATTCTCAACGGCAGCAAAATGTGGATCACCAACTCACCGATTGCCGACGTGTTTGTGGTATGGGCCAAGCTGGACGGTGAAATTCGCGGCTTTGTGCTGGAAAAAGGCATGAAAGGCTTAAGCGCGCCGAAAATTGACGGTAAATTTTCGCTAAGGGCGTCGATTACCGGCGAAATTGTAATGGACAATGTGGAAGTGCCTGAGGATGCGATTTTTCCGGAGATCCGTGGTTTAAAAGGCCCCTTTGGCTGTCTGAATAAAGCCCGGTATGGCATTGCCTGGGGAGCGCTGGGCGCTGCTGAGTTCTGCTGGCATGCCGCACGCCAGTATACCCTTGACCGCAGCCAGTTTGGCCGGCCGTTGGCGCAAACCCAGCTTATTCAGAAAAAACTGGCTGATATGCAAACCGAAATCAGTATTGGCTTGCTGGGCTGTCTGCAGGCGGGGCGGTTAATGGATGCCGGCCAGCTGGCGCCGGAAACCATTTCACTGATTAAACGTAATTCCTGCGGTAAGGCACTGGATATTGCGCGCATGTCCCGCGATATGCATGGCGGTAATGGTATCGCCGATGAGTATCATGTTATCCGCCATCTGATGAACTTAGAGGCTGTGAACACCTACGAGGGTACTCATGACGTGCATGCCCTGATCCTGGGGCGGGCGCAAACCGGTTTACAGGCTTTCAGTTAATCGTGGCCGGGGATTTTCACCCGTGGTTGCAGCAGTTTCTACAGCAGATAGACAGCGCCACTGTTGCTGATAACCGCCTGCCACCCGCCAGTAGTTTACAGCAGGGGCTGAGCGACACTGAACTGCACCGACTATGGCACAGCCAATTAAGCAGTCGCTTACTGGATTTACAGTCACGCCTGTTGCAGGCAAAAGGCCAGAGCTTTTATACCATTGGTAGCGCCGGGCACGAGGGCAATGCCGCTGTGGCAGCCGCGCTGCGTCTAACCGACCCGGCTTTTTTGCATTATCGCAGTGGTGCTTTTTTTATCGAGCGGAGTAAGCAGTTGCCGGGCAGCACGCCGCTGTACGATATGTTGTTGTCGTTTTGCGCGTCGAGCGACGATCCGATTTCCGGAGGCCGGCACAAGGTGCTGGGCAGTCTGGCGCTGAATATTCCGCCGCAAACCAGTACCATTGCTTCGCAACTGCCAAAAGCCGTGGGCGCAGCCTTTGCCATCGATTTAAGTAGACGGCTGGGCCAGAGCGGCAACTGGCCAGCCGATGCGATTGTGATGTGCAGTTTTGGTGATGCCTCGGTAAACCACTCTACGGCTCAGGGTGCTATTAATGCGGCCTGTTGGGCGGCCTATCAGCAAGTGCCATTGCCGATGTTATTTGTCTGCGAAGATAATGGCCTGGGTATTTCCACCCCTACGCCGCAGGGCTGGATAGAGCAAAGTCTGGCCGACAGGTCTGAGCTGCGTTATTTTGCTGCTGATGGCCGCGATTTGGCGCAAACTTTCGCCGTTGCACGCAAAGCCGCACATTATGTACGCAGCAAGCGCCGGCCGGCACTGCTGCATTTATCTACCGTAAGGTTATTTGGCCACGCTGGCGCCGATACTGAAACGGCCTATCGCAATAAAAACCTGATCGCAACTGAGCTGACCCTGGACCCGCTGCTGGCCAGCACTGCCACTGTGCTGGCGCGCGGTATTTTAAACCGCAAGCAACTGTATGATGCGGTAACAACGCTTGCTCACCAGATAAGCCGGGTTGCGGCTGTGGCCAGCAGTAAACCCAAACTGCAAACCGCCGCCGGGGTAATGGCAGCGATAGCACCGCTACGGCCGGCTTTACCTGCGCCGCCGCTGCCAGCAAGTGCGATTCGCAGCGCGTTGTTCGATTTTGACAAACATAATCTGGCCAAACCGCAACATCTGGCAAAACTGCTGAACTGGACCTTGCATGATTTATTCGCGCAATATAGCAATACTCTGCTTTTTGGCGAAGATGTCGCTAAAAAGGGTGGTGTTTATGGTGTTTCGCAGCACCTGATTCAGGCATTTGGTGGCAATCGGGTGATTAACACCCTGCTGGATGAGCAAAGTATTCTGGGGATGGCGATTGGCTTAGCGCAACAAGGCTTTTTACCGATAGCCGAAATTCAGTTTCTGGCGTATGTGCATAATGCCGAAGATCAAATACGCGGGGAAGCCGCCACTCTGCCTTTTTTCTCTAATGGCCAGTATCACAACGCGATGGTGATCCGGATCGCCGGCCTGGCTTATCAACGAGGTTTTGGCGGTCATTTTCATAACGATAATTCGTTTGCAGTATTTCGGGATATTCCGGGCATTGTTGTGCTATGCCCGTCAAACGGGGCTGATGCTGCCCTGCTGTTACGTCAGGCAGTACAACTGGCGTATGAGCAAAAACGGCTGGTGATATTTTTAGAACCTATCGCCTTGTACATGACCCGCGATTTACTTGCCCCGGGTGATGGCCGCTGGCTGAACGATTACCCACCGCCCGACACGCCCTTACCGGCACTGGGTGAGCCGGCCGTCTTTAACCAGGGGCCTAGCCAGACCCCGGCAACCAAACCGCAGCTGACGATTATCAGCTATGGCAACGGCTATTACTTAAGCCGGCAGGCCGCAGCAGAGCTGGAACACGCCGGCTATACCCTGCGGCTGCTTGATATCCGCTGTCTGGTCCCATTACACCTTGACGCTATTATTGCCGCGCTGGCTGATTGTGAGCAGGTATTAATTGTCGATGAGTGCCGCAAACGCGGCTCGCTCAGCGAAGAGCTGTATACCGGATTGTCCGAGGCGCGTCCGGGTTACTATAAGTTGAGCCGGATTGCCGCAGAAGACAGCTTTATTCCGCTGGGCGCCGCTGCCTATGCGGTTTTGCCGTCGAAGCAGCAGATTGTCGATAAAGTGCAGCAGTTGCTAAGCGGAGAACATCCAAGATGAGCCAAAAAAAAACCGCGTTGGTAGTGTGCCCGGGTCGCGGCAGTTATAACCGGGCGGAGCTGGGCTATATTCAGCAGCATATGACCGCCAATAGTCCGTTTTTGTCCCAGCTGACCGGCTTCGATGCGCTACGCAGCGAGTTGGGTTTGCCAACGGTTACTGAGCTCGATACTGCCAGCAATTTCAGCAGTGGCCTGCACCTGAAAGCAGAAAACGCTGCCGCGTTAATTTTTGCCGCCGGCCTGGCAGATTTTTCCCGGATCAACCGCGATAAATTCGATATTGTGGCGGTTACCGGTAACTCCATGGGCTGGTACACGGCACTCGGTTGTGCCGGAGTATGGCAAGGGCCTGACAGCATGCAACTGGTAACCGCTATGGCGCAACTGACTGCCAGTGCCGCCGGGGCCCAGTTTATCTATCCGTTGATAAACAGCGACTGGCAACCTGACCTTGATAAGCAAGCACAGTTGGCTGAGCAATTGTATCGGCATCAGGGCGCGTTGTTTATGTCGATAGCCTATGGCGGTTACGCTGTGCTGGCCGGCACCCAGAGTGCTGTGCAGCAAGCCATGCAGGCACTGCCACCATGCGACGACAGGTTTCCATTATTATTGCCTGGCCATGCGGCATTTCACAGCCCGTTGATGCAGCCGGCGGCAGATCAGGCACTAACCCGGTTTGGCGAGCAATCCTTTGCTGTACCGCAGCTGCCATTGGTGGATGGGCGGGGCGTTATCTGGCATCGACAACTGGCTCAGTCGGCGGCACTGAAAACTTATACCTTAAACCAGCAGGTGTGCGACACTTTTTATTTCAATCGTGCTGTGCAGGTGGCGGTGAAAGAATTTGCTCCTGAGCACATTATATTGCTCGGGCCGGGCAATGGTCTTGGCAGCGCCGTCGCGCAGAGCCTGATTGGCATAAACTGGCAGGGCCTGGCCAGCAAACAGGACTTTAGCGTCACTCAGCAAACTGCGCTGCCCTATGTGCTTAGCATGGGCCTGCCGGAACAACGCCAGCTGGTGGTGTAACGCCACTATCCACTCCCATCACGCTCTACCAGCACGCTTCGCCGTTAAAACAGCGCGTTTTAGCGCAATGCGTTATTTTTCACTTGATAACATACACTGGTGTATGTATATTGCCAGGCTAATCTGGCCAGCATGCCCGGCGACTAAAAATGTCGTCAGCTTCAGCCAAGTAAAAATACAGGATACGCAATGCAAGTAATAAAACCGTGGGCAAAATCACTGGCCATGTTGGCGGCCGGTACCGTGTTAGTGCTAACCGGCTGCAGCGAGCCGCCTGCAGCGTCAGGCCCGGGCCAGCAGATACCTGAAGTCGCGGTCGTTACTCTGAATACCAGTACAGTGGCGCTTAGTACAGAGCTGCCTGGCCGCACGACCGATTTTCGGCAAGCTGAAATCCGGCCCCAGGTTAGTGGTATTTTACAACAGCGCTTGTTTACTGAAGGACAGCAGGTAGAAGCCGGTCAGTTACTGTATAAAATTGACCCTGCAACCTATCAGGCGGCACTTAATAGTGCTGAGGCAGCGGTTAGTAGTGCAAAAGCTTTGCAGCATAACGCCCGCTTAAAGGCCGACAGAATAAACGGCTTGCTTGGCAGTAAGGTGATTAGCCAACAGGATGCCGATGACGCCAATGCGTTACTGATGCAGGCGGATGCAGCGGTTGCCAGTGCAGAGGCGGCAAGGTTAACGGCGCAGATAAATTTAAATTACACCGATATTAAAGCGCCGATAGCCGGCCAGATTGGCCGCTCTATGGTCACCGAAGGCGCGTTGCTTACTGCGAATCAGGCACAGGGCCTGGCAACGATTCGCCAGCTCGACCCCATTTATGTTGATTTAACCCAGTCGAGCAACGAGCTGATAAAACTGAAGCGCCAGATACGGGCCAGTGGTGACAGAGAGCAGGTTACCGCAGAGCTACTGCTTGATGACGGCAGCAGCTATAGTCAGCCAGGCAGCTTGCAATTTTCTGAAGTAAACGTTGACCCGGGCACCGGCATGGTGACTTTACGGGCGGTATTTCCTAATAACAACGGTGATTTGCTGCCAGGCATGTTTGTGCGGGCTCGCTTGCACCATGGCAACAATACTCAGGCGATATTAGTACCACAAAAGGCAGTAAGCCGCACACCCAAAGGTGATGCCACGGTAATGCTGGTAAATAAAGATAACCAGGTAGAGCTGCGGCCAATTACCTTAGGCGGCAGCTTCGATCAGCACTGGCTGGTAACCAGTGGCCTGACTATTGGTGAGCAGGTTATTGTAGCGGGTTTGCAAAAGATCCGGCCGGGTGCGACGGTTAGTGTGGTTAGCGCTACGGACGAGGAGTAACCCATGGCTAATTTTTTTATCAGCAGGCCTATTTTTGCCTGGGTTATCGCCATTGTTATTATGCTGGCCGGTTTACTGGCGATTAAACAACTGCCGGTTGAGCAGTACCCGCGGATAGCGCCACCGGCAATCAGTATCAGTGCCTCATATCGGGGCGCCTCGGCCCAGACGGCAGAATTTGCGGTTACTCAGGTGATTGAGCAGGCGATGAATGGCCTGGATAACCTGATGTATATGTCGGCGAATTCTGACTCGTCCGGCAATGTCAGCCTGACCCTGACCTTTGAGACCGGCACCGATGCCGATATTGCTCAGGTGCAGGTACAAAATAAACTGCAACAAGCGCTGCCGTTGCTACCACAGGAAGTACAGCAAAATGGCGTGCGGGTAGCAAAGTCCAGTGGTGGCTTTCTGATGGTTGTAGGCTTTATCTCAGAAGATGGCAGCCTGGCCCGGGATGATATTGCCGATTTTGTGGTGGCCAATATTAAAGACCCGTTAAGCCGTACCAACGGTGTAGGTAATGTGCAGGTATTTGGCAGCCAATATGCAATGCGGATCTGGCTCGATGCCGATAAACTAAACCAGTTTCAGTTAACCCCGGCTGATGTGACGGCGGCATTACAAGTACAGAATAATCAGGTTACGGCAGGCCAGTTAGGTGGCGCGCCGGCATTGCCCGGCCAGCAGTACAATGCGGCGATCCTGGCTCAGACCCGGCTGACCTCGGCTGAAGAGTTCGGCCAGATATTGCTGAAAGTAAACAGCGACGGTGCCATGGTTAAGCTGCGCGATGTGGCGCGGGTTGAACTGGGCGGCGAAGATTATTCTATTATTGCCCGCTACAACGGCAAAATGGCCACCGGCTTAGCGATAGAGCTGGCCACCGGCGCCAACGCATTGGATACTGCAGCAGCAGTAAAAACCAAACTGGCCGAGTTAGAGCCGTATTTTCCACAGGGCTTAACCGCCGTTATTCCTTATGACACCACGCCCTTTGTTGAAGTATCAATAAGCTCAGTGGTGCAAACCCTGATTGAAGCCATTATTCTGGTATTTCTGGTGATGTACTTGTTTTTACAGAACTTCCGGGCGACGTTAATACCGACCCTGGCGGTGCCGGTAGTGCTGCTGGGGACCTTTGGCGTGATGGCCGCCTTTGGTTTTACCATTAATACCCTGACCATGTTTGGTATGGTGCTGGCCATCGGCCTGCTGGTAGATGATGCCATAGTCGTGGTAGAAAACGTTGAGCGGGTAATGAGTGAGGAAAGCCTGGGCCCGGTTGAAGCAACCCGTAAATCAATGGGTCAGATCACCGGCGCCCTGGTGGGCATTGGCCTGGTATTATCGGCGGTATTTGTGCCAATGGCTTTTTTTGGTGGCGCCACCGGTGCTATCTATCAGCAGTTTTCCATTACCATCGTTACCGCAATGGCGCTGTCGGTGCTGGTAGCGGTTATTTTTACCCCGGCTTTGTGTGCCACCATGCTGAAACCTGTTGCTGGCGATCACCAGGCAAAACGCGGCTTTTTTGGCTGGTTTAACCGCGGCTTTGAGCGCAGTAACCAAAGCTACCAGCGCGGTGTGGCCGGTATGCTGGCCCGACCGAAACGCTCGATGCTGGTGTACGGTGTTATTGTGCTGGTAATGGCACTGATGTTTATCCGCCTGCCGACCTCGTTTTTGCCGGAAGAAGATCAGGGTGTATTTTTAAGTATGGTCCAGTTGCCCACCGGTGCCAGCCAAGAGCGGACCGAGGCGGTAATGGATAAAGTCGCTGCCCACTATGCCACTGAACAGGCTGTGGAATCGGTCTTTACCGTGTCGGGTTTCAGCTTTGCCGGTAGCGGCCAGAATATGGGCCTGGCGTTTGTCCGGTTAAAGGACTGGGACCAGCGTGGCCCGGCTGATAGCGTGCAGGCGGTAATAGGCCGGGCCTGGGGCTTTTTCGGTACGGTAAAAGAGGCGCAGATTTTTGCCTTTAACCTGCCACCGATTGCCGAGCTTGGCCGGGCAACCGGCTTTTCATTGTTTTTACAGGATCGCGGCGGCCTGGGCCATGAGGCGCTGTTAAATGCCCGCAACCAGTTGCTGGGAATGGCGGCACAGCAACCCAACCTGCTTGGCGTGCGGCCCAACGGCATGGAAGATGCGCCCCAACTGCAAATTAATGTTGATCAGTTAAAAGCCCAGGCACTGGGTGTGGCGCTGAGCGATATCAACCAGACATTGTCGATTGGCTGGGGCTCGACCTATGTTAATGACTTTACTGATCGCGGCCGGGTGAAAAAGGTGTTTGTGCAGGCAGAACCTGAGTTTCGGATGACCCCGGAAGATATTCAGCGCTGGCATGTCCGCAACCGCGATGGCGAGATGGTTAGTTTCAGCTCTTTCGCCAGCAGTGACTGGGTATACGGGCCGCAGCGGCTGGAACGCTATAATGGCGTGTCGGCGATGGAAATTCAGGGTGAGCCGGCGCCCGGCACCAGCTCGGGTGATGCCATGGCAACCATGGAGCAACTAATTAGTCAGCTCCCCGCTGGTATCGGCTTTGAGTGGACCGCAACCTCTTATCAGGAAAAACTGTCTGGCTCACAAGCCCCGGCGCTGTATGCCCTGTCTATTCTGGTGGTGTTTTTATGTCTGGCGGCGCTGTATGAAAGCTGGAGTGTGCCTTTTGCGGTTATTTTAGTGGTGCCATTGGGGATTATCGGCGCCCTTACGGCTGCTTATCTGCGCGGTATGGGCAACGATGTCTATTTTCAGGTCGGGCTGTTGACAACGATGGGCCTGGCCTCGAAAAACGCGATTTTAATTGTTGAGTTCGCCCGTGAGCTGCAGCAGCAGGGTAAAGAGCTCACCGCGGCAATTCTGGAAGCGGTGCGCCTGCGCTTGCGGCCGATAATTATGACGTCGATGGCGTTTTCACTGGGGGTATTGCCGCTGGCAATCAGCTCCGGTGCTGGCTCGGCCAGTCGCAATGCCATTGGTACCGGCGTGCTCGGTGGCATGATCTCGGCCACAGTGCTGGCGGTGTTCTTAGTGCCGGTATTTTATCTGGTGATAATGAAAGTGTTTGCCAAAAAGACTACAGCGGTTAGCTGAGTCAGGCTTGAAATGTTAGTACCTTTGCCAGCTGAACCGTTTTGCAATTACGGCCAGCTGGTTTTTTTATGCCTTTTTCAGGCCCTGCAACATAGTATCAATCAGCGCCGGGGCATGTTGCATCAGGTCACACTGCTGCGGTTTTAACAAGAAATGGCTGATGATACCGCCGACATACATATGCATGGCATTAGCGGCCAGCCGAGGAGTAATACCGTCGCGCAAGGTGCCTGCGGCCGCAGCCCGCTCAAATGCCCGCTGCATCACGGCGACGGTCTGGGTATCTAATTCATCTTGTTTGGTTACCGCGGGGTTTAACTCATCAATATATTCGCAGCGGTGAAAAATAATCGTCAGAACCCGCCGTTTCTGCTCACTACTGGCAATCAGCTGTAAGCCATTGCTAAACAGCTGCTGTAGCTGACTGAACGGATCAGCGGCAAGGTTATTATCTATTTCCGTTAGCATTGTTTGAAACGGCAGCCGGACCCGCTCCATCATGGCATTAAATAAATCGGCTTTATTCTGAAAATGCCAGTAAATTGCGCCGCGGGTGACATTAGCTGCTACCGCAATTTTTTCCAGCGTAGTGCGGGACACTCCCTGCTCAAAAAACAGCAGTTCTGCAGCATCAAGAATGGCAGCGCGGGTGCTTTCTGCTTCGGCTTTAGTACGTCTGGGCATAGTTAATTTACTGTCAGAAGTTTAAAAAATAGCGTTTGCGAATTCTAACAGATCTGGCGCAGATGGGGGCAGTTTTATGCCTGCAGCGGCAGGGTTACATAGAATGTTGTTCCCTTGCCAGGTTCAGAGACAAAGGAAATATCGCCGTCCATTGCGTGCATTAATTCCTGTGACAAGGCCAGCCCCAGCCCCGTGCCGCCTTGCTCTCTGGTATTGCTGGCATTTTCCTGGGCAAAACGCTGAAATATCCGTTGCTGAAATGCAACCGTAATACCCGGGCCGTTATCGCTAATAACAATGGCTATATCGGTGTTTTGCTGTTGCAGGCTGATGTTCACCTCGTCCTGTTCGGGCGAAAATTTAATGGCGTTAGACAGCACATTCGCTAAAACCTGCAGTAAGCGGTTTTCATCGACCAGGGCGATGGTGGCCATATTTTCGGCTGGCGGTATATAGCGTAAGCTTATCTGCCGCTTAAGGCCATAGGGAGAGTTCTCTGTAACAGCACGCTGAGTAATGACCGCAATATCATGCGGTTGCATGGACAAGACCATCTGGCTGGCTGCCAGCTTTTCCAAATCCAGTAAATCGTTAATCAGCAGGGTCAGCCGCTGGCTGTTACTGTTAGCAATTTGCAATAAGTGCTGTTTTTTAGCCGGTTTGGCGTCAAGGGCGCCAGACAATGCCAGATTGAGGGCACCGCTGATTGAAGTAAGGGGGGTGCGTAATTCATGGCTGACAGTAGAGATAAACTGGTCTTTCATTAAATCAAGCTGTTGCAGTTCCTGATAGGCCTGTTGTTGTTTTTTTAAACTGTGTTCAAGCTCAGTGGTCCGTTCTGCAACGGCTTCTTCCAGCAGCGCATTAACCTGATGTACCTTGTTGATATGAGATTTGATGATATAACTTAACAGGCCGATAATGACCAGTGCAAATAGCAGCTGAACTGTTTTGCGCTGCCACCAGTGAGGTTGCACCTCAATTTTTAACCGGGTTATTTCGCCACTGAAAAGTTGCTGATTATTACTTGCTTGCATAAACAGGGTATAGGTACCTGGTGCCAGCTTAGTAAAGGACGCAACATTGCCGTTGTTAAGTTGTTGCCAGCTTTCGTCATAACCACTGAGTTTATATAAATAACGATTGCGGACGGGGTTATTAAAATCGAAACTGGCGAAGTGAAATGCTATTCTGGAGACCTCAGCAGGTACAGATATTGACTCAATAGGGCTTAACAGACCACTGGCAGTAGCCGGTTTTTGATCAAAGGTTACTCTGGTTATGGCCTGGGCAACCGCTGACAGTGGTGGCAGCAGCCTGCTGGGTGTCACTAATTCTAAACCTGCGTCAGAACCAAAATAAAGCTGGTTGTCGTCTTCCGCCACAGCAGCAAACATCATTTCATTGCTGTTTAAACCATCAATCTGGTCAAAATAAGCAATAGTGCCATCAGGCTTAATCAAATCAAGGCCGACGGTGCTCATTACCCAGATATTATTCAGTTTGTCGGTATGCGCACCAACCAGCGATTTACCCGAAAGACCACTAGTGGTAGCAATGAGCTGAACGGCACCGTTATTTTGGTTAACGCGTAGTAAACCCTGTTCAGAGCATATCACAACACTATTGTCGGGAGCATGAGCAAGACAGGTGAGCTGACCGGTAAAGTCTGGCGACAGTAGCGACGAGTTGCTTAATGTTTTTATTGGTACAATTGACAGAGTTTGCCGGTCTATTAAATACAAACCGCTAAGCCGGCTTGCCAGCCAGATATAATCGGGGGTAACCAACATCGCCTGGATGGCGTCGCCTATCATAGTCTGGCTTATATCGGCTAAAAAATGACTGACCGCCCCGGTCTGGTTATCAAACAATAAAACACCATTGTTCCAAATGTTAATAATGGTTTTATTGTCATCGGTAAATTGGATATCTCGGGCATTTTGCTGTGCCATGCCTGATGCGGTGTATGGGGTGGCAAAGCGGATAAACTGGCCACTGATATCGCTGATGGCATTGCCGCTGGTATCGTCGCTGGTTTCATAATACCGGAAAATACCATTGTCGCTGCCGACCCAGATAACATCGTCAGGGGCGCGCCGAATTACATTTACTCTGCCAGGCAGGTCATATTGTTGTACCTGCTTTGACCTATGAGAATAACGACTGACGCTGCCATGCTGACCAAACCAAAGTTGGTCTGCTTCCGCCAGCAAACTTAATACCGGGGCCGTAATGCTGTTTTGCAGTGTTGCCAGTGCCGCATCGGCGGTATTCTGAAACGCATTGCGCTGGCGTGTTTTAAAAAATAGGCCACTTTCCCGGGTACCAACCCAGGTGACCTGACTTTTATCAATAAAAAAAGTCCGGACATTAATATGCTCCAGCTCAACATAATCTTGCAGACGTTTTACAAAAGTTCGCTTTACCGGATCAACTGAATAAATGCCATTGAAAGTACCAATCAGTAAATTACCTTCAACGCTGGTGCTTAGCGCATTAATTACCGGCAGTATTTGCTGATCAGGTAACCTTACCCGCATAAAGCGCTGCTGTGCGGGCTGGTAGACAAATAAGCCGCGGCTGGTGCCAAGCCATACCTCATTACCTACCACCTGTAATGCCCGGATTTCGTTATCAGTACCGCTATTGCCATGTGGATACAACGGTTTGCCAAACCCTTTGTCATCCTGCCAGCTTAGTAAACCAGCGGAGGTGGCAATCCATAGCGTTTGATCGGGGGTCTGGGCAAAATCCCAAATTCGTCTGCTGGGTAAGTTATCACTTGTCTGATCGATGCGGCTAAAACCATTTTTTTCATCATAACGGTTTATTCCCTTGGTGGTGCCAACCCATACGCGCTGCTGCTGATCAGTAAATAACTTCTGCACAAATGGGCTGGCCAGGGCATCAGATGCGCCGTCAAACAGCTCAATGGTACCGCTATCAGCATGAATTTTAGCCAGGCCATAACCCCAGCTGCCTGCCCACAAGTTGTTCTGGCTGTCGAAGGTAATGGCATCAATATCCGGTACTGATTTCAGCTTGGTCAGGGTTTTGTTTAACAGTGGCTGTTGCTGAAACTGATAACCGTCAAATTGCATTAAACCGGTATTGGTTGATGCCAGCCAGAGGTAACCGTTACGGTCCTGGGTAATACTGTAAATACCTACATTGGGTAAGTTATTGTCTATTAATATTTTTTCAAAATAAGTGGCAGCAGCCGCCCCGGTAGTTAACCAATAGCAACCGAGGCAAATATAGACCAGAGCTGTGATAAGTCGCTTCAGAATTACAGATAACAAACTGTACTACCGCTGAACCTGAGATAGTCTCAGTGTGTTTGATGGAACAGCTGAAAGCAAGGTTGAAAATGCAAAATCAGGGTGCTGTTGGATAATTAAGCAGTAGCGACGCTGAAATGGGGGATTTAAACGGTGAACCCGCCAGGGCGCTGGCGGGCTATATTTATCGGTAACAGTGCAACCTAAAACGTATAGTTCAGGCCGACAGTCATTAATGACACATCAGACTCAACCAGGCCGTCGTCTTCATCTTCCAGATCGGGCAGTACATTGTACTCGGCTACCAGACTTAAACTGTTGGTCAGGTGAAAGTTGGCGCCTGCGCCATAAATAAAGCCACTTTCGGTGGTCGACTCTGAGCCGGTTAAACCGGGAATATCGTAGGCGAAATTGTATTTGGTTTCACCATAACCTGCGGTGGCAAACAGGGAGAAACGATCTCCCAATGGTATAGAGCCTTTAGCCATCAATGCCATATGGCGGTCTATTTCATAACGGGCTGAATCGTCGTTATCAAAAATTTCTTCATCTTCTACGCCAATAGCATAGCGGGCTTCCAGCGCCAGAAAACTGGTAAGTTGCAAACCAGCATTGACTCCGGCTACCCCAAATTTAACATCGGTATCGGCAAAATCGGATTCCAGTTCTACTTTATGCTGACCGTAGTGGCCGCCCAGATAAAAGCCCTTGTCGTAGCTTTGGGCAGCGGCAGCTGCGGAGAAGAAGGTCCCTGCGAGTAGGGTGGTTGCTAGTAGTTTACGCATAGTGACTCCTTAATTGCGATTAAGACGAGTAAAGTCACTAACAGGTATAGCAAGGACCAGATGAATCAAATATTAATCCTATGTAATCGTTTGTAATTATTTGCCGCTTATTTAATGACGAAATCAAAATACTGATCAGTATATACCGGCGGCTGATGAGTAAAATGCCACCATTCCATGCTGTACACCTTAAAACCGGCCTGCAGCATAATGGTTTCAAGCAGCTGGCGGTTAGCCTGCTGGGCGTTGCTGATGGTAGGGTGGCCGACATTGGATACCGGGTCAAACATATCAAACGGTGAGCCCATATCCAGCGGCTGCCAGTTGCCCGCTTCATCTTTGGCTGCCAGGGTTAAATCAAGGGTACTGCCGCGGCTATGGCCGGACTTTTGTGCAATATATTCGCCAATCAGCTGATCTTTGCCAAGGTTAGGGTAATATTCGGCTTTGGTGCTGGTATCGGCTAAATCGTTGGCCCAGCGCATAAAGTGGTTAACCGCCCGTTGTGGTCGGTAACAGTCATAAATGTACAGGGTTAAACCTTTAGCCGCGGCCAATTGCTGGGCTGTTACCAGCGCATTAGCCGCGTTTTGCTGCAAATAGCATTTATTGGCCTGATAGCCATCCACCTGACTACCAACAAAGTTGTTACTGCCAAGGTACGCCATATGAATTTGGGCATCGGGTATCAGCGATGAAACCTCGGTAAAGTCGGCTGGTACTGATGGCTCAGCAGCAAGCGGTAACGGGCTGGTCAGAGCCAGCAGGGTGGTAAGCAGAGCCATTTTCATCATCGTTATCCTCGTTAGATCATTAGTACACCGGCAACCAAAAAGCTGAGTAAGGCGATAGCACCACACACCAGCGCATAGGGCAGCTGGGTTTTCACATGTTCCAGTAAATCACAGCCAGCAGCAACCGAGCTTACTGCGGTGCTGTCGGAAATAGGCGAGCAGTGATCGCCAAACACCCCACCGCTTAATATCGCCGCCAGAATAAGTTGTGGCGGTAGGCCGAGCAGGCTGACCATTGGCATACCAATCGGAATAAGAATGGCAAAGGTGCCCCAGCTGGTACCGGTGGTAAAGGAGATTAATGCACCGGCTAAAAACAGCAGCGCCGGAATAAGCACCTGCGGCAGGTTCTGATCAACTATGCTGGCAATAAAGGTACCGGTGCCCAGCAGTTTTAAGCTGGACCCGAGCGACAACGATAACAACACGATGGTTACCAGCGGCAGGAGTTCACTAATGCCCTTAAAGCCGATATCCACCAGTTGCTGATGTTTAAAACGGCGGCTTAGCAGCATCATGGCATACACCACCACGCAGGCCAGTGCGGTGGCATATAACACCGACTTAGAACCTGAGCCCTGCACCAGCTGGCCATTGCCGGTTAACAGCATAAAGCCCAGCATGGCACCGACCAGGGTTACCAGTGGCACTAACATATAAGATGGATGGCTGGGTGCAGTCTCAATTTCGCTGTGGTGCGATAAGGTATGCAGCTGCTGCTCTGAGGTACGCATCGGCCCGTATACCTTGCCACTGATAATGGTGTACAGCACTACCACTAAGGTGATCAGGGCATAGAAATTAAGCGGGATAGTGCCAATTAAAATAGCCACCGGGCTCTCTGGTAAATCATAGGTGCTAAGCAGCCCCAGAATATAAGCGCCCCAGCCATTGAGTAAAATAATAATGCAAATCGGCGCACTGGTGCTGTCGATAATATAGGCCAGCCGGGCCCGGCTCATTTTAAATTTATCAAACAGGCCACGCGAGCTAATACCGGCAGTCAGCGAGCTTAAATTCGATTCAATAAAGGTGACACTACTGATGAAAAAAGTCAGTAAGCCGGCCTGGCGGCCATTGCGGGCAATACCTTTATTAACCAGCATCGCCACCGTGGCCGACACCCCGCCAGAGTAGCGCATATAGGCCAGTAAGCCGCCAACTAAGAGCGAAAACATTAAAATGCGGGCGTTGTCACTATCGCCGGTAACGGCAATAATCCGCTCCAGAGTCTGAATACTGCCATCCAGCAGTAAACCAGCGCCAAAGCTCTGGCCATTTTGCAGAAAAATCAGCAGCTCTGAGGTACATAGTGATAACATCAAGGCCAGAATCACTTCTTTGCGCCACAGTACCACGGCAATGGCGACAAGCGCCGGAAGCAGGGTTAACCAGTCAGCCACCTTAGGCTCCTTTTTATTATTTTTATACAACTAATTTATACAGTTACTTTTATACAGATAAGCATGCCAGCGGGCAAGCCGGCTACTGGCGTTTTGGCCGTTTTCTGCTTTACTTAGCTAACTTTAAAATAAGTCGAATCTAAATTATCTGATTATCAATTTTTATTAACCTGAAGTTTGCCTTCGTGGTTCGGTAAGCAGTAAGCCGGTGAATAGCAGCATCAATAACAGGGAGTGTCGGTTATGCGTTTTGTTAAATATGCGGTGGTGCTGTTGCTATTTTGCAGTTTTGTGGCTGAGGCTACCTTAGTTCGCCGTGGTGGTCGGGGAGCTGAAACCTCGACCAACCCGCAGAGTTATGGTTTGTACGATAACAGTTACCTCAGTACCGGTTATTTAGTGCAAGGTGCACCTGCTATAAACACTGTTAACTTTACCATCGGGGATTTAGAGTTATTAGCGGTGCCGCGGGATTGCTGGCTGATTACCGACTTATTGCCACCACCTGAGTTCTGGCAGGAAGACCCTTGTTACTATGAGTTTGAACTTGGCGAGCAGCTGGATTTTGAAGGTGCGTTGCTGTGGGATTTTCCGGCGGCTTATGCCGCTGAATTTCGCTGGACTTTACGCCAGGGCGAACAAAGCTGGGATTTTATTAGCGATCGCAGCGATAGCTTTAGCCCGGCTGCGCTGATGCCAGCTGAGCTAATGCCTGGTCAATACTGGCTGACCTTTACCAGTACCTTTTACTCAGGAGCTGATCAGGACTTTTATTACCGTCAGGCACGTGATGAATGTTATCCGGTTTTTATCGATGATGGTGATGACAACTGTTACTACTATCTTGGTCGCAAGGCAGATGTTCTGAGCTTTAGTTCGCCGGAAGAGTGGGTATTTATTCTTGAGCCCACAGCTGTGCAAGTTCCCGTGCCGGCAACGCTTAGCTTATTTGCCGGTCTGCTGTGGTTTTGCCGCCGCCAGATCCTTTTCGGCTTGCGCGAGCGCTAACTGGCGCTGTTCAGCCAGTTCCGCTTCCAGTCGCTGGCGCAGTGGCGCCAGCAGTTTTTCTGAGATTGTGTTAAAAATAGGGTCATCAAAAGTCCACCATTCACGCCAGCCATAGGCCATGGCTTGCTGCAGTTGTTCCACTGCCAGTTCATTATTGCCCTGCAACGCCGCTAGTCGCGCTGCTAGATGATTTAGTTCACTTTCCCTTAAGTCGTTCTGCATGGCTTTACGCAGTAGTAGCTGGCAGCGGGCAAGCAATAACTCGGTCAGCTGCTGTTCATGTTGTTGCTGCAAGGCCCAGGCTATCTCAATCGCCGGGCTGCACATTGGCATACTGTAAAGCTCTTCATCGCTAAACATTGTGTTAATTTGAATCAGTAGATCAATGGCAATATGCTGCTCGCCAACTAACATTTGGTACCAGGCGGCCGAAAAAGTTAGCCAGTAGTCATTTGGTTGGGCAGCCATACGAAACTCCATTTCGCTGAATAAAGCTTGATAATTTCCCTGACGGAGCATGTTATTGGGATCATTCTTCAGCTCGGGGTGGCCAGCTGCCAAATTGAGAGTTAGCAATAAAGATTGATAATTTTGCTTATAAAAAAGGTTATCTGAAGATAACTGCCAGGCCTGCTGCCAATGGTGCAGACTGTCAGCCAAATGCCCCTGATGAAAGGCTGTGAGTGCGAGACCAGCATGGCCCAATGGTGATTCAGGGAAGTCCTGTAATAACTGATTAAAGGTTCCACCAGCCTTAGCAAACTGGCCGCGGATTGCCTGTTCATAGCCGCGGTTATACAGCACCGCCACCGATACAGGATCTAATTCATAAGCCCGCTGCAGCGCATGCAACGATTCGGCATAACGGCCCTGCTGTTTTAACAATAGATACTGCCACATATGCGCTATTGCCAGGTTAGGGTTAAGCGCTATGGCCTGCTGATAAGCGGCCAGCGCTGGCTCCAATTGTTGCTGTAACTCCAGCATTTTGCCTTTAATCGTAAAGGCTTCGGCCAGCTGCGGCGCGCGGGTAAGTGCTTTATCGAGATACTCAGCAGCCAATTCTGTGGCAATATCCACTTTTAAAATACCAAATTCCTTTTTACCATCGCTTAGCAGCAACAAGGTATCAGCCAGGCCGACATAGGCCAGCGCGTATTCCGGATCCTGGCCGATGGCTTGCTCAAATAACTGGCGGGCCTGTTGCATCGCTTCACTGGTTTGCAGCCGGTATTGCTCGCGGGCTTTTAAATAGCTGATATAGGCATCGGCACTCTGGGTGCTGGCATTGGCCGATAAATCTTTTAGCGATGAGGCGTCAGTTAAGCTTGCCTGCAGCGCATTAGCGACGGTGCGGGCGACTTCAGTTTCCAGCGAAAATATATTTTTCAGCTCGCGGCTAAGCTGCTGGGTCCATAAAGTCTGGCCGTTTTGGCCATCGAGCAGCTGCAAGCGAATGTGCAGTTGCTGGCCGGTAGTACTGATAGTGCCGGTCAGCAATGCAGCGACCTGCAGTCGGCTGGCAATGTCGGTTGGGCTTAATTGCTGGCGGCTGAGTACCTGGCCGGAGCTGGCTGCGGCTACCGTTAAACCGGGGCTGCGGGCAAGCTGGCTGCTGATTTCTTCGGCCAGGCTGTTAGCCAATAATGCCAGCTCAGGGCTCTTTACCAACGGCGCCAGTTCAGGGCTGTTTTCAGTTGGATTTATAGCGGTAAAAGGCAGCACGGCAATCGAGTTGGTCATCAGGCTCAGTGGCTCGGGTATCGCTGCCGGCCGGCTAAGTAAATAATACTGATACCCGAGCAGGGCGCTGCAAAGAGCAATTAGCAGAAGGCTGCTAAGCTGCTTAGCGCCAAAAGCCGGCGGCGGGCCATCAGTAGCGGCAATTAACTGCAGCCGGCCGTGCTGAACCTGATAAAACCAGGCCAGATAGCACACTAACGGCACTGCCACGACCAGACTAATGGCGATAATACGACCGGGCAGCGGCGGCAGCTGCAGCAGCTGAGAAACCACTGCCACCACCTGCAGCGCCAGCCAGACAATAATCAGGTACGCCAGTACGGTGGTTAACACCTTACGCTGGCGCAATTGCTGATAACACTGGCGGGGACTGAACACTGATATTATCCGGGTTAATTTAGCATTGGCTAAGCTTAGCTTACTGTCGCTAAATATGCCCTGTACGGCCGGCTATGTTATGGTTAACATTTGGCCCCAGTCACTTTGTGAAAAAAGAGGATGCCATGTTAAAGCACGTATCATTATGGTTAGCATTAACTGCTGTGTTATCAGGCCTGGCCAGCGCAGCGGATTACAGCAAATTTACCACGCCGGGCCTGGCCAAAGCACAGATAACTCATAGCGATATCGCGCCGCTAATTAGTTATTATCAGCAACAAAACTGGCTGGAGGTGACCGAGCTTGGCCGCTCGGTGGAGCAGCGGCCGGTTTATCTGCTGAAAATTGGCCACGGTGAGCGCAAAGTATTGGCCTGGTCACAAATGCATGGTGATGAGCCAACCGCCACAGCCGCCATTTTTGATTTGCTGGCCATTATTGATGCCCAGCAGCAACAACATGCGGCAACCGGTAAAGGCGGCCCGGCCTGGCTGGATGAGATTAGTTTGTATCTGATCCCGATGCTTAACCCGGATGGCGCTGAGCGCAACAGCCGCTATAACGCGCTGGGCATTGACGTTAACCGTGATGCGCTGGCGCTGCAGACCCCGGAAGGCCAGTTACTGATGCAGGCAGCCAAAAAAATCAAACCACATTATGGCTTTAACCTGCATGATCAGAATCGCTACCACGGCGCCGGGGATAATAAAAAGCCCGCCACCATCTCTTTACTGGCACCGGCTTATAACGAGGCCCGGCAGATTAACCCCAGCCGCCATGCGGCAATGCAGCTGATAAGCGCGGTAAAGCCACTGCTGGATAAGGCGATACCTGAGCAGCTGGGCCGCTATGATGATGAGTATTCAATGCGCTCGTTCGGTGATACGTTTTCCGGCATGGGGATCAGTACCGTGCTGGTGGAAGCAGGGGGTAATTACAATGATCCGTTTCGCCAGCTGGCCCGTCAGCTAAATGTGCAGTTGTATTTACGCTGGCTGGAATTGATTAGCAGTGGCAGCTACCGTGATTACGATTTAAGCGGTTATAACAGCATACCGATGAACAACAGTGGCGGTATGAAAGATTTAATTATCAGCAATATCAATTTGCCCAAGGTTGATGGCAAAGGTGTGCTGGCGCGGGTCGATTTAGCCTTTACTGCCGGTGGCAATGGCCGCGGTAGTGCGGGCCTGGATGAAATAGGTGACGCCCGTATTTATGGCGCATATCACAGCCTGGATGCCAGTGGTATGGCGTACCAAGCCGGTAAGGCGTATCCGCTGGTTAAACCGCTACAGTTAACTACCGATAATTACCTTAAGCTGCTGGCTGACGGCTACAGCCATTTCAGCGGCGATGCAGGCCTGCTCAGCAATAACTCCGGCCTGCCGGTGGCAATAAATCCGCGCGGTGTAAACGGACCATGGCCGCAGCGGCATGCCAGCACGACCTTTTTACTCAGTAAAGATAACAAGGTGCAGCTTGCGGTGATTAATGGCCGGCTGATCAGGCTGGCGGATGGCAGCCTGATCGATCCGTTTGGCGGCAATTAAATCTGCACGACTGTTTAAGTTTTTCTGGTTCAGCATTGCTGGTTCAGCTTTTCTGACCATTTAAACGCTGCTGCCAGGCCAGTAGCGCGGCCAGCAATTTGCGGACATTGCCCTGAATTTTCTCGTCAATTAAATCGCCGTCGGTATCAAAGGCGCCGCTGAAGGCATTGGCAAATACCTCGGGTTGATTCAGCGGGTGCAGGTTCAGATAAACACAGACCTGACGTAAGTGATACTGAGCGCGGCTGGAGCCCATACCGGCGGCTGAACCCATAATGGCGACCGGTTTGCCGCTTAATAAATGATTGTCAGGCTCGCGTGAGGCCCAGTCCAGCGCATTTTTCAGTGCCGGTGCCAGCGAATAGTTGTATTCGGGGCAGGCCAGTAATAAGGCATCAGCCTCTGCCATTTGCTGCTGCAGGGTTTGCACTGCCGGCGGTTTTGCACCAAGGTCAGCATTATAAAATGGCACCTCCATTAAATCGGCCAGGTGGATTTTCATGCCGTCCGGGCAGTTAGCCATCGCGTAGCGCACCAGCCCCCGGTTAGTTGATTTCGCCCGCAGGCTGCCGCAAATGGCTAACACATTTATACTCATCTTCACTCCTTTTTATGCATACCGGTTTTTATACAGGCCGGCTTTCAGTGTAGTTCATCCGGGCCGGATGTCTGTTTTAAGTTCAGGCTGGGTAAAGTTGGCGGCGCGAAAATGGCCGCGATACCGTCGCTTTCCGATACTACTATCTATTGCTACTATTTTTCGACACGGAGCTTGTTATGCGTTACTCAGTTAGTCTGCCTGGCAGCAGATACCATTTTAAAAATATGTTTTACCTGTTTTGTGCCGCGACAGGCATGTTTATGCTGACCGCTTGCCAGCCAGAATCAACCCGCCCGGCCAGTGAGCCGGCCCGGCAACAGTCGCCAACGCCGGCCGATACCAGTCAGAATGCGCTGGACTGGCCTGGTAGCTATCAGGGGGTGATCCCTTGTGCCGATTGCCCAGGAATTAAACTGACGTTGCAACTGCAGGCCGATCAGCGTTATCAGTTGGCGCGGTATTATCAGGAGCGGGCCGATGAGCCGGAGCAGACAGAAGGCGAGTTTAGCTGGAGCAGCGATGGCCGGCAGATCACGCTGGACGATGCCGCCGGTACGCAATTTCTGGTCGGTGAAAACCGGCTACTACTGCTGGACCCGCAGGGGCAAAAAATTGAAGGCGAGCTGGCGGCACAGTACTGGCTGGATAAGCAGGATGACACTACGCCGGCAGATGCTGACAGCGTAATTATTGCTGGCAAATGGCAACTGACTGAACTGCAGCAACAGCAGGTAGATACCGATAACAAGGTGTTTTTACAGTTTGATCCGGCTGGCCGGGTAACCGGCTATACCGGTTGCAACAGCCTGACCGGCCCCTATCAGTTGCATGGCAGTCAGCTGAGTTTCGGGCCGCTGGCGACAACGCGCAAAGCCTGTCTGGAAGAGACCGTTGAACCGCAACTACTGGATGCATTAAGCAAGGTAGATAACATCAGCATTGCCGCTGATGAGCTGAGACTGAACCGGGCCAGAATGGCGCCGCTGGCCCGTTTTAGCCGGGTGCCGACAGCCGCTGAGTAGTGACTGCTCAGTCTGCCGCAGCCAGTTTATCAGGGGTAGAGCAAATAAGGCTGGCGTTTGGCCGCGAACTCGTGAAGTGCGCTTTGCCAGCTGGCGCGGATTTGCTGCTCGGTCAGCCCCTGCTCAATTTGCTGGCGTAAGGAATCACCGCCAGCCAGTTTATCCATAAAGCCGGGCGAGCTGAAAAATGTCACATTATTGGCCGCAAATAAGTTGTGCCAGGTAATTAAATAACTTAAATCCAAGCCGCCGGCATTCACCTGGCTTAGGTCCTGGCCTTGGCTGGGTGTGTCTTTTAATGGCGGGTTCATCGCCGCGCCAGGAGTGGCTACCGGGGTAAAGCTGAAATCGCCGATGCTGAACTTATCATAGCCCAGCACCTGAAACGGCATAGCGGTGCCACGACCAACACTTAGCGGGGTGGCTTCAAAAAACCCAAGTGACGGATACAGGGCAATGGCCTGGTCATTGGGCAAATTCGGGCTGGGCGGTACCGGCAGACTGTAGGCTATATCGCGTTGATAATTCGCCACCGGGATCACGGTCAGCTGCAGCTGTTCAGCCTGGTTAATCCAGCGCTCGCCTTTAATCATCATTGCCAGCTCACCAACGGTCATACCGTGTAGTAACGGTATCGGGTGCATACCAACAAAAGACTGAAAGGCTAAATCCAGCACCGGGCCATCCAGATAGCGGCCATTCGGGTTGGGGCGGTCGAGTACCAGCATGGCGACATTATGCTCAGCAGCGGCCTGCATCAGGTAATGCATTGAGCTGATATAAGTGTAATAACGCACACCAACATCCTGAATATCGAAAATAACCAGATCCAGCGCCTGCATTTGTGCTGCGCTCGGCGCCTTGCTGGCGCCATACAGCGATAGCAGCGGAATACCGGTTTTGCTGTCGATGCCAGAGCTGACTTTTGCCCCGGCATCATGATCGCCCCGAAAGCCATGCTCGGGCGCAAAAATGCTGACTATGTTCACGTTATTGGCCAGCAGCACGTCTACCAGATGCTCGCTACCGATACGTGAGGTCTGATTTACCAGCAGGCCCACTCTTTTGCCCTGCAACAACGGCAGATAGGCTGCCAGTTGCTCTGCGCCGGGGGTGATCCTGGCCGGTGTTTCGGGGGCTGCGGCAGTCGACGGTTCAGCGGCAGAGAGCACAGCCGGATTCGGCTGACACCCGGCCAGCCACAGCATTGCCAGTGCAGTTAGCAGACGCCTCATTTTGCTGTCTCCAGCGCTTTACTAACAAAACCGTTGTTATCGGCCAGGGCCTGCTGGCAGCTGGCTAAATCCTGGCCGGTCAGGATCAGTAAAATAGCCAGCTTGGCACTCATCCCGGCCTGCAGCAACGCAGCGTTGGCCGTTGCGCTGTCACAGTCAGTGGCCTGCATCACAATCCGTACGGCGCGGGTTTCCAATTTCTGATTGCTGGCATGTAAATCAACCATCAGGTTCTGATACACCTTGCCGCTGCGCACCATGGCGGCGGTGCTTAGCATATTCAGCAGCATTTTCTGGGCGGTGCCGGCTTTCATCCGGGTAGAGCCGGTTAGCACTTCCGGGCCTACTTCGGCACAAATGGCAATATCTGCTGCGGCCAGAATGGGGCCGCTGGCATTACAGCTGATGGCAACGGAAGTGGCACCCAGCTTGCGGCCATAAGCCAGTGCACCCAGCACATAGGGTGTGCGACCACTGGCGGCAATGCCCACCAGTACATCATCCGGACCAAAGTTAATGGCAGCCAGTTCTTCCACTGCCAGCTGTGGGCTGTCTTCTGCGCCTTCTACAGCCTGCTGAATAGCTTTGCTGCCACCGGCAATCAGGCCGATTACCTGGTTAGCCGGTACGCTGAAGGTTGGCGGGCATTCTGCGGCGTCCAGAATACCCAGCCGGCCACTGGTGCCGGCACCAACATAGATTAAGCGGCCGCCAACGGAAAATGCCTGCACTATGGCATCAACTGCCCGGGCGACCTGCGGTAAACAGGGGGTAATGGCGGAAGCAATAGTCTGATCGGCCTGATTAATCAGGCTGACGATGGCCAGGCTGTTCAGCTTATCCAGCTCGGCGGAAGCGGGGTTACGTGCCTCGGTACTCATGCCGGCCAGCTGTTGCAGTAATTCAGATTGACTCATCAGACACTCACTTTGAAAATTCAGGATTATAAATCAGACCGGACTGATCCGGGCCAGTTGCCTGGCTGCCAGAATAAGGCCGCCGTCCAGTGCATCACCGCGAGGAGCTTGTAACAGCTTGCCGATATCTGCGCTTAGCAGCGACTGACTGCTGGCGGCCAGGCCGCCGAGCATTACTACCGGTAACTGGCGTTCGCCACGGCAACAATGAATAAGTTTACTAATGGCAGCCGCTTGCTGGCGTAGGATCTGTTGGGCCAGCGGGCAGCTTTGGTGGCTGAACACCAGCGGCGCCAGCGCGGCAAAATCTGTAGCAAGGGCCTGCTTTAACCAGGGCAGCACCGTACTGACATTATCGCCACAATGCTGGCTAAGGGCCCGGGTGAGCGGGCTGGTCAGGCCCTCGTCACTGTCCAGTTGCCAGAGCAGCTGGCGCACGGCCAGTTTACCCAGCCAGGCACCACCGCCTTCATCGCCGATATTAAAACCCCAGCCGCCGGTCTGCTGCTCGCTGCCATTCTGGTCCAGCCGCATCGCTACCGAGCCAGTACCCAGTGCCACCATCACCACCGGCTGGCCGTTGTTGGCGCCATACAAGGAGGTGCGGGCGTCGGTAGTCAGTTGCCAGGCGGCGAAATCAAGCTGCAATTGCTGGCAAAAGGCGCTGTGCAATTGCGGATTACCGGCACCGGCCAGACCAATACAGGCCATGACCTGATGCAGGCCAATACCGGCCTGCTGGCATAATTGTAAACTCAGCTGGCGTACCGTGCTGATGGCCAGCTCCAGGTTATTGGACAACTGGGCAGGGCCGCCGGCAGCCTGCCACTGCTGGTCACTGAGTGAATGCTGCAGTCTGGCCAGGGTTTTACTGCCGCCACCATCTACCGCCAGTAAATACATTTAATGCTCCGGATTATTAGCTAGTGTTGTTGACACCGTGGGACGGGGCGCACCACTCAGGCAAACCAGCCAGGCAACCAGGGTGCCCAGGCACAATTGCCAGGTAAAGCCCAGATCCCAGGCTGCCAGCGTCGGACTGATCAACCGTAAAAGGTACGGCTGCATTAACAGGGTAACCGTGAACCCGGCCAGTAGGGCCGCGGTAACACTTATGCTGTTGCCTCTGTTGCTGAACAGCGCGGTAAAAAATACTCCCAGCAACCCACTGTATGAAAATACCATTACACTCAACGCAAACGCCAGTAACGGCATAGCAGAATACTGCTGCCAGTAAAAACACAAAATGGCCATCGCCGACAAGGTTACTGCGGTTAATAACATGGCCCACTGACCTGCGCGCACATAATGCCGCTCTGTGATTGCAGCCTGGCGCTGCTGGCGCCAGGGCTTATAAATATCCGCCACCAGTACCGATGCCATCGAATTTAGACCGGAGGTGATAGTTGATAACGCTGCGGCAATCACGCCCACCACTACCAGGCCACGCAAACCGGATGGCATCTCGTTTAATACATAATACATAAAGACGGTAATTTGTTCACCGCTAAAGCTGCCGTTGTAACTGGTGCTATTGGCGAAGACATCGGGCCGCTGATAATAAATATACAGCAGTAAACCAATCACAATAAATACCAGCATTACCGGGATCACCAGCAGTGCCGAGGATAGCAGGGCTTTGGCGCCACCGGCAGCCGTTTTACAGGTTAGCACCCGCTGAGTCATATCCTGATCCAGACCAAAGGCGGCAATATTTAACAGCACAAAACCAGTTAGCGCCGACCAGACCGTAAACACGCCGCTGCTGCTAAAATCGGGTCTGAAATCAAATAGTAATAATTTAGAGGTGCCGTCGGCCAGTGGCTCACTGAGTACAGAATATAAGCTGGCCAGATCCAGTTGCAGGCTGCTATACAGATAGCCGAGCACCACCAGTGCCGCTGTGACATAAACCGCGCATTGCATCGCATCAGTATAAATAACCGAGCGAATACCACCGGCCATGGTACAAGCCAGACCTACCATGGCCAGCAGGATGATGGCGATGATTACACTGCTGGCATCGATATTACTGAATAACAGCATGGCAACCGCCAGTGCCGCCATGTACAGCCGGGCGCCACTGGCGAAAACCCGGCCAAATAAATACATTTTACCGGCATGGTTTTTAGCGGTGGCATTAAAGCGGCTTTCCAGCAGTTCGTATACAGTGGTGACTTTTAGCTGATAATAACGAGGGATCAGCCATTTTATTACCAGTAAACTGGCAATAATGGCGCCGATGTTGGTGGCCAGATAGGTTAAATTACCCCGAAAACCCATGTCGGGGCCGCCCAGAAAGGTTGCCGCAGATTGCGAGGTCGCCAACACCGAAATTGCTACCAGAAAAGGCGGCATATTGTTACCACCGAGAAAGTAGTCACTGCTGGTATCGGCCCGGCGCCGGTTTACCCAGACCGCCAGTGTCGCCAGTAGCAGAAAATACCCAAAAAATACCGTCCAGTCTAACAACGTCAGTTGCATGGCAGAATTCCCAAAGCCTGATTTTATTTTTAATTTTGCTACCTGCCGCTACTGGCGGGCAGGTTGTTTTTTTGTTTTACTGCAAGCCCATAGCTGGACAAGTATTACCTTAACATAAGCGGAGTAAACAGTGTGTCAGATCAGCAAAATTGGTGGCAACGGTTACGGTGGGGAAAATGGATGTTATCGGGCGTGCTATCAGGAGTGCTGGTAATGAGCAGCCAGGCGCAGCCAAAGGCTGACCATGCAACCGCAGCGACGGTACGCCAGATGCTCGGCCAGAAGCTGATGCTCGATTTGCGCTATTACTGCACGGAGCCTGTGGCTGCTGGCAAATGTCGTACGCCGCTAACCAGTCTGCCACCACAGTTGGCCAAGCTGATTAGCCAGTATGATATTGGTGGGGTAATTTTATTTGCTGAAAACCTGCAGCACACACAGCAGATTATTGGTCTGAACCGGCAGTTGCAGCAAGCCGCAGCCCAATCTGCGTTAAAACAGCCGTTATTTATCAGTATTGATCAGGAAGGCGGCCGGGTCGCCCGCCTGCCGCGGCAACTGGCCACGTCGTTCAGTGGCAATATGGCTATCGGCGCCACCTATCCTGAACATGGTAATCATTTTGCCGAACTGGCCGGCACGGTAATGGCCGACGAGCTGCTGGCTCTGGGCATTAATGTTAACTTTGCACCTACCGTTGATGTCAATGTTAACCCGGATAACCCGGTGATTAATGTCCGGGCTTTTGCCGAAAACCCCGCTGTCGTGGCAGAGCTGGGCGGCGCCATGACTGCAGCCATGCAGCAACGTGGGGTTATTGCGGCGCTGAAACATTTTCCGGGCCATGGTGATACCCATGTCGACAGTCATTTAGGCCTGCCAAGAGTAGAGCATAGCCGCGAGCAGATTGATCAGGTCGATTTACTGCCGTTTACTGACATCATTAACAAGCAACAGCCGGGCATGATTATGACCGCCCATATTCAGTACCCTGCGCTCGACAGCAGTACCTTTACTGCCAAAGATGGCCAGCAGATGCTGAAGCCGGCTACCTTATCGCGGGCAATCCTGCAAGATTTACTGCGAGAACAGCTCGGTTACCAGGGCCTTATTGTTACCGATGCGCTGGATATGGCCGGCATCAGCCATTTTTTCAGCCCGCATGACGCCGTTATTGCTACCTTTGCCGCCGGCGCGGATATCGCGCTGATGCCGGTGAAACTGCAAAACCCGGCGGAACTGGCAAACTTAGCCGCATTACTGGATGCGCTGGAGCAAGCGGTATTCAGTGGCCAGCTCGACCGTGCCGAGCTGAGCGCTTCCTATCAGCGGATTATCAGGCTGAAACAGCAGTATCCGCTATTGCCAGAGGGTTCTGCCAAGCAGCAGCTGGCAAAGGCAGATAATGTGCTCGGCAGCCCGGCACATCGTCAGGCTGAACTGGCACTGGCTCAGGCAGCGATTACCCGTATTGCACTGATGGGCAAGACTGAACAAGCCAGCATGCCATTGCTTACGGATAAGCAAGTATTGCTGATTATGCCAGACGCTAATAAAGCTGCAGCGCTAAGCCTGGCGCTGCAGCAGCAAAGCCCGCAGCCGCTGACCATTACCAGCCTGAGTTTACTGCAGGACGATTTGACCGGCGCAGCGGCTCTGTTGGCACAGGCCGAGGTAGTGATCAGTGGCTTTATCACGCCAATGCCGTCGCTGGCAGAAATTGGCGGCATGGACGATGTCAGTGCGCTTGGGCCATTAGCGGCCCGTTATCAGCGCCAGCAACAGGATTTTCTGGCGTTGCTGCGCCAGCTGGCGCAGTTACAAACCCCGCATGTGTTTATCAGCCTGCGCGCGCCTTATGATGCCGCCAGTTATGGCCAGTATGCCGATGTCAGCCTGGCCAGCTATGCCTATAACAGCGATGATAGCGCCATTGCCGCTGGTGATCCTGGGGCGACGTATACCGCGCTGGCCCGGGTATTGCTCGGTCAGGTTAAGCCAACCGGTCAGTTACCGGTAACCGTGAAACCGCTCGCAGCTGAGCGGCCTGAAGCCGATAAACAGCACCAAACCCCCTGATGATAAGCTGGCTGAAAGCCCATTGCGATGCCATATTGGCCAGTGTGCCTGCACAACGATTGCTGGCGCTGGATGCGCTGCGGGGCTTAACCATTACCGGGATGATTCTGGTTAATAACCCGGGCAGCTGGAATTATGTGTACGGGCCGCTGCGCCATGCGCAGTGGCACGGCTGGACGGTGACGGATCTGATTTTCCCCTTTTTTATCGTGATTGTTGGCATGTCGTTGCAGTTCAGCCTGCAGCGGCAACACAATCAGGGTAAAAACAGCCTGCCCAAATCGCAGCTGATCCGCCATGCTGCCACGCGAAGCCTTAAACTGTTTGGCCTGGGGCTGTTTCTGGCTTTGTTTTATTTTAATTTTGCTGATCCGGCTTACAGTTATATTGAACAGAAACTGCTGAACCTGCGCTGGCTTGGCGTGCTACAGCGGATTGGCCTGGTGTACTTCGCTACGATGCTGATTGTGCTGTACTGTGGTACCCGGGGCCGGCTGGCCTGGCTGGGCGGGCTTTGTCTGGTGTACCTGCTGGCCATGTGGTACCTGCCTTATCAGGACAGCCAGGGTAATACTTTCAGTGGCCTGCTGTTATCTGGCAATAGTTTTGCCGCCTGGCTTGATCATACTGTGCTGGGGGTTAACCATTTGTATTACCGGACGGCGACGCCGTTTGCTTTTGACCCTGAGGGTATCTGGTCAACGTTGCCTGCTACAGCCAGTTGTTTAAGCGGGGTGTTGCTGGCGCAGTGGCTTCAGACCGACCGCAGCCTGGCGCACAAAGTCCGTGGTTTACTGCTGGCCGGTGTGATAGCGGTATGGCTGGCCGAATTGTGGCATTTTTCCCTGCCAATTAATAAAAGCTTATGGACCCCTAGTTTTGTGCTGCTAAGCAGCGGTTATTGCGCGATTGCGCTCTCGGCATGTATCTGGTTGTGTGATATTAAACGCTGGCGACGCTGGAGCGCGCCTTTCGTGGTGTTTGGTGCCAATGCGATTTTGTTCTTTATGCTGGCCGGGATAATAGCGCGGGCCTTGGTCATGATCCCGGTAGGGGATGGTTTGCTCAAAGGTTGGCTATTCAGCCGGCTTTTTCAGCCGTTATTGGGTAATTTAAATGGCTCTCTGGCCTTTGCGCTGGTGTTTCTGGGGCTATCTTATTTGTTAATGCACTGGTGTTATCGGCGGGGCCTGATTTTCAGGGTGTGACAGCAGCGAACGGTGATGCCCGGGCATGTGCCGGCCTTGCATGGCATTTGCAATTTGCGGCCCCTGCAGTAAGCTCAATAGCAGAATAGTAACTAAGTGAAGGATTTATGCCTCGTATTACCCTGTTGCTGACTTTGCTGATGTTAACTGTGCAAGGCTTTCTGCCAACAATGGTTACCGCTGCTGAAACCAGTCAGCTGAACAACCGGCAACTGGTAGTGGGTATTTACCAGAACCCACCGAAAATAACGGTAAGCGCCGGTGGCATGCCAACCGGTATTTTTGGCGATTTGCTGACGCAAATTGCCATGCAGGAGAAATGGCAGTTAAAGCCGGTGAGTTGTGACTGGGCATACTGCCTTGAATTGCTGAATAGTGGCGATATCGATATTTTGCCTGACGTCGCGTTCAGTAAGGAGCGGGCGCAGGTAATGAGTTTTCATCAAACGCCTGCGCTATATAGCTGGTCGCGCTTATACAGCCTGGCCGACAACCAAATAGCAAACTTGTCAGATTTAGCCGGCCAGCAGGTTGCGGTGCTGCAGGGCAGTTCCCAGTATCTTTTTCTGCAAAATTACAGCCAGCAGCATCAGCTGGACATTAAATTACAGGGGGTTAAATCGTTACAGGCAGCGTTTAATCTGGTTGCTGCCGGCCAGGCCGATGTGGCGGTAGCAAATCATTTATTCGGTGAGGTTCGCGCTGCTGAATTTGAACTGCAGGCTAATCCGCTGCGTTTCGATCCGGTTGAATTGTTTTATGCTTCGGCTCATGGCCGTAATTTGCAGACCTTAGCTACTATCGATCGATATTTGCGACAATGGCAGGCTGAACCTCAGTCGTATTATTTTCAAACGATCAATCGCTGGAGCAAGCCCGGCCTTGCCGCAAACGCCAACGTTTCCAGGTTGTTGCTATGGTCGGGAATCAGTGGCGTATTATTCATACTGATTATTGCAGCACTGTTTTGGTATCAACGCCGCAGTATCTTGCAACTGAACCGGCTTCGGCTCAGTGAGGATCGGCTGACAACTATCCTCAATAGTGTTGACGCTCATATTTATATTAAAGACAAACGGTCACGCTATCAGTATGTTAATCATAAAATTGCAGCATTATTTGGCCGCTCGCCTGAGCAAATTGTCGGACATACCGACGATATGTTTTTTGATGCGAAAACGGTCAGCCGCTTGCAGGTTAACGATGAGCGGGTGCTTAGCGGCGGCGAACGGATTGTTGAAGAAGAGGCCAATACCACGATAAATGACAATAAAGAGCGGGTTTTTTTGTCAGTAAAATTACCGCTGCGCCATGCCAATGGTGAAATTTATGCTTTATGCGGTATTTCCACTGACGTGACCGAACATAAACAAAATCAGGCGGCGATTCACCAACTGGCGTTTTATGATGCGCTAACCTCTTTGCCCAACCGCCGCTTATTGCTGGAACGGCTGGAACAAGCGTTTAGTCTGGCAGGCAGGGTGTCTTCGCAGGGGGCCGTGCTGTTTATCGATTTGGACCATTTTAAAGATTTAAATGATACCCTGGGCCACGCCGTAGGTGATGAGTTGCTAAGCCAGGCTGCCAGACGGCTTAGCGATCAGCTACGTAAAAGCGATACCCTGGCGCGGTTTGGGGGTGATGAATTTGTTATTTTGCTACCAGAGTTGCAGCCCCGGGCCGATTTAGCCGGGCAACGGGTAGAATTACTGGCGATGAAACTGATGGATATATTAAGCCAGCCGTTTCAATTGGCTGAGCACGCTTACACGATCAGCGCCAGTATCGGCATTGCCATGTTCAGCGATGCCGACACCGTAAACGAACTACTGCAACGGGCAGATTTGGCCATGTATGATGCCAAAAACCAGGGCCGCTGCCGTTATTCTTTTTATAACAGTAAATTACAAGCCAGGGTACTTGCGCGTTCTGCAATGCTTAATGGTTTGCGCCAGGCGCTGACTGAGCAACAGTTTAGTCTGCATTTTCAACTGCAATATCACCGCGAAGGGCACGTAGTCGGAGCTGAAGTGCTGCTGCGCTGGAATGATCCTGAGTTGGGTTCGGTATCGCCGGCTGAATTTATTCCACTGGCCGAAGATTGTGGCTTAATTTTACCGATCGGCGCCTGGGTATTGCAGCAAAGTTGCCAGCAACTGGCCGACTGGCAACATGATGAGCAACGATCAGGCTGGCATCTGGCGGTAAATCTAAGTGTGCGCCAGCTGCATGATCCGAATTTTGTTGAACTGGTACGCGACACCTTATATCACAGTGGCGCTAATCCAAAAAACCTGGTACTGGAACTGACAGAAACCCAGTTATTACAGGATATCGAGGCGGTCATTCTGAAAATGCAGCAATTGGGTGCGCTTGGCATACGATTTTCACTGGATGATTTTGGAACCGGCTATTCATCACTGAGTTATTTAAAACGACTGCCACTTAACCAGTTGAAAATAGATGGCAGCTTTGTCCGGGATTTACTGGTTGACCCCAGTGATGTCGCCATTATCAGAACTATTCTGGCACTGGGCAATAGTCTGGAACTGGAGGTTATTGCCGAAGGCGTGGAGACGGTTGCACAATACCAGGCGTTATGTAAATTGGGATGCCAACAGTTTCAGGGGTATTTACTGGGCCGACCGGCGCCCGTTGCCCAGTTAAGCGGCCAAGCACAGCGGCCAGGCTGAAAAGAGAACCAATACCAGGCGTAGTTATTGCGGCCTCACGTTAAGACCAGAGCGCCAACCTTCCCAGAAACAGCTGGCCATGTTGCGATAATAACCAGATAAGTAAAATGCCATTGCCGACAATCACCAGTAAAAACTCTCTCTGGAATAAAAACTTACGCTTTTTATGTGACAATTTTTTCTGAGCCAGCAGGGCGCCGGGCCAGCCACCTATCAAACTGAACAGCTGTAAACTTTGTTCCGGTAAACGCTGACGCTGGCGGGCTTTAGCAGCAGCTTTATCGGCACGATACAGCCAGTAAGTAAACAGGCTTGCTTCAATATACAAAATTGGCAGCACATAAGGCAGGGTGCCGAACAACAGCGCAATAACCACCAGTACCAGAAAAGCGCAACGAAAATACAATGCCACATCCTGGGTATAATCCAGATCAACAACTTCATGTTCTGGCAACGGTGGCGATGAGGCTGAGGCACTGATAACCTCAAGCTTGACGGCAAGTGGCCGGCCTTGTTTATCCTGACTCAGGTCGAATTGCAGGCGACAGCCCTCCGCCGGGCGGATTTTGCTGTCGGTAAAATCACGAATATGGAAAAACACTTGTCGGGTGTCATGATCAGGTACGACGAAGCCGAAACCTTTATCGTCGCGCCAGTGCACTACTTTTCCTGTCAGCGGCATGGCCAGTCACCAAACTACATGTGTTGCGATTAACCGAGTGTATCAGAAGTTTGCTTAACGGTGGTTTAACTGGCCTGCAAAGTTTGGCGTTGCTTAGCGGGCAATGCTAAGGCGCATAGATAAATCGATTGCCTGCACATGCTTGGTCAGGGCACCGCTGGAAATAAAATCGACGCCGCTGGCTGCCAGTTCACTTAATCGCCCGGCAGTAATATTACCCGACACTTCAAGCTTTGCCTGGCCATTATTCATCAATACTGCCTGGTTAATATCAGCCAAACTAAAGTTATCCAGCATAATAATGTCGGCTTCAGCGTTTAACGCCTGCTGTAACTCATCCAGGTTTTCAGTTTCAACTTCAACCGGCTTACCCGGGAAATTCTGGCGGGCATGAGCCACTGCAGCATCAATAGAGCCGGCGGCAGCAATATGATTCTCTTTGATAAGAAACGCATCAAATAACCCCAGACGATGATTTACTCCGCCGCCGCACTGTACTGCATATTTTTGAGCAAACCGCAGCCCCGGCAGAGTTTTCCGGGTATCGAGTAACCTGGTGCGGCTGTTAGCCAGCAAGCTCGCGTAGTGGGCAGTGACGGTTGCCGTGCCGCTGAGTAACTGTAAAAAGTTCAGCGCGCTGCGCTCGCCCGTTAACAGTAACCGGGCCGGGCCTGTCAGCTGGCACAATAAACTGTCAGGCGCCACGTGGTCGCCATCGGCGACCTGCCAACGGATGCTGACCTGGCCAGCGCCTTCTCCTTGGGTTGTAGCCACCCGGTTAAGCTGGGCAAACACTTCATCAACCCAGGCGGTACCGCATACTACACAAGGTTCGCGGCTGATAATGGTAGCGGTAGCCTGTTGCGAGGCTGGGATCAGGCTGGCGGTGATATCGCCTTCGTCCAGCGGTAGAAACCCCAGGTCTTCGGCCAGCGCGGCTTGTACGGTGCGGGTGATTTCCATGGCCAGAAGTGGATGATGGCTTACTGCTGTGGCTTGGTCTGTCATATTAATTTCGCTGAATTAGGGTCAATTGGTTACCTTGCTGGCGGAATTCTAACTGGTTTAACGCACTCATGCCTAATAAAATCTCGGTACCGCCAAGGTTAGGTACTACGCTGGCACTTACCTGTTGCAGGACGATATCACCCAGTTGCAGTGATGCGATCTCGCTTAAGTAGGCGATGGTGATGCCATTGGCAGTGGCTACCTGTATTTGCCTGCCGCGGGGCAAGCCCAGTTTCTCAGCCGTACTTTGAGCAATGGCGACGGTAGTGGCACCCGTATCGAGCATAAAGTCGACTGGTTGGCCATTAAGCAGCGCGGTACCAATATAGTGGCCGGCCCGGTTACGGAGTAACACTGTGCTGATTTCGCCACCACTGCCCTGAATGCTTTGTAATTGCTGGTTTGGGTTACGTTTGCCGGCCAGATAATCCTGAAAAAACAAGAACAGCATGACCAGCAGTAATAGCCAGGCCAGCCAGCTAAACGCTTTAGCAAAAGGGGTTCGTTGTTCGGGTGCTTGCATTCGCGCTCCTCAACCTTGACAATAGCGTTCTAGCTTAATCACAGTACAGGCTAAAGGCAAAAATTCTGATGAAAACCCTTGCTCTGCCCGTTTGCCCCCCGATGCATCAACGCCCGTGTACTCATTTTGATGATCGCCCGCATGCTGAGGAAGTAAGCTTATTAGTTATTCACAATATCAGTTTGCCGGCAGGTAACTTTGCCACGGCACCGCAGCAGGGGTGCCCGGTTGATAGCTTATTTTGCGGCACTCTTGATTGCAGCATTGACCCAAGCTTCAGCTCGTTACAGGAGGTACGGGTAGCGGCCCATTGCGTGATCTGGCGCGATGGCACAATTTTTCAGTATGTGCCCTTTGCGAACAGAGCCTGGCATGCCGGCAAAAGTGAATTTGCTGGTCGGGCCAACTGCAACGACTTTTCGATTGGGATAGAGTTAGAAGGCAGCGATGATTTACCGTATACTGAGCAGCAGTACCAAAGCCTGATAGCCCTGAGCCATTATTTGCTGGCGCGCTATAAGGATATAACACCGGAGCGGGTTGTTGGCCATTGTGACATCGCTCCCGGTCGCAAAACGGATCCGGGGCCGGCGTTTGACTGGCCGTATTATCGGGCCGCAATTCTAGCCGCAATAAAGGAGAGCAGGGAATGACGTTAATCAGCATGTTGTTGGCACTAATTATTGAGCGGCTGGCCGTGCGCCACGATGCCTGGCAGGCCCACCGTTACGTCAGAGCATATTTAAGGTTTAGTTTAAAAACCCCGCTGGCGGGTTTAGCCCGGCATCAACTGGGCCAGTACCTTTGGCTGGTGCTGCCTGGGGCTGTGGTTGCGCTGTTATTATGTTTAATTGATAACCGTCTGCTAAGCCTTATTGTCAACACTCTGGTATTGCTGATAGGTATCGGCTGCTGGCATTATCGGCAATTGTACAAACAGTATCTGAACGCGCAGGAGCGGGGCGACGACGAGGCCGCTTATCTGGTGATGCAGCAAATTCGTACTGAATCAGGTAGTGATATTGAGCAAAACAGTTATGGTCAAACTCTGATTTGGCTCAATTTTCGTTACTATGCGGCTACCGTATTCTGGTTTTTATTGCTCGGCGCCTTTGGGGTGATCACTTATGCTTTGGTGCGTCAGTTGCAGGAGCCAAGAACCCTGAATGAAAGCACCACAGCAGCTGACAGCGAACAAAACGCGACAGCCTATAGCAAATTGCAAACCGATACCGATGGACCTGACGCTGTATATTACCTGACGTTTTGGGCACAATGGTTTCCTACCCGATTATTTGGTTTAGGTTTTGCGCTGGTCGGCTATTTCTCCCGGGCATCGAATGCATTACTGGCTTACTTTATGGACTTTACCACCAATAACGAACAGGTACTGACCGAAGTGGCTATGGCAGCCGAACCGCAGGAGGCGGAGCAATTGAATACGCTGGACGAAAGTAGTGCCTTGGTGCAGTTGGGTAAGCGCAATATGTTATTTTTTCTGGCACTGGTTGCGATATTGACTTTAAGCGGCTGGTTGCACTGAGATGGCCCAGTCTGCTGAACAGCTGCTGCCCTATATCGCGGCAACCTTTGATCAAATGCCCTTTAACCGCTTACTCGGCTTGCAGGTAAGTCGCTTTGCTGACGATGAAGTTGAGGTACGGTTCCCATGGGCGGAGCAACTGGTTGGCAACCCTATCCAACAGATTTTGCATGGCGGTGTCATTGCCACGGTGCTGGATGTCGCCGGCGGTATGATGGCGGTGGCGAGCGCCCTGGGACGGTTTAGCGAAATAGAGCAAGCTGAATTGGTACAACGGTTTGGTAAAATGAGTACCATCGATATTCGCACTGATTACTTAAGACCGGGCCGTGGCGCAGAATTTATTGCTACGGCCCGGGTAATCCGCGCCGGCAATAAAGTGGCAGTATGCCGGATGGAATTGCACAACGAACAAGGCGTGCATATTGCACTGGGCACCGGTACATATCTGGTTGGTTAACCAGCCGTTTTTGGGATTAAACAATGTCGTTAAGCAGGGAGCAAAAACTCGGTGGTGCTTTCGCTGCCAGCGCTTACAGCCTTTGGGGCATTGCCCCGCTTTATTTTAAGCAAATTGATTTTATTGCCGCCACTGAAATTCTGGTGCACCGGGTTGTCTGGTCGTGTCTGTTGTTGCTATTGGTACTGTTGGCCCTGAAGCAAGGCGCGCAGCTAATCAGACTGTTGCGTCAGCCAAAGCTGTTGTTATGGCTGTTATTTACCGCGTTAATTCTGGGAGTGAACTGGGGCTTATTTATCTGGGCAGTAAACAGTGATCATATGCTTGATGCCAGCCTCGGCTATTACATTAACCCTTTACTGAATGTGCTGCTGGGTATGTTATTTCTGGGGGAACGGCTAAGAGTACTGCAGTGGCTGGCGCTGGGTCTGGCGGCAACCGGCGTGATAATACAGCTGGTTATTTTTGGCTCAATTCCCTGGTTGGCGCTGGCGCTGGCTGGTTCATTTGCGGTGTATGGATTACTGCGTAAAAAACTGGCGGTAGAGGCATTAACGGGCTTGTTTGTTGAGTCATTGTTGTTGCTGCCAGTGGCATTGCTATACTGGTGGCACTATGCCGACAGTAGCGCGGCAAATATGCTGAATAATTCTACTGCGCTTAACCTTTTGCTGGTGGCGGCTGCCTTTGTGACCACGATTCCGTTACTGTGTTTTATTGCCGGAGCCCGCCGATTGCAGTTATCGACTATGGGGTTTTTTCAGTATATTGGCCCCAGTTTGATGTTTGTATTTGGTGTCTGGCTTTATCATGAGCCATTGCAAATGGCCAATATAATTACCTTTGGTTTTATCTGGCTGGCTTTGTTTATTTACAGCGTAGATGCCTGGCGGCATCTTCGCTACCAGCGCAAGCTGTTGCGCAGTGCAGTATGTTAAATCCGCTTATACGTAATCTTTGGTTCAGTTGCAGGAGCATAATATGCCAGGCCCGCTAGACTTAATTGCTGTTATCTGGTTTTTTATCTTGTGGATAGGCTATACCCTGTTTGCCAAACGTAAAGCCAAAAAAGTGAGTTGTTTGTCGTTTGAACTGCGACGTAAACGGACTGACTGGATGCAGAAAATGTTAACCCGCGACAACAAAATGGCTGACGTCGGACTGATTTCTACCCTGGAACGTAACGTCACGTTTTTTGCCTCAAGTTCGTTGCTTATTTTAGCCGGTTTACTGACCGCAATGTCATCAGCTGAAAAACTCAGTGTAATGTTGTCAAATCTGGTGCCCTGGGCAAATTATACCGAGGGTTCGGTACAGCTGAAGCTATTACTGATGACCTTTATTTTCGTTTTTGCTTTTTTTCAGTTCACCTGGTCGTTGCGCCAGTACGGTTTTTGCGGCGTGTTAATCGGCGCGGCGCCAGACGGCCGTAACTTAAATGAAGAGGATCAGGCGTTGTATGCAAACCGGGCGGCTAAAGTAATAGACCAGGCAGGTCATTCGTTTAATTATGGCCTGCGCTCGATTTATTTTTCGCTATCCGCACTGTCGTGGTTTATCGACCCGGTTTTATTTATGATAACTTCAGTGGTAGTTATGATAGTGATGAAGCAGCGCGAATTTCATTCTAAAGTGCTAAAAGCACTGCAGGAATGTTAAACCCTGAGAGCTGAAACTAGAAAAAGGGGTCGGAGTGAATAAATTATTCACTCCGACCCCTTTTTATGCTTTTTGGGCTTAGCGCCGTTCAAAGGCTTTGACTACCCGGGATACGCCCTCGACATGGCGGGCAATTTCTACCGCTTTATCTGCTTCCGGGCCCTGCACCAGGCCCATCAGAAACACTTCAGCATTTTCAGTTACCACCTTAATATTCAAGCCAGCCACATCGTCATCGGTTAGTAGTTGGGTTTTCACTTTGGTGGTGATCCAGCCATCGCGGGTACGGGTGGTTAACGAGGTACTGTTACCCAGCCGGATCTGATTATGAATATCCCGTACCCCCGGGGTGTCTTTAATCAGTTGTTCAGCCTGCTGTTTTATCGTTGCGTTACTGACCTGGCCGGTTAACAAAACAACGCCATTGTAGCTGGTAACATTAATATTGCTGGTATCCGGTATGCTTTCCGCGGTGCCTAATGTTCTTCTGGCACGAATGACAATACTGTTGTCGTCGAGCTGGGAACCAAGGGTACGACGGTCGTTCGCGGCGCTGGCCGCAGTAGCACCACCTGCAACGACAGCCGCCGCACAGCCCTGAAGCATAATCACGGTGGCAGTCAGTGCAACAAGTTTACTGATGTTCATAGTTCTCCCTGCTGTGGAAACAGCGTAGTGTCGATAAGCTCGCAAATACAATGTAGTAAAAAGGTATAGCATTCGAATACTCTGGCCGGCCGGTGGGCGGGTACTTTTAACTCGACATCCTGCTGATTTAACAAGCCAGCAAGATCACTGTCGTTATCAATCGTCAGCGCCACGACTTTCATATCACTGGTTACCGCTGCTTCGACCGCTTTAATTAAGCTTTGTTCGGAACCGGTCAGTGAAATAACCAGCAGCACATCTGCGGCGTTGCCAATGGCCCGTACCTGGCGCGCCAGAAAATCCTGGTTAATATGGTTGTTCGGATGCAGGCTCGAAATATCGTCCTGCAGCGCCAAAGCAGGCAAACAGGGGCGCTCTGTTTCAAACTGATCCAATAGCAGCTGGGCAAAGTGGCAGGCCAGAGACTGGCTGGCACCCGCTCCGCAGCATAACACTTTGCCGCCGCTGATCAGGCTATTAACGATAACCAGCGCGCTGTTTTCAATCGGTTCGGCCAGCGCTTCACTGGTGGCGATCATCGTTTGAATATTTTCACTGAAAAGTTGTCGGATATGTTCCTGCATTACCCTGTCCTGTTAACTGAATGCATTTTGCAGCCAGTTGTAATGAAACGGCTCACGCCCTTCAATTGCTAATACATCAATCCGGCATGGCTGATTCTGGCCACCATGCTGCTGCAAATACCAGCGCACAGCCCTGAGCAGTTTCTGCTGCTTGGCAACTGTTACTGCGGCGAGGGCACCGCCGTATGCATTGCTGGCGCGGTATTTTACTTCAATAAACACCAGTTGCTTATCCTGGCGCATCACTAAATCTATTTCGCCGGCTTTGCACTGAAAATTACAGCAAACCAGACTCAGCCCCTGCTGCTGCAAGTAGTCCAGCGCCAGTTGCTCGTAATATTGCCCTTTATCGTTCATGATAAGTGGCTCATGCTCAGGGTTCCTGCACGGAAATCAGCCGGTTATTGCGGTAACTGGCCCAGCTTAATCGCCGCACAATACTGCCATTTTGGTCCAGGCTAAGCTGGCCGGTCAACCCGGGAAATACCAGTGCTGGTAAATGCTGTTGTTGTTTTAATCTGGCAATAAGCGCGTAAGCGTCATGGCCCATGGCGAACAACCGTTGCAATATTTCGTCCTGATCGGTAAATAACTGCTGATATTGCTCGCGCAATTTTACGCTGCTTTGTTCGCCAAGCATCCACGGCATTTCGGTAAAGGTCAGGCCGTTTAGATCGCGTTGTTCATTGCTATCGAGGCTGGCACTAAAACTACGTGAACTGGCGTACACCGGCAAACGTGGTGCGATCTGGTTAACGGATACATCTACATAAGGCTTAAACAACCGGGTTTGTATCGGGTCAGCCAGCAAATAGATAGCATCGATATCCAGCCGGCTATGCGGCTCAGCTTCCAGTTTGATTTTGCTGCTGACTAAACTGCTGATGCTACGAATACGGTTCTGGCTGATATCGGTTTCCAGCAGGTCATTGATAATGGTCTCCAGCTCTGCTTTAGCGCTAAACTGATAAAGCTCGGGGGCAGGATGGCCCATCGCCTGCCACTGCCCGGCAAAATGCTGTTGCATCCGCTGGCTGATATTGTTTCTGGCACTAATCACAACAGGGCGTTGGTAATTTTTTTGCTGGAAAAGTTCTGCCATCTGACTCGCTTCATCTTCCAGACTTAACGCGTAAAAGAAATGATTGTCCCGCTTGGGTTGTGCCGGATCACGGCTGTTTAAAAACAAGGTGGGCCAGGGCCAGTCAGCTTGCTGGCTGATGAGATCAACCTGATCCCGCAGCAATGGGCCGATCACAAAATCGACCATCTGTTGTTTTAAGCGTAAGGTTATTTGCTCCGGGCTCTGCTGACTATCAATAAATATCAGCTGAGTTGAAGCTTGCTGTGCACTGGCGGCACTGATTAAGCCATATTGCAATGCTTTGGCATGGGCCCGGAAGTTACCGGTTAACGGCAGCAGCACGCCAATCCGGCTGGGTTGATAGGGTGTTAAAGAGAGCAGTTGCTGCAATGCCTCGGGCAAGGCATCAGGGCCAGGCATTTGAGGGTAGCGCTGATGCCACGCAGCCAGTGCCTGCTGCAATGCGTCTTGCTGACCAATATGCTGCCGGCTAAGCTCAGCCAGGTTAAGCCAGGCTTGCTGGCGGTTTGTGGCATTGGTCCGCAAAGTGGCAAGGTTGGCGGGGCTTAGCGCCGTAAGTTGCTGCCAGAGTAAATTCCACAGTTCCGGATAATTGGTGGTACTTTGCTGTTGCTGGTCCAGTTGCAACAACCAGCGACTGGCAGCCAGGCTGCGCTGTTGTTTGGCGTAAAACTGTGCACCATGCCATAAATATTCGCTTAAATCTGCCGTGGGAAGTGCATCAAGCGGGGTCTGATCAAGTAATACACTGGCGCGCTCCAGTTCGTTATTGGCCAGATAGGCTTGCAGCAGCAGCACGATATTGCGCTGACGCACTACAGAGTATTCACTATTGGCCAGCGTATGCGTTATTGCCAGCGCCAGAGGGTACTGTTGCTGTATTAATGCAGCCCTGGCCGCCCGCAGTAAATGTATTTGTCTGGCTTCACCCTGATAATCACGTGCTTTCTGATACAAATCTGCGGCAGATTCAATTTTTGTTGCCGGCACTTGCTGCTGTGGCGCATCAGCAGGGCGCTCGATGGTGGTTTGAGGTTGCTGGGCACAGCTGGCTAACAGGCCGCACAGACTTAAAAATAGCAGTGGCTTTAATTTGCTGGAATTCACGTTGCACAGTACCATTAGGCTTTTAATAGGGCTATCTTACTTAGACTGTCCGCCAAGCTCAATTAAATAGCGAAATATGACGAAACAAACCGGAATTTTATACGTTGTTGCGACCCCGATAGGCAATTTAGCAGATATCAGCGAGCGCGCTGTCGCTACCTTAAAGCAGGTTAGCTGTATCGCGGCTGAAGATACCCGCCATACTGGCAAATTGCTGGCGCATTTAGGGGTGCAAACCCGTACCCTGGCGCTGCATGACCATAATGAAAAGCAACGTGCAGCCAGCATTATCGCCCGTTGTCAGGCCGGAGAGGACTTAGCGCTGGTATCCGATGCCGGAACACCGCTAATCAGCGACCCCGGTTATAGTTTAGTCAGGCAATGTCGCGAGGCGGGAGTAAAGGTGGTGCCAATACCCGGGCCCTGCGCTGTTATCACCGCATTGTGTGCGGCAGGTCTGCCAACCGACAAATTTTTGTTTATTGGTTTTCTGGCGGCGAAAAGCACACAGCGTCAGGCCCAGCTTGCTGCCTTACCGGCCGATGTCGGCACTATAGTGTGTTATGAGACGGCGCGGCGTATTCAGGCATGTCTGGATGATGTTGCGCTAATACTCGGCGCCGATCGCGAGCTGGTACTGGCCAAAGAACTGACCAAAACCTTTGAAGCCTTTTGCCATGGCAACGCAGCAACTATTCAGGCCTGGCTGAACGAAGATCCGCAGCGTTGTCAGGGTGAAATGGTATTGATGATCGCATCAGCACCTGCCAGAGCTGCCAGCGATATTAGTGAGCAGGTGCAGCAAACCTTAAAAACTCTGCTGGCTGAGTTGCCGGTTAAACAAGCCGCGGCACTGACTGCGCAAATTCACAATGAAAAGAAAAACGCCCTTTATAAGCTGGCATTGGAATGGGCTGGTGAAAGTTGACGATTCGGGTATAATCCGCGCTGAGTTGGCCAAGACAATCGCTGCTTGCGTAAGCAAGGGGAGGAAAGTCCGGGCTCCACAGGGCAGGGTGCCAGGTAACGCCTGGGGGGCGTGAGCCTACGACCAGTGCAACAGAGAGCAAACCGCCGATGGCCCGCGCAAGTGGGATCAGGTAAGGGTGAAAGGGTGCGGTAAGAGCGCACCGCGCGACTGGCAACAGTTCGTGGCACGGTAAACTCCACCCGGAGCAAGATCAAATAGGCCCTCTATGGCGCGGCCCGCGTTGAGGGCGGGTAGATTGCTTGAGGCTTAGGGTGACCTAAGCCCTAGAGGAATGATTGTCACTCTGGCAACAGAGCACAGAACCCGGCTTAATGGCTAACTCACCTAATGAATAAAAAACCGCGCTAAGGTCAGGCCTTCAGCGCGGTTTTTTTATAGATATTTTTTAATCACAGTAACTGCCGGAAAAAAGCCCGCGCAAGGCGGGCAAAAGGTACCAGGAACAACGTGGGTTAGAAATCGATACCGACAGACAACTGAATTCGACGTGGGTTGTAGTAACGGGTCGGTTCACCATAGGTAGTCGAGGACGCCACCTGCTGAATGCGGTAACCCGTTTGACGATCAAACACGTTGAAGATATCTGCCCGGAATTTAAGCAGATATTTTTCGGCAAAGGTAAAGTTTTGGGTGTAGCTTAAGTCTAACTGCCAATGACTTGCGCTACGCCGGCTGCCAGCAGGTTCGCTGTACCGGATTGTACTGCTGCTGTAACCATAGTAAGAGCCATCCCAGGTTTCCCACGGTTGGCCAGACTGGTACACAAAGTAGGCACCAATATTGGCGTTCCAGTCAGTGGTGTAGTAGCCAAACGCTTTTAGTAAATGCGGTTTATCACCGGCCAGTTTACCTTGCTTCAGATCCCATGAATAGCGACCCGGGCCATCACCATAGTTAGATGAGCCTATAAAAATATTTTGATCGGTATTGCCGGTGGTGTTGTCCTGGTCAAAGTTACCGGTATACTGGCTCCATACATAAGAAGCGTTGAAATAGGTCCGGTCGCCGAAGTATTCCGCCTCTACGCTGACTTCCCAGTATTCAGTTTTGCCTTCGTCCACTTCAGCTATTACATAGGTGCCGCCTGAGGCATTGCCAATTCCGTCCATCCGTTCTGCTAAATCAGGAATAAACAAGCCCTTGGCCGCAATGTGCGCCGGTACCCCGGCTGCCTGGCTGCTATCCGGGTAAGCCGCAATCCGACCATTGTTAGGCATATCCTCCCAGAAATTTTTACCTTCCCGGTAGCGGGTATGTCCACGTAGCTGGAAGCGGTCAGTTATTGCTTTAGTGGTACCTATGGTGATTTCATCAATCCGATGCGGATCCATGTTATCAGCAAACAGTTTGCCGGATGAGCCACTGGCTGCGCCGGCGTCCAGGAAGTTACCATCTTCGTCAAAATATACCCTCAGAGATTGCTGGGTATTGCGATCCCACGACGCTGCGCGGGCCAACGAACTGGCTTCAGGGTTGTAACTGGCAAAATTAGCAAATACGGTGTTCTGACCATCATATTTCCAGTTGACACCGAGGCGCGGTTGAATCATGTCCTGCCAGTCAACTTTGTACATTTGGTACTTCTCGCCCCTGGCTAACTCCCAGCCGGAACCATTGGCAGAATTTGGGCTCAAGCCTTGGCCAAAATAGGTATCCTGACTGATTAACACACCAATGTTGTAAGTAAAGTCACCGTGTTCGATGGTATCGTTAATTTCCAGGTTCCAGGATTCTGAAGAGGAATTGATAGCAGAAACTGTTTCACCTGTTTCATTAACAAAGCTCATTTGCTCTGTGGTTGCAATGTAATATACCGAGGTCGGATCTAAATCAGCCACTGCACTTTCAAGGGCTAAATCGCGGCCGCCGTTATAGCTGATTAACCCCCAGCCATTTGATAAACGACTCAGTTCTTCTTCTGCCTCAGAGTATTTCAGTCCAATATGAATTGAATGGACTAACTCATCGCCAATGATCTGATGATCCAGCGCAATTTCAAAACTATCCCTGAAGAAGTTCTGATTGTTATATTGATAGTACGCTCCTACCGCTCCGCCACCTGTTGCCACGCCATTTTCCTGATAACCATACTGATCTATCAATTGTTGTGCACCGCTATTGAAGCGTGCTGCATCGGGATCGGTTGCAGGCAATAAATCCGGCACATTGAAATAACCCATCTGATCCAGATTAGCCACATCAAGATTGCCGCCCAGTTCCGGCACAACGGCTAATTCAACATCGGGTTTACCGCCGGTTTTGTAATCAAATTTGTTGATATTGAAACTAACTGTGGTGTAGTCACCTAAAATATAGGAACCGTCAAAGGTAAAGATTTTTTGAGTAGCCTGCGAGCCGGCTGACACACTGTCGCTTTCAAATTCACCGATACTCTCGCCACTGCCTTCGCGATCTGAATCACGGTAACTTGCGTTTAACAGCCAGTCTGCTGTCGGTGCCCAGGTTAACTTGCCAAAATATTCATCCCGGACACTTTTAAAGTTTTTGGCTGGTCCATAAGCCGTAACTTTACTGTCGCCGGTTACTTCAGGGCGATAATAAGAACCATAAAAAAACAATTGATCCTGAACTATTGGCCCTGCCAGACTGGCGGTAATCCAGCTGCGGTCTGTATCCTGTATGGTGCCGGCTTCAGGTGAGGCCGAAAAATTACTATTTTGTAGTTTGTACTCCAGGCTGCCTTTAAACTCGTTGGTACCTGATTTTGACTGGGTATTGATGGCAAAACCGCCTGAACGGTTAAAACCTATTGCTTTAGCGCCGCCCCGCTCCATCGACACCATTTCTATATCATGTGTTGAGGGTTCGGATGCCAGATTACCAAACAGCGGCATAGAAACATCGACCCCATCGAAGCCGTATTTGTTATGCGCACCTGAACCACCAGCAGAGGGACCCAGAGTCCCGTTCTCGGTATATTGCACGCCAGGAATTACTTTTAGCAGGTCACGAAAGGTTTGCCCTACCGGTAGCGCTTCTACGACGTCAGCTCCCAGAGTATTACTTAGTGAAGAGTTACCAACCTGCGCGAAGAATGGTGAACCAACAATCTGGATAACTTCAACACCGGATGAAGAAGACAACGCCACATTTACAGTGGACAACTGATCAAGTAATACTTCAACTTCCATGGTTTTGACCGCGCCATCAGCAGCAGTTATTGTCAGGGTATAACGCCCTGGTACCAGTGATGGCAGATTAAAACTGCCATCGGCGCGTGTTTCCACGGTTCGGGGTTTTGGCATTACCGGGCTCGTTGCAACGACGGTAACACCGGAGACTGAACTGGTGCTCTGTTCCGCAGTAACTTTACCGCGAATACCGCCCACTTGCTGCGCTGCGACAGGGGCACAAGTCAGGATACCTGCCAGTACAACAGCTGTAACCGAAGCGGGGGAGCGAAAAGCGAATTGGGTGGCTTGCGCCAGTCTGTTTTTTATAAATGTAAGCTCGTTATACTTCATCAGTATCTCTCCTGGAGTTGCGTATTGTAGCTGTCCGTAACAGGGTTCTGCTTGCCCTTTTTAATACCCGTTTATTTTTATAGTGCGAGGTGTTTGTTTTCTGCACAAAATTAACATAGCAATAATTTTTTGGTTTTGAAAATAATTTATGCTAAAAATTACTAATAATTGGAATATTTGATTCTATTTGCAGCTATTATAAAAGTCAGTCAGCATTTTTTCACGGCTGATAAGAGGGAAAAATGAAGCTACGCCATTGTTTAATAGTACTTTTATATTTAGGTAGCGGGTGTTTTCAAGGAACCACGTATGCTGAGTCAGATATTCCTATGTTAAAAACCGATCATCTTACAGCTGACTACTGGCTGACAAAGGTTGCCGATGCCAACAGGCTGTTGCTAACGCAAAGCGAGATCAGTGCCAGAAATAAAAATACGTTTGCCAGCCAGCCAGAAATGACCGAGCTGGCCAGCCTGCCCGCTAGCCTAAATGCCGCCGCCTTAAATGCCATTATTCGTCAAGCCAGCGCCAGCCCGGCCCAGCCACGATTTTATGCTGATGGCACTGCGGTTAGCGCTGAGCAATGGCGGGCCTACCAGCACAACCTGAATACCGATTCAGTGCAGCCGGACAATCCGGTCAGATTTGCGCTGGTAGTAAAGCGTACCGATTTACGCAGTTTGCCCACAGCAGATCGGGTGCATAACGAAACCATGGCACTGGATTTAGACCGCTTTCAGGAAACGGCGCTGTTTCCTGGAGAAGCAGTAGGGGTGCTGCACCAAAGCCAGGACAAAAACTGGCTGTTGGTTCAAAATTATCATTATACTGGTTGGGTGCAGGCCCGGGATATTGCGCTGGGTACCCGGCAACAGGTATTAGATTACGGTACGCTGCAGCCATTTCTGGTAGTGACCGGCGCCCGGGTTTTTACCAGTTTTACCCCTGAGAACCCTGCAATATCTCAGTTGCTGCTGGATATGGGCATCCGCTTACCACTCCTAAGCACAGCTGAAACCGGTCATAACGTACATGGCCAGAACCCGCATGCCAGCCATATCGTTCAACTGCCAGTCAGAAACCTTGATGGCAGCCTTAGTTTTACGCCAGCCCTTATTGCCCGCCAGCAGGATGTCAGTGTCGGATATCTGCCTTACACCACCGCTAATATTCTGCAACAGGCTTTTAAGTTTCTGGGTGATCGCTACGGCTGGGGTCATGATTATGACAGTCGCGATTGTACAGGCTTCATTATTGAAATTTATCGTAGCTTTGGCTTACTGATGCCAAGAAACTCCGGCCAGCAGGGTGAAGGTAGCTATGGTCAGAACATTCGCTTTTCCAGCCAAAGCAGCCATGCTGACAAACTGGCGGCGATTGATAACGCGCAGGTGGGGGATTTAATTTACCGGCCGGGCCACGTGATGTTGTATTTAGGCGATGACAATGGCGAGCCTTTTGTGATCCATTCAGTACATGAGCTGGCGTATTTTACTCACCGCAAAAATTCTGACGCGGATAGTAGTGCAGCTGCAACTCAGCCTGCGTTATACCAGGGTATTTTAAATGGGGTGGCGGTAACGCCGTTAACCCCGCTGCAGCTAACGGCTGACAGCAGTTATCTGGATAAAATATACGCGATTAAATCGTTGCGTTAACCGAGGCATCTATGAAAATTACCGATATCCGGCTGGGCATGTTAACCATACCTTTGAAAACACCGTTTAAAACGGCGCTGCGCACCGTGCAGCAAATTGAAGATGTGGTGGTCATGATAGAAACCGATACCGGCCATACCGGCTACGGTGAAGCTCCGGCCACTGCGGTGATTACCGGCGATATACATGGCTCAATCATAGATGCCATTAACAGCGTACTAAAACCTAAGCTGATAGGGCAGCAGATTGCCGATTTAAACCATATTATCCGGCTGATTCAGGGTGCGATAATGAAAAATTATAGCGCCAAAGCCGCGGTAGAAATGGCGGTTTACGATTTATTCGCGCAGCTGTATAAAGCACCTTTATATAAAATACTGGGCGGTGGCGTACCAAAAATAACTACTGACATTACCATCAGTGTCGATTACATCGACAAAATGGTCGCTGACTCGTTAAGTGCTATTGACCGTGGTTTCGAAACCCTTAAGGTTAAAGTAGGTAAAGATATCGGGGTAGATATAGAGCGGGTTAAAGCCATTTATGCCGCTGTGGCCGGCAAAGCTTTAATCCGACTCGATGCCAATCAGGGCTGGACCGCTAAAGAAGCGGTATATGCACTACGCAAGCTGGAAGATGCCGGCGTTCGGCTTGAATTGGTAGAGCAACCAGTAAAAGCCTACGATTTAGAAGGATTAAAATATATTACTGAGCGGGTACATACCCCGGTAATGGCAGATGAGAGCAGTTTTGGTCCGCGAGAAGTGATTGAACTGATTAAAATGCGCGCCGCCGATATTATCAATATTAAACTGATGAAAACCGGCGGTATCGCCAATGCCATCAAAATTGCTGATATTTGCTCGTTCTACGATATGCAGTGCATGATAGGTTGTATGCTGGAGGGCAGTATCAGTGTCGCGGCCGCGGTGCATGTGGCGGTGGCAAAATCCGACGTTATTACCAAAATTGATTTAGATGGTCCGTCGCTTTGTGCCTTTGACCCGGTGCGCAGCAGCGTGAATTTTAATGATGCTGACATCACCATAGGCAATGCACCGGGCTTAGGTATCACCGCGATTGAAGGCCTGAAAATGCTACCCTGATTACACTGTTATCTGAACAAAATGGCGTTGACCCATGCCAGTTCAGTAGTCAGGGCTTTTCCAGCAAGCCTAATAACTCTGTGCTTTCGGTCAGCGCTAAATCATTGTTCTGCCAGTGGCAAAGCTGCAAATACAGCATATGACATAAATGCTGCTGCGCCAGCTGGGTTAACAGCGGGTTTAAGCGAATGTCTTCCTCAGCACTGAGGGTAAATAAGGTAATATCGGCGGCCAGGCTTTGAGCATTGGTTTTATAGCTGGTCAGTGAAATAATTTTCAGCTGGCGGCTTTTGGCATAATGCTCCAGTTTCAGCAAGTCACTGTTCTGGCCGGAATCGGACACCAGCAACAACACACTGGTGTCGGTTAAACTGCGGGCCAGCTGCAATGCTAACGCCGGATCGGCATGATGCAGCGCCAGCTTACCCAGCTGCAACAACCGAAATTGCATATCTGCTACCACTATGGCTGACTTGGCAAAACCGGCCAGCAATATTTTATCAGCACTTTGTAATAAACGGGCCGCCTGCAACAGGGTTTTCTCATCATTAATGGTTAGTAAGGTGCGCAAATGTTGCTGCAGACTAAACTGCAGCTGCTCGCCAATGCCCAGTAAACTGCCATCTTCATTATTTTTATCTGCCTGATCCCGGTTCATGGTGCTGGCAGTAACCACCGCTTCATTTATTGCCAGCTTTAGATCAGGGTAGCCTTTGTAGCCCAGTTTCTGACAAAACTTCACCACACTGGATTGACTGATCCCTACCGCATCGGCCAGTTGCTGCGATGAGTAGTCGCGCAGCATATGGGCATTATCCAGAATAAATTCGGCCAGCTTGCGCTCAATAACCGACATCTGATCAAGCATGCCACGGATCTTCAGTAAACTCAGCATAGGCGATGGTCTTAGGCTCAGCTGGCACCGTTGCCAGCTATAAAAAAATAATTATGCGATATGTAAATTTATATTGAATAATTTATTCAGCAATAGCAAGTTTTCCGGTAAAAAAGCCGGCGGTGCAGAATATATTTTCATTTCACTGCCAGGTTGTTAAAAGCTACTCCAGCACTTTTCCCCACCAAAATCATCAACTTCAACCGGGCATCTGTTTTTAGCGGATCTATATCGATCAGCCACGGCTGTTTTTACCTTGACATTGGTTAAAGCTGAGCCCTAAACTGTATCGTTGTGGGGATTTGTGGGTAATTGTGGATCATTTTGGGATTTTCCAACCGATTCATGCTGGCGCTGCGCTGAAATTCGCAGCCAGATTAACCAGGCAGATAATAAGTTATGTTTCGTGGCTCGTTTACACTGACATTGGACGATAAGGGACGGTTAGCGCTACCTGCGCGGTACCGGGAGATCCTGCTGTCTGAAAATCAGGGCCATCTGATCTGTACCATCGACCTGCATGATCCCTGCTTATTATTGTATCCGCTGGCTGACTGGGAAGAAATAGAAGAAAAATTGAAGTCCCTGTCCAGTCTTAACCCTCAGGAGCGTCGCTTGCAGCGGTTATTACTGGGAAATGCCACTGACTGCGATATGGATAAAAATGGCCGTATATTAGTGCCGGCGCCGCTGCGCCAGCATGCTGGGCTGTCGAAAAATATCCGGCTGGTAGGGCAGTTAAACAAATTCGAAATCTGGGACGAAGCCGCCTGGCATGAACGCTTAAATGCGGATATTGAGCTGGAACAAGCTCAGGCTGGCACCGTTGAATTATCTGAACGATTACAGGACTTTGTACTGTAAATGACAAGCCAAGCCCATATCTCTGTCTTGCTTAAAGAAGCAATCGATGGACTCGCCATTAAAACCGACGGAATTTACCTGGACGGCACCTTTGGTCGTGGCGGTCACAGCAGAGAAATACTTAATTTACTTGGTCCGAACGGCCGCTTATTCGCCATAGACCGCGATCCCTCCGCCATTGCAGCTGCAGCCCCACTGCAAGCCGATGCGCGTTTTCACATCACCCATACCCCCTTTGCCGCCCTGGCAACCGTAGCTGAGCAACAACAGCTCAGCGGTAAATTAGATGGTATTTTGCTGGATTTAGGTGTGTCTTCGCCACAACTGGATGATGCTGACCGTGGCTTTAGCTTTATGCGTGACGGCCCGCTCGACATGCGAATGGACCCCAGTAGCGGCATGTCTGCAGCACAGTGGCTGGCCACTGCTGATGTTGAAGATATCAGCTTTGTGCTGCGGGAGTATGGCGAAGAGCGCTTTGCCTGGCGGATTGCTCAGGCCATAGTGGCGGCCAGAGTGGAAACCCCCTTCACCCGTACCGCGCAGCTGGCAAAATTGATTAGTGACAGTGTGCCTAAAAGCCATAAAGAGAAAAAGCACCCTGCTACCCGCAGTTTTCAGGCTATCCGCATTTACGTTAACAGCGAGCTGGAGCAGGTTAATCTTGCTTTGCACGCCGCTATGGCCGTGCTGAAGCCTGGCGGCAGACTGGTTGTGATCAGCTTTCATTCACTGGAAGACCGGCTGGTAAAACAGTTTATGCGCCGCTATTCCAAAGGTGAGCCGGTACCACGTGGCATGCCCTTGACGGATGCTCAGCTAAACAAGGCGATACCGCTAAAACTGATTGGCAAAGCCATTATGCCCTCTGAGGCCGAGTTGACGGCTAACCCGCGAGCTCGCAGCGCCGTGCTGCGTATTGCCGAAAAGCAAGCCATAGCAGAGGAACAGCCGCTATGAGCCAAATTCAGCTGGAACGTTTAATTAGTCAGGACTGGCGCCAGCATAAGCTGGCAGGGGTGTTGCTGCTGGCATGTATTGCCTCAGCGCTGGCCGTGGTGTATCTGGCCCATTTAAACCGCCAGCTGACCATCGCTCAGGATACGTACTATCAACAGCGGGATCAGCTTGATACCCAATGGCGCAACTTATTGCTCGAACAACGCTCGCTGGCTGAACACAGCCGGGTTGAAGATATTGCCAGGCGCCGCCTGAATATGCAGCGACCCAGCGGCGAGCGGGATATTATGGTGAGGCCGCAATGACCGCCAAACCTCGTAAAAGCCAGGCCAAAGCCCGCCAGTATCCGTCAGTGATGAGCTGGCGTTTTGCCTTTGTTATGGTGATGATAACGTCGGTGTTTATCGCTTTACTGGCGCGCGCTGCCTGGTTACAGGTTATTGAGCCTGACATGCTGGTAAGCCAGGGTGATCGGCGCAGTTTGCGGGTAGAAGCCGATACCGTCATGCGTGGCATGGTGTTCGATCGCCATGGCGAAGCCCTGGCAGTTAGTGTGCCGGTTGAGGCCATTTGGGCTGATCCAAAAATTGTTATTGAGCGCAATGCCCCGGGTGATGAACGCCGCTGGCACGCGCTAGCTGACATTATGCAAATGACCCCGCAGCAGCTGCTAAGCCGGGTGGGTGATGATCCGAAGCGCCGCTTTGTCTATTTGCAGCGCCAGGTAAATCCGGCGGTGGTGGATTACGTTAAAAAACTAAAGGTACCGGGTATTTACTTCCGTCAGGAGTCAAAACGTTACTATCCGGCAGGTGAAGTGACTGGCCAGCTAATTGGCTTTACTAACGTTGATGACGTTGGGGTGGAAGGCATCGAAAAACGGTTTGATGCACTGCTTACCGGTACCGCCGGGCGTAAAGTATTCCGTAAAGATGCCAAAGGCCGGGAAATTGAAGTACTGGAACGACAAGACGCCACGGCACCCGCCAATTTACAACTGAGTATTGACCAGCGCATTCAGACCGTTGCCTACCGTGAGCTGAAAAAAGCGGTGTTATCGCATGGCGCGACGTCCGGCTCGGCCGTGGTCGTTGACGTGGCAACGGGTGAAGTGCTGGCCATGGTAAACAGTCCGTCGTTTAACCCGAATAATCGGCGCAATACACCGGTCCACCGCTTCCGTAACCGGGCAATTACCGATACTTTTGAGCCAGGTTCTACCATGAAACCACTGGCGGTGCTTAGCGCACTGGAATTTGGCACTGCAACCCTGGACACCATAGTCGATACTCACCCGGGCACGATGCGGATTGGTGGCAGCTGGGTCCGCGATCCCAACAATTATAAAAAGCTGGACTTAACCGGCATTATTCAGAAATCCAGCAATATGGGTGTGGCGAAACTGGTACTGGAAATGCCGCACCAACATGTGGTGGGTTTATACAACAATATGGGACTTGGTGAAGACACCGGTCTGGGCCTGGCGGGTGAAAGCAGCGGTATTTTCAGTTATCGGCAGCGTTGGTCCGATTTTGAACGCGCCACCTTCTCCTACGGCTATGGCTTATCCGTTACTGCAGTGCAATTGGCCCGGGCCTACGCCACGATGGCTAATGGCGGCATTAACCGGCCGCTGAGCATTATTAAAAACAACGAGCCCGATCCTGGCCAGCGGGTACTGGCACAAAAGCATGCGCTCGCTATGCTGGAAATGATGGAAGCTAATATTGGCCCAGGTGGCACTGCAACCCGGGCTCAGGTTCATGGCTACCGGGTTGGCGGTAAAACAGGTACTGCCCGCAAAGCGATTGCCGGTGGCTATGGTGATGACTATATTGCATCCTTTGCCGGGGTAGGCCCGATTTCTAATCCAAGCATTGTTACGGTAGTGGTAATTAACGAGCCAGCCGGCGATTTTTATCACGGTGGTGAAATTGCGGCCCCGGTTTTTGCCAGTATTATGGGCGCCGCCTTGCAACTGTTGAATGTGACCCCTGATGCCGACACCGGCCCGGCGCTGATCAGCCGCACAGGAGGACGCAATGGCGATTAACCAGTTACATTTATGGTTGCCTGAACTTATGTCAAAACTGGCCGATCGACCGCTGCGCCAGTTGCAGCTCGATAGTCGCCAGGTGGTCACTGATGATGTATTTGTGGCGCTGCCCGGTACCCGTGCGCACGGTAATCAGTATATTGAGCAGGCATTAGCTCAGGGCGCTGCGCTGGTTTTAACTGACAAGCTTGATGAACAACGTCAGGAACTGAACAATGAACGGATCGTCGTGCTGGCCGATTTAGTAAGCCGGATGCCGCAATTGGCCGCCCGTTTTTATCAGCAACCGCAAAAGCAGCTGCAACTGGTAGGCATTACCGGTACCAACGGTAAGTCGAGTACCAGTTGCTTTGTTAATCAGCTTGCCGAGCAGTGTGATACCCCAGCAGCGGTAATTGGCACCCTGGGTTACGGCCAATGGCAGCAGCTGACACCGCTGCTCAACACCACCCCCCACTATATTGAATTGCAGCGCATTCTGGCAGCGCTGGTAGAGCAACAGTGCCAATTGGTTGCAATGGAAGTATCGTCCCATGCCCTGGTGCAACAACGGGTGGCGGGTATCCATTTCCAGGTTGCGGTGTTTACTAATTTAAGCCGGGATCATCTCGATTATCATGGCAGCATGGCAGAATATGGCCAGGCAAAAAGCCTTTTATTTCAGCCTGATATGAGCCGCTGTGCCGTATTGAATGTGTCTGATCCGCTGGGCAAAGCACTGGCTAGCCGTAACGACATTCCGGTCTGGGTTTACGGTAAAGCCGAAGATTGTCAGGGCCACAGCCGTTTCCTGGGCTATCACCAGTTAAGTGCCACCGAACAGGGCTTTGCATGTTTATTAAGCAGTCAGGCGGGTGAGCATAAACTGCACTTGCCGCTGCTGGGTGAATTTAATATTCAGAACGCGCTGGCAGCCATCAGTAGTTTACTGGCACTGGGCTACGACTTAACTGAATTACTGCATGCAGCCAGCAGTTTGCAACCACTGGCTGGGCGCATGGAACAGTTTACGTTCAGCCATGGTGTTACCGTTGTCGTTGACTACGCCCATACCCCGGATGCATTGCAGCAGGCGTTACAAGCATTACGTCTGCACTGTACCGGTCGTTTGTGGTGTGTGTTTGGCTGCGGTGGCAATCGTGACAAAGGCAAGCGGCCGTTGATGGGCCAGCTGGCGCAGCAGTATGCAGATCACACTATTGTTACCTCCGATAATCCACGCAGTGAAGTGCCGATGCAGATTTGCCAGGATATTGCTGCCGGCATGCAGGATGCGGATAATTTCCGGATAGAGCCAGACCGGAAACTGGCTATTAAGCTGGCACTGGTTAGTGCTCAGCCAGGAGATGTGGTCCTGCTGGCCGGCAAAGGCCACGAAACGACGCAGACCATTGGGCACGAGCAACATCATTATGATGAGCGTGCTTACGTGCGGCAACTTATGTCGGAGATGACATTATGATAACGCTAAGCTGTGCAGAAATAGCCACCCTGTTACAGGGACAATTAATTGGCGCTAATCAGCCAATCAGCAGTGTCAGCACAGATAGCCGAACGATAAGTGCGGGGGCGTTATTTATTGCCCTGAAGGGCCCGAATTACGATGGAAGCCGTTTTGTTACCGATGTTATCGAGAAGGGCGCGGCAGCGATTATCGTAGAACGAGCACTGGATTGTGAACTTACCCAGATTGTGGTTGCGGATACCCGTCTGGCGCTGGGGCAACTGGGTGCGGCCATTAAAGCGCGCGTTCAGCCCAAAACCATCGCCGTCACCGGCAGTGCGGGTAAAACCACGGTGAAAGAAATGCTGGCGGCAATATTAAGCCGCTGTGGTCAGGTGCTGGCAACCGAAGGCAATTTCAATAACGATATCGGCGTACCGCTAACGTTACTGCGCTTAACGACAGAGCACCAGTTCGCAGTGATGGAACTGGGCGCCAACCATGCTGGCGAAATTGCGTACACCACCTCTTTGGTCAAGCCCGATGTCGCGATCATTACTAATGCTGCCGCCTCACATCTGGAAGGCTTTGGTGATACCTACGGTGTGGCCAGAGCAAAAGGCGAAATATTCTCTGGCTTGCCCGCTGGGGGCATTGCCATTATGCAACACGACAGTGAGTTCACCGACTATTGGCGTAACCGTTGTAAAGATCTGAAAATTATCAGCTTTGCCAGTGATTTTAAAACCGGCAGTACACCAGATAGCGCAAGTGCAAAGCGCCATAGCGCCGACATCCGCGCTGAGCAAATTAGTTTAAATGCTCAGGGTTGTGCTCAATTTAACCTGATCTACGAAAATGAACAAATACTGATGCAGCTTAACCTGCCTGGCAAACACAATGTGGCTAATGCTCTGGCCGCTGCAGCGGCTGCGCTGGCGGTAGGCGCCAAGCTGACTGACGTACAGCAGGGACTGGCGCAAATGGCCGGGGTAAAAGGGCGTACCAATGTCATTGAACTTAGCAAGCAGATTAAGCTGATCGACGATAGCTACAATGCCAATGTCGAGTCAGTAAAGGCGGCGATTGATTTGCTGGCCAGTTATCCGGGCTACCGGGTACTGCTGCTGGGCGATATGGCTGAACTGGGTGCTAATGCCCGTTTGTACCACGAAGAGATTGGTTTATATGCCAAAGATGCCGGTATTAATCTGTTATTCACCCTGGGTGTGTTATCACAGAGCGCCAGTGACTTGTTCAATGGACAAGGCGCGCATTTCAGCTCGCGGCAGTCGATGTTAGATCGGCTGAACCCGCTAATTACAACCCAGCAAAGTGTCACCATACTCGTTAAGGGCTCTCGTAGTGCGAAAATGGAGTTAGTTGTGCAGGACTTGCTAGAAAGATGTCAGCAGGAGCGTAGCCCATGCTAGTTTGGTTAGCCGAATATTTAACCCAGTACATTAGCTTTTTTAATGTGTTCAGTTATCTGACCTTCCGGTCGATTCTGGGCGTGTTAACGTCATTATTTTTAAGCCTGTATTTTGGCCCAATCCTGATTGCCAGATTGCAGAAAATGCAAATTGGCCAGGTAGTGCGTAATGATGGCCCGGAAAGTCACTTCTCAAAGAAGGGCACTCCCACCATGGGTGGCCTGCTGATCTTAGGCTCTATTCTGGTCAGCACGTTGTTGTGGGCCAATTTGAGCAACAAATATATCTGGGTTGTGCTGTTCGTGCTGGTCAGTTTCGGCGCTATTGGTTTTATTGACGATTATCGCAAAGTGATCCGCAAAGACCCGAAAGGGCTGATCGCCCGCTGGAAGTATTTCTGGCAGTCAGTTTTTGCCATTGTTACCGCATTATTTTTATATATGACCGCAGAGCGCCCGGCAGAAACGGCGTTATTGCTGCCGTTTTTAAAAGATGTGATGCCGCAGCTGGGCCTGCTGTTTCTGGCACTGAGTTACTTTGTCATTGTTGGTACCAGTAATGCGGTTAATTTAACCGACGGCCTTGATGGCCTGGCGATAGTGCCTACCATAATGGTGGCCGGTGCTTTTGCCATTATTGCCTATGCCAGCGGTAACGTGAATTTCGCTGGTTACCTGAATATCCCATATCTGCCTTATGCCAGCGAGCTGGTGGTGCTGTGCGCCGCAATGATCGGTGCCGGCCTTGGTTTTCTGTGGTTTAACACTTATCCGGCTCAGGTATTTATGGGCGATGTGGGCTCCCTGGCACTGGGCGCAGTACTGGGCGTGATTGCTATTTTAGTCCGCCAGGAAATTGTACTGTTTATTATGGGCGGTATTTTTGTGATGGAGACCGTTTCGGTGATATTGCAGGTGGGCTCGTACAAGTTGCGGGGCCAGCGGATTTTCCGGATGGCACCCATTCATCATCATTACGAATTAAAAGGCTGGCCGGAGCCGCGGGTTATTGTCCGCTTCTGGATATTATCGATCATTTTTGTGCTGGTGGGTCTGGCGACCCTGAAACTGAGATAACTGATGCAAACGAACCTTAACGCCAAACGCATAGCGGTAGTGGGGCTGGGCCTGTCGGGTCTGGCCACAGTGCGCTTTTTGCTGGCGCAAGGGGTTAAACCGGTACTGATGGACAGCCGCAGCAAGCCCGCCGGACTGGAACAGATAGCTGCCGATAAAGTGGATGGTATTTATCTGGGCGAGTTTGACGCCAACCGCCTGGCACAAATGGATATGATTATCATTAGTCCGGGCCTGGCAACCACTCACCCTGCTATCCGCTTTGCCAAAGGCCAGGGCGTAGAAGTGCTGGGCGATATTGAGCTGTTTGCCCGCTTTAATCAAAAACCGGTTATCGCCATCACCGGCTCTAATGGCAAGTCGACCGTCACAACCCTGGTTACTGAAATGCTGCGGCAAAGCGGTATAAAGGCAGTGGCGGCTGGCAATATTGGCTTGCCGGTACTTGACGCGCTGCGCCAGCAGGATACAGAAATCTTTGTGTTGGAATTATCAAGCTTTCAGCTCGACAGCACCAGCAGCTTGCAAAGCCGGGCCAGTTGTTTGCTAAATGTCAGTGCGGATCATCTGGATCGCTATACCGATATGGCGGCCTACACGGCATCAAAACAACGAGTTTATCAACACACTGAACTGGCTGTGTATAATCAGGCTGACCCGTTAACTTACCCTGCGGACAACCCTGATAACGCGGTGCCATTAGCCATCAGTTTGGATAATACTGACTATGGTATTACTGAAGTGGCAGGCCAACTGTGGCTGAACGTTGCTGGTGAACCGTTATTACCAGTGAACCAATTGGCAATAACAGGCAGCCACAACCAATTCAATGCCTTGGCTGCGGCTGCGCTGGCACTTAGTGCAGGCGCCAGCCGTAAAGCCATTGCCAGCACGCTTCGTCAGTTTACCGGCCTGGCCCATCGATGCCAGTTGGTGCTGGCCCATAACGGTGTGCGCTGGGTAAATGATTCAAAAGCAACAAATATTGGGGCCACACTGGCCGCTATTGCCGGTTTGCGCTCTGAAGTAACAGGCAAGCTTATTCTGATTGCCGGTGGCGACGCAAAAGGTGCAGATTTAAGCGAACTGCGCCCGGTATTGGCACGCGATGTCAGCCATGTAATCACACTGGGGCAAGATGGCCCGGCCATTGCCGCACTGCATTCGCACGCTACCCAGGTAAAAGATTTAACGGCAGCAGTAAAACAGGCGGCCAAACTGGCAAAAAATGGTGACATGGTCTTGTTATCACCAGCCTGCGCCAGCCTGGATATGTTTAAAAGCTATGCCGAGCGCGGTGAGTTATTTGCCCGGGCTGTCAGGGAGCTGAAATTATGAAGCAGCTTACTTTAACCGGCTGGCAAAACCCGTGGCAAACCGTCAGCGCTCTGTGGCAGCGCGACGATAATGCGGCCTATGACCAACTATTTTTAACCTTGCTGATGTTGATCCTGGCAATTGGGGTGGTAATGGTAACCAGCGCCTCAATGCCAGTTGCCGAGCGGTTGTTTAATAACCCGCTGCATTTCACTATTCGTCATTTGGTGTATCTGGGCATAGGCCTGACGATGGCGGTGCTGGTGTTACGGGTGCCGGTAAGCTGGTGGCATCGCGGTAACATGTGGTTATTGTTGCTGGGAATTTTGCTGTTGGTGGCGGTGTTGCTGTTTGGTCGCAACGTCAATGGCAGTACCCGCTGGTTATCATTGGGCCCCATCGGTCTGCAAGCAGCTGAGCCGGCCAAGTTATTCTTTTTTGTTTACCTTGCCAGCTATCTGGTGCGCCGGCATGAAGAGGTAAGAGACAACCTGAAAGGTTTCCTGAAACCGCTGGCGGTATTATTTTTGTTTGCGGTATTGCTGCTGATGCAGCCTGATTTAGGCACCGTTATTGTGATGTTTGCCACTGCGGTGGCACTGCTGTTTTTAGCCGGCGCAAAAATATGGCAGTTTCTGTGTTTACTGGCCACCGGCCTGCTGGCCATTGGCGTGTTAATCGTATACAGCGAATACCGCTGGAAACGGGTTACCGCCTTTCTGGATCCCTGGGCTGATCCTTTTGGCAGTGGCTACCAGTTAACCCAATCGTTAATGGCATTTGGCCGCGGTGGCTGGTTTGGTCAGGGCCTGGGTAACAGTATTCAGAAACTCGAATATCTGCCTGAAGCGCATACCGACTTTATTCTGGCAGTTATTGCCGAAGAAACCGGTTTTGTGGGTGTGGCAATATTAATGACCCTGATCTTTGTGCTGGTCTACCGGGCGCTGTGGATTGGCCAGCGGGCATTATCGAAACAATTAAGCTTTCATGGCTTTATGGCTTACGCCCTGGCGATCTGGATTGGTTTCCAGGCGTCAGTCAATGTCGGGGTGGCGACCGGGGCACTGCCAACCAAAGGCTTAACCCTGCCATTTGTCAGCTCTGGCGGCAGTAGTCTGGTGATTATGTTAATTGCCACGGGGCTGTTATTACGAATTGATTTTGAAGTGCGGCTCAAAGGCAAACAGGCACTAAGCGGAGGCAAACATGGCTAAACCGCTGGCGTTGATTATGGCCGGTGGCACCGGCGGCCACATTTTCCCGGCACAGGCAGTTGCCAGCGCGCTCGCTGCCGACGGCTGGGATATCGCCTGGCTTGGCAGCACTGATCGGATGGAAGCAAAGCTGGTGCCGGGCTTCGGCTGGCCGTTTTATGGTATTAACGTTGCCGGGCTGCGCGGTAAAGGCCTTGCCAGTAAATTACGAGCACCCTGGATGATCGGCAAAGCGCTGTGGCAGGCGATCAGGGTTTGTCGTCAGCTTAAGCCAACCATTACCCTGGGCTTTGGCGGTTATGCCAGTGGCCCGGGTGGGCTGGCCAGCTGGTTACATGGTACGCCCTTGTTCATTCACGAACAAAATGCGGTGGCTGGCAGTACGAATAAGCTATTGGCACGGTTTGCCAGATACATTTTAGTGGCGTTTGACAGTGCTTTTAAAGGCAATAGCAAACGAAAACTGGTTGGTAACCCTATCCGGGCAGAGTTATTAGCGTGCCGTGCCAACCGGCCGGCAAGTGCCAGCCTGAATATTCTGATTGTAGGTGGCAGCCTGGGCGCGCAAGCGTTAAATAACGCCTTGCCGGAGCAGTTGGCTGAGCTGGCAAAAACCGGAGCTGTGGCCGTACGCCACCAGACCGGGGCCGCCATGTTACATCAGGTAGACCTGGCATATCAGCCATTACGTGCCAGCGGCAGTGTTGCCGAGGTCAGCGCCTTTATCGACGATATGGCCGCAGCCTACCGCTGGGCAGATGTATTAATTTGCCGTGCCGGCGCGCTGACAGTAAGCGAAGTGGCCGCCGTTGGCGTAGCGGCCATTTTTGTGCCGTTGCCGGGTGCCATTGATGACCACCAAACGGCTAATGCCCGGGTACTGGCCGACCAGAACGCTGCGGTTTTACTGTCGCAGCAACAATTACAACAACAGGGGGTACAGGCTATTTTATCGCCCTGGTTAACCGATAAAACGTCGCTACAGCAAATAGCTCAGCGTGCCAGCGCTCTGGCAACAACGGATGCGGCGGCTCGTATTGCCGCACTGTGCCGGCAAGTAACAGGACAAGTAGTATGATTACCACGCTGCAACATAAGAAACAGGCCATGCGCCGGGTAGAGCGGATCCATTTCGTCGGGATTGGCGGTGCCGGTATGGGCGGTATTGCTGAAGTATTGCTAAACGAAGGTTACAAAGTAACGGGCTCGGACCTGGCAGCCAATCCGGTCGTAGAACGGCTGGTCGCGCTGGGAGCTGAAGTGAAATTTGGCCATCATGCCAGCCAGGTAGATGGCGCCAGTGTGGTGGTGGTATCCAGTGCTATTAAAGCCGCCAACCCTGAGGTGGCCTCGGCTCTGGCGCAGCGTATTCCGGTGGTGCGCCGCGCTGAAATGCTGGGCGAACTGATGCGCTTTCGCCACGGTATTGCCATTGCCGGAACCCATGGCAAAACGACAACCACTAGTTTGCTGGCGTCTATCTTTGCCGAAGCCGGTACCGACCCAACGTTTGTGATTGGTGGCTTACTTAATTCAGCGGGCTCGAACGCCCGTTTAGGTGCCGGTCATTATTTAATTGCTGAAGCCGATGAAAGTGATGCCTCTTTTCTGCATTTACAGCCTATGGCCACGGTAATTACCAATATTGAAGCCGACCACATGGACACCTACGAGGGTGATTTCGAAAAGCTGAAAGATACCTATCTGGAGTTTTGTCACAACCTGCCATTTTATGGCATGGCAGTATTATGTATCGACGACAAAGTACTGCGCGGCCTTATTCCGTCTATTGGCCGTACCGTGCTGACGTATGGTTTCAGCGACGATGCAGATTATAAAATTACCGAATTCAGTCAGCAGGGCACCCGTAGCTTTTTTGTTATTACCGATCCGGCCGGCAACCAGCGCCAAGTACAGTTAAATTTACCTGGCAAACACAATGCATTAAATGCCACGGCGGCGTTCGCACTGGCCGCCGATGAAGGGATCAGCGAGCAGGCCATTCTGACCGCTCTGGGTAAATTTGAAGGCATTGGCCGGCGGTTTCAGCAATATGGCGAGTTTGATACCGGTCGCGGCAAAGCATTGTTAATTGACGACTATGGCCATCATCCGACCGAAGTGGCTGCAACCATAGCGGCAGTGCGCAGCGCCTGGCCAGAGCGGCGCTTGGTGATGGCGTATCAGCCTCACCGGTTTAGCCGCACCCGCGATTTATATGAAGATTTTACCCAGGTGTTATCCAGTGTCGATAAGTTACTGCTGCTGGAGGTGTACTCTGCTGGCGAAGCACCGATAGCGGGCGCCGACAGTCGTAATTTATGTCGCTCAATCCGTGCCCGGGGGCAGCTGGAACCGGTTTATGTCGCCGAACCCAAAGCATTGGCAGGGGCCCTGGCCGAAGTGTTAGAAGATGGTGACGTGGTGCTGACCCAGGGGGCCGGCAACATTGGCACTCTGGTAAAAGAGCTGGCAATGGCAAAATTAGACATTAATCAGTTAAAGCAATTGTCGGAGGGCGGGCTATGAGCAACGTCATCAACAACTTTGGCAAGGTGGCAGTGATGTTTGGCGGTTATTCAGCTGAACGTGAGGTGTCGTTGCGTTCGGGTAAGGCCGTGCTGAGTGCGCTGCAGCAGGCAGGTATTAATGCAGTGGCCTTCGATCCGGCGGAGCAACCTTTAACGGCTTTGGTAGGTGAGGTTAAAGCAGAACGGGTATTTGTTGTATTGCATGGCCGCGGTGGGGAAGACGGCACTATGCAGGGCGCCTTGCAATTACTGGGCGTGCCTTACACTGGCAGCGGTGTGCTGGGCTCAGCGCTGGCGATGGATAAAATTCGTTGCAAGCGGTTATTTTTGGCGCAAAACCTGCCAACGGCGCCGTTTGCGGTAGTACACGACGCTACTATCGATTATGCCGAATTATTGGCAGAACTGGGTGGCAAAGTCATGGTTAAACCGGCCAATGAGGGCTCCAGTATTGGCATGAGTGCCGCCAACACTGCAGCAGAGCTGGAACAGGCCATTGCCGCTGCGCTTAAATACGACAGCGAAATTCTGGTCGAGCGCTGGATTAACGGCCGTGAATTTACCATCGCTATTCTGGGTGACACAGTATTGCCGATTGTCGAAATGCGTACCCCAAGGGCCTTTTACGATTACGAGGCAAAATATCAGGCTAACAGCACCGAATACTTGTGCCCGGCGCCGTTAACTGCCGAGCAAACTACGGCAATGCAAGCCGATGCCCTGGCGGCGTTTAAAGCGGTTGGCGCTTCAGGCTGGGGCCGGGTTGATCTTATGCTAAACCAGCAGGGCGAGCACTTTTTGCTGGAAGTGAACACCGTACCCGGCATGACCGAAAAATCCTTGGTGCCAATGGCAGCAAAAGCGGCGGGGTTAAGTTTTGCCGAGCTGGTGTTGACGATTTTGCAGCAAACGCTTAATGGCACAACAGATGCTGGCCAAGCAGCATTAAATACCAAAGCACAGGAGCAATAGCATGAGCTTACGCCAGGTATATCAGCAACTAAACCACAGGCCCGGCTTCGTCGGTGGCGTGTTGTTTTTTGTGCTGGCCCTGGCACTACTGACCTGGGGCGGTATTCAGGTTCATAGCTGGCTGCAAAGTCAGCAGGGCGCACCGATTAAACAGGTGCGGTTATACGGTGATTTTCAGCATATTCAGCAGCAGGTATTACAACAACAGTTGCAGCAGGAATATGTGGGTAATTTTTTTCGGGTAAACGTTGATCAGGTGCAGCAGTTCCTGCAGCAACAACCCTGGGTGTATCAGGCAGCCGTGCGCAAACAATGGCCTGATACCCTGGTGGTGGTTGTGACAGAACAGCAGCCGGTCGCAATCTGGAATCAGCAGCACTTGCTCAATAATAAAGGGGAGTTATTTATCGCCCCGCTAAGCGAGCTGGTTCCGGCCTTGCCAAAGCTTCACGGTCCGGATGGCAGTGAGCAGGATGCCCTGACAATGTTTCGCCATATGCAAAATTTGCTGCAATTAAATCAGTTTCACGCTGAGCAACTGTGGTTAACCGAACGGTTCTCCTGGCGTTTGCAGCTGCAAGGTGGTCTGGCGCTGAAACTGGGGCGGCAGGACACGATGAAACGGTTACAACGCTTTATTGAATTGTACCCGACGATGCAAAACCATCGGGAACAGGAATTAGCTGAAGTCGATTTGCGCTATGACACCGGCATTGCCGTGCGTTATGCCAATACGGAGCCAAAGAGAAAAGCATGACAAAGTCGATAGAACGAGATCTGATCGTAGGGCTGGATATCGGTACTGCACAGATTAAAGCGGTAGTAGGCGAAATCACCCCCGATAACCGACTGAGTATTGTCGGGGTAGGTACCCATGCCTCGCGGGGCATGGATAAGGGCGGCGTTAATGATCTAAATCTGGTGGTGCAGGCCGTACAGCGTGCCATTAACGAAGCCGAGCTGATGGCTGATTGTCAGATTTCGTCTGTTTATCTTGGCATTACCGGTAAACATATTCGTTGCCAGAACGAAAGCGGCATGGTGCCAATTAACGATACTGAAGTCACTGCCGACGATGTTGCCAGTGTGATTCATGCGGCAAAATCAGTGCCTATCTCGGCCGAGCGGCGCATGTTGCACGTGTTACCGCAAGAGTTCTCAGTTGATATGCAGGAAGGCATTAAAAGTCCGGTCGGCATGTCAGGGGTAAGAATGGAGGCGAAGGCCCACATTATTACCTGTGCCAACGATATGGCAAAAAATATTGAAAAGTGTGTTGAACGCTGCGGCTTACAGGTTGACCAACTTATTTTCTCGTCACTGGCGTCAAGCTATGCGGTATTAACCGACGATGAAAAAGAGCTGGGAGTGTGTGTGGTCGACATGGGAGGCGGCACCATTGATTTATCTATTTATACCAATGGTGCGCTACGCCACACCGCGGTAATTCCGGTAGCCGGTAATCAGGTTACCAGTGATATCGCCAAAATTTTCCGCACACCGATAAGCCACGCGGAAGATATTAAGGTGCAGTACGCCTGCGCTTTGCGCAGCATGGTAGGTAAAGAAGAAAGTATTGAAGTGCCCAGTGTCGGTGGCAGGCCGGCGCGTTCTATGTCGCGCCATACCCTGGCCGAAGTAATAGAACCCCGCTACCACGAGTTGTTCGAGTTGGTTCTGGAAGAAATTCGCAGCTCTGGCCTGGAAGAGCAAATTGCTGCCGGTTTAGTGTTAACCGGTGGTACTGCCAAGATGGAAGGGGCAGTGGAATTTGCCGAAGACGTGTTTCAGATGCCGGTGCGGGTTGGCCAGCCAATGCATGTCAGCGGTTTAAAAGAGTATGTACAAGACCCGGCCTACGCCAGCGTAGTCGGGCTATTGCTGTACGGCAAGGATGTTCGGGCCCAGCAGAAAAATGCGGCGCAAAACCGCGATCCAGTTAGCAGCTTGCTGAAGAAAATCAGCAGTTGGTTCAAAGGTGAGTTTTAAAGAGCGTAAAAACGGAGAGAGAGCTATGTTTGAGTTAATGGAAAACCACAGCCAAGAAGCTGTAATTAAAGTAATAGGTGTTGGCGGCGGTGGCGGCAATGCTGTCGAATATATGGTCGCCAGCAATATCGAGGGTGTTGAATTTGTGGCGGCAAACACTGACGCCCAGGCCCTGCGTAATTCTTCAGCAAACGTTACCCTGCAATTAGGTGCCGGCGTAACCAAAGGCTTAGGTGCGGGCGCTAACCCGGAAATCGGCCGTCGTTCAGCCGAAGAAGATCGCGAAACCATCAAGAAAACCCTGCAGGGTGCTGATATGATCTTTATCGCAGCCGGCATGGGCGGTGGCACCGGCACTGGTGCCGCGCCAATCGTGGCTGAAGTCGCGCGTGAACTGGGTATTTTAACGGTAGCAGTAGTCACCAAGCCGTTCCCGTTCGAAGGTAAAAAACGCACTGCTTATGCCGATGAAGGTATTCTGGAACTGAGCAAGTATGTTGATTCACTGATCACAATTCCTAATGACAAGCTGTTAAAAGTACTGGGCAAAGGCACCAGCCTGCTGGATGCGTTTAAAGCGGCGAACAATGTGTTATTAGGCGCGGTACAGGGCATTGCAGAATTAATTACCCGGCCAGGATTGATCAACGTCGACTTTGCCGACGTACGTACAGTGATGTCTGAAATGGGCACTGCCATGATGGGCACCGGCCGCGCTTCAGGCCCTGATCGTGCTGAAGAAGCTGCTGAACAGGCTATTTCCAGCCCGCTGCTGGAAGATATCGATTTGTCAGGTGCCAAGGGTATTTTAGTTAATATCACTGCCGGCCTGGATATCAGCATTGAAGAGTTTGAAATTGTTGGTAACGCGGTAAAAGCGTTTGCGTCGGAAAACGCCACAGTGGTAGTGGGTGCAGTTATCGATCCGGAAATGCATGATGAGCTGCGGGTCACGGTTGTTGCTACCGGTATCGGTGCTGATCGCCGGCCAGATATCAGCCTGGTGCCAAGCCACCGCGCTGAACCGGTTCAGGCTTATGTACAGCAGGGTAACACTATGCGCCATGCAGCACCGGCAGCAAATCCGCATAAAGAAGAAGCGGTTCAGACTAAAGCGCAGCCAGAAAGCAAAGGCGGTATTGATATCTTCGATATCCCGGCGTTTTTGCGTAAGCAGGCAGACTAACTGCCTGTAGTGGCCGGCTGTGACAAGCCTGGCGCACAGCTGGAGAAGCATAAATAATATTAGCAACAGTTTAAGTTAAGCTGCTGTTCAGCTGATATTGGCCAACATAGCTGTCGTATGCATTAGCCGATACATTGGTAATGTTAACGAAATTATGCTAAGCTTCGCCGCCATTTTGTGATTGCTTAAATTTTGAGCAGGAATAAATATTATGATTAGACAACGTACCGTCGCTAAAACAGTCAGTACTATTGGTGTTGGGTTACACAAGGGTGAAAAGGTTACGCTCACTCTCCGGCCTGCACCTGATAACACGGGCATTATGTTCCGTCGTGTTGACCTGGATCCGATAGTAGACTTTAAAGTTACCCCAGAAATGGTAGGTGACACGGTAATGTGTACGTGTTTGATCAATGAGCAGGGTGTGCGCCTGTCTACTACCGAGCATTTAATGGCGGCTATTGCTGGCCTGGGTATCGATAACCTGATTATTGAAGTTGATTCAGCTGAAATTCCGATTATGGATGGCAGTGCCAACCCGTTTGTTTATCTGCTGCTGGAAGCTGGTATTAGCGAGCAAAAACTCGCGAAGAAATTTATCCGGATTAAACGCTCCGTGCGGGTTGAAGATGGCGATAAGTGGGCCGAAATTAAGCCCCATAACGGCTTTAAAATTGACTTCGCAATTGATTTTGACCACCCGGTTATTGCTGAAACCACTCAGCGGATGCAGATGGACTTCTCGGCAGCTGGCTTTATCAAAGATATCAGCCGTGCCCGTACTTTTGGCTTTTTGCATGATATCGAATATCTGCGGGCCAATAACCTGGCGTTAGGCGGCAGTTTCGACAATGCTGTGGTACTGGATGAGTTCCGGGTATTAAACCAGGATGGTCTGCGCTACGAAGACGAATTTATCAAGCACAAAATTCTCGATGCCATCGGTGATTTATATATGGCAGGTTACAGCGTACTCGGCGAGTTTGTCTCGTATAAAACCGGCCACGCCTTAAATAACCAGCTGTTATGCGCCGTATTAGCCGAGCAGGAAAACTGGGAATTTGTCAGCTTTGAAGACAAAGCCCAGATGCCTATCTCCTACCTGGCACCACAACTGGCCTAATTGCAGTTTTAAGAAAAAACCGACTTTATGTCGGTTTTTTTGTTCCCAAAAAAACCGAAAAAGGGTCAGAGTGATTTAAATGAAATTTTTACTACGCCTTTTGACAAAGGGGAAATTAGGGGGTTACGTTACTTTGCCAATAGCCGGGACAGGGCTTGTTTTACTTTGTCGTCACTGTGTTCCAGTGCCTGTTGCAGTGACGCGCGGGCGCTGTCCGATAAATCAGATTGTTTAGTATTAGCAGGCGCTTTGGCCGGGGTTTTTATTGCCGGTCGGGCAATCTGGCCATGCGGTGACACTTCAATATCAATTCCGGCTAAATCAGGCAAGATTTTTTGCCTGAAATTGTCTAGAATGGCATCGCGCTGCATCTTTAACCGGTTAGCCCAGCCTGGCGATTGACATAAAATAACCGCCCGCCCGGCATTAATGCTCGACACCTGACAAAAGCTCAGTTGCTCCAGTTGCAAAATATGGCATAGCTCGGCGTTTAATTTGCGAACAAGTTCATACTGTTGCTGCATGGTGGCCAGAGAGCTCTGGCCAAACAGCTTAGTTAAATCTTCGGGTTTATGACTATAGCGTTTCATCAACAGCGCACTTATTAGGGCTTCACAGCAGGCCGGATAAGTGTAACAGGTTTTATCGGTGCTGCTACAGTTAGCCGGGCTTGAAACTCACCGCGGCTGGCACCATATCCTGCCAATAGCCGATTTGCCGGCAGGCAGTAACTTACAACGACAATAAATAACTGGCCTGGCCAGGGCTGCAAAGCAGTTTTAACTTAAATGGTATCTGGATAATGTTTGGAAAATTTTTCGCCAAATTAGTTGGCAGCCGTAACGACCGCTTCTTGAAAAAACAACAGAAACAGGTGCAGCAGGTTAATGCTCTGGAAGCTGAATACCAGGCCTTATCTGATGAGGCGTTAAAGCAAAAAACCGCCGAGTTTAAACAGCGGATTGAACAAGGCGCCAGTTTAGAAGATATCCTGCCCGAAGCCTTTGCTACAGTGCGTGAAGCCAGTACCCGGGTATTTAAAATGCGCCACTTCGATGTACAGTTGTTGGGTGGTATTGTGCTGCACCAGGGCCGTATTTCTGAAATGCGAACCGGTGAAGGTAAAACTCTTACCGCTACCCTGCCGGCATACTTAAATGCACTAAGCGGCAAGAGCGTGCATGTCATTACCGTTAACGACTACCTGGCCAGGCGAGATGCTGAAACCAATGAACCACTGTTCAGCTTTTTAGGCTTAACTGTTGGTGTAAACGTGCCAGGTTTGGCCCATCAGGCCAAGCAGCAGGCGTATCAGGCCGACATTACTTACGGTACCAACAACGAATTTGGTTTCGATTACCTGCGCGACAATATGGCGTTTTCGCCACAAGATCGGGTACAGCGGGATTTAGCTTTTGCCATTATCGATGAAGTTGACTCGATATTAATTGATGAAGCCCGTACCCCGCTGATTATTTCCGGCCCGGCTGAAGACAGTTCAGAGCTGTATAAGAAAATTAATACTCTGGTACCGCAGCTGGAAAAGCAGGAAAAGGAAGACGAAGAAGGCAACCATGGCGACGGCCACTTTACCGTTGATGAAAAAGCCCGTCAGGTTTACTTAACCGAACAAGGCCAGATTAAAGTAGAAGACATGCTACGTGAAGCTGGCATGATCGAACAGGACGATACCTTATTCTCTGCTGCCAATATCACCCTGTTACACCATGTATATGCGGCGCTACGTGCGCACCAGTTGTTTAAGCGCGACGTTGACTACGTGGTAAAAGAAGGTGAAATCGTTATTGTTGACGAACATACCGGCCGTACCATGGAAGGCCGACGCTGGTCTGAAGGTTTGCACCAGGCGGTAGAAGCCAAAGAAGGGGTACGGATCCAGAACGAGAACCAGACCCTGGCTTCAATTACCTTCCAGAATTACTTCCGGTTATACAACAAACTGGCCGGGATGACTGGTACAGCCGATACTGAAGCATTTGAATTCCAGCAAATTTATGGTCTGGAAACTATCGTGGTGCCAACTAACCGGCCTATGGTTCGTAACGATATGGCCGATCTGGTTTATCTGACAGCAGAAGATAAATATAACGCCATCATTGAAGACATTATTAAAGCTCGCGACGCCAAACGGCCAGTGCTGGTCGGTACTGCCTCTATCGAGAGCTCTGAGTATCTGTCTGGCTTACTAAACAAAGCTAAAATTAAGCATCAGGTATTAAACGCAAAGTTTCACGCCAATGAAGCACAGATTATTGCTGATGCCGGCCGTCCTGGTACGGTAACGATTGCTACCAACATGGCCGGTCGGGGTACCGATATTGTACTGGGTGGTAGCTTACAGTCTGAATTAGCCGCGCTAAGCGAGAAAACCGACGACGCAGTTGCCAAAATTACCACCGACTGGCAACAGCGGCATGACGAAGTTATTGCTGCGGGTGGTTTGCATATTATTGGTACAGAGCGGCATGAATCACGACGGATTGATAACCAGCTTCGTGGCCGCTCCGGCCGGCAGGGCGATCCGGGTTCATCGCGCTTTTACTTGTCGCTGGACGATACTTTAATGCGTATTTTCGCCTCAGACCGGATGGCGGGTATGATGCGCCGCCTCGGGATGGAAAAAGGTGAAGCGATCGAACACCCATGGGTCAGCCGGGCTATTGAAAATGCCCAGCGTAAAGTGGAAGCCCGCAACTTCGATATCCGTAAGCAATTACTGGAATTTGATGACGTGGCAAACGATCAACGTAAAGTAGTATACGAACAACGTAACGAGCTACTGGATGCGACTGATATCAGCGAAACGGTCAGTGCGATTCGTGAAGACGTGGTTGATTCGGTGATAAGCGAGTATATTCCGCCGCAGTCACTGGACGAAATGTGGGATATTCCGGGACTAGAGCAGCGTTTAAAGGCCGACTTCGGTCTCGAGTTACCGGTAAGCCAGTGGCTGGCCGATGATAAAAAGCTGTTTGAAGAAAAACTGCGCGATAAAATTCAGCTGGAATTTAGCGAAGGCTATAAGCATAAAGAGCAAATGGTTGGGGTGGAAGTACTGCGCCAGTTTGAAAAGGCCATTATGTTGCAAAGCCTCGATACCCACTGGAAAGAACATTTAGCGGCAATGGATCATCTGCGTCAGGGTATAAACCTGCGGGGCTACGCCCAGAAAAATCCGAAACAGGAATACAAGCGTGAAGCGTTTGAACTGTTCTCAAACATGCTGGACGAGCTGAAAACCGATGTTATTGGTATTTTAAGCCGGGTACAGGTAAAAGCGGCAGAAGATGTTGAGGCAGTGGAAGAGCAGCGTCGTAAGGCCGATGCCGTACCGCATAATTATCAGCATGCTGAAGCCAGTCAGATGGGTGGTGACGCTTCGGCGAATGCCGCGCCAGCAGGCGCAGCACCAGCGGGTGTAATGCCAACGCCGGTAGTACGCGAAGGTGATAAAGTGGGCCGCAACGACCCATGTCCGTGTGGCTCTGGCAAAAAATACAAACAGTGTCATGGCAAACTTAGCTAAAGCGGCAAGGGCAATGACAGGTAGCCAAAGCCAGCAACAGCCTCTACCGCAGCTGCACGTAGCGGTAGGGGTTATTCTTAAGCAACAAGAGCAGCGGCAACATCAGCACCAGCAGCAGGTATTGCTGGCGCTGCGCAATGCCAAGCAACATCAGGGTGACAAATGGGAGTTTCCCGGCGGAAAGGTTGAAGTGGGTGAAACCGTTGCAGCTGCATTATCCAGGGAGCTAAAAGAAGAGCTGGCCATCACGGTCACCCAGGCCGAACCCTTTATGGTATTAAAGCATACTTATCCCGAGCGGCAGGTTACTCTGGATATTTGGCTAGTAACCGACTTTAGCGGTAAGCCAGAGGGGCTGGAAGGCCAACCACTGCAATGGGTTAATATCGCCGACTTAGCCAGTATCACCTTTCCTGATGCGAATCAGCCGATAGTTACGCATCTTCAGCAGCGGTTTTTATAACGGCTGCCGGCTTTCACATTAGCGCTCATTCCTCAGCTGTTATTTGCCGCTAAACTGGTCAACGCATCGCTAAAGCCCCGCAGTGAAAACTTCAGCTCACGTGGCGATTGCTCGCTAACAAACAGTTTAACCGTGTACGCGGCGTTGTCGTGTAATTGTTGTACTAGTGCCGGTGTTAACTGCAGCAGTACTTTACAGCCATCTGGCAGGCATACAGTTACCGGCGCCCGATGCTTATTATCGCCAATATCAATGGCCACACCCGGTGGCAGATAGATCCCCAGTGGCAAATTAAGCTGCAATACCGGATCGCTGCTATCACTAACATACGAAATCTGGCTGGAGTAAATAATGTTAGGCTGTTCTGGGTTTTGCAGGCCCTGGGCAATTACGCACCGGGTATTGCATACCGTTCGCCAGTCACCAAATACTGTGACGTCGTTTTTAGTGTTGTCGGCCGAAACCAGAGTTGTCAGCAGCATGGCTGTTACGGAGAAAAGTGGGGTGATTAATTTAAAATTTGCCATAATTTTATTCCATTAAAAAGGCTATTCGGGCTGTGCCTGGCACTTATAAAAAAAGCCCTGCGCTAAGGCAAGGCTTTATACAGGCTTACTGCGTTAGTAGCTTATAGCTTAGCATAGCGTTTGCGACGGGCAAACAAGGCTACTAAACCACCAGCAAATAACAGCATACTGGCGGGTGCCGGTACAGCTACCGGGTCATCAGGGTCAATAATTACGGTACCACCTACACCAGAAAAGCCAAAAATATAAGTAGGTGTAATGGCACCATCATCATCTGCAAAGCCATCCTGATTAACATCTGAACCAGACCAGCCTAATGAATAGACTTCTGCACCGACGCTGGCTAACGCGCTTAACGCTGCATTACGGTTATCTGCGCCACCATAATAAATTTCAAAGGTGTAGCTTTCGCCAGTCAGCAAGGCACCAAAATCAAAGTCAAAGTTAGCACCAATATCGTTCGGGCCAGCTGCCGTAAAATCTCCGCTGTTACCAAAGTTAGGTGAACAGGTTTCCAACGGATTAGAGCTGCAGAAACCATTGTCGTTGGCACCTAATACCGCACTTGCACCAGCGGTACCGCCGATGGTTACAAACTCATCAAAAGGCGTTGGCGAAGTATCCCAGTCGAAGGTTCGACGATACAACAAATTGGCAATATCGGCGCCGCTTATGTTTTCGATGGTTACGGCCACCCGAAACAGGTTGTCGGTTTCTGTTGCCAGGGCAAAGTCATGCGTTATCTGCAGCAGGCCACCCATGGTGGTTACCGACGTTGCAGTAGTGGCAGTACTGTCAAAACTGACCAGGCTAAGGCCTGCTGTGCCAGCGGCGTTGTTGGCATAGCCTGAAGTATCACCAGCTGCTACGCCCCATCCTTCACATTCACAACCATGGAAAGTCGATTCATACTCAACGCCTTCACTGATATAACGCAAACCAACACCGGTGATACCGGTCACATCTGCATTACCACCTGCGACATTAAGCTGGCCCAGATCACCAACACCCAAAGCAACATTGCCGTCGGTAATAATCATTGAGGCCTGGCTTACTCCTGCCATACCCAGCAATGCAATAGCTGAGGCTATCTTTAAAAATTTCATAGGTTTCATCCTGAAAGTTATTCAACACAATTTCTGTACAGCGACGTTTAATGTACAAAGGCACTCATGTACAAAGACACTTTCGTACAGCGCTACTTTTGTACAATAAACGCTATTCAGCACAAAATATGCCACTCTCTAACATGTTGATATATCGGGCTATAAACCTGTACCCATTACCAAAATGTAAAGAATTGTGACGAGATAAAGTTAAATAAAATCAGAACGCATTGGACTAATTCTTGAAAAACTGATTATCTTGAGAAATAAACTCCTGCTCCAGCTCTTCCAGATACTGCTCGGATAAATCCGCATCTATCGGCGCTTTGTCAGGAATACGATGGTTTTCGGCAGCCCAGTCACCTAAATCAATTAATTTGCAGCGCTCTGAACAGAACGGCCGGAAAGCGGAGCTTGCATCCCATACTACAGCAGTGCTGCAAGTAGGGCATTTTACAGTGGTTGGCATAATAATAACTCTGGATTAAACCTTAAAAACGGCGGTTAGTATAGCAGATAAGTAAGATGCTAAAAGGGCTGCCAATAAGCGTGAGTCTGATTGTACTAAACAAACCGTTGAAGCCCTGGACGGGCCGAACAATGTGCCTGGAGCGCATTTGAACAGCTTCGCTGGCCCGCAAAACTTCACGAATGAAGTTTATAAAAGGAACCTACAGGGACGTATTTATGGCGTGTTTTGTTGGAAATCAGGCTCGACCTGCAGAGCTAAACTTTCGGGCTAACAACAAGCCAGTTGAAATTGCTGTGATTTAGCAGCAGCACTGCGGGCACTGTCGGCATCCAGCTGCATAAAACGAATAGCATAGCGGTACTTATTGCCGCTTACCGTGGGGTAGGTGCCTTCACCGGCCGGGTATTTAATCCGCAGTAATTCAAATTGCTCGGCATTTTGCTGGTAAAAACCATTATCGGCAACGATGTTCTGGTAATGACTGCGCTCACGAATAAAGCTTAAAACATAACGAATAGCCTGTTCGGCCAGCGCAATCTGCTGCAGCCAGTCTTCGGCCTGGGCCTGACGTTCGCTCAATGGCAAACTAAACCAGTATTGCAGCTGCGGCATATCAAAGTAGCAGCAGCCGCCAGGAATACTAAAGCGCTGGCGCAGTGGCGCTAAAAAGTTATCGTCTTTTAAGGCACCAAGCAACTTACCACTGCGTAATAGTTCAGATTGCATCCGCACGGCAGCTTGCAGCATAGTTTGTAATTTTGAGTCAGACACTGATGGATGTTGTGACCAGATCACCAGTTGGCTTTCGCAACGCTCAATATCTTTAATTAAATCTGGCCGCACATCATTGCGATCCATCACTTCAATTAGCGCAAACAGGTTGGTAAAAAAGCTTTGTTGCTGGTTCTCATCGGCCAGAGCCAGCTGGTTTTGCACCTGCTGAAACAAGAACTCCAGGCGCAAATAAGTACGAATCTTCTCATTTAGCGGGTGTTCGTAAATAATGTCGGTGGTATCCGTCATACTGTCCGTCATAATAATATTTGGCCTGTTTTAAACGTTTGCCGCCAGCGTTTTATAGCGGTGGTGTAATTGCTGTACCTGTTGCTGCAGCGAAGCGGCGTCGTTATGTTTAGTATCGCGTTCAACCGCGTGATCAACATTGTGATCAATATTATTATCAATAATATCATCAGCTAATGCTAAGCGTTCCGGCCGGCTAATCTGGCTGGCAATAATCGCCTGCACCTGCTTTGCATCGCTACCGGAAACCACAGCATCCCGGTTTAGAGTACGCGCCAACTGATTTTGTTCAGTAATATCTACTACCAACACCCGGTCAACCAGAGTCTGCAGGTTATTCTCCAGCAACAGCGGTGCTATCAGTAGCACATAAGGTGCTGCTGGCAACTGCTGCAGTTGTGTCAGCATTGCCGCCCGGATCGCCGGATGCATTAAGTTGTCCAGCCACTTTTTGGCAGCCGGGTCATTAAAAATTAACTGCCTTAATAAAGCCCGGTTCAAGCCGTTATCCGCGGTTAAAAGCTGCGGCCCAAAATGCTCAGTTATTTTTGTCAGTAGCGGGCTGCCAGGGGCAACCACTTCGCGGGCTACAATATCGGCATCTACCGCCGGTATACCCAGCTGATTAAACAGCCTGGCTACGGTCGATTTACCACTGCCAATACCACCGGTTAAACCAACAATAAAACGGCCTTTGTCAAAAACCATGGCATTAGCCACCAAGATAACTTAGGTAAGCGTTGGTAAGCTGTTCACCCCATAACAGGGCAATAAAACCGGCTGCGGCAATATAAGGGCCGAACGGAATAGGCGTGGCTTTATCACGACCCTGGATCGCCAGCATAGTCGCGCCAATAACAGCGCCTACCAGCGACGATAATAAAATAATCAGTGGCAGCTGTTGCCAGCCCAGCAGAGCGCCAAATATCGCCAGTAATTTAAAATCACCATAGCCCATGCCTTCCTTACCGGTTAATAGTTTAAAGCCCCAATACACCAGCCATAAACTCAGGTAACCGGCAGCGGCGCCAATAATGGCCTGGGCCGGATTAACTAACGCTGAACCGCTCAGGCTAAATACTAAGGCCAGCCATAGCAAGGGCAGGGTAAGGCTGTCGGGTAACAGCATAGTATCGATATCAATAAAGCTCAGCGCTATTAAGCCCCAGGTCACAAAAATCAGTACCAGTGCCAGTGTACCAAAGCCATATTGCCAGGCGACTAATGCCGACATTATTGCCGTTGACGCTTCCACCGCCGGGTAACGGCTACTTATCGGCGCTTTACAGTGACGACAGCGGCCTTTTAACAAAAGCCAGCTTAATACCGGAATATTATCGCGCGCTGCAATAGGGGTATTGCACTTCGGGCAGCGCGATCGCGGCACTGCCAGGTTAAAGCGCTCAGGTTTATCATTAGCAGCGGGTGCATTAGCAGCGCCTGCTTTATTAGTAGAAGCAACAGCATCTGGCTGAAAATAGGCCTGATATTCCTGCTGCCACTCCCGTTCCATCATTTTTGGCAGCCGGTACACCAGCACGTTTAAAAAGCTGCCAATCAGTAAACTAATTGCAGCCACAAGGGTAATAAAAAGCCAGCTATGCTGGCTTAAATAACTGGCAAATTCTGTCATTAAACTACAGAACCCATAGCGAAAATTGGCAGATACATGGCAATAATTAAGCCGCCAATTACCACACCCAGTACCGCCATAATCATTGGTTCCAGTAGCGCGGTTAAACCATCGACCGCATCATCCACTTCTTGCTCGTAAATATTGGCTACTTTTTCCAGCATACCATCCAGGGCGCCGGATTCTTCCCCAATCGACACCATCTGAATCACCATTTCCGGAAACTGGTCAGTTTGCTTCATCGCTAAATACATCTGGGTACCGGATGAAACTTCTTCCCTGACATGCATAATGGCATTGCGGTATATTTCATTACCCGAGGCGCCGGCAGCCGATTCCAACGCCTCAATTAATGGCACGCCTGCTGCAAAGGTTGTGGAAAGCGTGCGGGCAAAACGCGCTACTGCTGCTTTATTCAAAATATTACCCACAACCGGCGCTTTTAAAATCCAGCCATCTGCTAAAGTCCGAAACTTCAAATTATGACCGTAAGCTTTATTAACAACATAGCCAAAGGCAATAACACCGAATAAAACTACCCACCAATATTCTTGCATCATCTCAGAAATACCCAGTACAAACAGGGTAAAGGCCGGTAACTGAGCACCAAAGCCGGCAAAAATCTCAGCAAATTGCGGCACTACAAAAATTAATAAAATAGAAGTCACTATACCCGCCACTACTAGTACAGCAGCAGGGTAAAACATAGCTTTTTTAATTTTTGATTTTAGCGCTTCGGCTTTTTCTTTATAAATCGCGATGCGGTCAAATATCCGATCCAAGGCACCGGATTGCTCACCCGATTTGACTAAATCGCAATATAGCTCATCAAAGTATTTTGGGTGCTCGCGCAACACTTCTGATAGTGGCAAACCCGATTGAATTTTTACAGAAATTTTCTGCATTAAGGTACCGAGGCTTTTATTGTCTGAACCATTGGCAATTAAGTCGATACTTTGCACCAATGGCACGCCGGCGCCGAGCATAGTGGCGATTTGCCGAGTTACCACTGCAATATCGGCGGCGGTAATTTTACGCTCGCCACTAAATAATGATTTCGGTTTACGTTTTACCTTTGACGGGGTAATACCTTGCTGCCGCAATAAGGCTTTCACTTCGGCAATGCTCGCGCCCTTTAACTCGCCATCGGCTTTTTTACCGCGGCGGTTAACCCCTTTATATTGGTAAATTTCCAGCTCTTTAATTTTAAATTTTTGTGCCTGAGCCATTATTTTTATCCTGTTACTGCGCCACGGCGCTGGATTTATTAGTATTTATCATTTGTCTCTCTTTAAGCATGTTAGCCTTTAGTTACCCGGTTAACTTCGGCCAGGCTGGTGACTCCGGCGGCGGCTTTTATTAAGCCCGACTGGCGTAAGCTGTGAATACCTTCTATTTGTGCCTGGTTGGCAATATCCAACGAGTTACCATCGGCCATAATAATATCGGCCATTTTACCGCTTATCGGCATCACCTCATAAATACCGACCCGGCCTTTATAGCCGTTGGTACAGTTTTCACAGCCCACCGGTTTAAATATGGTAATACTACCCAGTTGCTCTTGGGTAAAGCCCTGACGCAGTAACTCCGGCTCGGGTAACTGCTCCGGTGCTTTACATTTCGGGCAGAGCCGCCGCGCCAGGCGCTGGGCAATAATTAAACTGACTGAACTGGCAACGTTATAAGCCGGTACGCCCATATTCAGCAGTCGGGTTAAAGTCTCCGGGGCCGAGTTGGTATGCAGGGTAGAGAGTACTAAGTGACCGGTCTGGGCCGCTTTAATGGCTATTTCGGCAGTTTCCAAATCCCGGATCTCACCGACCATGACCACATCAGGGTCTTGCCGCAAAAATGATTTAAGGGCAGTAGCAAAGGTTAAGCCGGCGCGCGGGTTAACCTGCACCTGGTTAATGCCGGTGAGGTTAATCTCGACCGGATCTTCGGCGGTAGAGATATTGGTTTCGCTGGTATTTAGTATTGCCAGGCCGGTATACAGTGATACTGTTTTACCGCTACCAGTGGGGCCGGTAACTAAAATCATGCCTTGCGGCTGTGCTAAAGCGGCTAAATAGCGCTGCTTTTGCACATCTTCATAGCCTAAAACATCAATTCCGAGCATGGCGCTGTCGGAATCAAGTATCCGCATTACAATTTTCTCGCCCCACAAGGTGGGCAGGCTACTTACCCGGAAGTCGATCGATTTTTTGGCAGAGAGTTTTAATTTAATCCGGCCATCTTGTGGTACCCGTTTCTCCGCAATATCTAAACGTGACATAACCTTTAACCGCGCCGATAACCGGCTGGCCAGCGCGACTGGCGGGTTGGCCACTTCATTTAAAATGCCATCTATCCGAAAGCGGATCCGGTACAATTTTTCATAGGGTTCAAAGTGCAAGTCCGAGGCGCCTTTACGAATCGCATCCAGCAGCATTTTATTAATAAAAGCGATAATCGGCTGGTCTTCTTTATCGGTACTTACCCCGCCTTCTTCTTCAACTTCTTCGGTAATGCCGAGCGAGCCTAAATCCCAGTCGCCGGCATCGCCAGCCAGGTTAAAGCTGCTATCAAACAGCTTTTCAATTAGTTTTTGCAATTTATCGAATTCAACCACGACCACTTCGGCATTGAGGCCAGTGTTAAATTCAAAGTCTTCAATCGCGGCAATATTGGTGGGGTCAATCACTGCCAGGTACATATTACGGCCGCGCTTGGCCAGTGGCAGCATATCGTTTTTACGAATTAATTTTTCGTTACGTAAATCTTCCGGCACCGACACCAGGTCGTAGTAATCAAGGTCAATACTCAGGGCATGGCTAACCTGGGTGGCCATTTCTGCCAGCCGGGCTGAGCCTATCAATTTTTCATTAATTAACAGTTCCGGCAATGTACGGTAATTGCCGCTTTTTTCGCTAATGGCTTTAGTGGCCTTATCGCTATCGATAATGCCTTGCTGCAATAAGCGTTTTAATAAAGTGGAGTTCGCATTAACCGCCATACAGCGTGGGTATCCTGATGATGCATTAAATAATTTGTGAATGCTTTGATTATGCCAACATTTAGCGGTTATTCAAGTTTTAGTAGCTCGGTGTTGAATATGTTGTAAAAATTAGTATTTATTTCAATAAATTACTTATCAAATACAAACTATGCAATGCTTAATAATATAAAAAGGCCAGCTTATGAGCTGGCCTTTCCAAACTATTCTTGGGTTACCATTATTATGGGCAATCGCCTGCACCAGAACGGAAACCACGAGTAGCATCGCAGCTTGTACCAGTGTTAGTCCAAACCATGTTGGCACCACCAACAGCTACTGTAGGAGTATTTACTATAGTTAAGCCTGTGCCTGAAGTATCGGTAGCACCGGTAGTAAGTGTAATAACACCGTCAGTTACAGATGTAACAGCAGTGATATTCTTAGTAACACCAATTGTCGGGATCCCACGAACACCAGCATTACAACCAGCAAATGTACCTGTTTCTTGGTGGCACATTGCTATCGCTGAACGGGTAGATGCCATTTCAGCTGCAGCACCTGAAGCATAAGCGCGTGAGGTATAATTGCTATATTGTGGGATAGCAATAGCAGCCAAGATACCGATAATCGCTACAACGATCATTAATTCAATTAAGGTAAAACCTTGTTGTGTACGTTTCATTTTTACATCTCCTGAGGATTCAATTAGCCTTGGGGGCTGACGTCTATTTTGGTGATTTTTCAGGCCAGCGCAAGCTAATTGTTAATAAATAAACGAAAAATAGCTAAATTATTATTTTTATTGGATAAATAGTTCTTTTAGATCGCTAATACCAGAAATTCATATAGTACAAAGGTATTAGTTATAAAATTTATTTTTTAAGTTTTTTATCAGTGTTTTGCGAAATCAGGCTGATTTTGATCGCAGGATCCTGTGATTTGACCGCTGCGAATCCCAAAAGAGCACAGTAAATTTGCTCGCTCGTCATACGTATAGTCGGTAAAGTGAATAAATTAGGGACAGGGCGCAATTAACTGGCCTGATATCAACGCCAATGCCCCTGTGGTTCCCCTTTGCTAAAGGGGGACGGATGAGTTTCCTCTTTTAACAAAGATGGGGTAGTAGGAATTCACTCATCATACTTATGAGCGCTAAATAGCTGTTGTGCCGCCAGCCAGATATCGCCGACTTCGCCGGTGCCTACCGTGTGTTCATTGACTTTTAGTACTGGCGCTATTTCCTTGCTGGAGCTGGTTAGCCAGATTTCGTCGGCGGCGAATACTTCCTGCTCAGAAATATCGCGCTCTTCTACTTTGACGCTGCTGTGTTTGCGCAGAATATTTAACAGCAATAAGCGGGTGATACCGGGCAGTAATTTAGTGGTTAGCGGCGGGGTGGCGATAACGCCGTCTTTTATAACAAACACATTTACTGCCGCGCCTTCGGTTAAGTTGCCATCTTTGTCAAACAGCAGTATTTCCTGGGCGCCGCTGGCGTAGCCTTGCTGGTAGTGCAACACATTACCCAGCAATGAGGTGGATTTTATATGGCAGCGCTGCCAGCGTAAGTCCTGGCCGGTTACCACATTAAAAGTAGTGGCTTTGCTTTTATCGGCGATGGGCTCTGGCGCAATGGCAAACGCATAGGCAAACACCGTGGCTTTAATATTGGCCGGAAACGCATGGTTGCGTTTGCTGTCGGTGCCGCGGCTAACCTGAATATACACCGCCTGATTATCGCCATTGATTTGCTGATTCTCGCTTAGCAGGCGCTGACAAATACGCTGCCAGTCGGCGAGGCTAAGCGTCGGATCTATCGACAGCTGGCTAAGGCCATCCTGCATACGGGCAATATGCGGCTTAAAGCCAACAAAGCGGCCACCGTAGCTGGGAATAACTTCGTAAATGCCGTCGCCAAATAAAAAACCGCGATCCATTGGCGAGATTTTTGCCTCTGCGGCCGGGATAAAATCACCATTTAAATACACTATGCTCATGCTGTTCTCACTTTAAAAACGGTTGTGCTGAACCTGATACAAACTATTGAAAACGAATCGATTTGCCCTCAGCCAACCGTTGAAGCCCTGGACGGGCGGAAACGAGCCTACAGGGATGTATTTACGGCGCGTTGGCGTGGGCAACTCGATTTAGTTTTTGCACCAGATCACGCAATTCAGTAATTAGCTGTTCTCCCTCGGTGTGGGGCAAACCATCTTCTGTCAAAGTATTTAACCGGGTAACGCCATCGACACTGCCGTGGGCCGATAAAAACTTAAGGATCTGCAGTGGGTTTGCGCTGGTTAGTAAATCACGGCCCTGCAACACTGACACCATAGCGATAATACCCCAGGTGGCCCAGTTAGACACGTCGGCTACCACCAGTTCGTCGCATTCGGTGACGGCCGGGGTAATATTTAGCTGATCTAAGAATGCGGCCATATTGCCCATACCTATTTCATTGCCGCCATCACCAATGCCAATAGTCGGGCAGCGGGCCAGATTTAAAAAGTGGTCGAAACTGGCGCAGCGCTCGGTAATATCCTCGCCGCGCATATTGGCGTAGCGGGCAGTAGCAGTAAAGCCGGGTCTTTCGATAGAAATAACCAGTTGTGGTTGCAGTTCGGTCAGCGCCTGGCTGGCAATAACCGGCAGGTTTTGCTGCTGGTTTACGCTGATTTGATAAGTACGGTAACGACTGGAAAGCACCGCACAGAGCGGATTGCCACTTACCAGCATTGGCCTGGCGCCAAGTTGCTCTAACAGCTGATACAAGGCAATAGCGCCAACCGGGCCGTCGGTTTCAAAGGTATCCAGTACCGGAAAACCGGTGCCAATTAATACCGTGCCCCGGCATTGGTTAATTAGCCTTGCGGCGCGCAGAATATAGCCCGGGCGCAGCTGTTGTTGCAGCAATTGCATGCCGCGCAGGTTGCGCTTCACCAGCTGTTGTTCTATCAGCCGGCTAACCTGCAGCAAATCAGCTGTTGTCATTGTTTGCTCCAGTGCGGCTATTTGGGGCTATGATGTTTACCTCTGCTAGCAGCCGTTGAAACCGGGCCTGGGCCAGTAACAGCGCATTATGAGCCTGCTGTGGGTCAATTTGTTCAAACCTCAGCACGGTACCGGCCGGTGCCTGGGCCAGTTGCCAGCAATCGAGCGACAGTACACTACCTATTTTTGGATAACCGCCCAGGGTCTGACGGTCATTTAGCAGCACGATTGGCTGACCGTCGGGCGGTATTTGCACCGCGCCATAGCAAATACCTTCAGATAACAGGCTTTGACTGGTGCAACTAATAGCCGGGCCGCTAAGCTTTACGCCCATCCGATCGGCTTTGGGTGTCACGGTGTAGTGGTTAAGGTAAAAGCGCTGGCGCGCAACGTTACTGAATAACTGGTGCTGATAGCCTTCAACTATCCGCAGGCTAAGGCCGTGCCTAACATTGTTGGAACAGACATCGCGGTTATCGCTGTGGTTGAAATTAAAGCCGGGCTGCTGCGCCGGCGTTAACCGGCGCAGTGGCAAGGGGGCACTGGCGAGCATCGGCAGTTTATCACCGGGTTGCAGCTTGGCACCGTTTTGGTAAAGGCCGCCAATGCCCTCGCGCATTACTGTGGCACTACTGCCAAAATGTGCCGTAATTTTTAAGCCTCCGGCTACTGCTAAATATGCACGCAGCCCCTGGTTTGCCATACCAAGTTCGATGGTAGCGCCTGCCTGGATACTATGGCTATGCCACATTGCCTTTTCCTGACCATTTATGGTCAGGCTAAGGCTGGCACCGGTTACACAAATAGTCGTAGCGCAGCGGGCTTTAAGTTGCAGGCCACCAATGCTGCATTCAATGAGGCTGGCATTCAGGGCATTGCCAACTAAGGCATTGGCCCAGCGGGCCGAGCCGGCGTCGAGCGGGCCGCCATTGGTTAAGCCCAGTGCGCCCTGGCCAAAGCGGCCCTGATCCTGAATAAGACTAAGCACGCCGGGGTTAATCACCTCAAAATAGCTCATGGTTTTTCACCTGACTGCTGAAGCAATGGTTTATCTAACTGGCCGCCGAGCTTAATAAACTCGCTTTTACTGATCGCGACAAATTGCACTTCATCACCTACCGCCACGGGCATGGCCGGTTCGTTATCCGGCTGAAACATTGGGGTGGGGCACAGGCCAATGATATTCCAGCCTCCGGGAGATACTGCCGGGTACACTGCTGTTTGCCGATCGGCAATGGCTACTGCGCCGCGCGGTACGTTGGCCCTTGGCGTAGCAAGACGTGGCATCGTCAGTTGTTCGGCCACTTCGCCAAGATAAGCAAAACCGGGGGCAAAGCCGATGGCATACACCCGGTATACCTGCTGCTGATGCAATTGTATTACTTCATTAATTGTCAGTTGCTTGGTTTTAGCAATCAGCGCTAAGTCGGGGCCGCTTTGTTCGCTGTAATACACCGGTAGTTCAATGCGCCGGCCAGCTGTAGCTTGCCCAATGTGAAGCTTGGCTAACGCGCCGTTAAGCAGGGTATTAAGGGTGAAATGATCACAACTGAAAGGGTTAAATACCACCAGCAGCGAAGCATAAGAGGGGAGCAGTTCTACCAAATGATTGGCCAGTGCCTGGCGAATAAGTGGTATGGCTTGCTGCACTAACCCGGCAATCTCAGCAGCCATTTTCTGCTCAAAATACACCATAACCGCGTTTTCGCTGGCAAGAGTAAGGCGATATAGCGGCATGCTCACAGACCGGCTTGCAGCAATTGCCGGATTTGCGCGACCTGCGCGACCGCTGCCGGGTTGTCACCATGCACGCAGAGGGTATCTGCTTGCAGCGCCAGCCGCTGGCCTGTGGCGGTGGTAACGCTGCCATCGTTGAGTAATTCTGTAACCTGGGTCAATACTTCTGCATCATGCAACACGGCACCGCTCTGGTTGCGTGGCGTGAGCTTGCCCTCGTCGGTATAACGGCGATCGGCAAAAGCTTCAAACAACAACTCCACTTTAAGCTCAGCAGCGTGCTGCTGATAAGTATGGCGGTTGTTGTCGGCCAGCAGCATCAGCTTTAACGGTTTATGGTAGCTGGCAATGGCCTGCACTACCGCCTGCCATACTGCTGGTTTGCTCATCATATCGTTATATAGCGCGCCGTGCGGCTTTACATAGCTCAGTTGCAGCCCCTGACACTGCGCCAGGCCGTCCAGAGCCGAAATTTGATAATGCATCAGGTTGATAATTTCATTGTGCGAGCACTGCATGCTGCGCCGGCCAAAACCATTCAGATCAGGATAGGCCGGGTGCGCGCCAATGGTCACGCCATGTTGTTTAGCCAGTTGCAGGGTGCGCTGCATGACATCCGGATCGCCGGCATGAAAACCACAGGCAATATTCGCCTGATCGATATAGGGCATAACCTGATTATCGAGGCCCATGTTCCAGCTGCCGAAGCTTTCGCCTAAATCGCAATTGAGTAGCATGCTGCCTCCGGGGTCCTTAGTGCTGCTGAGGAATAAATTATTCATGTTGTGCGACCAATAAGCAAGTGTTGTCACAATAGATCAAGCTGAACCGGGTTGGCTGGGCTGCCGGTTTGCAATTTGCCGAGATTGCGTTATTACTTAATTGTTAATATTCAGGCGAGCAACATGAGCAACAACCCCGCGCCAGAACAACGCAAGAGCAGAGCCGGCCCGAAACGGATTGCCGGGTTGCTTATGCTGATGGCGGCGTTACTGGCGTTGATGGTGTTCGGTTACTACCGCTACGCTCAGGCCCGCAGTAGTGTAATAAATCAGGATTATTTCAGGGTATTGGCGGAAGCCAGTAATACCTTTACTGAAAATCTGATTAAACTGCAAAGTTTGTATGATTATCAGGAAAGCGAAACCGCTATCAGGGCGTTATTTCCAAGTTATAAAGTAACCCACCGCCAACAGTTGCCCAAAGAATGCCCGCAGGCGCAGGAGACCGGCAATACCGGGCCTTGCCTAAGCTACCGCAATCGCTACTGGCTAACCCAGGATAAAGTGCAGCTGCGCTGGTATCAGCAGAATGACAATGACACCGTGAATTACCTTGAGGCGGAAATTCAGCATGCCGACTTTTTACCTGAACCAGAACGGGGTTTCAGTCAGTTGTTATTTGTCACTGAAGACAGCCAGGTACTGGCCAGTACCGGTGGCGAAACGACCATTTCTTTTGTTAATTTAACCAGCGTAACCGAAGCGTTAAGTAAGCAGCAGTACAATGACTTTTTCAGTGAAGTAACCGACAGTAGCCCGCCACCAGAGCCGCGACTGCCCAGTTACAGTGTGCACCTGGATATGAAGTTGTCTTATGGTGACTACCGGCTGTTTATTTATCCAATGCGACTGGCCGCCGGGCTGGTCGCAATAAACAATAACGCAGACGAACAGGCGGTATCACAGTTGTATCTGGTAGGCCTGCTGCCACAGCAACAGCTGGCAGAGCAGGGCAGTGGCTACTGGAATATACCTCTGCTATTTGCCACTTTGGTGAGTTTAACCTTTGTCTGGTCGGTACTACGGATGTATTTGCAGCCGAAAAATCAGTCGGTAAACCGGCTGTATGCCAGCTTTTGCTATCTGGTGGCCTATGGATTTTTTTCGGTATTGCTGGCGCTTATTTTCAGTTACATGACCGTGACCGTATGGCAGCAAAGCCGGCACCAGCAGGCACAAAATTATATTGAACAAATCCGGGCTGATTTAACGGCTGATATTCTTGCCGTATTTACCCAGCTGCAAAGCTATAGCAACTATTATCAGCAGCACTGGCAAGGAGGATTAATTGATACCCGTTTTTTGCCGGGGGCGGCCACGCTAAATCAAATTAATTATCAGCAATTATTTGCGCCCTGTCCGCAGACAGAGCTGGCGTTTGATTTTTATCCGCAGCAAATGCAGGTAGTGGCGGATGCAGAGTGCACCATGCAAACTTACTATCGTCAGCACAGTGCAAAGCCGCCTGGTAAGTTGTTATCGGTAAGCATGTTGGATGCAGCTGGCCGCTCCCGTTTCCCGTCAATTTATTTTCTGGAAAATAATGCCGCACCTAAGGTGTATGATTTATCACATCGGGATTATTTTAAACGGGTGCGCAATGGTAATGGCTGGCAGCTGACGCTGCAAGATCAGGGTTTTGAGAATGTTTACATTCAGCGCTTGCTTAATGTTAATAACGGCACTCGCGGTAGCACCATCGCGATGCCATTAACAGCGGAGCAACGCGACGGCGGGAGCGGTGATGCCGGTTTTGTGCTGGTAGCCGATGTCGTGTTTCCGTCGGTGAGCCTGGCGCCGCCTCCTGCTAACGGCCTGCAGTTTATGGTGGTGGAGCGTCGAACCGGTAAAGTGTTGTATCACAATGATAACAGCCGCACTTTTGTTGAGAATATTTACTATATTGGTAGTGAAAATAATCTGCTTAGTCAGACAATCAGATCCGGTGAGCCAACCGGCAGTACTGTCAGAACCGGCCTGGCCGGCTTTTATCATGGACAGCCGGGTAATTTTATTCTGGCCGGCTCGCCGGTGGATGAGTGGGCGTTGGTAGTGTTTTATCCGCAAGACCATGTCGATGCGATTATGAGCAATCAGTTTCTGATTTTCAGCGTCAGTATGATCGTATTCTTTTTGTTGCTGATCTCGGTATTGCAGCTGCTGCGACGACTGATTAACAGCAAGCTGGTAAAAAACCGGCTGGGGATCCCTCTTGGTTTTGACAGCCGGCGCCTGTTGCTGCTGGTGTCGCTGGTCTGGGGCCTGGTTTATGGTTTTTTTGCGCTGCGTACCGCACTGCAACTTACTATTCCGTCTACTCAGTTCAGTCCGTTATTGCCGTGGCTAAACGCGGTATTGTTTGTGCTGATTATTGGTTGTGTCAGCCTGTTTTTACGTCAGCGCAAACCACAGGCTCCGGTGATCAAACCTGCTGCCAAACTGATGATTGCCGGCAGTGTCGCCTTAATCAGTTTGCTACCTTTCAGTTATTTGTCTTATATCAGTAAGGTTCCACAACAGGCGTTGCAGGCACACTATGCCAAAATGCAATGCATTGAGTTCAACCGCGAGCGGGCAGAACTGCATGAGTTTGCGATAAACCGTTTTCCTAATTCCATTACGGAACAACGTTTGCAGCCAACACAATTGCTGCCTGTTAGCTGGTCTGTGGCGAGCTATCAGAAGCGCTGTGCGGCGGTTAGCAGTAGCGGCCTGCCAGATGATTACCCTAAACTCAGTACTATTATTGGCAATACATATTTGTGGCAGTGGATAAAAACCTTTTTGGTGCGGGTAGAGCCATTTGAAATGAGTAGTGAGGCGCTCAACCGTGCGCCAGAGACCAAACATAACGATGGTAATGGTGCCATGCAAAAACTGCATGATACCAGCAACAGCCCGCAAACACTGGCCCAGTTGTTAGTGGTAAGTTTGCAGTTTTTATTGCCTTTGTTGTTATTTTTAGTGCTGTGGCAGCTTTATGTGCGTCGGGTATTATGGCTGCGACTGGGTTATGACAGTGATTTTTTAAGGCATATTTATCAGTTGAGCACTAACACGCAACTGGCACCTGCTAAGCGGCTGGTGGCGGGGCTGCAGTTACAGTTGACGGCTTGCCCACCGGCCGGGGTTAATTTACTGATGCTGCTAAAACAAGTGCAGCTGGCCGACACTAGCAACGCGTTGCTACCGGGTTTTGAACAGCTTTACCGGCGCAGCGCTACCTTGCAGCAGTTTAACGACGAGTTGCAATTACATAATGTGTCGATAATGCTGCACCAGAGCGACGCAGACCAGCCGATGCAGGTTACCCTGAGCCAGATAGACACAGGGCTGAATGGTCCGCGGCGACGCCAGCTGTTACTGGCCCTGGTTACTGAGCTTAAGGCTCTGACCTTACTGGGCGAGCTCAGTCAGTTTACCCTGGTGATGGGGTTTAACAGTTTGCAGCGGCTGACAATTAAAGATGAGTTGGTGGCTGCTGGTGATAGCGCGCTGGAGCAATCTGAATATCTGGCCTGGTCAGAGTGTTTGCTCAACTTCAATGTACATATGCCGGCAACCCTGGCAGAGCCATTAGATGCCCAAATGTTACAGCAGGAAATAGCGGCTTACCCGTTACTAGGCCCGCTGCCCGCCACAGCAGAGCAGCTAAACAACACCGATACAGCGTTGCGATCAGGGCTTTGGCGCGGCAGTGATGGCCTGACAACCCGACAATGGGCGACGTTAAATTTTATCCTGAACCACGCCGATGCGTTATATCGGTATAAGTGGGAAAATTGCAGTAACGAAGAAAAACTGGCCCTGTTTAATCTGGCCAATGGCCACCAGCTTAACCCGCTCAATTGCCTGATGATTGAACATTTGGCTATTAACGGCTTGCTGCGGGTAAGCCGCGGCAAACTGACCCTGGTTAATCGCAGCTTTAGGCAATTTGTGTTGAATGCCGAACCGTCAGAAACCTTGCGCCAACTGGTAAAAGTAGGCGAAGCCGGCGTATGGAAAAATTACCGGCTGAGTTTCGCGGCGCTGGTGGTGGTGATTGTCGGTGGTATTGCCCTGACATCAGGGCAGTCACTGCATATCGTAGCGGCATCCATTGCCGGGGTGCTTGGCAGTATGCTCAGTGTGTTCAGCAGCGGCAGTTCGTTGCGCAGCTATTTCAAAAGTTAAGCCTGAGTGGCATCAGCGCTCTGCTCATAACCCCGTTCAGAAGACCGATAGTTTGCTGTTTGCAATATCTGTTACCAGCATATAGCCCGGGCTGTGGCTGATGCAAAAATCCACTTTGGCATTGGCGATTGCCACCTGCGGGGTAACGCCACAAGCCCAGAATACCGGCACTTCGCCCGGTTTTATACTGACAGCATCGCCAAAATCCGGTTTATTAATGTCACTGATCCCAATCGCAGCCGGATCGCCAAAATGCACGGGTGCACCGTGTACCTGGGGGAAACGCGAACAAATCTGAATCGCCCGGATGGCATCAGCCGGCAACATGGGCCGCATGCTGACTACCATGCCCCCGTGAAACACGCCGGCCGGGGTACAGGCAATAGTGGTGCGGTACATCGGCACGTTCACCTGCTCGGTAATATTGCGAATTTCCAGGCCATCAGCCAGCAATGCTTCTTCAAACGAGAACGAGCAGCCGATTAAAAAGGTCACTAAATCGTCGCGCCAGATATTCCGTACATCCGTTACTTCTTCAATCATGTGACCGGCACGGAAAATTCGGTATTTTGGTAAGTCGCTGCGAATATCTAAATCGTTGGCCAGAGCAGGCAGATCAATCGCGCCCGGAGTGGCTGCCATACCCAGCAATGGGCAGGGTTTGGGGTTAAAATGGCAAAACTGCAGAAAATCAGCAGCGTATTGTCTGGGTAATATCGCCATATTGGCCTGGACAAAGCCCGGTGCAAACCCGGAAGTGTTACCGCTAAATGCGCCACTGCGGCATTGCAGCCGTAATTGAGAAGGGGTAAGCGCTAACATGGTTGTCTCCGCATCAGATTATGGCAGCCGGTGTATTGCAGCCAGTGTACTGCAGCCTCGACCCTTTAAACAATGGTCGGCGTGTCAGGCATTACCGTAAATGTCTTTATTAGCCAGCCAGCGCCGGATAAGCTGCTGACAAGCGGTCTGATTGTTGTGCTGCTGTCCTTGCTCTTGCTGCCACAGGGTAGCAGCAAGTTGGCGGGCGTGCGGAATAAGGTCGGCGTCCCGGCTGATATTGGCAATTTTAAACTGCAGCAGTCCGGTCTGACGGGTACCGAGTAGCTCACCCGGGCCACGTATCTCCAGATCACGCTGGGCAATAACAAAGCCGTCGTTGCTGTCACGCAGCACGGCAAGACGCGCTTGGGCGGTCTTAGATAAAGGGGCATGGTACAACAGAACACAGTGGGACACCGCACTGCCACGGCCAACCCGACCCCGTAACTGGTGGAGCTGCGCCAGGCCGAGGCGCTCTGGATTTTCAATAATCATTAAACTGGCATTGGGTACGTCAACCCCCACTTCTATCACCGTGGTGGCGACCAGTACATCAATATCGCCACGGCTGAACCGTGCCATAATATCTTGTTTTTCTGTGCTCTTTAAGCGGCCATGTACCAGTGCTATCTGCAGATCAGGTAACGCTGCGGTCAGGCTGGCGGCAGTATCTTCAGCTGCCTGACATTGCAATACCTCTGATTCTTCAATCAGGGTGCATACCCAGTACACCTGACGGTTGTCCTGCAACACACCATTACGCACCCGCTCGATAATATCGCCACGGCGGCTGTCGGCAATGGCCACGGTAGTCACGGGGGTGCGGCCGGGTGGTAATTCGTCGATAACTGAAGTATCAAGATCGGCATAGGCGGTCATGGCCAGCGTACGGGGTATAGGGGTAGCGGTCATCACTAACTGATGTGGATAAACACCCGCCATGCCGCTTTTTTCGCGCAGGGCTAACCGCTGATGCACCCCAAAACGGTGTTGTTCGTCAATTATAATCAGTGCCAGCTTACAAAATGTGACACTTTGCTGAAACAAGGCATGGGTGCCCAATACCATCTGCGCGCTGCCATCAGCAAGTTTAGCAAGGGTTTGGTCCCGTGCTTTACCTTTGGTTTTGCCACCGAGCCAGGCGACATCAATACCCAGCGGGCTGAACCAGTTATTGAAATTAGCTGCATGTTGCTCTGCCAGTAATTCGGTGGGCGCCATCAGCGCTACCTGATACCCCTGAGCAATCGCTGTGAGTGCCGCCAGGGCGGCAACAAGAGTTTTGCCTGATCCTACATCACCCTGTACCAGACGCAACATGGGTAAAGGTCGGGCTAAATCGTGCCGCAGCTCGGCCACTACCCGTTGCTGTGCGTCAGTCAGCTGAAATGGCAAACTGGCTAAAAATGTCCGGGTAAGTGCCGGGTGATAAGCCAGGGCCACTGCATGCTGTTGCTGGCTCTGGCTGCGCAGCTGGTACATGCTAAGTTGCTGGGCCACCAGTTCTTCCAGAATTAACCGCTGCTGCGCCGGATGACGCCCCTGTTCCAGCAGGCTGAGCTGAGCATCTGGTGGTGGCCGGTGCAGGTAGGCCAGGGCATCAGCGAGTGACCAGGACGAACTAAGCAAAGTAACCGGCAGATATTCAACCGGCGCATAACGGTTCAGGTATTCCAGGGCGGTATCGGTGAGCTTTCGCCAACTGGCTTGCTTAATACCCTCGGTGGTGGGATAAACCGGGGTTAGCGTCTCTGCCACCTGCTGCAACTGCTCGTCCTGCTGCACCCGGTATTCCGGATGTAACATTTCAACGCCCCGCGGCCCGCGTTTTACCTCACCAAACAACCGTAATTTTACCCCGGGGGCTACCGCATTTTTCTGTGCTGCGCTGAAATGAAAAAACCGGCAGGTCAGAAAGCCGCTGCCATCGGTGACTTTTACCAGCCAGCTACGCCGTTTGCCAAACTGGATCTCGCTGCTTACCACGTCTGCCAGCACAGTGGCGTGAATAGCTGGCATTAAATCTGCGATGGCATAAATCCGGGTGCGATCTTCGTAGCGCAGGGGTAAATGAAACAGTAAATCCTGTACGCTGGCAATCCCCAGCTTTTCCAGGCGCTGTGCCACTTTGGCACCTACGCCCTTGATCAGGCTGATGCTGAGGCTATCCAGTCGGGTATGCGGCAAAAGGGTCTCTTACAATCACAGGAGCATGCTTGCAGTGTAAACCGGGAATGGGCAGAGGCAAAGCATTTAAGGTTGTTGAAGTTTCAGCTCGTTAACGTCAGGCCGGTTTTCCGGGTTTCGGATAAGCCGCGCTACCGTGCCATCGTCAATCATGGTTTGCAAATGTTGCTGCAGCAGCGGGGTCAGTACCGCATGCGGACTGTTTTTGGCAATAGCCAGATGAATATTATTTGGCGTAGCCCCACTGAAATCTAACGGGGCAATTTTAAAGCGATGCTGATATAAACTGGCAGCGTTAATGGCTTCAGTGGTGCTGATGGTGGGCGCCACCAGACCGTCAATCCGCTTACGCAGCAGCATTTCCAGGGCAACTTCTATGCTGTCAACCTGGGCGATATGGCGGGATTCTTCAGCGATAAGCGCCATAGTAGCAGGGTTATACAAAAAGTTACGTAAAGTAGCCAGGGTAAGGCCCCGTAACTGAGACTGGCTACTAATAACCCGCTCATCGTGCAACCTTACAAATAAACTTTCGGCAATATTTTTCTGGTACGGTAACAGATGCATATACTCACTGCGCTGTTCGCTATACCTCAGGTTGCTCATTAAATCGACTTTGCCCTGTTTCATTAACCGTAAACAGCGGGCGAGGTTGGTGCGTGGGGTAAAATGAAGCTCAAAGCCAGCCCGTCTGGCGAGCTCTTGCATTAGTTCGACTGAAGGGCCGGTTGGAGTAGTCGTGGCATCATAGTCATGAAAATATGGAAAGTGGTCCAGGCACCAGGTAAGTCGCGGTATTTTGGCGGCAGAAACATCAGCTGGTAGCGGCTTGGTCGCTTGCTTAGTCGGTGTTTCTGGCATAGCCAAAGTGGTCTGTAGCGGTAACCACAGGCTGACAAATATAACGCTGAGCAAAACGGTTTTTTTGTTCATTAGTGGGTAGATGGCACTTCCATTATGCCGTCTATCTCAATCTGAGCACCACGCGGCAATGCACTAACCTGGACTGCTGCTCTGGCTGGATAGGGCTCGGCGAAGTATTCGCTCATTACCTGATTAACGGTTGCGAACTGGCCCAGATCAACCAGAAAAATATTCAGTTTTGCCATGTTATTTAACGTACCACCGGCTGCCTCACACACGGCTGCCAGGTTTTTAAAAACCTGATGCGTCTGTTCAGCGAAATCTTCCGACACCATTTGCATGCTCGCTGGCACCAGTGGGATCTGGCCTGATAAATAAACAGTAGTACCAATTTTCACCGCCTGGCTGTAGGTGCCAATCGCAGCCGGAGCGGCTTCGGTGCGGATGATGACTTTTGACATAAAATTACTTCCTTCTGTAAACTTTTTGAACGTCTGGCAATACGCGGATTTTGCGCATGACATTAGCCAGATGCACCCTATCCTGCACGGAGAGGGTAATTTTAATCACGTATTCACCGGTATCCCGATCGTCGGTAACCAGATCCTGAATATTCGAGTTTTGACTGGCCAGCAGGGTTGTCAATTTCGCCAGTACTCCCTGGCGGTTAATAATAAACACCCGGATATCACATAAGAATTGCTTATCGCTGGTGTTGTCCCAGCGAATAGGGAAAAATTTAGCGGGATCACGCTCCCAGCCTTTAATGTTCCGACAGTCGCTGCGGTGCACATTTAAACCTTTACCCGGCGTGGCATTAGCGACAATTTCATCACCGGGTATCGGTCGGCAACACTTGGCAAACGTGACCAGCATACCTTCAGAACCAACAATGAAGGCGTTGCTTTTCGGTAACGGCGAGCTGTTTTTGCCACTGGTGTCATCGGCTTCAAATTCACCCAGCAAGCGCCGTGCTATGGCTACCGGCAACTGGTTACCCAGGCCAATTTCACTGCACAAGGCATCAAAAGATTGCTGATGGACATTTTTAAGCACCTGCTCAATGCGATCTACTGCAATATCTTCCAGTTTAACTTCACCCAGCGCCGAGGTTAGCAGCCGCTTGCCCAGGCTGATGGCTTCGTTTTGCTGCTGGCGTTTTAAATAATTGCGAATACCCAGTATTGCCCGGCTGGTGACCACATAATTAAGCCAGTTAGCATTGGGCTTACCGCCAGGGCTGGTAATGATTTCGACAGTTTGGCCGGTTTCCAACGGTTTACTGAGCGAGTAAGGACGACGATCGACTTTGGCACCGACACAACGGTTGCCGACATCGGTATGCACGGCGTAAGCAAAGTCGACAGCGGTAGCACCGATGGGTAACTCGACAATTTTACCTTTGGGGGTAAAGACGTACAGTTCTTCCGGATATAATTCCGATTTAACGTTCTCAACAAATTCGTAGCTGGTACCGGCACTTTGCTGTAATTCCAGCAGACTTTGCATCCAGCGATGCGCCCGGATTTGCGCGGTGGTATCTTTATGCTCACCATTTGATTTGTACATCCAGTGCGCTGCAATACCCTTATCGGCCATTTCGTCCATTTCTCGGGTGCGCATCTGAATTTCTACCGGAATACCGTGGGGGCCGATTAATGAAGTGTGTAATGACTGGTAGCCGTTTTGTTTGGGAATGGCAATGTAGTCTTTAAAGCGGATTTCAATCGGCTTATACAGATTATGCACCAGGCCAAGAATGCGGTAGCAATTATCTACAGAATTAACCACCACCCGAAAGGCGTAAATGTCCATGACGTCATTGAACATCAGCTCTTTGTTTTTCATTTTACGGTAAATGCTGTACAGATGTTTTTCACGGCCACTGACATCGGCTTCAATACCGGCATCACTGATCCGGCTGCGAATTTCATTCTGTACTTTTTCCAGCAGTTCGCGTCGGTTACCCCTGGCCAGTTTGACCGCACTGCCCAGTGCCCGGTAGCGCATAGGGTAAAGCGCCTGAAAACCTAAGTCTTCCAGCTCATTTTTAATGTTATGAATACCAAGCCGGTTAGCAATAGGCGCGTAAAGCTCAAGGGTTTCTTTGGCGATGCGCCGGCGTTTCTCTGGTCGAAGGGCACCCAGGGTGCGCATATTGTGGGTACGGTCGGCCAGCTTGATTAAAATAACCCGGATGTCCTGAGTCATTGCCATAAACATTTTTTGCAGGTTAGTGGCTTCAAATTCCTGATAATCTTTAAACTTAACTTTATCAAGCTTGCTGACACCCTGCACCAGTTCGGCCACAGTATCGCCAAACAGTCGGGCTAAATCTTCCTTGCTGTAATCGGTGTCTTCAATCACGTCATGCAGCAAAGCCGCCATTAACGTTTCGTGGTCCATCCGCATTTCAGCCAGAATACTGGTAACCGCTACCGGGTGGGTTATATAAGGTTCACCGCTGGAACGGGTTTGCGGGGCATGCGCATCGCGCGCAACCACATAGGCCTGCTGAACCAGACTTACCTGTTCTGCAGGCAGATAGGCGGAAATTTGATTTTTCAGGCCTTCAAATAGATACACAAACGCTCCCAAACTTCGACAGCAAAAATTTATAACGCTGGTTAGTTAAGAATATACGTCTAAAACACGCAGATGCCAACGGCTAAAGCGCCGCTGGCAATGTTTGGCAGGGGTTTTTACTGATCAGAACCGATAATCGCGGCAACGGCAGCCATTTCGGTCGCTTCTTGTTGCATCTGGTCGCGCTTTTCCTGTTCATCAAGAATGCTGTTGGTAATAAAACCTTGTTCAATTTCGCGCAGGGCAACCACGGTGGGTTTGTCGTTCTCACGATCAACCATAGACTCTTTGCCTTCTACCGCCAGTTGGCGGGCACGACGGGCCGCAACCAGAATTAAATCGAAACGGTTACCAATTTTATCTACTGCATCTTCAACTGTTACGCGAGCCATTCGCCACTCCGGAGTGTTCAGGTATATTACAAGACCGCCTAGTTTACGCTATTTTGCTGGTTTCGCCAACAGTTGTTGCATCAACTGGCCGTGCCGGCTTTGTTGCGATAACAAGCTATTGCGCTGGCTTAGCACGATGTGATTAAGTTCGCGCAATGCCTGCTCGAAATCATCATTGATGATCAGATACTCGTACTCATCGGCGTGTTGCATTTCGCTTTGTGCCTGGGCCATTCTTTTGGCAATAACCTCATCGCTGTCCTGACCCCGTTGCACCAGACGTTGCTGCAGCGCTGTCATGCTCGGTGGCAAAATAAAAATGCCCAGCGTGCCAGGTGCCTGTTGTCGAATTTGCCGCGCCCCCTGCCAATCAATATCCAGAAATACATCAGTGCCCTGCTGCAGATTACCAATAATTGCGCTACGGGAGGTGCCATAATAATTACCAAAAACTTCCGCCCACTCCAGAAATTCATTTTCCAGGATCAACTTTTTAAATTGTTCGACACTGATAAAGTGATAATGCACACCGTCTAGCTCGCCCGGACGGGGGGAGCGGGTGGTGTGCGATACGCTAACCTGCATATCAGCATGATTTTTTAACAGCGCATTAATAAGAGACGATTTACCCGCGCCACTGGGGGCTGAGACAATAAAAAGATTACCACTGAGTTCTTGCATCGTTTCTCTCAAAGGACCCGGGGCCAGCAGCCCGCAGCCAAAACCAACTAAACCGCAATTTTAGACTGTCCGCCTGCCGGGTGCAAACCTGAAATTAGCCTTTGATTTTTGCTTTAACGGACAGGGTCAGGGTGAACGTTGCCATAGGTTCTGAACCGTGCAGACTGGGACAGGTAACACTTACCGTTACCGGTTTGTTGACGCGCTCGCCACTGGCCAGAGACTCATCCAGCATCTGATCAATAGTTGCGCCATCATTACTGATAAAGTGCACGGTAGCCTCTGGCCGTTTTAAAAACTGGCCCTGTACGTCTTTAAAGGCAAAATTAGCATTAATGCCACGGGCTTTGGCTTTAGAAAACACCAGAAAGGCGCCGGCTAAGTCGGCACCAATTGCCAGCGCGCCAAAATAAACACTGCCCAGATGGTTTTTAGTGCGCCAGCTATGGGGCATGGTTACTTCCAGGGTGCTGTCGTTCATCCTGACAATTTTAGGTGAGCAGAAACCAATTAACGGAATATAGCGCCAGGCAAACAGCCTTAAGCCCAGATTAGCTTTGAACAAAGACATGATAAGCCTTTTCAGTTTCGGACAGTCTGTCGAGCTTAGCACTGGTAAGACCAATAGTGCAAGATGACCGCTGAGAGCTAAATATCTGCCACTCGTCAGTTTTTAATCAGAACCGACACGGGCTTTTAGTAAAGTAACAGCTATTATCAAACTGTAAACATACCAGGGAGCCAGCTGAGTGTTCAGAGATGTTATTGTGACAATGCTGTTTACCATGTTGTTGGCTGCAAGTGCCTGTTTGCAGGCTATGCCTGCTGTGCAGGGGAACCCTTCCACATTGTATCGTGGCTGGTCGGTAGATGGCGGGCTGCCACAGGTATCGGTTACTGCAATGGCGCAAGATGAGCAAGGCTATATCTGGCTTGGTACTCAGGGCGGTCTGGCCCGTTTTGACGGCCATCGGTTTACCGTTTTTAATACAGCCAATACCCCGCAAATTTTATCCAATTTAGTTACGGCGTTGTATCTCGATCGCAATAAACGACTGTGGATTGGCACTGTCAACGGTTTAAGTTATTTTGCCGATGGCAAATTTACCGCAGTGGATACCGGTAACTTAAAACCGGGAATGATAACCAGTTTTGCAGAGTTGTCTGATGGTCGTTTTTTTATTGGCGCGAATCAATTATATCAATGGCAGCATAACCGGTTAATGCCGGTTGCCGAGCACCCGACTGCGGTTTTTCAGATGTATCCGCAACAAGAGACCTTATGGATAGGTGGTCAGGACGGTTTTGCAAGCTATCAGAGCCAGCAGTATCGCTGGTACCCGACACCTGATACCGCTGAGGCTATTCAGGTTATTGAACTGGTTGTCAGGAACAATACAGTGTTTGTCGGCACCAACCAGGGGCTTTATCGCTGGCAGCAGGGCCGTTGGCAGCAACTGGACTTACCTGGATCTGCAGCGAACAGTCGTATTGAGCTATTGTATCTGGATAACCAGCGCCAGATATGGCTGTCTACAGTTGATGGTTTGTATCAAATTCAAGCCGGGCAGGTTGCGCGGGTGCAGCTGCCGGGTACGCCTGACCAACCGTTTAGCTGGGTCGAGAGTATGCTGGTAGACCAGCATCAGAATTTCTGGTTTGGCAGCCGCACTCATGGCGTGATGCGCCTGCGCTCAGCGCTGACCGAGCGCTATAGCACTGCGGCCGGCTTACCCGATTCCTATAGTTGGGCAGTGCAGCCCTGGCAACGTCATCTGATGGTAGGGACCAGCCAGGGGATGGCCTTACTCAAAGATGGCCAGTTTCAGCCGTTACTGGCCAACCAGCATCTGCCCAGCCCTGTTGTATATAGCATGCTGCAGCAGCAGGACGATTTTTGGGTAGGCACCCGCGCCGGGTTAAGTTTGCTGGATAGTAATACGCTGGCCTGGCAGAAAAATTATCCGCAAACCGCGCATTTACTGATCACCACGCTCGTCGCAGAAAACCAGCGGATATGGGTAGGGAGCAATGGCGGCCTGTTTAAGGTGGAGCAGGGTGAATTAAGCCAGCAGGGGGTGTCGGCGCCATTAACTGAAATCAGCATCAGGGCGTTGTTACATGACAGCGACGGGCGGTTATGGGTTGGTACTGAGTCTGGCTTATATGTGCGTGGTAGTGACGGACAGTTTACGCCAGTGCTTGATATGCCGCTGGCCGGTAAGTTTATCTCTGTGCTGGTTGAGTTTGCCGATGGCAATCTGCTGGTCGGAAGTTTCGACCAGGGATTTTTACTGGGGCAACCTGGTAATTGGCAGCACTTTAACCAACAAAATGGTTTGCCAGGTAACGGGGTTATGCATGCATCCCTGGTTAATGACAAGCTGGTTATCAGTAATTTTGAGGGGTTTTATCGCCTGGATTATCCGGCCTTGCAACAAGGAAAAGTCAGTCAGTTGTATATGTTGGTTGACGATCGTCAACCTGAGGCCGTTACCGATTCACATCGGTGCTGTAATGGTGCCGGTAGTAACAAGGGCACGGTGCATCAAGGGCGATTGTGGTTTCCAACCCTGGACGGCATTATTGCCCTGCGCTTAGATCGGTTAAATAGCTATGCCGCAGTACCTGTGCCGGTAATAGAGAGTTTAACCGCATTAAATCAGCAACTTGATGGTAATTCTGCCACGCTGTCGCCCGAACAACGTGACTGGCACTTCCGTTTCAGTGCGCCCTATTATTATCAGGCGTCTTCCATTAATACCCGATATAAACTTGAAGGCTATGAGCAGGACTGGATTGACGCTGGCAGCCGGCGTGAGGCGTTTTACACTAATTTGCCGCCTGGAGACTATCGATTTCAGGTGCAGGTAAAGGTTGCGGGTGACTACCGCTGGAGTGATGCCGCAGCGATGGATATTGTGCTGAAACCGTATTGGTATGAAACGATAACGGCGCGTTTGCTGGCATTGGCACTGCTTATCATGATGTTCTGGTTAGTATATCGTTTACGGTTGGCATCACTGGCGAACGCCCGCGAAGAATTAAGCCGGCAGGTGAAAGAGCGTACGCAGGAATTGTATCAGGCGAATCAAAAACTGCAGCAAATGAGTATGCAGGATGCGTTAACTGAACTGCATAACCGCCATTATCTTGATGTTAATATCGACGCCATGCTGGCCCGGGCCCAGCGCAACGAGCAACCTCTGACCTGGATTTTACTGGACCTGGATTACTTTAAACGGATTAATGATCAATACGGTCATCAGCTTGGTGACACGGTGCTTAAACATTTTGCCGCTATTTTGCAGCAGCATAGCCGCAGCAATGATCATCTGATCCGCTGGGGCGGTGAAGAATTTTTGCTGATCCTGGAGCAAAGCAGTGAGGTACAGCATTATATCGAGCGCTTACAGCAGCTGGTGCATAGTTACCCCTGGCAACAACAGCTGGGCGTCCCTGTCAGCATTACCTGTTCAATTGGCGCCACCGTTCAGCCGCCGGGCTGGGACTGGCAATACAGTCTGTATCTGGCTGACGCCGCCCTGTATAAAGTTAAAAACAGCGGCCGGGCTGACTACATGCTACTGCAACCAGAGCCTGATGCGCCTGCTAATATAGCGGCCAGCGATAAGCGGGTTGAGCTTGATGAACTGCTTGCCAGGAAGTGGCTGAGTGCCAGCCGCGGAAAAGTGCCGGCTGAAGTGTAAGCTGGTAAAAAGCCCGCGACATGCGGGCCAAACGGAAAGTATATCGGTTTTAATTACCTGTAGTGTTGCCCCCGTCTTTTTAGCAGACAGGGGCAAACTCTATTAACGCTGTGATTCAGCGATTACCTTAATACCGGGGGTCCAGGGGCCGCCAGCGTCGACAATCGCATTTTGCAATGATGGTAATACTGAACCTTGCAGGGTTTGAATGCGCGAGCTAGCGTTATCCAGCGCACTGAGGGCAAAACCAAGCTGCTGCTGGTGTTGGGTGGTTGGGCCATACGACGACCATGACGCAGACATGGCGTATCGCAGTCTGCTGACAATATTGGCCGGTTTAATACCCATTCTGTCACGCGACTGCAAGCCGAACATATCGGTTGAAATGGCGTTTAGTTCATCAGCTATGGCGGCATATTGCTGCTCCAGCTTAGCGATGTCTCCCGGGGTATGACTAATAGCTTCACGGACCAGTTTCAGGGTATTGCTCAAGTCTTCAAAAACGGCTTCGACCGAAGACAGACGTCTGTCCGCGGCGATTAACTGCTGGGTAAAGGCAATAGTCTGCGCTGAGGACGGCCCTTGCAGCGTCGGCTGGTAGATCGCTTCCAGCGTCAGCTCAACCGGGGCGGCCAGTTGCGAGATTTTGCTGCCGACCCGTTGAAACAAGGTTGCGGTGTAGGTACCCGGAGGCGCCATAAAGCCGTCGTCTTGCTCATCCTCTTTTTTGACCGTTACCACGGCGCTTTGCGGCGCGAAGGTCATATCCCAGCTAATGCGATGCAAGCCTTTTTTGGTGTCGCCGGCAACGCGGTTGACCACCTGGCCCTGGCTATCGGTGATCTCGATATACACCGCGGGCTTAGCGGCGTTATTCTCTGCTTCAATGGCCTCCCAGGCTGGATATTTCGGATACTTTTCATCCTTGACCATTTTCTTCTCGGCTTCCTGCCGTTTTTCCTGATCAGTCAGCAGGCTGTCTTTCAGATAGTAGGTTAGGGTTGCACCGTGTGCCGGGTTTTCAGCAACGAACCGATCATCGCCGTCGGTGTCAGTATGGTTATCATCAAGCCTGAACCACTTTACCGGCCGGCCCGGCGCGAACAGCAACGCAGCCTGTTCCATTGCTTTTGGGGTTAAGGAACGTAATGGCGTATAGTCGTCCAGAATGTAGATACCGCGACCAAAGGTGCCGGCAACCAAATCGTTTTCACGGCGCTGAATTTGGACATCCCGGGTAGAAATCGTTGGCATGCCGCCTGCCAGTTCCAGCCATTCTTTGCCGCCATCGACGGTAAAAAATACTCCAAACTCTGTGCCGATAAACATTAAATCTTTGTTGACATGATCTTGCACAATGCGCCACACCAGATGCTTCTCTGGCAAGGTGTCTGCCAGTGATGTCCATTTCCGGCCCAAATCGGTAGATTTAATTAAGTACGGTTTAAAATCACCGTATTTGTGGTTATCCAATGCCACGTAAATGGTGTTCGGATCGAATAAATCAGCACGAATATCGTTAACATAGGCGGTTGCAGGCACACCTTTTATATCGTCCAGCTCAATCTTTTTCCAGTTTTTGCCGCCATCGTTGGTTACCTGAAGCTGACCGTCATCGGTACCTACCCATAAAATATTCTCATCAACCGGGCTCTCTGCAAAATTGGCAATAGTGTGATACTCAGACATAGCATAGATGTCCCAACCCGCTTCTACCGACCAGGTGCGGCCCATAACAGGCAGGTGCATCCGATTGCCGTTTTTGGTCAGGTCAGCAGATACCGCCACCCAGCTATCGCCACGATCATCAGAGCGCCAGACGCGTTGTGACGCAAAATACAGCCGTTTTGGATCGTGTGCTGAGACATTAATCGGGGCATCCCAGTTATATCTCTCGGCTGGATCACCCGGCTGCGGTTGCGGCTTAATGTAGACGTTTTCTTTGGTTTTTAAATCCCGCCGCGCCAGGTTGCCCTGTTGCCATTGGGAATACATGATATTAGGGTTGCCGGGCTCAATGGCTGGCTGATGGCCATCGCCGCCGAGGGTTAAAAACCAGTCTTTATTTTTAATGCCTTCACTGCGATTCGTTTGCGAAGGGCCGCCCTGAGTCGAGTTGTCCTGGGTACCACCATAAATGGTGTAAAACGGCTTAGCATCGTCTACGGCAATTTTGTAAAACTGGGTAAGCGGCAGGTTGGCAATATAACGCCAGTTTGCCATCCGGTCATGTGACATATAAATGCCGCCGTCAGAACCCATCAGGACAAAATCGCGATCGGTCGGGTGAAACGCCATGGCATGATCATCAACATGTTTGCGTTTTGTGTTAATCGGTGTCCAGGTTTTGCCACCATCGTCAGATACTTTGCTGTAGTTACTGGCGATATAAACGCGATCAAACTGATGTGGGTCGGCGAAAATTTCCTGATAGTAATGAGGGCCGGTGCCGCCTCCTACCTCATCAGACACGCGCTGCCAGCTGGCACCGCGATTTTCAGAACGGTAAAACCCGCCTTTGCGATTATCGGTTTCTATGGTTGCGTACAATACGTCTGGCTGCATGGGTGAAATTGCTAAGCCAATTTTACCCATATTGCCCTCTGGCAAACCCGTTTTGAGTTTGGTCCAGGTTTTACCACCGTCGTCAGTAGTGTGAATACCGGCCGCTTCACCAGTACCAACGTAACTGGCAACGGTACGCTGGCGGGACCAGGTCGCGGCATACAGCTTATCGGGGTTACGTGGGTCAAGTAGCAATGACGTGACGCCTGTCCATTCGTCTGCAGGCGCTAATACTTGTGTCCAGTTTTCACCACCATCAACGGTTTTGTACAAACCCCGTTGCCCGCCCTTGGACCACAGCGGGCCTTGCGCTGACACCCAGACCACATCAGAATTTTGCGGGTGAATGATAATATCTGAAATGCGCTCAGAGTTTTTCAGCCCCATATTTTTCCAGGTTTTGCCGCCGTCCAGCGATTTGTAAACGCCATCGCCAAAACTAATGTGGCGCCCGCCGCTGTTTTCACCTGTACCTATCCAGATGATATTAGGATTAGACGGGTCTATGGTGACATCACCGATGGAGTATACTGACTCATCGTCAAAAATCGGGGTCCAGGTCGTGCCTGAATTAGTTGTCTTCCAGACACCGCCTGAACCAACGGCAGTGAACCAGGTAGAGGGGTTAGTTTGATCAACGGCAATATCGGCAATACGTCCCGACATATAGGCCGGGCCAATGTTACGAAATTCTAATGCGTTAAATGTTTTTTTACTGAATGCAGCTTGGTCGGATTCATCTGCAGCCAGACAGACCGCACTGGACAGACACAGGGTGCTGACCAAAGCGGCTTTAAAGAGAAAATTCATAGGATCCCCGGATTGTTTTTGTAATAGAATTATTTAGCATTAACCTGATTAAAGCGAATAACCAGGCTGTTCAACGGCTTTTCGTTAACCAAGCAGAAATATGCGGCAGAAAACATTCGGCATACTGCCGACTTGTTTATACTGCTGACTTAAGCATAGTCATTCTTGTTGTATAATAAATAGCCTGCTCAATGCCCAGATTTCTTTATTCTTTTTTACTGGTTCCCTGCTGCCTCAGTGCAGCAGAGGTTTACCCAGACAATGTGCAAGACATCCTGAGGATTGAAGTGATTGGCCGGGCGCCTGATGTTCAGCATCCGGCGACTGAGGTGTTGGCCGTCACCAATAGCATCGACCACACGCACGTTAGCACAGATAGTCTGGCTTCACTGCTGCAGGATTTACCGATGGTCAATCTCAGTGGCCAGGGCGGACTGATGCAAAGCGTTAATATTCGCGGATCGGCACGCTGGCGGGTGCAAACGCTGGTGGAAGGCATTCCGATCCACACCGAGCGACGTGCCGGCAGCGCGGCGGAGTTTCTGTCGCCCTCGATGGTGGGGCAGGTGAAGGTGTATCCGGCGGTTGCATCAACTCAGGTGGGCGCCGGTGCTATTGGCGGTAGCATCGACTTTACCTTGCGTACACCGCAATCACCCAGTCTTGCGCTACGCTATGGTACCAATAACGACTACCGTGAACTACTTGTCAGCGGCATACACGAAGCAAGCAATATCAGCTGGATGGTAAATCATCAGCATGCTAATAACAGTAAAGATGGTAGGGCAAACCCAATTGAGGATCGGTTTGAACAACAGAGCCTGGTTTTGCGCAAACAATCCGGACTTGGCGGGGTTCGCGAGGCGTTATTGCTATATTCTGCAGCAAATAATATTGCTAAAGCCAGTGCTGATGATCCGTCCAGCCGTTTTACCCTTTACCCGAGCAATGAGCACGCGCTGGCAAAAGTGGTGTTTAACTGGCATAACGCCACGGTATATGCCCATAACTCGCAACTGACGACTCATATTACCCGTCCATCACGACAATTTAACGCGCTCGACAGCACCGCACTGAATACCGGCATGCATGTTAGTAACAGCGTTGCCACTGTGGCTGCAGAAGACTGGGCTATACACTGGCGCACCGGTATTGATGCCCGCCTGGGTGTGCGGGTTGATGAGCGGGAAGCCATCTCAGCTGCAGCCCCCTCTGTGTTAGAGCAGCGCATTCTGGATGCGCAGCAATGGGAGCTTTACGGTGCACTCGACACCAGCAAAAGGGTGGCATCTGGGCTATTGGCGGCGGGAGCGCGGCTGTCGGCCACCACCCAAAGCAGCAATTTAACCGATAATACCGAACAACAAAGCAATGTTAGTGCCTTTGTCGGATATCGCTATTCGCTATCGCCAACCTGGGCGCTGTCTGGTTATCTTAGCCATGGCTATCGGGTGCCCAGCCTGACCGAGCGTTTTTACCGTGGAATAACACCCAGGGGGCAGGTGCTGGGTGATCCGGCTTTGCGCTCAGAGCTAGCCAACAATCTGGATGTATCATTACATTATCAGGGGAGATCGTATCAGGGGGCTTCGTATCAGGGGGTATCGTCAGCGTTTTATCTGTCAGTATTTCATCACGACATTAAGCACTATATCGAGCGCATTAGCGTGTCGCAAAGCCTGCAGCAGTATAGAAACCTTGATCGGGCAAAAATTTCCGGGGTTAATTATCAGCTAAGCCAGAGGTTCTCTGTTGTTGGCCTGGATGCTGAGTTTAAACTGGGCGGTCAATGGCTGACGGCTGAAAATAATGCCGGTGAGCCGATTGCCGATATTGTGCCGCCGCAGCATAGAATGTCGCTGTCAGTGTATGCCGGCAAGGCTGAGGGATTTGTTGCCCTAACGCATCGCAGCGCATCTGATGATCGCGTACCCGGAGAGCTGCCAACAAACAGTGTTAATGTACTGAGTATGGGTTACAGCTATGCGCTGACACCGGCATGGCAGCTGGCGTTAAATGTTAATAATATTACCGATACCTATTATGTGACATCCAGAGACGATTTGGCGCCGTATGCGCGCGGCCAGCAGTGGGTGTTAAGTACTGAGTACCACTTTTAAGTATTTTGCATGCAAGTATTTTGCATGTAAGTATGCTGCATGCTAAAGCATACTTTGTTGACCGCTGATAACGCGTTTACTTTCTAAAAAAAGGGCCACAGCAGTGAATCCTAAACTACGACAGGTTAGCCGCCAGCTTCATTTATGGTTTGCCTTGGCAATTATTATCCCATCCCTGATTGTGTTTGGCAGTGGCATTTTGCTGCAAGTTAAAAAGCAATTTGCCTGGGTGCAACCGCCGACAATGACCGGCGTCAGTGCCACGCCAGCTTTGAGTTTTCAACAAGTATTACAAATCGCGCAAACGGTACCTGAACTTCAGGTGAGCGAATGGCAGCATATTGATCGCATTGATGTGCGCCCCGGCAAAGGCATTATGAAAGTGGTAGCCAGTAACGACTGGGAAGCGCAAATTGATGCTCAGACCGGCGATATTCTGCATGTCGCATATCGCCGTTCAGATATTATTGAGGCGATCCATGATGGCAGTTGGTTTGCCGACTTTGCCAAGCTCTGGCTGTTTTTGCCTGCCGGCATTCTGCTGTTTCTGATGTGGTGCAGCGGTGCGGTGCTACTTTACACCACACTCAGCAGCAAACTGAAAAAACGTAACGCCCGCTCCGTACGCCCATAAGCTACGGACGTTTTTCAAGCGGGCAGCGTCTGGTTAAATAGCTCATTGTTTTAGTAAATAATCCAGTGCCCCAGTTATGGCTGCCACCTGAGCCTCAATACACTGCTCTGGTGTGGCGCTTGGGCTGTCCGGGTACACCTCTGTAGTACTGACCAGTAATGCATCTGTTACGCTGCCGCATAAGCCCAGTGTTGCTTTGGCATAATTAATTACCCCGCGCTGCTGGATCGGTTCGCCAATTAATTTACCTTCCTGATCGGGCTCGGCAATATGAGTGATTTTTGCAACGCTGTCGATAATTGCCTTTTGCAACGCAGGACAAGGATGCTCAGTATCATCTACCGTGTAATAGCCATCGGGGATATTCCAGTTATGGTTAACGGTACCATCCTGGGCTGCTTTAGCCGGGCGAAATTCGCTATTGTCACTGTCAGTCGTTTCATGCAGATCAATATGCAGCGTAAAATGAGTATTCAGGCTGGCTAAGTAATTGCGCACTTGCTGTGCTTCAGTAGCTGTGCCGGCAGGGCCAAAACTGCGGTTTGGATCAATTGCCTCTGGGTTCCAGCGGTTAATGGTTTCATAACCCCAGGGGCTGATACAGGGTAAAACCAGAATATTAAGCTGCTTAGCATAAGCTTTCGCTTTGGTTTGTATAAAACGCAGTGCGCCATGCACACCACTGGTTTCATAACCATGGACTCCGCCAGTAATCAGCACTGTGGGCTTACTGCTTTGCCAGTTGCGGCTTTTGACGGCATATAATGGATATCGCTTATCGCTGACAGCCTGGTAATCGAGCTCACCATACTGCTGCACATCAAAATCTGTTTTTAATGCCTCAATTGCCGGGTATACCTCAGTAAACACACTGCGTTTAATACTTTGCTCACTGAGCCATTGTGCTTTTTCTGCGTCGCCCCATGGCTGGCCGGCAGTGCCAATATGATAAATTTTATCCATGAAATAATACTCCGCTCATAATAATCAGATGACAGAACTATAGCATCGGAGCGCATAGGTAAAAATGCTAAATGCGGTGAGCGTGAGATAGAAAAAGATGGCAGCTGATACAAACACCGCAGGCGAGACCACTCTTCAATAAGTTGATTTATTCAATATTCTGGATCTGTTTATAGATTGTGAGTAATTAATTTTATAAAATCATTGGCATAGTTTTATTTTACCTGGTAATCAAGAGGTTTTACTCACTACTTTACCCACCGTTTATCGTATGCTTCACGCACCTAAGCAGAACGCTTTAAGCACATTTTATGTTCATATCGAAAACGAAATTTTCACGGCGCAGTTAATTCAAATTGGTTCTACATTTAGGTTTGAGGTGAATGTACTTGCTATTCACCTCACTATGTGAGTAGATTGCCTGGTGTATTCACCTCTATAAGTAGGAGCCTAGCCTATGTGGATCTGGCAACAACCGGACTGGCCCGGCCGTCAGCAAAAGCCATCGCATGTCTTTCGTTATGATCATGCGGTATTGACCCCTAAGTTACGTGAGCTGCATTTTTTGCAGGGGGTGCTGCTGGGCAAAATGGGCGTACAGGATAACCAGCAGGCGGCACTCGATACCATGCTAGCGAATATACTCACGTCTAGCGCTATTGAGGGTGAGCGGTTGAATCATAGTGTGGTGCGTTCATCATTGGCTCGCAAGCTGGGTATTGATGAGCAACAAAGCGTCGCAACGACAGCACAGTCTGATGGTCTCGCTGCGATGGTAACAGACGCCATTGGTAATTGGCAGCAGCCATTAACGCTAGAGCGCTTGCTGCAGTGGCATGCCTGGCTATTTCCGACTGACAGCTCATTAATGCAGAGAGTGCAGGGTGGACAGCTTCGCGGTAACGAGCCCATGCAGGTTGTCTCGGGTAGAATCGACCGACCTAAAGTGCATTTCGAAGCGCCACCGCGCGAAGTATTAGAAAACGAGCTTAGCTGCTTTATTGACTGGTTTAACCGCTCGCGAGATGACGCCAATTTGGACCCGCTACTACGCGCTGGCATTGCGCATTTCTGGTTTATAACCATTCATCCACTGGAAGATGGCAATGGCCGCTTGGCCAGGCTGCTGACCGACTTGGCACTCGCGCAGGCAGAGCATCAGTCCATCCGCTTTTATGCCATGTCGGTTGCTATCCTGGAGCGACGTAGCAGCTATTATGAGATCCTGGAACAAAGCCAAAAAGGCGATACTGACATCACTGCCTGGTTACTCTGGTTTCTCGACACCCTGGCCGTTAGCCTGCGCCAGGTGCTGGCTGATATCGAACAAACGCTGCATAAAACCAGGTTCTGGCAACGGGTTGATCAAACCCAACTGAATAAAGAACAAGTTAAAGTACTAAACCGGTTGCTGGATGGCGATTTCAGCGAAGGTATTAGCAACAGCCAATACGGCAAAGTTGCCAAAGTAAGCCCGGCAACGGCCAGCCGGCATTTGGCCCAGTTGGTTGAGAACGGGTGTCTGATGAAAACCGCTTCAGGGGGCAGAAGTACGAGGTATGTGATCTTTAAATAGCAGGTTCCTTATTGAACCTGCGATCTTAATCAGTGGCAGTGTAACGTTCTTCTACGTTTTGGATTTTATTAGGAAATGATGAATAACCCATGTAAATCAATATTATAAGTGGTTTGATTGGGCTTTTGAATGGCTTTTGCTCTACAATATACTCACTTATTCTTTCGCATTAAGTTTTGGGAAAGTGTTTAAAGAATTCAGATTCAATTATTTTCTCAACTATTTCGTTTTTACTCAGGTCGAGTTTTTTAGATAATACATCAAGTTTCTTAGCTAAGCCCTTGTTCATTATAAAGTTATATGGCTTCTTGCCTTCAAGCTTTTCTCTATGTTTTTTCTGACTCCATGCACGACGAATATCAAGTAAAAACAGCTTCTTAGAATCTATTAGTGCAGGCCAACAATCAAATATAGCTATTGTCGAAAAGTATTTTTCTTCTGAACTAATCGGATCAATATGTGATTCTATAGCTAGTCTCTTCCTGACATACATGTATGCCCAATCGCATTGGCCCTCTTTTTTGCTGTCCAGCCACCTGAATGATTTTTCAAATGTCTGAATAGTTTTGGCCAAGAGTTGTAAGCGGTCTAACACTTTTAATTTTTCAAGCCGGGGCCATTCCAGAAAATTAAAAAAACTTATCAAGTTCTCTCTTCTTTTCGAGCTGTTACTAGGATTGGGCTCCAGTGGCATCTCACTGTATAAATACTGTAACTTTCCATTGTCAGGGTTTTTCTCGCTGATATTTTTTACTTCGATCCAAAAAGCATTAATGATCCTGTCATTGACGCCCCGCAATAATCGCAAATCAATGGCAGAAAGTTTAGAGTTTTTATAACTTTCAGACATTTCCGCGACTTTAGCGCGCTTATTATTTTGAATGTTAGGAGGGATATGCCGGAAATATTCAAGTTGCTCTAGTGATGCAACTACTAGCTGAGCAAGTCGTTCGATTTGTTGTTCCATATTAACATCTTTTGGTTGCACCTCAGGTTCAGCCATTAGCCAACCACGACGTCTGAAATATGTGTAAGACCAATAGCAATGAAGCTCGTCAGTAATGGTGATTAGCTCTGATTTAGCAATGTGGTTTTTCATGAAATTAGCACTCTGTGGTCATTACCTAAATATAGGCTAAGTGACATTTTAAGTAAATTCTAAAATAACGTAATTAGTATAACTATTAGTAAATAAAATAGTAAAATTATTAGTGGCGTTACAAGTAATTAATAAACTTGTAAGTTGTTGATTAATATGTTTTGAATTTAACTTCAGAGTGATTTTTAATCGCTTCTTAATCGTTTTGAAGTAAGTTAGTCGATGCGAATTGGTGATATTGGTAATCTGATAAAGAAGATGCTGTCTGTATTAATATTATTATGTACGGTGTTAAGCACCAGGTATTGCTTTAAATAACTGTAGAGAAATACATACCACGTTAATCCCTTTGAGATAACAGCAATGAGGATTAATTGTGAGTGACATGAATTTAAATACATCGAGTAGAACCAGAGTACAAAACCATACTTGCTATCCAGTTTTAACAAGTATCGGGCCTTTGAGCCCTTATTACTTAGACCGGGTACTAACGGTATTAAACAGAGCATTAGCTGACCACCCCAGAACATTGGCGATAAGGTTTGATCTGCGTCTGCCTGACGGATATGGTGATGTTGGCTCAGACTTGATGACCAAATTTGTTGAATCGTTAAAAGCACAAATTAAAGCTGACTTACACCGAAGGACAGCACAAGGTAAGCGGGTGCATCTATGTAATATGCGGTATGCCTGGGTGAGAGAGCGTTGTGATTCGGATTCACCACACTTTCATGTCGCTATATTGCTGAACCATGATTCATACCACACTTTAGGTGTTTATGTAGATGATCAGGCTAGAAACATGGCTTCCAGGATCCGAAAAGCTTGGGCAAGTGCATTAAGGCGGTTGCCTGAAGAGATACTAGGACTAGTTCATTTCCCAGCAAATCCAACTTACAGCGTAAACGCCAACTCGCCTGATTTTTGGGCTATGAAAACTGACTTATTTTGTCGGCTAAGCTATTTTGCGAAGCTGGATACTAAAGAGCACGGTATTCATTCCCGTAGTTTTGGGTGCAGCATCAGATAGCCATTATTAACGTTTTTAGAAAGTAATATAGGTTTGAAATTTCTTCGGTACCATCAACGCGACAAATAAATCTTGCAAGCGATCTTGGAGCGGGTTAGCCTTTGGATAAGGCGCCCGCCTCACTTACATGCGAGTGAAAACAGGCAAAAAACGCTAACGCGTATCTATGTTATGTCTAAACAGAATTTACTAACTTAATTCCAGGTTGAGCTACCTGGCCTTAATCGCATGCGGTCATGGTTAATTGCCCACGGCACTCAGCCACCGGAGTTAATTTATGTACAATCTATCTTCAGCTGCGCATGCAGTTCTGCAACAACTTAAAAAACAAAACACGTCAGTGCCAACCCGAGCTCAGATACTTGAACTGCTGGCTGCGTATTTCGATTATAAAACCTACGCTTCTTTTAAGGCTGACGGTTCAATCAACCAAGAAAAGCTCAAGGCAGCAATTGCTGATGGTGCATTAGCGCATGCTCGTCTTTTAAACAGACTTTCTGAGTTAAGGCTACCAGCATCACTTGTTGATCTGCTTAAGCAAAGTTTTATCCAACAATTCCAATCAGCTAAGTTAGAGCCTAAAGTCAGCCTGCTCAGAATTGCGCAGCACTTAGGTATAGCACCTGGTCGAATCAGGCTTACGGCTAAAGAAGCGAAAGCCAGCTACGCACATCTGCTAACCAATCAAGAAGCTGACAGTGTATTGCTCAGATACGTATGGCAGCGCATGGAATTAGATGCCAGTTTGGACGATGATGATACAGGGACCGCTAGCAAGTATTGGTACGAGCAACGCCAGTCTGGAGCACAACTTTCTACCGCTACCTTAGAGTGGGCTAATCAATACGAGCGGTATTTAATTGTGCAGGAGCGCGAGCAGAACTTAATAACACAATTTTCAAACAAGAAGTTGGCGCGTCCAAATTTTACTGATGTAGTTCAGGGTAAATGTGAACCCAATATTTGCTGGTACGTTGATGCACTTTATTTATTGCATCTTTTAGGCGAAAGCATGCTTGAACAGATAACCGACGATAGCATCCTTGACTGGGGATACTTAGCATCACTTCAGCAACCTAATCATGAAAGTCTGGTCGAGTCGGTCTATGGCCTCGATGATGATGTTGAAGTGTGGGCCTGGTATCTGTTTGGGCTAAGCCAGAAAATCGATATTACAGCGAGTAACTACCGTTTAATAAACTCATATACTGGCGAAGAATGGGATGAATATGGCCCGGCTGAGCCAGTCGGCTACCATGGTATTAACTTGCCTGCAATATCAGACAGCCAAAAGCATGAAGCCAAGTTAATTGCTGATCGCATGCAAAGCCTGATGAACTTGGTAAAACAGCCAGCACAAAAATAAAACCACGGCATAAGGCTACCGCATATGCGGTAGCCTATATCTGCGTTAAATTTCCAGTTCAATAAAGTCTTTATCAATATCCTCCTGGGTAATGCCGATATAACGCAGCGTTACACCTTCTGAGCTGTGGCGTAGCATCTTCATTACCCTGGCAATGTCTTTGGTTGATTTGTATAAGTGGTAACCGCGGGTTTTGCGCATCGAGTGGGTGCCAAGATCAATCCCAACATCTTCACCAATCAGGGCAAAAGCCCGGCTAACATAACGGCGTGATAGTGGCGCCGGCGGCAAGTTACCGGCTCGCTGATTTCGATACGACTGAAACAGATAGGTATGATCCGGGTGTTGTCGTCTAATCCTGTTGGTAATTTCAATCGTCTTCTGGTTAAGTTTAATATTGGCCAACTTGCCGGTCTTACCTTCTTTAAGTAATAACCGTTGATCCTGGATATCGGTAAACCGAACTGACAGCAGATCGGTTATTCGCAGTGCCAGGTTTAAACCAATATTCCAAATATCCGCCATTTGTTGGCCATAGTGCCTGTCCAATAGGTGACTAATCAGTTTCACCGTGTCCAGGCTTTTGACCGCTTGTACCTCAGCCATAGTCAACTTCCTCTTTCCGATTAAAACGCAGTTTTGAGAACTTCAGCACAGTGCAAAAATTGAAAGTGCCGGTTTATAAGGCTTGGCAAGTTCCCAAAAGGCTAATTTGGGAACTTGGCCATTTATGCCGTTTTGCAGTACTTTGCTAACCTACTAAATAGGCTTACAACAGCCCACGTTCAGCGAATGAAACAGGGGTTTCGCCAACTACGATATGGTCCAGCACTTTTACATCAATTAACGCCAGTGCATCGCTTAATCGTTTGGTTATTCGTTTATCTGCTTCTGAGGGCTCGGCCACACCAGATGGATGGTTATGGGCAAAGATCACCGCACCAGCGTTATGCTCCAGCACAAGCTTCACTACCTCGCGCGGGTAAACCGGCGCAGCATCAATGGTGCCGAAGAATAACTCTTTGTACTCAATTAACCTGTGCTGGTTATCCAACAGCATAATGGCGAACACTTCACGCTCGTGGTGGGCCATCCGGTATTTTAAATAATCTTTGGTGGCATCAGGGTTGGTAAAGGCATCTTTACGAGCGTATTTTTTGGCAATCAGCGTAGCAGCTTTATCAAGTACTTCTAACGCGGCAACTGACCATTTAACAACGTCTGCAGTGGTAGGTTTTGGTGCCATGGTATATCTCCTAATAGGCATTTATTTGCATATGCTTATTAGTGATATAGGTCTGAGGTTTTTTCGATTTGGCAATTGCTGGCAGCGGATACCAGCTTTCAGTTAAAAAATACGCAACAGGCACATGGTCTGGACTAATACGAGGACCTGACCATGAAACTAATCAAATTAAAAGCCGTAATGGATTGCACCGGCCTGGCTCGCTCAACCGTTTATAAATTTATCGCAGAAGACCGCTTTCCAAAGCCGGTAAAACTGGGTACCAGAATGGTGGCGTGGGTGGAGGGTGAGATACAAGAGTGGATTCAGCAGAAGATTGAACATCGTGAGCACCTGGCAGCTAAGTAATGCACCTTTTGACACAAATATGAAATCTGTTACCCGTATCATTAACGTACACATCAAAAATATCCTAACTGTTCAGAGCTGTTTTCAGCCGCTAATCTGGCTACACTGAAATAGAGCATAAGGAGAAAGCTATGGATCATGATGTAATCCAACTTGAACAGCAGAGCCTGGAAGCACTGCGTCACAACTACCCACAATTACAACAACTCACCGGCAGTATCATGTTTTTAGCGGAAGCCGAATCAGCGATGCTAACAGCTACCGCATGGCACTTAACTGATGCTGATAACTTGATGCTTAGAAAGTTAGGCGTTAAAACCGCTATTCTGGAATTGTTGGATACGTTGGTCGAGCAGCGCAAGTCGCAACGCATCCGGCCAAACCGGGAAGGGCGATTGTTGATTGATAACGGTAACTTAGAGATCGAATGGCTAACCCAAGGCGTTACGCCATTATCGGTTTATGCAAAGGCTAGTTAAGTAAGCTCTTGGCGTGAATCCCCAAATTTATCCAGAAATACTATTTTTTTCAGCATATATATATATACTGTATATACACGTGGGCGTGGAGTAGATAAATGGCAGTTTACATTTCACCTGCAGTTAAGAAAAAGATTGAAGAAAAGCATTGTTTAACTCTGGATGAAGTGTACGAAGCTATATCGGGACGATTAGCTGGCTTTCTGGAGGACATCAGAGAACAGCATAAAAGTGACCCACCAACATTATGGTTTATTGGTAGTACCGATTTCGGTAAGCTCGTGAAAATAGCATTCATATTTAAAGATGGCACTATGATCATCAGAACAGCGTATGAGGCAAACCATAGAGAGTTAGCCATTTATAAAAAGTACGCTTAAGTACCACAACGGAGAGTAAAGAATGAAACAACCTACATATGACGAATCACAAGACGTCAAGTGGGATGACGGCACATACGGTACAAGCGAAGAGCATGTACGTAAAGCTGAGTTACCAGATGAAATGATGGCCCAGTTTGATAAAGCCGCATCTATGACATTAATTTCAATTCGCTTACAAGATGAGTTAATTACAGATCTAAAGGAAGTTGCTGCCTTGCACGGTATTGGCTATCAGCCGATGGTTCGGCAACTGCTTAAGAGATTTGTGGTGGCTGAAAAGAAAGTTCTGGCTGCCAGAAATGAGGCAATGCAAATTAAAGTCGACCCGCAACAGCAGTGTGATGAAAAATTAAAAACTGCTGTAGCATAAGTAGAAGAGCTGGCATCTGCCGGCTCTTCTTATTTAAAAAAATAAAAAGTAGCACTTTAAACAAGTCTTAAAACGCATGCCGTTTCACTTCATCCAAATTCGCTACCATTATCTGCTGCGCCTCCGGGCGCGCTTCTATTTTGGCTAAATCCAGGTTTAGCGCCTGTACGGCATAGGGTACCAGAGCAGATCGTACCGATATAACCCGCTTACCGTCGGTCATATTGTAATCTTCGGCAATAATAGCTTTCTGGTAGTCGCTTAACCGGGAGTCGGGTACCAATACGATATCAACCTTGGTGTTCCAGCGTTCATCCTGCTGTTTGGTCATATCGGCATCGCCTTCGATGCCATTTATGCCGCGAAACCGGCTTAACACAAAATCACGGAAATCCCGGTTTTTCTCGCAGTAAGCACGTACATGCCAGCGAAGTGGGGTACATACCAGAGTGTGCGGGGCGATAATGCGGCTTTCTTCATCTGGCGAAGTGAGTGACACATAGCCCATATCTATCTTTTTGCCATCGCGAGCCGCTTGAACCAGGGCTCGTAAAATGTCCGGATTAACCTGCCGTAGCGGTGGTGTTAGCATCTCAGTATGGGCAAAGCCTAAATCGAGCTGGCTGAAGGTGTGGGCAAAGTCTTTAATGCTGGCTAAGGCATGCAGATATTCATCTGCCAGGCCGCTTGTTAGCTTAGGTGAAAAATCAGCTGCGGGTTTATACCCTTTAAGCTTACCATCGTAGATCAGGTTACCCGGTGCCACATCGCGCAAATAAGCATTAATGTCCTTCGATGCTTGTTGGCGAGCAATACCAAAGCTGTTGCATAAATGGTTGGTAGTTAGACGGCCTTCCCATAATGCGACTATCTCAATTAACCGGTAGCGCATCAGCAGCTCCCAGCGAATGGGCCAGCCTTCAGTTTCACGCTGCGCAGTGTGTTCCATCGTTTTCATACGTACAATCCTTTAAATGTGTATGCAAAGCGTGCACGAGTATCCCACTACATATCAGTTACATATCCAGGGCTAGGCCGGCCAGGCCAAATGGTGCTGTTTTAAAATAGCTTGCTCTTGCTCCAGCCACTTTACAAAATTATGTACCGTTAATCCATAATTACGTGCCAGCACATAGTACTCATATGCCAAATAGACTAAGTCGGCGTAACACCAAATCTTCCCTTCACAAATCACCTTATCGCTGCGGTGCTCAGCTAAATGGGCAATTTTAGTCATTAGTTCACGCAGTTTACCTATCCTAATCAGCGCCGGTAAATCATCGCTTGTAACGTTAAAGTTTATGGCCATCAGTCAATTGCTCCCGTTTATGTAGCTTTATACCTGTCATCCTTGAAGCTGCAGGGGTGTTGGCTGCCTTCACTCACTGGTGCGCCAGCCCGGCCCAATCGCATAGATAGCTATGCTCATGGAGATTCATTCAGTTGCCGCCTACCTGCAACTTCAATGATTTTGGGTATAGTTATTCGCTCATATAAAAACTGTAGAGTAATTAAGCCAGGTACCCAACGCTTATTAAAGAATGCAAAAAAGCTCCTGCCTGAAAAACATACACTGAGCATCTGCACAGTATGGCGTGAATTTGGAAACTGCCTAAGATGTGCAGCAAGGGATGACATGTCGCTATCAGTGACATAGTGAATGGACAAGGCTGCAGGAAGCGGCCAACAGGATGTAACAAGGACAAGCTGGCAGGGATGCCAATTACTCAAAGGCCAGAGGGATAGCAATGAATTACGCACAACACGAGCTGTTTTTAATTAATTTACGCCAGCAGTTTGCAGATATTTTTTTAGTAAGTAAGGCTGGCAAAGATAATTCTGAACAGAGGCTACGCGCTCAGGGTTTTATCCACGCTGGTGAGCTACTTGAAATATGTGGTCGGCAGGAAGTGCAGCAGCTAATGGAACAGGTACACCTGGAAGTGTTTGGAGTAACTATAGCCGAGCGGAAACCCAGCGAATTGGCGCGCCGCCAGCAGGCACTAAAGCTAGGTGATTATGATTACTTTGATGAGCCGGCGTTTAATCGGCTGCGTTGATACGAATTATTACATATTGCAAACAAAATCACCTTACTCTAAAGTCGGTACAAATTGTGGTACGTAGTTAAGGATAACGAAGTTGAAAGATCAGGAAAAGACTGCTGAATTGGCTGGGGCTGTTTTAGTCAGGCCTTCAACGTTTTCGTTCCTAGTTATTGGCAATTACTAGTGGGCCGCCGTCGTAACTCCAGCTTGATAGAAGATCTCTATGGCATAGCCAGTTTCCTGCCGTGGTGGTTCAGTATTTCCATGGCAATTGGGTTTTATTTTTATCTGGATAGCCTGGCGGTAATGCCGGTAATTGATCCTCAAAAGCCAATGGCACATGTCACCGGTTCTTTGACCTATTACTTTGCTTACTGGGGGCGGTATTTACTGCCAGTAATTTTTGTCTTTGGCGCTGTGACATCACTCAAGGCAAAAGCCAAGCGGGTATCGCTGCTTAATAATGTCCGATACGACTCTGCACCACAGCAAGATTCGCTTGCGGCGATTAGCTGGCGTGAGTTTGAAATGTTGGTAGGGCAGTTTTTCCGTGAAAAGGGCTATAAAGTTACCGAAACGGCAGAGGGTGCCGACGGCGGTGTCGATTTACATCTGGCAGACAAGGATTTTAAAACATACTTGGTTCAGTGCAAACACTGGAAAGCCAGCAAAGTGCCTGTCAATGTGGTGCGAGAGTTGTATGGTGTCATGATGGCCAAGCATGCTGCAGGCGCTTTTGTGGTTACCTCAGGCCAATTTACTGACGATGCGCAGGCTTTTGCTAATGGTAAAAATATTCAATTGATTGATGGCCGGTTACTTGTCAGTGCAATAAAAGGGCAAGACACACAGCAAAATAAACCGAGAATTAGCACCGTGGCTTCTGCTATTAACTGCCCGGTTTGCAGCAGTGATATGGTGCTACGTACCGCTAAAAAAGGCCCTAATGCGGGAAACCAGTTTTTTGGTTGCTCAAGGTATCCTGCTTGTCGAGGCACTAAAGCAGCGTAGTTTTAAGAGATTGATATGAATAAATCGCAGTAAATTGATGAGCCAAAACCCGCTGTTCTTAGGGTTGCTGAGTATATTCTGGAGATGTCAGTGAACAGAATCAAAGTATGAACATGGATAAGTTAAACAGTAATGCTCCTATTTACCCGGCAGATGAACTGCGCACCCCAGTAAATGTGTTGGCGCCGGATCAGCGTAACTTTCATTTTAGTGTCACGTCGATTGAAGTGCTTTATGCGCAGATTTCGCAGTGCAGCCTGAATGCTATTGTGCCGGAAGATATTAGAGTTCAATTCGACACCGCCAGAAATCTGTTTTTACATTCATTCTACGTGTATCGCTTTTACGTTGTGGCTGAAAGCCAGGTGCTTACTACGTTAGAGCTGGCTCTTCGTGAGTGTATAGGCGATAAAACGCTGGCCGTGTTCCAAAAAAAGCTTAAAGCAAATGGCGTACATTTCACCAAAGGGTTAAGGCTGTATCTGGAGTATCTAGCCCAACATCAGCTAATACGGAATGAGGACTTCCCGCGCTGGCATCGCCGCAACAGAATGGCCGCTGAGGACGCATACCGGGATAAAATCTTTAAGTTGATGGACGAGCAAGGCTTGGAAGAATATGAGTTGGATGAAAGTGAAATAGACGAGAGCGCCTTTGATGTCGAATGGGACTATGTAAAGGTTTTATGTGAAACACTGCCAAAAATACGGAACATTCACTCACATGGCAGTACAATGTTGCACAATAGGGTGTCACTCAGCTTTGTAAATGTGTCTATCATCATCAATAAAATGTATGAACGCACGGCGTCAGAAAACAAATAACCGTTATTTATTAGGGTAAATTAGTACATGCTAACAGGTAAAATTAAGAACCAGGTCGATGAAATTTGGGAAGCATTCTGGACGGGTGGCATAGCCAACCCGATCTCCGTAATTGAACAGTTTACCTTCTTGCTGTTTATCCGCCGTTTAGACGAAATTCACACCCAGCGCGAGAAACAGGCAATGTTGCTGGAAACGGCTTTTACTAACCCTATTTTTGGCAAGAACGGTAACGATGACGAACTAAGCTACCGCTGGAGCAAGTTTAAAGACAGTGATCCCAAAGTGATGTTTGATTTGGTGAAAGATAAGGTGTTTCCGTTTATCAAAACCATACAGGGTGAAGACACGGCCTTTGCCAAGCATATGGAAGACGCCATCTTTATGATCCCCAAACCAGCGGTGCTGGATAAAGTGGTTACCATGATCGATAAAATCGATATGTCAGACCGCGATACGAAGGGCGATTTGTACGAGTACATGCTAAGCAAACTGCAATCGTCGGGTACTAATGGCCAGTTCCGTACTCCGCGCCACATTATTCAAATGATGGTTGAGATGACCGCGCCGAAACTGGACGGCGAAAAGTCTGATAAGATCTGCGACCCGGCCTCTGGCACCTGCGGCTTTTTAATGGCCGCTGAAGAGTATGTGCGAAGCACGCACAAAGACGCGTTGCTAAAACCGCTTAACAGCCAGCATTTTCACCAGAAGATGTTTAACGCCTACGACTTTGACCAACATATGCTGCGCATTGGTGCAATGAACTTAATGCTGCACGGCGTAGAGCAACCAACCGTAGAATACCGTGATTCACTTAGTGATTATGGCGATGCCAATATCAGCGAAAAATACACGCTGATATTAGCCAATCCACCGTTTAAAGGCAGTGTCGCGTACGATGAGCTGTCGCCAGATTTATTAACTGCGCTTGGCAAAACGCCGAAGAAAGTGCAGGCGAAAACCGAAACCGACGAAGACGGCAATAAGAAAAAAGCTAAAGGCCCGTCGGAAAAAACCGAACTGCTGTTTTTAGCGTTGATCCTGCGCATGTTACAGCCCGGTGGTCGGGCAGCGGTCATCGTGCCAGACGGCGTATTGTTTGGTTCTACCAATTCGCATCAAACCATTCGTAAAACCATAATAGAACAGCATAAGCTGGATGCCGTGGTGTCGTTGCCGTCTGGCGTGTTTAAACCTTATGCCGGTGTATCGACGGCGATTTTGTTTTTTACCAAAACCAATAGCGGCGGCACTGACAATGTATGGTTTTATGATATGCAAGCCGACGGTTTTTCACTGGACGACAAGCGCACGCCGTTGATTAAAGATCAGGAGTTAACCACCGAAGCCGATGCCATCGACACGAAAGCCGCGCATGGTGATACCGTGCCGTCTGAGCTACCAAACCATAAACTGAATAATATCCCTGATGTATTGTTCCGCTGGTTTAACAAGCAGGGTGAAGCGCAGCGTAAGCGCACTGAGCAAAGCTTTTATGTGCCGCTGCAGGAGATCATCGATAAAAACTACGATTTGTCGATAAACCGTTATAAAGAAGTGGTATACGCAGAAGTAAAATACGACCCGCCAAAAGTGATCCTGCAACGCATTAAAGAGCTGCAAGCGGCAATGGATAAAGGTATCGCCGATCTGGAGGCCATGCTGTGAGTTGGCCGATGGTAAAGCTTGGCGATTGCTGTGAAGTCGTATCGGGCGGAACACCTAAAAGGGAAATTGGCGAATATTGGGACGGTAGTATTTATTGGGTAACACCAAAAGATCTTTCACAGTTATCTAGTATTTACATAGATAGTACGCCAGAGAGAATAACTGATCTGGGATTAAAGAAATCATCAGCTACCTTGTTGCCTAAACACTCGTTGTTGTTTAGTTCAAGGGCGCCAATAGGACACTTAGCGATTACTACGACTGAAATGGCGACAAACCAAGGCTTTAAAAGTTTAATTCCTAAAAGCCAAGCTGACGTTAAGTATTTATTTTTCTGTTTGAAGTACTTCAGAGCCGAGCTAGAAAATCTGGGGAATGGGGCAACTTTTAAAGAGGTGTCAAAAAAAGTTGTAGAAAATTACCAAATCCCACTTCCCCCATTACCCATCCAAAAGCAAATAGCAGCGGTATTGGAAAAAGCCGATACCTTGCGTCAGCAATGCCAGCAAATGGAGCAAGAGCTAAACGCACTCGCCCAATCGGTGTTTTTGGAGATGTTTGGTGATCCGGTGAGAAATCCGAAAAGTTGGCAGAAAAAAAGCTTATCTACGGTTACCGACAGGATAATTGATTGTCCTCATACAACACCCCAATGGACAGCAGATGGGATCACTTGCTTGAGAACTACTAACTTAACTTATGGTGGATGGAATTTTGCAGACCACCGGTTTGTAGACGCTGAGCAATATAAAGAACGAACATCCCGATCTGAAATTGAGCCTGGCGATATAATTTTGAGTCGGGAAGGAACCGTCGGGGTTGCAGCAATAGTCGATGTTGGAATGAAGTTATGTTTAGGCCAACGTTTAGTTCAAGTTAGGCCCAACGTTATAAAAATTCATAGTGAATTTTTGTTGTATCAACTACTTTTCTTACTTACTCCTGAGAGATTAACGCAGGTTATGTCTGGATCTACAGTCAAACACTTAAATATGTCTGATATTCGATCACTCGGAGTTATTGTTCCACCAATAGAAGATCAAATTCAGTTTAAGCAGGTTTGGACATCAATAAAAAGCGAGCTGATTAAGACGGAACGACAAATTAGCAGTTTAGATGAATGTTTCTACTCCCTAATGCAGCGCGCTTTTAAAGGCGAGTTGGATTTAACAACCAACGCTTAAGGATAAGCTGATGAGCGAGCTGCAGATTTATCAAAATGAAGACGGTAGTTTGCAGCTAAATGTGTCGCACAAGATGAAAAACGCAGCGCGGCCTTCCAACTGTTGATTTCTTAAATAGAAACAAAAGTTTGTTTAATGAACACTATCAAGCTGTTATAAATGATACAGGTTTGGCTGCTATGACTTTATTAGTGGCCAAGCCTTCTTCGTAGGAAAAGCAGAATTTAATCCGGTTGATTGAGAATTTATTGGCAAAATAATAAATAGAACAGGAAGTTGCATGTCGAATTTTTTATTCTTATCTGAATGGCCTGAGTTACAGGAATATGCGCTAAAAGCTGAAGCAGTGGTTAATGCCGACCCACGCTCCAGCTGCTTTTACAGCCGCTATACCCTGGAACGTACAGTGCAGTGGATGTATGAATTCGACAAATGGCTGCAAAAACCTAAATACGACCAAAGCTTAAATACCCTTATTAACCAAAGTGACTTTAAGGCTGCGCTTGGCAGTACAATTTTCCCCAAAATTAAAGCGGTGCAAAAGGCGGGCAATAATGCGGTTCATAGTGAGCGCAAGGTCACAGAGCCGGAGTCGACCCAGGCACTGAAAGAGCTGCACCATATTCTTTATTGGTTTTACCGTACTTACAGTAGTGGCATACAACAAGGCCAGCCGCTGCAAGACCAGGTATTCGACCTGGCAAAGGTACCCAAAACCGTACAAATAAGCGCCGACTTGGTAATGCAATCTGCCAAGCAATTAAAGTTGTTACAAAAACAACTTACCGAGCGTGACGAAGCACATCAGCAAGCCCTGGAAAAAGCCCGCCAGCAAAATACCGCGCTACAACAGCAGTTACAGGCACTGCAAAACCAGTTGGAGCAGCAAAAGGCCAGTAATGCCAAAGTCACGCACAAGGTAAAAGACCCGCACAATTATAACGAGGCCGAAACCCGCGAATTTATTATTGACCAGTACTTAAAAGAAATGGGTTGGGTGCTTGATGCGCCGAACGTTAAAGAGTTTGCTGTAAAAGGCATGCCGCTAAGTATTAATAATAAATCGGGTAATGGAGCTATTGATTATGTGCTATGGGGTGCCGATGGTAAGCCGCTGGCAGTCGTAGAAGCCAAGCGTACTGTGCTCAGCGCCAAAGAGGGGCGCCAGCAGGCCATTTGTTATGCGGATTGTCTGGAAAAAACCTTTGGCCAACGCCCGCTGATTTACTACACCAATGGTTACGAAATTCATTTTTGGGACGATTGCCAATACCCACCCCGTTTGGTGCAGGGCTTTTTAAATCAGGATGAAATGCAGCGCCTGATAAACAGGCGCCCCCAGAAAGGTCAGGAGAAAAAGCAACTCTCAGTAGACTTGGACACCAATATTGCTGGCAAGGGCAGGCCTTATCAGCGTTTAGCTATAGAATCGGTATGCCAACAGTTTGATGTAGAAAAACAGCGCAAAGCCTTATTAGTTATGGCTACAGGCACCGGTAAAACCCGCACCACTATTGCCTTGGTTGACGTACTCATGCGCGCCGGCCTGGTAAAAAACACCTTGTTTTTGGCCGACCGCAATGCGTTGGTGAATCAGGCAAAAAAGGAGTTCTCTAAATTACTGCCAAAAAGCTCGCCGGAGATTCTATCCGGCGGTACTTCGCAGCTAAAAGGGCGGGTATATCTTTCTACTTACCCAACTATGATGGGGCTGCTCAGTGCGGCACCCGATAGCCGGTTGTTTGGTGTCGGCCATTTCGATTTGGTAATAGTCGATGAAGCACACCGCTCGGTATATAAAAAATACCGCTACATTTTCGACTATTTTGATTCGTTGTTATTGGGGTTAACGGCGACCCCAAAAGCGGAGTTAGATAAAAATACCTATGATATTTTCGAGCAGCCGGAAAATGACCCCACATTTGCTTATGAGTTAAATGAAGCTATCGCCGACAAGGTGTTAGTGCCTCCAAAAGATGTAAAAATAGAGCTGGGCTTTATTCGTAAAGGCATTAAGTACGCAGACTTATCTGTAGCAGACAAAGAAGAGTGGGAAAGCAAAGAACAGTTGGAGGGCAAAGAAGAAGTACTGCCATCTGAGGTAAACAAGTTTCTGTTCAACAAAGATACTGTTGATAAGGCGCTGCAGGTGCTGATGGAGCGTGGGGTTAAGGTTGCTGGCGGTATCCGTTTGGGTAAAACCATTATATTTGCCGCTAATAACGATCACGCCGAGTTTATTGTTGAACGTATTAATGCCAATTACCCCAGTTACAAAGGTAAGTTTGCCCGGGTTATAACCTACAAAGAAAAGTACGCCGATACGCTGATTGATAAGTTTAAAGGTGAAAAGAAACCAGCAGATCCCAACTTGCCGTTAAGCATTGCGGTGTCGGTAGATATGCTTGATACCGGTATAGACGTGCCGGAAGTGGTTAACCTGATGTTCTTTAAGGTGATCAAATCTAAAGTTAAGTTTATGCAGATGCTGGGGCGTGGTACCCGTTTATGTGAAGACTTATTTGGCCCCGGTGAACCCAAACAATTTTTTAAGGTGTTTGATTGTTGTAAGAACTTTGAATACTTTGAAATGAACCCCGAAGGGGCAAAAGACAACCTGAGTAAAAGCTTGTCGCAAGCTATTTTTGAAAGCCGCTTGCAGTTGTCGCAACGGCTTAAAGATAAACCTGAATTTGGTGACTTTGGTAGCAACTACCAGCAGTACAATATTCGCATCTTACAGCACCGCGTTGCCGGCATGAAACTGGATAACTTTATTGTGCGTGCTAAACGCCAGTTAGTTGAAAAGTATCAACAAAGTGCAATATGGCATCATTTAACTAATGAACATTTGGCTGAGCTGGAAAAGCAAATTGCGATATTGCCCAGTGAAGCTACGCCGCTGATCCCCGAGGAAAAAGAAGAGGAATTGTCACTGCGGTTTGACCAATTGCTGCTTACCATGCAATTGGCACTGGTGAATAAAACCGGCATTTCGGATTTTTATCGTGACAAGCTGAATCAAATAGCGGCAAAGCTGGAGAGCAAAGCCAGTGTGCCTGCAGTAATGGCGCAGCTGGAATGGATCCAGTATGTACAGAGTGCCAACTTCTGGACCGATGTATCACTGCAAGATTTAGAAAAGACCCGGCTAAAGCTGCGCTTATTAATGCGTTTTATCGAAAAAGAAAGTACCGGCATTGTATTTACTAACTTTCAGGATCAATTGCTGGAAGTGCATGAAAATGATGGTGTGTATGAGTTTTCTACTGATTCAAGTCTGGCCCTGTATCGCAAAAAGGTTGAAGCCTATATCCGCGCGCATGAAGATGACTTAACCATACAGCGAATTAAGCGCAATCAAGCAATCACCAGGCTCGATTTGCAGCAGCTGGATTACAAGCTATTTGAAGCCAGCGGCATAGCCGATTTAGATCAGTACAATAAAACCATTCATCCTGATAAAAGCGTTGGTGAATTTGTGCGGGAACTGGTGGGGCTGGATCGTGGTGCCGCCAAAGCGGCCTTTGCTGATTACCTCGATAGCGCCAGATTTAACCCGCAGCAGCAGCAGTTTGTAAACACTATCATCGATTATCTTACGCAGAACGGCGTGATGAGCCCGGCGCAACTGGCAAAGCCGCCATTTTCAGATATTCACTTCGAAGGTGTGTTTGGCTTATTCGATACACCTAATGTTAGTGACATTAGAGATCGCATTAAAGGCATATCGGATGTATCCGCTTTGGTGGTTGATCCGGACTTTCAAATTGAAAAATTAGCCATTGGCTCGGCCAAACTAGTGCTTGATGAAGAGTTTGGCGCTTGGTCGGAAGAGTTCGCCATTGACCTTGTAACTTCAATCAATCATCAGCTGGTTGAATATCTTCCGGTGGCAGCAAACTCGTTGAAGGTTCACGTAGATGTCCTTGAGATTAAAGCGGGTAGTATCGATATTGATCTGCTGATTAAATGCGGTGGTAGTGTCAGCGCATTTTTCACCGTGTATCCAGTGTTAAGAAGCGGATTTTTGTGCTTTTGGGATGACGTAGCCAAAGTGTACGCTAAATTAGTGCCGCAACTTCAAAGGAAATACCAACGCAATTTAAAAACTAATATCAAAGGTAACGAGCTAAGACTAAAGACGGATGAGGAGCTGCTTGAAAGTATTAAACAGGAAGCCCGCAGATCAGCCAGTAATAGAAAAACTGGCTAGCCATGAGCAAAACCGTTGATATCTACCACCAGGGCGCCGCAATAATTGCTGCCTACCAAGGTGTGCTTAGTTGCGAACCGAGGTAAGGTTGCTGGCAAGACTTGGTTGAAATCGCTCTGATTTTGCTAGTGCTGAAGTATTACATCACTAATATTGTTCTTATTATTGAATTAGTTTTTTAAGGAACCCATGGCCAGATTTTGTGGAGAAATGAACTCAACGCATCTGATTGCAAACGCAAAAGAGTTTCAACAGCGCTGTTTGTTGCAAGGTAAATCGCTGTTGACCGATAACGTAGTCTGGACCAGTGAGTATTGTGCTGAGCTTATTCACTGCTTTATTGATAACCCAGATGCAGGGAACGGTGACTTTTTTGGAAAGCTTGAAGGCCAGCTTGCCAGTGTATCTTCCGAGGTAAAAGTATTGGCAGCGGAAATGCTGTGGTTTATGTTTTTATGTCCTAGCAATACTGGCCCGGCTTCAAAACGACAAAGTATTGAACGTGTATTTTCCTGGAGTGGTTTTCAGATAGATCCTCAGAGAAGTGCACAGTATTTATCAGATGATGCACTTACAGGTGTTGGCAGCGCCGGAACGGCCTATAATACCGGACGTTGGCGCGAGCTCGTTTACTGCATTCGTATTACTGAAGCACTTTTAAAGCTTAATCAGCAACAGCGGTCTGAGTTATTTAACGATCACCAGCGTTTTGCAGAGTGGCTAGAGTCCATTCCTGAGAATGAAAACCGGCAGTTACGCCATATGCTGCTGTTTTTATTCTTCCCCGACTTTAATGAACGCATTTTTGGTAAAACAGACCGGCGCTCAATTCTGCTGCACCTTGGACATGTCAGTACTAAGCAGTATTCATCAATGTTGGCGAGTGAGATAGACGCGAGGCTGTTAGCACTTAGAAAGCAATTTCAGGTTGAATACGGCACTGCAGATCTCGACTATTACGTAGAGCCGCTAAAGACCAAATGGAAGAAAGCCGTGCCAAGCACCATTGATGTGGTGGAAGAGCCAAAACAGGGGTATACCGTGACTAAGGAAGGTCAGAATTTTAAGAGCCTTAATAAAATTCTGTACGGGCCACCAGGCACCGGCAAAACCTTTAACACCATTGACGAAGCCCTTGCCATTATTGACCCTGGCTATCTTGCAGAGCATTCTGATAACCGTAGCTTATTAAAGGCAAGGTTTGACGAGCTGGTTGCCAGCCATCATATTAGCTTTGTAACCTTTCATCAGAGCTTTAGCTATGAAGACTTTGTTGAGGGCTTAAAGGCGGGCAGTGAAGGCAGCGCATTGTCTTACAGTGTTGCGCCTGGCGTATTTAAAACCATATGTGAGCGGGCGAGTTCAAGTTATTCTGATGCCATATCTGTAGATGATTTTGAAGCCGCCATATTGGGGTTGCAGCAGGCCTCTGAAGAAGCCGATGAGCGTATTCAAATGGAAACTGTCAGGGGAAAGAAATTTGAAATTGAATACTCTGGTGGTTTAACGTTTAGGGTATTCCCTCACGCAACAGAAAGCACTGACCCAAAATATGTGGCGTCAATTGCCAACGTAAAGAAGCTATATCTTACCGGTTCAAAACAGGAAATTTATAACACGTCTTATGTTGAAGGGTTTCTGCTTTATCTGAAAAAACATTTTGGTTTAAAAGCCTATTCTGATGATGTAGTGAAAAGAGAGCCAATAGCCAACCCTGAACCCTATGTACTGATAATCGATGAAATTAATCGCGGTAATATTTCAAACATCTTTGGTGAGTTAATTACCTTAATCGAACCTACAAAGCGGGCTGGTGCTAAAGAATCCCTGTCGGTTAAGTTGCCCTATTCAAAGGAGCCTTTCACGGTGCCATCGAACCTTTATATTGTTGGCACCATGAATACCGCAGACAAATCCTTGGCCCAGGTCGATATTGCTCTTCGTCGCCGGTTTGAATTTAAAGAAATAATGCCACAACCTGAGTTGCTGGCAGGTATCGATGTTGAAGGAATAGATATCACCAACATGCTGCACACTATTAACCAGCGTATTGAATTACTGTATGACCGTGAACACACTATTGGTCACAGCTTTTTCATGCCTTTAAGGAACGATCCAAAGATAGAGCGCTTGGCGCGAATTTTTGAACTGGAAATTTTACCTTTGCTGGAAGAGTATTTTTTTGAGGATTGGGAGCGGGTAGGACAAGTGTTAGGCGATCATCTGAAGACTGATGCTACGTTAAGGTTCGTCAACGAAAAGTACTCAGATGCCACAGTGTTAAAACTGATGGGCAATGACTGGCAGGCAAATGGTTTTCGGCCTTTTCAGCGTAATATTGCAGCGTTAATGACACCAGAAGCATACATTGGCATTTATGATTCAGTCGAAAGTTAATAATGTCACTGTGCGGGAGTTTGGCCTTTTAATTAATGGCGGTGACTTTAGCAATATTGATTGCCATTCAATTCCCAAAAGTGCTTTTGACTGGTTGATGGTAAACGGTATCGGCAATGGCGACAGCCAGCTGGACTTGGTGAAAGTAAAACGCCATGGAAGAGCACTTGCTTTGCAAGTGTTGAACTATGTTGGGGTGCTTGAAACGCCGTGTTTTACTCGTATTGAAGTTTTACCTAAAACATCTACTGATAGTAGTGACACAGTGAGTGGGCGTAAAGTACTGCTGAAAATGTTAGCCAGTGTTGAAGGCTTGAAGTTGCAAGAGTTTCAACAGTCGCATCTGCAATTGTTACAACAGCCGCTGTACGAGTTATTGATTAGTCACTTTTTGCATGCTGTCGCTAAGTTAGTTAGGCAAGGCATTAGAAATGAGTATCAACGGGTTGAGCGTGAATCACCTTTCCTTAAGGGCCAGTTACATGTGTCTAAGCAAATAAGGCAGCGGCCTGGTCGGCAACATTACTTCCATGTTTCGCATGACGTTTATAGCCCCGATAGAGCTGAAAATAGATTATTGCACTCTGCGCTTAAGCAAGTGCTCAAATGGTCCAGCTCAAATGCGAATCAGCGGCTAGCCAGAGAACTGTTATTTGTGTTCCATGACATCAAAGAATCGAGCAACTTTGCGCTAGATTTTAGAGCTTGGAAGGATGATCGAAGTATTGCCCATTATCGTCCTTTAAAACCCTGGTGTGAGCTTATTCTTAGTTATCAATCACCAATCGCGATGGTGGGCAATTATAAAGGCTTATCCTTTCTGTTTCCGATGGAGCAGCTGTTCGAGCGATATGTCGCGAAGCAGCTTGCTCGTAAATTGCCTGCGGGATTTCGTTTGAGATCGCAGGTAGCCAATCTGAGCCTGGTCACACATAGAGATGAAAAATGGTTTAAGTTGAAGCCAGACATTGTTGTGTATGACCAAGCCCGCGTTGTAACTGTGATGGATACAAAGTGGAAGTTGCTTGATCAAAATCAGGACAATACAAAACAGAAATATAATTTAAGCCAAGCCGACATGTACCAACTTTTTGCTTATGGCGAGAAGTATCTACAAGGCAAAGGTGAGCTGTATTTGATCTATCCACGGCATCACATGCTCTCGGTCCCGTTACCGTGTTTTGAGTACCATGCCAGCTTAAAATTGCATGTGGTGCCTTATGATTTAGTTACCGATATTTGCTCAATAAACCTTTAAAGAAATACTTGTTTACCGCCTCTTTGCTGACCATCTTGATGAATACGACTTCATCTGTAATTAATTACGCGAAATTACTGCGCTTGTTATATGCTTTATTCGATTGAGCTTAATTTATTTAAATATTTTAGGTATAAGTCTCTATCAAATACATAAAAGTAAACTTGAATACCACGACCTAAATATGGATTTAATGATGAAAAAGCTATATCTATTGCTTCGTCATGAGGATAGCCATACTTCCCACATGAAATAGCAGGAAACGCAATAGATTTACACTTGTGTTTTAAAGCTAGCTCTATGCTGTTTATATACGACTGCTTAAGAAATGCTTCTGGTTCTCTGCAATCTTTGTAAATAGGACCAACAGTATGAATTATAAACTTGCACTGAAGCTGACCAGGACCAGTGATTCTGGCCTCTCCTACAGGACAGCGAATACCACCATGTGGTTTTAACGCTATACACTCTTGCAATACATCAGGTCCGGCAGCTTTGTGAATAGCGCCATCAACACCACTCCCCCCTGTTAAGGAAGGCTTAGCAGCGTTCACTATTACATCAACATTAGCGCCCGTTATATCACCCAGTATTACTTTAAATTCAGTCATAATGGCTTTACTACTCAACACCGAAATCCTTTGACAAAGCAGCCATTAGCTTATTATTTACTTGATCAAGTTTCGATTCATCGAAACTACCATCATAGTAATCTATGAATTCATCTTTCCACGAATCCAACTCTTGATATTTTACTACTTCAGCAACAATACCTGCGTTTATTTTATGACCACGGTTTGTCACAAAACATACATCCATAAAATCTTTATAGGCATCTCGCATTCCCTTTGACCAAAAAGGTCTCGTAGCATGCATCTTTTGATCTACAAGCCTTTTTCGTTCTATTACTTCTTCTGGAGTAATAGTTTTCCATTTGCCTACACGCTTGATATAACAGTAAATGTCGTTGAGAGAATCTTGTATTTCAGTATAAATTTCAGAACGCTTTTGAACTATCGCCTGACTTGTTTGTAATCGACTTTTTAGTTTCTCTAACGATTTATTGAACCAAAGACCAGACAATAATATCACTACGATGGGTGACAATACTGCTAGTAAAGGAGCAAGGTCATTCCAAGTTGTTAAATCCATAAACTCTCTCAATTAGTATTATCCATCAACGGCATATATCGTTTTGCTAATTGGCTGCCGCAGCGTAGGCAGTCAAGTGGAGGCCACGCTTTTTTGTGGCTGGAACGAAATTAAGCAATTTGTTAAATGGCTACTCTCGGGGTAGCCAACCATTTTCATTTCTATCAGGAACTTTAATTCCACTTCTTTCAAGGTGACTAAGTATTTTTTGTTCGTAGTGTGGTGCCCAACCGTCATGATTACCGTTAAAACATGTACTGCAAACAGTTAATTTATAGGTGGGGATAAACTTACCATCATAAACATGACGTCCGAACTGAAACTGTTGGCTGCAAATGTCACAAGGGAGCATTATTATGTCTGGATTATTCATTTTTTACCTCTATAGCGAGCAATTTTGCGCCTCGCGAATAAATTGGCTTTTAAATGGCTATTTGTTCCCGCCAACTGATTTCCAGCCAAGCTCTTTCCTGATTTTTACTATTTGCTGCACAAACGCATGATCTGATCGTTCAGACTCAATTCTGTCTGGGCTTTGCCCAGCCCAGCGATAAATTTGTTCAATGCTTCCGTGCCCTCTTTTTAAAGCTTTCGATAGAAGCATCACGCTATCACGGATTGGAGCCATATTTAGTACAAGCCGTAACTCATGATCAGACCATGGTTTACCTTTATTTTCAGGTTCAGCATTGCGTTCAATATCCAATTTCAATGCTTCTGAGTTAATTAAGGCAAGTTTCTCTTCCCAACTAAAGCCCTCAACGTCCTGATCTAACAAGCTGCGCAACTTTCTCTGAAACTCAGTCTTTTTAATTGGGGGTAATAAATCAGACAAATCGACGGTCATGTTAACTCCGATGTTCGTGTAGCCATTGTTCTTACCCATAAAAAGTAGACACTCGGTTATGCGCATTTG